>Ga0207052_10319_pt1 | contig 12044 bp, 5 predicted proteins | sample Alteio_BWMinCont_62_FD_153294 | JGI IMG/M metagenome (GOLD analysis project Ga0207052, IMG submission 153294) | Enriched cells from forest soil in Barre Woods Harvard Forest LTER site, Petersham, Massachusetts, United States -... | ecosystem: Environmental > Terrestrial > Soil > Temperate forest >...
GTGCGCATCGGCCAGCGCGGCATCGAGTTTGTCCACTCGCCCAACCATCTCATCCACGGTACGGAAGCCCAGCTTGGCCATGTGCTGGCGCACCTGTTCGGCAATGAAGAAGAAGAAGTTGATCACGTGCTCAGGCTGCCCTGTAAAGCGCGCCCGCAGCACCGGGTCCTGCGTGGCAATGCCCACCGAACAGGTATTCAAATGGCACTTGCGCATCATGATGCAGCCCATCGCGATCAGCGGCGTAGTCGCGAACCCGTACTCCTCGGCGCCCAGTAGCGCCGCGATCACGACATCGCGGCCGGTCTGCAGCTTGCCGTCGGTCTGCACCCGGATGCGGCTGCGCAGATCGTTCAGCAGCAGCACCTGCTGTGTTTCCGCGAGCCCAAGCTCCCACGGCAGACCCGCATGCTTGATCGAACTGAGTGGCGATGCGCCCGTGCCGCCGGTGTCGCCGGAAATCAGCACTACGTCCGCATGGGCCTTCGAAACCCCCGCGGCCACCGTGCCCACCCCGGCTTCCGCAACCAGCTTCACCGCGATGCGTGCCTGCGGGTTCACATTTTTCAGGTCGTAGATCAGTTGCGCCAGGTCCTCGATCGAATAGATGTCGTGGTGGGGCGGCGGCGAAATCAATCCCACGCCTGGGATCGAATGCCGGGTCCTGGCGATGACCTCGTCCACTTTGTGGCCCGGCAACTGCCCGCCCTCGCCAGGCTTGGCGCCTTGCGCCATTTTGATCTGCAGCTCGTCCGCGTTGACCAGGTAGTTCGTCGTCACGCCGAATCGTCCGCTCGCCACTTGCTTCACCGCGCTGCGCCGCGAATCGCCGTTGGCGTCCCGCTTGAAGCGCTCTTCGTCTTCACCGCCTTCGCCCGTATTCGACATGCCGCCCAGGCGGTTCATGGCGATGGCCAGCGTCTCGTGCGCTTCCTTACTGATCGACCCAAAGCTCATGGCTCCGGTCGTAAAGCGCTTCACAATTTCCTTGGCCGGCTCCACGTCTTCAATCGGAATCGGCTCGTCGGCGTACTTCAGCTGCATCAGTCCGCGCAGCGTGCAGTAGTGCCGGCTCTGGTCATCGAGCAGGTCGGTGTATTCCTGGAAAGTCGTGGCATTGTTCACCCGCACCGCGTGTTGCAGCTTGCTGATGGTCTGAGGATTGAGCAGATGGTATTCACCGTCTTCGCGGTACTGGTAGTGGCCACCCACGGCCAGCTCTGTCTCGGAGTCGGTCAGAGGCTGGAACGCATAGGCGTGCTTCATCTGCGCCTCGAGCGCCAGCACCTCCAACCCCACGCCTTCCACCCGCGAAGTTGTCCCCGGGAAGTAGGCGTCGACCAGCGACTGATTCAGGCCCACGGCTTCAAACACCTGCGCCCCGCGATAGCTTTGCAGCGTGCTGATGCCCATCTTCGAGAAGGTCTTCAGTAAAGCCTTGTTGATGGCCTTGATGAAATTCTTCTCCGCATGATTGGGAGTCACGTTGTGCGGCAGCAGGCCGCGGCGCTTCAGGTCGTGCAAGGTTTCGATCGCCAGGTATGGATTCACCGCGCTCGCGCCATAGCCGATCAGCAGCGCAAAGTGCATCACCTCGCGCGGCTCCCCGCTCTCGATGATCAGGGCCACCTGCGTACGCGTCTTCTCGCGCACCAGCTTATTGTGCACCGCGGCCATCGCCAGCAGGCTCGGAATCGGCGCATAGGTCGCATCCACGCCGCGGTCCGAAATGATCAGCAGCGAATAGCCCGAAGCCACCGCATGGGCGGCGCGCGCTCCGAGTTCGTCAAGGCTGCGGCGCAGTCCGGCCTCGCCGTCCTCGGCGCGGTAAAGCGCCGGCAGGGTCGTCGCAAGCAGGTCGCCGGAAGAGATGCGGCGCAGCTTCTCCAGATCGCGATTGGTCAGAATGGGATGCGGCAGCTTCAACGTGTGACAGTTGTCGGGCGCTTCATTCAGAATGTTCCGCTCGGTGCCGATGTAGCTGATCAGCGACATCACCAGCTCTTCGCGAATCGGATCGATGGGCGGATTTGTCACCTGCGCGAACAACTGCTTGAAATAGTTGAACAGCGGCTGCGGCCGGTCCGACAGGCACGCCAGCGGAACGTCGGTGCCCATCGAGCCTACCGGCTCTGCGCCCGTTGCTCCCATGGGCGAAAGCAGGATGCGCAGGTCCTCTTCGCTGTACCCATACGCTCTCTGTCGGCGCAACAGCGTCTCCGGATTCGACGCAATCACGCGCGATGGCTCCGGCAGGTGCTCCAGGGTCACCTGCTGTTGTTGCAGCCACTCTGCGTAAGGCTGCCGCGCGGCAAGCTGCTTCTTGATCTCTGCGTCGGAGATGATGCGCTTCTGCACCGTGTCGACGAGGAACATGCGTCCCGGCTGCAGGCGCCCTTTTTTGCGAATGTCCTGCGCGGGAACATCCAGAACACCGGCTTCCGATGCCAGCACTACCAGGTCATCCTTGGTCACGATGTAGCGGCCAGGGCGCAGTCCGTTGCGATCGAGCGTCGCGCCGATCACCCGCCCGTCGGTGAAGGCGATCGCCGCCGGACCATCCCATGGCTCCATCAGCGATGCGTGGTATTCGTAAAATGCGCGCTTGTCCTCATCCATGTCCGGGTTGCCGGCCCATGCTTCGGGAATCACCATCGCCATCACGTGCGCGATGGAACGCCCCGACTGGTGCAGGAACTCGACTGCATTATCGAGCGAAGCCGAGTCGCTGCCGCCGGGCACAATCACCGGGAACAGCTTGTCGATGTCCTCGCCCCAAAGCGGGCTGTTGAGTACCCCTTGGCGCGCATTCATCCAGCTCACGTTGCCGCGAACGGTATTGATCTCGCCATTGTGCGCGATATAGCGATAGGGATGCGCCAGCTTCCAACTGGGAAACGTGTTGGTCGAGAAGCGCTGGTGCACCAGTGCCAGTGCGCTCGTAACCAGCGGATCGGCCAGCTCTGCGTAAAACTTCTCGATCTGCGGAGCCAGCATCAGCCCCTTGTAGATAATGGTCCGGCACGAAAATGACGGTATATAAAAGAAGTCGTCTTTGCCTTCGATGTCCGAAGCTGCAATCTCGTTCTCAATGCGGCGCCGCACGCGATAGAGCAGCCGCTCAAACGACTCCTCGTCGAGGCCCGCCGGCCGCTCGACAAAAAACTGCTCGATATATGGCTGCGTTGCGCGCGCCTCGCGGCCGATGAAATCGCCATTGACCGGCGTGTCGCGCCAGCCGATCACCTTCAGGCCGTCTTCGGCGGAGATGCGCTCGAAGACGCCTTCGCACTGCAGGCGGTTGTGCTTGTCCACGGGAAGAAAGCACATCGCCACGCCATACGCGCCCGGCTCCGGCAGCTGCATCCCCAGCTCGCCGCATTCGCGCGCAAAAAACACATGAGGAATCTGGATCAGGATTCCCGCGCCATCGCCCGTCTCCGGATCGCATCCTGCCGCGCCGCGGTGCGCCAGGTTCAGCAGGACCTCGAGGCCCTGGCGGATGATCTCGTGTGTTTTCTCTCCGCGGATGCTGGCCACCAAGCCCATGCCACAGGCATCATGCTCATGTTGCGGATGGTAGAGTCCCTGCCGTCCAGGGACACGTAGACGTCTGTCTGATCCTTGCATGGCATTCCTTCGTTCGAGTAAGGTCGACGGCGAGCAATCGCCGGATTAGGTACAGCGTGTGCCGCAGTTCCCGGGCTGAATGGCCGAGAGTTTCCTGATCGGTTTGCGCAAGCAGGAACTGTGCTCGCGCAACCGTGTAGAGAGGGTGCGGAACCCTTTAGAATAACCGAAAATTAATCGCCAAGCGCGAAATTTCGCGAGCGGAGCAGATACGGCGAAAACCGCCGTCTCCCAATCCGCCGAGCCGACCTAGGAGCTGGCAGCTAGAAGCTGCCAGCTGCTCTTTCACAGCCGGCAGATCAACAGCTCCCGCTCATAAATCATTTCCGGCGGCAGATGATCGTGCAGATCAATGAAAAGCCCTTCATGCGCAATCACTTCCTCGCGCCACGCGGCGCGATCCACTTCCATCAGCTCATCGAAAGCGGGCCGCGAAAACTCCAGCCCCGACCAATCGATGTCGTCGTAGCGTGGAACCCAGCCGATGGGCGTTTCGCGCCCATGGGTGCGCCCCTGGACGCGATCCACGATCCATCGCAGCACGCGCATGTTCTGGTTGAATCCCGGCCACAGAAACTTCCCCTCGCGGTCCTTGCGAAACCAGTTCACATGAAACACTCGCGGCGTAACCTCCAGACCGCGTTGCATCTTGATCCAGTGCCGGATATAGTCGCCCATGTGGTACCCGCAGAAAGGCAGCATCGCCATAGGGTCCCGCCGCACCTTTCCCACCGCCCCTGATTGAGCAGCGGTTGTCTCCGAGCCCATGGTCGCGCCGACATAGACTCCGTTGCTCCAGTTGAACGCCTGGTACACCAACGGAAGTGTCGTCGAGCGCCGTCCCCCGAAAACGATTGCGTTGATCGGCACTCCTTCCGGCGCCTCCCAGTGCGGGTCAATCGTCGGGCACTGCGACGCTGGAGCCGTAAATCGTCCGTTTGGATGTGCCGCCGTGCGTCCAAGCTCTTTCCCGATCGCCGGTGTCCAGCGTTCTCCCCGCCAGTCCAGGCACTCGGCCGGCGGCTCGTCCGTCATCCCTTCCCACCACACTCCGCCGTCCAATGTCAACGCGACATTGGTGAAAATCGTGTTCCGCGAGAGCGTCGTCATGGCCGTGGGATTGGTCTTGACACTGGTGCCGGGCGCCACTCCGAAGAATCCTGCCTCCGGGTTGATCGCCCGTAACTCACCCTTGGCATCCGGGCGAATCCACGCAATATCGTCGCCCACCGTGGTCACTTTCCATCCCCGCATGGCCTTAGGCGGGATCATCATCGCAAAATTCGTCTTGCCGCATGCCGACGGAAACGCCGCCGCCACATAGGTCTTCTCGCCTTCCGGGTTTTCCACACCCAGGATGAGCATGTGCTCCGCCATCCATCCTTCGTCGCGGGCAATGTTCGATGCGATGCGCAGCGCGAAACACTTCTTGCTCAGCAGGGCATTGCCACCATAGCCCGACCCGTATGACCAGATCTCGCGTGTTTCCGGAAAGTGCACAATGTACTTGGTCTCGTTGCACGGCCAAGGCACATCGGCCTCGCCGTCCTTGAGCGGCATCCCCACCGAATGCATGCACGGCACCACGCGCTTCTCATCCTTGTCGATCTCGGCAAACACCGGCGCCCCGATCCGCGCCATGATGCGCATGCTCGCCACCACGTAGGGAGAATCGGTGAGCTGCACGCCGATACCCGACATCGCCGAACCCACCGGGCCCATGCTGAACGGCAGCACATACATCGTCCGTCCCCGCATCGCTCCGCGGAAGAGCCCCTTTAATGTGCGACGCATCACATAGGGGTCTTCCCAATTGTTGGTCGGACCGGCGGAGTCTTTCGAAAGCGAACAGATAAACGTGCGATCCTCCACGCGCGCCACGTCATTGGGCGCCGACCGCGCATAGAAGCATCCCGGCCAGCGTTCCCGGTCCAGCCGCGTAAATGTGACCGCCTTGACCAGCCGATCGCACAGAAAATCGTATTCAGCCTGCGAGCCGTCCACCCAGTGAATCGAATCCGGCCGGCAGAGCTCCGCCATCTTCTCCACCCAGCGAATCAGGTGCTTGTTCGTGGTCAAAACTTTGCTGCCAGGAAGTCGATCGACGGTATGACTGGATGATTTCATGTTGATCGTACGAAACTCCTAGATTGAATTCTAACTTTACGGCGATGGGCCGGCTGGCGCACAATGTTTCCGGCCGCGCAGAGCTGACCCAACCGCCCGCCCGGTCGAGTCATCCGGTCCAACCCCATTTAGAGTTTTCCGAACCTGTTCCTGAGGCCGTAACACACGCTTGGTCAGTCGCTCTCGGTACATTCCTTCGAATTCCGGCATCTTCTATCCCCGCATCTTCATCCAAGGCCGATATGTCAGTGGAAAAGCGACTTCTGAACACGCCTCTTGCCATGCGTCCCGACACGGCCGTCATCATTGACGGCGTCGAGGTTCCCGTCGCTACTGGAGAACTGCTGGTCGAAGCGATCAACCGCGCCTTTCCTGGTCGCCATCTGCCCCAGGTCTGCTATCACCCTGCCATGGGTCCCATCCAAACCTGCGATACCTGCATGGTCGAAGTCGACGGAACGCTGGTTCGGGCTTGTTCCGTGCGGGCAGCTTCTGGTATGAGCGTCGTCACCGAAAGCTCGCGCGTCGACATGGCCCAGCGCGAAGCCTTCGATCGCATCCTTCAGAATCACGACCTCTACTGCACCGTCTGCGACAACAACAACGGCAATTGCACCGTCCACAACACTGTCGAACACCTCGACGTGAAGCACCAGTCGCGGCCCTTCCGCGACAAGCCGTACGAGCAGGATCATTCCAATCCCTTCTACCGCTACGATCCCGACCAGTGCATCCTCTGCGGCCGTTGCGTCGAGGCCTGCCAGAACGTGCAGGTCAACGAGACCCTCACGATCAACTGGGAGTCGGAACATCCCCGTGTGCTCTGGGATGGCGGCGAACAGATTGCCGGCTCTTCCTGCGTCTCCTGCGGCCACTGCGTCACCGTCTGCCCGTGCAATGCGCTCATGGAAAAAAGCATGCTCGGCCATGCCGGCTACTTCACCAACCTTCCCCCAAAAGCCCTCGACCAGATGATCGAGGCGGTAAAGGCGATCGAGCCCGAAACCGGCTTCGGCCCGATCCTAGCGGTCTCGACCGCCGAGTCGGCCATGCGCGAAGCCCGCGTCCGCCGCACTAAGACCGTGTGCACCTACTGCGGCGTGGGTTGCTCGTTCGATGTGTGGACCCGCGACCGCCACATCCTCAAAATCGAGCCGGCCGAGGGACCCGCCAACGGCATTTCCACCTGTATCAAAGGCAAATTTGCGTGGGACTACATCAACGCCGACGACCGGCTTATGACCCCGCTCATTCGTGTCAAGACGCACAACGGTCCTGACACGTTTCGCGAAGCCACCTGGGATGAGGCGCTCACCCTGATCGCCGAGACCTTCACCAAAACCAGGGAAAAGCACGGACCCGATGCGCTGGCTTTCATCGCCTCTTCCAAGTGCACCAACGAAGAGAGCTATCTGATGCAGAAACTGGCCCGCGCCGTCATCGGCACCAACAACGTCGATAACTGCTCCCGCTACTGCCAGACCCCGGCCACGATGGGCCTCAAGCGCACGGTCGGCTACGGCGGCGACACCGGCTCGATTACCGACATCGAAAAAGCCGGCCTCGTCATCATCGTCGGCTCAAACACCGCCGAGAGTCACCCCGTGCTCGCCACCCGCGTCAAGCGTTCCCACAAGCATCGCGGCCAGCGCCTCATCGTCGCCGACATTCGCAAGCACGAGATGGCACGCCGCGCCGACCTGTTCGTCCGTCCCGAACCCTCCACGGACGCGGTCTGGATCAACGCCGTCGCCCAATACATCCTCGATCAGGGCTGGCACCAGCAGGCGTTCATCGACAAATGGGTCAATGGGTTCGAAGACTACAGGAACACCTTGCAGCAATACACCCTGGAGTTTGCGGAGCGGGTGACCAAGCTCCCGTCCGAGACCATTAAAAGGATCGCGAACGAGATTCATCAGGCCGACGGTGTTTGCGTTCTCTGGGCCATGGGCGTGACCCAGCACTGCGGTGGATCCGACACGTCAACCTCCATCTCCAATCTCCTCCTCCTGACCGGAAACTACATGCGTCCGGGCGCCGGAGCTTACCCCTTGCGCGGGCATAACAATGTTCAGGGCACCAGCGACTTCGGCTCCATGCCCAACACACTCCCCGGATATCAGCCCGTCGAAGACGATGCGATCCGGAAGAAATTCGAGGCCGGCTGGGGCGTCAAACTGCCCCCCAAAAACGGTCTCGACAATCACGAGATGATTCGCGCCATCCAGGAGGGAAACCTCAAATGCATGTACATCAAGGGCGAGGACACGATCACCTCCGACGCCAACGCGAATGACGTAACGGCGGCTCTGTCCATGCTCGATTTCTTCGTTGTGCAGGACGTGTGTCTGTCTGAGACCGCCAGATTTGCCGACGTCATCCTGCCCGCCTCGCCTTCGCTCGAAAAAGAGGGAACCTTCACCAGCACCGAACGCCGCATCCAGCGCCTCTATCGCGCCCTCGAGCCGTTGGGGCAATCGAAGCCCGACTGGGAAATTATTCAGGAAATAGCTAACCGGCTCGGCGCCGGATGGAATTACACCCATCCCTCGCAGATCATGGACGAATGCGCCGCGCTGACGCCCATCTTCGCCGGCGTCCGCTACGACCGTCTCGAAGGATACAAGAGCCTGCAGTGGCCGGTTGAGAAGAGCGGCACGGACTCGCCCCTCCTCTTCATCGAGAAATTCCCGTTTCCCGACGGCAAGGCAAAGTTCTATCCCATCGAATGGATCGAACCCTGCGAAGAAAGATCGCCGGAGTTCAATCATCACTTGAACAACGGCCGCTTGCTCGAACATTTTGAACAGGGAGCCATGACTTACCGCAGCAAGGGAATCCGGGAGATGACGCCCACCAATTTTGTCGAGGTATCGCCGGAACTGGCCACGCGCAAGGGACTCTCGAGCGGCAGCATGGTCCGGCTCCGCAGCCTGTATGGAGAAGCGACCGTACCGGTCGTCGTGACCGATCGCGTCGAAGGCGATCACCTCTATATGTCCCTCAATTCCGCTACCCAGCCCGTGAACCGCCTGACCGGATCGATGGTGGATCGAGCGACCCACACCCCCGCCTACAAGGAGATCTCGGTCAACTTGACGGTCCTGCCCGAGACCGGGCCCGATCCGCTTCCGCCCCAAAACTTCCGCCATGGCCATCCCACACCGCAGACAGGCGTCGAAGTCGAGCGCAAGTGGAAACGCGCCGACTACGCGCCGCCCGGCACCAATGGCACCGAGCACCTTGTCCAGATACATAATCCTGGGTGCCCCAGGTCTCGCTCTTGAGACCTGGGAAAGCACGACCCATACTCCGATCTCGAACCCGGACAACGACGGAGATATCGCTATGGCCCAACCAGTCGCATTCACACCGAAGAAGGCCGACCCGAGAGTCGAGTTGCAGCGCCGCCTCGCCGCCGCTCCCAACGAACATGCGGAGGCCTTGCTGGTCGCCTACGATCTGCTCGAAGAAGCCCACAGGCAGGGAATCCTTGACGCGTTGCATGGCGCCGTCAAGGCCAAGGACACCATCGTTTCGCTTCTGGCCAGATATGGCGCCGATCCTGTGAGTATCAACGCTCTGCGCCACGTGATCGCGGTCGGCCAGATGGTGGGAAGCTTCGATCCCGAGCCAATCTCCAATCTCGCCAGGGAGGCCCGCGCCGCTATGGAAACCGAGCGCCGCGATAGCCGTCCACCCTCGCTCTGGCAGCTTTTCAAACGAATGACCCACCCCGATACGCGCCGCGGCCTTTCCTTTGTCATCTCGATGCTGGCCGCGCTTGGCCGCGCCTGGCGGTAATTCATCAGGGCACGACTTTAATCGTGCCGTTCGGCATCCAACAAACCGTGCGCGACATCGCCGCATTCTGGCACGCAAACCGCGGTCGTGCCGTGCCTGACTCGTCGGCTTCCGGAAAGCGCCCCTTCCGCCGCGCCGCCTGACAGAGCCCGCATCCGAATTTCTTCAGATTGATAGCCTTAGGTGCCCCATCCTAACCGCGCCTTTGTTTTTTCGCGGTTAGGATGGGAAACCACGGACCCCGACAGACCGTGATCACGCTGCCGGGGTTTCCGCCCACGCCTGCCCTTCCGTGCGCGGGATTTCCCCCGTCTCCGCAAAGGCTTTGAAATGGCGCAGATTCTCGATCGCCTCCTGCTTCGGATTGCGGCTGAAGATCGTTTCCGCCACCGTCTTTTCCTTGCTCTGCCGAAACTCCTGCAGCAGGATCACCACGATGGTTCCACGTCCGCCTGGGGCTGGTTCGAACGCCACCTCGCCGGCATGATTCGAATCGCCGGCAACCGAGCGCCACGCAATCCGGCGTCCCGGTTCGTCCGCCAGAATCTCGGAATCCCATTCGATCTTCTCGTCGCCCGATTTCATCACCCAATGCGACGTCTTCGGACCCGTCTGGATCACATCGGTGATCATCTTCCGCCACTTCGGCGCCGATTCAATATCCCGCCAAAGCGTGTACAGTTCGTGGGGACTCGCCTGCACCAGCGCCGTGGCGCGGGCCCAGATCTTGCCGTCCCCATCCTTGGGTGGCGCCAAGTAGCGCCCGTTCAATACCATCCCCGCGCTGCTCTCGCTCGGCGGGGTTTCAGCTTTCGGAGATTCCTTCAGGGCATCTGCCATGACCCTCTCTCTTCCCGTCGTCCTTAAGTCCTGGTGATCCGTGCATCGGTTCTGACCCTGTGATGCACGATTTTCAAAAAGGGCGGTTTACGACCATTCGCTGATCTGGGGTGCCCCATCCTGAGAGCGTCTTTGCCGTTGGCGTGGGAGACCAATTCCGCATACGCGCCAATCCCAAAGAACACGAAATGTACATCTTCCTCGAGAGCCGCACGAGGCCCCGTCTGATTCCATCCCGCGAAAACTTTCCCGCACCGACGCTGCTCAGGCATCCTAGACTGCAGATGAGCCTTTCGGGCGACATTCGGATCGGCATCTCCGGCTGGCGGTATAAAGGCTGGCGAGGCTCCTTCTACCCTCCCGATCTTGCCCAGCGCAGGGAACTCGAGTTCGCCTCCCGGCGTTTGACCTCCATCGAACTCAACGGCTCTTTTTACTCCCTGCAGCGGCCGGAAAGCTTCCAAAGCTGGTACGCTGACACCCCTGAGGATTTTGTCTTCTCCGTCAAGGGGCCGCGCTTCATAACCCACATGCGCCGGCTCCTCCAAGTCGAGGTTCCGCTGGCCAACTTCTTTGCCCAGGGTCTTCTCCGTCTAAAAAATAAACTCGGCCCCATCCTGTGGCAGTTCCCGGCCAACTTCAAATGGGACCGCGAACGGTTGGATAACTTCTTCAAGCTGCTGCCGCGCACCCACAAGCAGGCCGCGAAGCTGGCTCGCCGTCACGACCAACGCCTCGGCGGCCGAACCTGGTTCCGGGTCCTCGAGGAGCGGCCGCTGCGCCACGCCATCGAAATCCGAAACGACAGCTTTGTCTCTGAGGAATTCATCGCGCTTTTGCGCAAGTACGCCATCGGACTGGTCGTGGCAGACACCGTCGAGTGGCCGCTCCTGATGGACATCACCGCCGACTTTGTCTATTGCCGCTTGCATGGCAGCGAGCAGCTTTACGTCAGCGGCTACCGCCGCGAAGCTATCGACGTGTGGGCCCGCCGTGTCGTTCAATGGTCCCAGGGAGGGGAAGTGGACGACGGCAGGAAGGCCAGCTCGGTGAACGCCCAAACAGCCAAAGCCCGCGACGTATACGTGTATTTCGACAACGACGCCAAGGTCAGAGCCCCCGTCGACGCCATGGCTTTACGAGAGCGTGTCTCCGAACTCCGACATCAGTCAGCATGAAACATCACGGCTCTCGACCAACCACGAGACTTGAAACCATAATCGACAGACCACGAAACTCCCGTGCCCCATCCTTTCGGCGTTTTCCGCCGAAAGGGTGGGAGACCACGAATGTAAGCTCGCGGAACTGTGAACTTAGATTTACGTACTACGAACCGGCATCCAAGCCCAAGGAGAACGGCACGCAAATCCCACCCTAAGGAGCGCATATGCATCGCCTGCAAGGGAAAGTTGCCATCGTGACCGGAGCCAGCTCCGGCATTGGCCAGGGAATCGCCAAACGGTTGGGGTGCGAAGGCGCCATGGTCATTGTCGATTACGTCGGCACCCCCGAAGGCGCCGATGAAACTGAACGCGCCATCGAACAGGCAGGCGGCCAGGGAAAGATTGTGCAGGCCGACGTGAACGGAGCTTATGTTGACGATCCGACCGGGCCTCTTGGCGTCGCGCAGGCGGCGCACG
>Ga0207052_10176_pt2 | contig 12011 bp, 12 predicted proteins | sample Alteio_BWMinCont_62_FD_153294 | JGI IMG/M metagenome (GOLD analysis project Ga0207052, IMG submission 153294) | Enriched cells from forest soil in Barre Woods Harvard Forest LTER site, Petersham, Massachusetts, United States -... | ecosystem: Environmental > Terrestrial > Soil > Temperate forest >...
CCATCTGTCTTGATAAATAAATTGCAATTAATCGGGGAATGTTTTCCTTCCCACGTTGTGATTTTATTAAATCTGAATCGTTAATTTTAAAAAAATTCGCAACGACCCCTATGATTATTCCAATGGAGGGGCGATGATGAATATGCTTAACATCAGATGCTATTTCTTCGGATTTTTGCATGGTAAAGGTTCGAGTTATTTTATTTTTAAAATGGGTTGTTGCTAAGATTGGTGGAGTTTGATTTTTGCAATAAAAATTTGTGATTTCCTGATTAATACCACAAGACACATAGTCAATATATTCCTCAATGCAGCCGAACTCATCGGTAATTTTTTTTGTTATGAGCCATGTTTGCTTGTTATTCTTGTTTACATAGTTATTATAACTTGACCATGGATAGTTATCTGGAGTGCTGCAGATTGAGGCAGAAACAGGATTAAGATGAATATACCGACTGACTTGCAATAAATAAACTTCTTCTTCTATGAGAATTGCTTTGTAGCGACCTCTATATAATGCGCCATCTCTTTTTTCAAGACGATTAAACCTTTGCGTGTAAACACCGTTGATATGACGCATCGCCCTGCCTAAATTGGCGTGAGGTGTGTGCACTAGTAAATGATAATGATTATCCATTAAGCAGTAAGCGTGTATTTCAATTTGATAAAGATGAACAGTTTCTTCCAGCAACTTGATAAACATTCTTCTATGATCATCTGTTGTAAAAATGGGTGCGTAATTGATGCCTCGGTTCATAACATGGTACCAGGCGCCTTCGTATTCAATACGTAAAGGACGAGACATAGGGTTCCTCTTAAGTGTTCAAGAATTTTCGCTGATGAAATTGTATGTAAGAATTAAAAAATGGGGGAGGGTTGGATTCTTGGAGGAGTGATAGCTATTCAAGTTTAATAGGATGAAGTGATAGTTTCAATTTGTTTTTACGGAGTTGAGTTGGACTATCTTCAGATTTGACCCCCGCTTTTCTAAGTTAGAGCCCAAATTCTCTGCAAGAAACTTCCCAATATAGGAAGTTTCTTGCTAAAAGTTATCAGAGATGTAAGCAAATATAGGTAATCCGTTTACATTTCTACGGAGATGTAAACAATACCTATACTTTATCATTTTCAGCCAATGGCAATATATATGATAATAATCAACTAATTAGATAAAACCAATCCGTTAATCTATTGATACAGGTGGAGAAAATATAATTTTATGCAAGAAACTTCCTAAAACAGGAAGTTTCTTGCTAAAATAGGAAATATGAGCACACTCAAAGACAAGATTATAGAAGCAGGTTTTGCGGATCATATCCTTACCGATGTTGATCTTAATAACCTGTCCGATGGCACTCCAGCCTCCCGCTATGGGATGGTCAATAAGGCTTTAAAAAAAGAAGAGCTAATCAAGATTCGACGTGGCCTCTATCTACTTGCAGACAAGTACCGCCACAAAAAACTCAGTAAATTTTTCCTCGCCAGCCGAATCGCTCCTCACAGTTACATCTCTCTTGAGAGCGCCTTGTCTTATCATGGCTGGATTCCGGAACGTGTTTCAACAGTAACGAGCGTACTTGCCATCGGTCGCTCTAAAAAATTCACAACGCTTTTTGGCGAGTTTGCTTTCTATCACTTTCCCGTTAACGAATATGAGTTTTTAACGGGTGTCATTCGCACCGAGGAAGTCAAGGGGGAGCCTTTTTTACTTGCCTCACCGCTTCGAGCATTAGCGGATTTAGTCTACGTAAAAAAGATTGACTGGGAAGATATGAAACTCCTGACTAGCGGTTTGCGCATTGACATAGAACAACTCTGGCAAATTGACCCAAAGCATTTTCATGAAATTAAACAAGTTTATCGCTCAACGCGCGTGCTGCATTTTTTAGATAATCTTAAAATGGAACTTAATAAATAATGGCTGCTAATATTATTGATGCAAGGCTTGAAACATATACTTCTAATACAATTGAAGACGAAGAGCATGCGCTTAAAGAAATCTTACAAGAGATTGCCCTTTATGGTCTTGCAACAGCTAATTTTTTTGATAAAGCTGCTTTTCAAGGTGGGTCTGCGCTTCGAATTTTATATGACTTACCGCGCTTCTCTGAAGATCTGGATTTTATATTAAAGGCTCCGGATTCACATTTTAAGTGGGAGCCTTACATGGATGCAATTGTCAATACCTGCAAACAATATGGCGTTCATCCTGAAATTATTGACAAGAGTCGTGTTAGTAGCACGGTCAAAAAAATGTTTTTAAAAGATGATTCGATTGGAAAAATCATTGATCTATCCTTTGCCCATCATCCAGGAAGAAAACTCGCAATCAAATTTGAAATTGATACAAATCCTCCACTCGGATCTGATTTAGAAGTAAAGTTTTTAGAATTTCCTTTGGATTATTCCATTATCGCGCAAGATCTCAGTAGCTGCTTTGCGGGAAAATGTCATGCTTTATTATGTCGTGAATATATTAAAGGACGTGATTGGTACGATTTTAGCTGGTATGTAGCCAGGAAAGTTACGCCAAATTTTGTTTTTCTTGCTAATGCACTTTATCAACAAGGGCCATGGGCTAATCAAGAAATTACTGTCACACCAACATGGTTTACTGAAGCTATGCAACAAAAAATCAAGAGTATTGACTGGAATAAGGCAGCAAGTGACGTTGCACCATTTCTAGATACTCAAGATAAGCAAGCATTAAAGTTATGGGGAGTTAATTTTTTTATTGATAAGCTTAATAAGCTAGAAAATATTCTAAATATCTAACCGAACTGTTTCCACTTTGGAAACGGTTGATCTACAGATCCAGGGTCAAATCTGATCTTGGCTCAACTTAAAAAAATTGATTTATACGTTTTCATATATTTTTTGTTTTATCCTATTTAAGTTCGCATTTAATTCCAGATTTTGGTCTAGAATTTTTCTGAATCTTTTAAGAGATGAATTAATAGCATACATTCTGCTGTTGAAGCTTGTGCCAATCTGCGTATAGGTATACAAGTCCATCTGTCTTGATAAATAAATTGCAATTAATCGGGGAATGTTTTCCTTCCCACGTTGTGATTTTATTAAATCTGAATCGTTAATTTTAAAAAAATTCGCAACGACCCCTATGATTATTCCAATGGAGGGGCGATGATGAATATGCTTAACATCAGATGCTATTTCTTCGGATTTTTGCATGGTAAAGGTTCGAGTTATTTTATTTTTAAAATGGGTTGTTGCTAAGATTGGTGGAGTTTGATTTTTGCAATAAAAATTTGTGATTTCCTGATTAATACCACAAGACACATAGTCAATATATTCCTCAATGCAGCCGAACTCATCGGTAATTTTTTTTGTTATGAGCCATGTTTGCTTGTTATTCTTGTTTACATAGTTATTATAACTTGACCATGGATAGTTATCTGGAGTGCTGCAGATTGAGGCAGAAACAGGATTAAGATGAATATACCGACTGACTTGCAATAAATAAACTTCTTCTTCTATGAGAATTGCTTTGTAGCGGCTTCTATATAATGCGCCATCTCTTTTTTCAAGACGGTTAAACCTTTGCGTGTAAACACCGTTGATATGACGCATCGCCCTGCCTAAATTGGCGTGAGGTGTGTGCACTAATAAATGATAATGATTGTCCATTAAGCAGTAAGCGTGTATTTCAATTTGATAAAGATGAACAGTTTTTACGGAGTTGAGTTGGACTATCTTCAGATTTGACCCCCCGTTACTTCGATGATAAAAAAGCATTATCTGAAATTAAGAAAAATTATAGATGAAGAGTCACGAAATTTCACCTGACCCCTTCTTCCTTAATACCTTTGCGTGTCATACCATCAAGAGCTGCCGCCAAATGAGCGCGGGTTACATCTTTTGCAAATAAGTTACCAAGGTTCTTTTTTAGGTGTAGACGCCAGCGATCTTCGTGGCGTTTGATGCAGGTTGGGGTAACATCACCCGTTAGTTTTAGAAATTCAATCCAAGCGTCAAAAAGAATCTGCATGGTAACTGCTTGAGTATTTTCAGCTTGGGTTGCAGCCCTTGCCTTGCGTGGGTCAATGCCATTCGCAACGAGTTTATGCAGTGATGGCAGCATGCTTCGCGCTTCTTTTAAAGAAACTCTATCAGCAGAGCCAAGCGTCATGCGGATGAGGCGTCGATCACCCGGTAAACTGAAAGAGAAAAGCCAGCTTTTCGCGCCACTGGATCGAATTCGCAGAAACAAGCCTTCACTATCGTGCAGCTTGTATTCTTTGCTACGAGGAGTTGCATTTTCGACTTTCTTTGCGGTTAATTTTGTCATCACCTAATGTCCTATGCAATTGTGCAAGCGCCGCCCGCACAATGGGTCAACGGTCTGTTGACCCATTCTATTGATCATTCCTCGCCTTTATCTTTGATATTCATATTTTCGGTAATTGCTTTCACTTCTCTATCAAAATCAGATTCAAAGAGGCGGTCTTGAACAATGCGATATTTTTCAAATTCGCTTTCTGCATGATCTTTAGCAATTTTTGCGCTTATTTTTCCTGCATCTTTTAGTATATCGCGCGCATCTAACTCGAGAAGCTTGTCGAGTTGTATAGCCCAGTCTCCCATCGTCATTGGCATTTTACGTTTAGCACGACCTTCAGCTAACTCTAGGTAGGCGTTGACAATGCGACCAAGGGAATCTAATTCATCTGCCGATAGATAGTTTTTTGCAGTGGATACGTCTGTCTTAAGAATTTTGCCATTTGGGCTATTTTCCCAACTTGTTAGTCCCATGCGGGGCTGTTTGCTATTAGCGCGTTCAATTATAAGCTGCTGATGCAGTGTGTCCATGAATGGCAAAGTGAAGTTTGTTTTGTACCTTAGCAAAGAATTCTCGGGTAGTAGGTGCGTCTTTATTGTAATCAACACTCATTGTGTAAATGTCTGTAATTTTCTGATAGAAGTGGCGCTCGCTAAGCCTGATCTCTCGAATTTCAGCTAGTAACTGATCAAAGTAGTCTTCGCCTAAAAAGCTACCATTCTCTAATCGTTTTTTATCTAAGACATAACCTCTTATTGCAAACTGGCGCAGCACCTGCGTTGCCCACTGACGAAATTGAGTGGCACGTTTTGAGTTCACCCGGTATCCCACAGAAATAATGGCATCAAGGTTATAAAACTGGGTATTGTAATTTTTTCCGTCACTTGCAGTTGCCCGGAATTTCCGGGTAACTGAATTTTGATCAAGTTCATGCGACTTGAAAATATTTTGAAGATGCTCGCCTACAGTATTGGTATCCACAGCAAATAAGTCAGCCATCAGCTTTTGAGTCAGCCAAATAGTCCCCTCCTCATAACGGGCCTCTATTCCTTTCTCACTTTCTTGCTGGGTAAAAATCAGAAACTCAGCGGTGCTATTGCGAATGTTAATCTTGTTTTCTGGTTTTTTCTTTTCCATGATTTGGGTTCCTTGCAGGGTACCTATTTAGGTGCCTAAAAATGATTGGCTTTGAGCGAATTCTAGCGGACAACGCCAAACGATACAATGGAATAAATAGCTTATTTTTAAGGATTTGTTACTAATAAACGGATTAACGCGGAGTTAAAAACTTGCGCCTCCTAAGGGATAGGTCGACGGTTTGATTCCGTCCCTCTTCTATGAGAATTACTTTGTAGCGGCCTCTATATAATGCGCCATCTCTTTTTTCAAGGCGATTAAACCTTTGCGTGTAAACACCGTTGATATGACGCATCGCCCTGCTAGCGACTTTTTTTCGGTATTGCAGCTCGTGATTGATCAGGTATTTGTGGTTTTGCTCGAGCTTTCAAAAGCTTGTATGCAAATATGCCTATCATTGCTATTACTCCTGTAATAGAAGTATTCATTAAATTGGAATTAGTGCTCGGTACATTACCCATTAAAAGTGGATTATCTAAACGACAGCCATTATATGAATATTGCATGCAATCGAAGTGTTCACCTATAGTAGGAAAAGTTCCATTTCTCTTAAGCACTGAGTTATAGTGCTCATCGTTGCTATCGACTAAATTATGATTTTTATTTTCATATTTTTTAAATGCAGTATTCATTTTAGAATAGGTTGAAGAAGGAAGAAAATGAATTTTTTTTCGGGGCAATTCGCATTCGTGTACAGCCTCCCAAAAATTATTGAAAACATCAGAAGTAAGTCTATTTTTCATTTTAAAATGAGTATGAAAAATAGTTTTTTCTTTAACATCATTTGAATGATATTTTTTATGTTCAATATGGTTATTTTTAATTATTTCAAAAGAAGATCTTTTATAAAGTTCAACTAATGGTTTGCATGAGACGAAGTGTCTATCAATTAAGATGTAGTCTGCTGATGCTGATGCGAACCAATTCTGACCATCGAAAGTATTAGAATATACGGTTATTAACTTCATATCTTTTTGAGCGGTCACAGCAATGACATAAGGTGCAGACTCAGAAGAGTTGTAGGAAATTAAATATCGAAACATAGCATCAATCTCTAAAGGATTAAATTTTCAGTAGCTTGACACACTTTTATTAACAGAATATTAACATCCTTATCCCTGCATTTTAACCCATTGATTATTTGGTATAATTTAAACATTGAGTTGTATCTGGATACTATTTTTAAAAGAAAGGGGGAAATGTGATCTTGGCTCAACTTAAGTTTTATAATTTAATCCAATTAATAATTCGCACACTACACGTATGATTACACACGCTTGTCGCAAAGATACATTTCTTTTGAAAGCTTGCATTATCAGCATCATTCTATATAATTCGCATCCACATTATCAGAGAAAATTCACGTGACTCAAACAAGAACGCTAGTGAAATCTTTAGAACTATATATCATAAAACTTCAAGAAGCTTTGGTGATTAATAAAGAAACCGGCTATAGCCCTCAAAATATGTATGACTTAGCAATCGCATTAGGTGAATATAAAGCTGAAACCTCACCCTATTATCGTTGGCTCTATAGAAAAGGTGAAGCATGCAATTCTTATTCACTCGCTTACATGGGTCTTAATCATCGATGTGCATCCTCTCTGGAGGGTTTTAATAATGATAGGGTCTATAATGCAACGGGACGCTACGCCTTGGACTCTCGATTTGGCAGAGAAAATATCTATTGCGACCAAGAAAGATATAAAAAATTAATTGCAGATGCAGAGCTTGACGTGCGTATTTTTTTAAATAATAAAACCCATGCGCCGACCCTAAATTATAGTTCAGCTTCTCTGAAAATAACAATGGAAGAAGCAACTTCCTATTTTGCTCGAGGTAATCAAAGTGAAGTGTTTATAACAAACTACCTTAGGATGATAGATGACGCGTTAAAGAGTTGCTCAGGTGAAAATAAAGATAAAAAAAGTAATGATATTAACATCGTAACTCATGATGAAATTCAATTTAAATTAATAGAAATAAATATCGAAAAAGCAAAAGCTATGCGTGACTGTCATTACACCGCCGATATTCCTAGTAAAAAAACAGATTATGCGAAAAAAGTAGCGGAATTAAAATTGCTAATTGATTATTTAACGACTCCAAGAAGTTCATTATATGAATTCTTTTCCCGTCGCCCAAAAGCTTTAAGTGCCGCACTTACCAGTGCAAAGAGCAAAATAGAATATCCAAGGGAAGAACTTTATGGGCAGCGGAATACAGGTTGATATCCGCTGACCTTTTTTTGTATCGCTACAATTGCTTTGGTATGAAAAGTAATTTCTCCATCACAAAATTAGTCAGCGTCTCGCCTCTTATGAGGACTGATTGCTCCTTTTTTACTATAAACCCTTTTGCCATAAAGAATGGTTTTGCCGTAATGCTAACCTCAGCAAAAAGCTTACTTGTCTTATTTTTTCTGGCTCTATCCTCAATCTCTCTCATTAACGCACTGCCAACACCACAACCTTGGTGCTCGTGGTGACAATAAAAACAATCAATGTGACCATTATCCTCAAGCTCTGTAAAACCCACGATAGTATTGTTAATAGTGGCAACAATAGGCGGAAGCTTCCGCCATTTACGTATCCAACCTTCTGTTTCAAGACTGCTACTAGGTGCCCATGCATCTAGCTGCTCAGGAGAATAATCTTTTGCGTTAATTTTATGAATGGTATGAAAAAAAATTGCCGCTAAATAGGGTGCATCTTTTTCACTATAAGATCTTATCGTAATTATATTTGCATTATTCATCAGATTGAAATACCTGCAATAAAATCATTTACTGAGCGGCCAATTTCTTCAGGATATTGATAAATCATAGCATGCCCTCCATTCTGCCAACGCTTTAATCGAGCATGAGGAATAGTACGAGCCAGAATAATACTATTGACTGGCGGAATAACGTCGTCAGCGCCGCCATTTAAAATTAACACCGGCAAATGTAATTTTGAAATTTTAACAGCGGTAGCATCATCATGAATCCATTTTGTAACAAGAGTTCGTTGCTGTGAGATCACGGTAGAAGCATTAATCTCCGTATAATTTTGTGGTTGAAACCGATCTAATGCCAAAGCCAATCCCATAGGTAGACGTTCTGACGAGGGGAAAAATAATTTCAATGCTACAATATAACGCCCTAATTTATTAGTAGGCATATTTAACATGAATTCTTCAGCCGACTGAGTTGGGCGAACAGCTTGTTTGCCTGCAATGGCGGTATTAATCAATATCAACTGCCCCAGGGTTTTTGGATGCAGAACAGCTAATTGCTGCGCTATCATTCCACCCATAGAAATTCCCAGCACAGCAGGTTTGTGCAAATGCAATTGACGAATCAATTGGTAGGTATCATTTGCAAGATCTGCGCTCTCGTGATGATTTGAATGAACATAAGATCCGCCGACATTGCGGTTATTAAAAACAATGACTTGATGTTGCTTGCCTAAAGTCGCCAGAAATTGACGATTCCAACTAGAAACATCGGTAACATAACCCGGAATAAGGACGATTGGGCTACCATTACCAAAGCGGTAATATTCTAAATAACCGCCATGGATAGTCACGTATTGTGGATTTAATTTTTTTAATTTCTCGACAGGATATGGATTATTAAGCTGACGATGAGCGCTGCATCCTGATAAGGAAATCATCAGGAGCAGGGCTAGCCATTTTTTGCTGTAATAAGTTTTATTAAATACCATCTTATTTCTGTTTTATAAAAATTAAATTATCTTTCTCTAAAATATGCACAGCGGTCTGTAGTGGCATAGGAGTTGTATACTGCGTAATAGTCAATGGTTTAGGTTCATTGTCTGACTTTACGATAAACTCATAGACGCCCGCACCTGGAGTGGTTACATCTACCGCATACCCAATACCTCCGCCTAAGGCGCCGCCAGCAGCTCCAACTATAAGGGCCCCTATTGCGCCACCACCTAACGCAGAGACTATAGCCACAGGAATGCTATTTGACAAGAATCCCCCTGCAAGAAATCCAATTAATCCGCCGGTTACAGCCCCTCCGGCGCCACCCACTGATCCACCTATCACAGCGCCTGTCTCGGCCGCGTGATGAGGCTTATAATCTTTATCTTTAATCTTTTTTTCAGCAATAATAACGCCGTCTCCTCGATGATAAATGGTGGCGCACCCAAACAGAGAAAAGGTAAAAGAAATAAAAACGAGTAATGTCATTAATTTTTTTAGTGTTGTCATAAATGAAGCTCCGCTAGTTTCTGATTTTGTAATCGTCGCGATGGGTCGTTTCATTTGCTAAGCTTTATACTTTGTGCTTGAAAATCATTCGCAATATTTTCTATGCATTTTTTTAATAAATTACCTTTGCGGAAAAAAACGAAATTTTGGGAACAATCGCTTATTAATTTTAGTTCTTTAGCAATACCAGCTTGGGTCGGGGTATTGCTTGTACTTAAGCCATTATTAATTGTCGATAAAAAGTTATTAGCTAAATAAAATTTTTCCGCAACGACAGGTTTGTCTTTTGTCACTTGAATTTCAGCTTGAATGACATCCAGAAATAAAAATGTTTCAGAGAAAGCACAGTCAGCGTGTTGGACTAAAAACTGAAAAAGTTGATATCTGGTAGCTTCATAAGATTTTTTATAATACTCAGCATTAATGCTTTCATTATTCGCATCCGCAATATCAAATTTATTTTTTAGATCTTTAAAGATATTGATAGGGCTTTTTTGTAATGCATATTCGCCAGGCAAATCAGTGTCTGGTGCGATATGTGTGGATTGTAATAATTTCACTAATTCTTGAAGTAAAGTAGAGTCTGTATTAGGGAAAATCTTATAAGCGGAGTGAATTAAGCCACATAGTGCAGCGAATCTTGTTCGCCAGGAGAGCAAGTAATTAGTTTTGATCACTTCTAAGTTTTTAATAAGATAAATTTTTAAATGAGTTTTAAGCGAGATGGATTCATCGTTGAATAACGGAGAGATCAATTGATCTTGGCAAAAATGGTTTAGACCAGACTCAAGTTTATTAAATATTGCTTCTCCGTCCTTTAAGTCATTTAAGAGTTGCTGATAGCTCGCCAAATCTTTCTGTAACACTCTGGCTTTTTGTTTTAATAGGGTTTCATGATTTCTTGATTCCACTATTAAAACATTTCGCTCATTATCATTGCTTTGATGCAGAGTTTCAATTTGTTTCCTGACCCTAGTGATGGCATCTTGTCTTTGTTGGTCGGCTGAGTACGTAGAAATAATGAGTTCCGGTTCTTGGCCTGCATCGCTTAAGCTATTGCCCGCGAACCCACCGGCGAATAAACCGATAGGGCCTGCTATCATGAAGCCACCTACAGCACCTAGCATAGTATTCCTGGTACCGTGTCCGGATTCTCCGGCATAGAAACTATGTGATACCTTATCGGAGTAAAAGTTATTTTTTGCTGCTTTAAGGGATTGCTTTAATTCTGATAAATCTTGTTGAAGCTCTTGCTGCAGATCTTCTAAGTCGTCTATTAATTGCGGATTTATTGTAGTGAGCTCATCCTTAATTTCTTCTAGGCGTTTGGTGGTTTTTGCAATGAAGTTTTCTGAATAATCATAATCAGTATAATGAAAAGTTGAGGACGTCATTTGGTTGCCTGTTGGGACATTATCGAAGGGATATGGTAGCTTATTTATATGCCTGAATAAAGGTAATTGCTGATAATTAATCCACGGTAGGGGTTAAAAAAGCTTTGAAGTTAGCTATTTTCTTACATTGCTCTCTCAATCATACGCTTAATGCCAAATCTCAAGGATATTCTCAGGCCTACTTATGCCGCGAAACAACAGGTAACGCTAACATCGCATCTTCAATAATAATCTGAGCTTTCGTTCGCGAAGGGTTTAAAAAGCTAAAGAATCCAGCGATGCTAGATTTTTTAATCAATTCAAAATGTGTAATAGTGCTGCCTTGATATTGGGATGTTTCATTTTTCCATTGTCTTACTAAATGATAGAGCGGCGCTTTATTAGCTCCATTGTTTTCTAATGTTGTTATCAGTGCTGCCAGAGCAGCTTTTTTTGCCGCATCTAAATGATTAGTAAAAAAAGCAAATCGATTTTTTTCTTTTTTTAATTTCGCAATGATTTGTTCGATGCGATAGCTTGTATCAACCAGCAAGATTTTATTTTTTAGCCCACCATGCGTTCTTATATTGGTTGTGTATCTTTCTAGTGGATCAACAGGAGCTTCTTTTTCATGGATACTCTTATAAAATCCAGGAAAGACCTTCTCTGGAAACCACATGCCTTCAGCGTCGTCATGCGTCCGCATTTTTTGATATTTTTGAGTCGGTGTCGGTTGGTCTAATAGTTGCGAAGTAGACAGAAATAAATTGTGCGCATCAATAGGAATATTTTTTCCGGCGCAGTCATTTTTCATAAAAATGACTTTTCCGTGTAAATCTTTAGAATAGCCTGACAGGATAGAGCAATGTTCCCTCTGGCCTTGAGCTAGTATAGGCCTTAAGTCATCATCGTTATCATAAAAAACAATAGGAGCCATGTTATGATTAATCGCTTCTATTAATATTTGGGTATATTCTTTT
>Ga0207052_10320_pt1 | contig 11994 bp, 6 predicted proteins | sample Alteio_BWMinCont_62_FD_153294 | JGI IMG/M metagenome (GOLD analysis project Ga0207052, IMG submission 153294) | Enriched cells from forest soil in Barre Woods Harvard Forest LTER site, Petersham, Massachusetts, United States -... | ecosystem: Environmental > Terrestrial > Soil > Temperate forest >...
TATTAGGTAGTTTCGAAGAGGGCGAGTTTTTTGCCGATTTCCTGGAGCTGCCGCTCGACTTCTAGTGACTGCAGCTTGAGCTTGTCGACGAGGGCTGCGGGCGCCTTTTCGATAAAGTCAGAATTGGCCAGCTGGTTCCGGAGCTGGTTTTCTTGCGCGGCGAGTTTTTCCCGTTCTTTCAGCAGGCGCAACCGTTCTTTTTCCTGCATTTCTTGCGGGAGAGGGATCAAGATGCGCAAATGGCCGATGACAGCCGTTGAAGCGAGCGCCGTCTGCGGTTCTTGAGCGACAAAGGACATGGTATTGATGCGCACGAGCGCGCGGATCATCCCTTCGCTGTGCTGGGCGAGGACAAAACGTTCATCGACCGCATTGCCGATGACAAAGACGTTGACCGGGGTGCCAGGGGGGATTTGCATTTCGGCGCGGATATTGCGGATAGCGTGGACAAGAGTGTCGATGAAGGCGAAACGGTCTTCGATGGCGGGTTGGATGTCCGCTTGGCACAGCACTTGCGGAAAAGGGGCAACGGCGCAGGAGGAAGCGCGCAGCGCGGCAAGCAAGTCGGCTGTGTAAAGATCTCCATTTTGTGCGGGTATAGAGCTGGGAAAACGGGTGCGCAAGTATTGGAAGAGTTCTTCCGTGATGAAAGGCGCCATCGGATGCAGCAGGCGAATGATGGCGGTGAGGATAACGAGCAGGATTTTCTGTTTATTTTCTCTATCGTCATCTGTGCCGGCTTTGCCGTTGAGGATGGGTTTGGTCAGCTCGAGATAATAGGCGCAGAACTCTTTCCAGAAGAAATCATAGGCTTGTAGGGCGGCGCGATCAAAGGCATAGGCGTCGAGATGGGCCGTCACATCGCGGATGGTGCGATTAAGTAAAGAGAGGATCCAGCGGTCCTCGAGTTGCAGAAGGTCGGTTCGGATGCCGCGGGCCAGGGCAGCGCTGTCGAGAGTGGCTATATTCATGAGCACAAAACGGGCCCCGTTCCACACTTTATTGGCGAAGTTCTTAAACTCTTCGAAGCGGCGCCTATCGAGATCGATCTGCCGCGCATGGGTAGCGCTGGCGGCGAGCGCCATGCGCATGGCGTCTGTTCCATAGGATGCGATGATTTCCAGAGGGTCGATGACATTCCCTTTGGATTTTGACATTTTTTCCCACTTCATATGGATTTCAGGGGGAACAGGTTTGCCCAGATCGTAAGCCAGCCGCTCGTCTCCTTGCACATACTGCACTGCGCCTTTCTTGTCATAGCGCCAGTACGATTTGCCATAGATCAGACCATGCAGGAAGACTTGGGGGAACGGGGGCTTGCCTAGCGCATAGGTGCCCATCAAGATCATACGGGCCACCCAGAAGAAGAGAATATCGTGGCCGGTGACGAGCGTTGAATTAGGATAGAAACGGTGCAGATCGAGCGTCTCGGCAGGCCAGCCTAATGTGCTGAATGGCCACAGCGCCGAAGAGAACCATGTATCGAGGACATCTTCATCCTGTACCCATTTGTCCGGTTCGCCGGCAATTTCTGGCGGGACGCTTTCGCCTGCACTGCATATCATGATTTCGGGGTTGTCGCGGCGGTACCAGATCGGAATGCGATGCCCCCACCAGAGCTGGCGTGAAATGCACCAGTCGCGCAGGTTGTCGATCCAGTGAAAATAGGTGTTTTCCCAGTGAGGGGGAATCAATTCTACTTCTTTAGTTTCGACAATGCTGCGCAGCTTATCTTTAAAGGTGCTGACGCGCACAAACCATTGCTTGGAGAGAAAAGGTTCGATGACGGCCTTCGAGCGATACGAGACGCCGACGCGATGGTGGTGCGGTTCGATTTTTTCAACCAGGCCCAGTTTTTTCATCTCTTCAACGACAGCCAGCCGCGCTTCTTCCATCGGCATGCCGGCAAACTTGCCTCCCTCGGCATTAATGCGTCCATCTGGCGTCATGATGTTGATCATCGGCAGCGCGTGCCGTCCGGCGAGCGCATAGTCGTTGGGATCGTGCGCGGGGGTGATTTTCACGGCGCCCGATCCGAAAGCGACGTCGACCATGGGATCGGCGATGATCGGAACCAGCCGCTCCGACAGCGGCAGGCGGATTTTTTTGCCGATGAGCGTTTTATAACGGCTGTCTTCGGGATGGACTGCGACCGCCGTGTCGCCCAGCATGGTTTCAGGGCGGGTGGTGGCGATGGTAATGAATCCGCTGCCGTCGTCCAAAGGATAGCGGAAGTGCCAGAGAAAGGAAGACCGTTCTTCATGCTCCACTTCATCATCGGCAAGGGCAGTCTGTGTGACGGGATCCCAGTTGACGAGATAATCTCCGCGATAGATCAGGCCGTCGTCGTACATTTTCTTGAACATGGTCCGCACGGCGCGGTTGCGCGGTTCGTCCATGGTAAAGGCCAATCGGCTGAAATCGCAGGAACAGCCAAGGCGTTTGAGCTGCTGTAGAATCAGGCCGCCGCTTTCTTCTTTCCATTTCCAGACATGTTCGAGGAATTCTTCCCGCTGAAACTCTTTGCGCCTCTTGCCTGTTTTTGCGATGAGCTGGCGCTCGACGACAGTTTGTGTCGCAATTCCGGCGTGGTCGGTGCCGGGGACCCATAAGACTTCATAGCCGCTCATCCGTTTCCAGCGGATCAAAATGTCCTGCAGGGTATTGACAAGGGCGTGGCCCATATGCAGGACGCCAGTGACATTCGGCGGAGGGATGACAATACAATAGGCCGGCTTAGGCGAAGAGGGATCGGCGCGGAAAAGATTTAGCTCTTGCCATAGCCGAGAGCTTTTTTCTTCGACAAGCGCGGGTTCGTAAGCTTTTGCGAGTTCTTCGGCCATAGATAAAAAACAGTAAAAGAGTCACTACTATAACGGGTTGCCGCCCCAAAGTCCAGTATACAGTAGCTTTATCTTCAGAACTTTTGATTGGGTAAAATTCAATATTCTTCGTAGCATTGCCTTGAAAATTTTTCATTAAGGATTTGATCGTATGGGCAATAGCGAATTGATTCTCTATACAGCGGAGGACGGAAGAGTTTCTATTCAGCTACATGCTGAGGGTGGGACCGTATGGTTAACGCAGTTAGAAATGACAGATCTGTTTCAGACGAGTAAACAGAATATCAGCCTACATATTAAGAACATACTGTCAGAGGGTGAACAGAATGAATCAGTAGTCAAGGAGCACTTGACAACTGCTGCTGATGGGAAGCGCTATCGGACTAAAATTTATAATCTTAACATGGTTCTAGCTGTAGGTTATAGGATTGCCTCTCATCGCGGGACCCAATTTCGTCAATGGGCCACAACTCACTTGCAAGAATATCTCATTAAAGGGTTTGTAATGGATGATGCTCGACTAAAAGAGCCAAAACCTTGGGATTATTTCGATGAGTGGCTCGAACGTATCCGAGAAATTCGTGCCTCGGAAAAGCGCTTTTACCAGAAAGTTCGAGATATTTACGCCACGGCGATCGATTACAACGCGAAGAGTGATCAGGCTCAGCTCTTCTTCAAGAAAGTACAAAATAAGATGCTTTGGGCAACGACGCGTCAGACGGCTTCCGAGCTAATTGTTAAACGTGCAGATCCAAACCAACCCAACATGGGACTTAAAACCTGGAAGGGGAGTCGAGTGAGACGGCAGGATGTAACAATAGCCAAAAATTATCTCGATCAACATGAAATCGAGGAGTTGAACCAAATTGTCGTAATGTACCTCGACTATGCAGAAAATCAGGCTAAGCGGCGTAAAACGATGACTATGGCCGAATGGGAGCAAAAATTGGATGCTTTTCTTACCTTCAACGAGAAGGATCTTCTCGCCCATGCAGGGAAAGTCTCAACTCAAGTTGCTGAGCGGCTTGCTCTGGATCGTTATGCTGAGTTTGAACAGAAGCGCGGCCAAGAGGAAAGACGGATTGCAGATGCTGAGGATATTGCTCTGCTAGAGGTTCTTAAAGGAAAGGCAAAGCAAATGGAATCGCAACCGATTGTGTCTTCTTTGAGCGATTATCCTTAATTAGACACCGTAATTCCATATTTGTCAGATAAGTACTGAGATAGGTCTTTCATCAAAAATTGTCCGTCAGCAGGTTTTAATTTTGAATGTGATGAGGTAGATAAGATTCGGGCCGTCTGTAAGCACTTGTTTGCCTTTGTAAAAAGCTCAAGATCTTGATGGATTAGCGGCTCATCATGAACCAGCTTTTCTAAGGCTTGTGTTTGAAATGGATTTTGAGGGTTACCAAGATATCGAAAATTATTTGGTAGCTCATAAGCTACGGCTATAAGTCGATTGTTGAATCTAGTTCTTTCAGCGGGCAATCCAAAACGTTCCATGTACATTTTTTCGATTTGTTTGTCAGTAGCACAGCGATCGATTGGTGTGTTGACATCTTTATCGCGGGTATAAACGGCACCCTGATGTAACGTTGTATTGCCATCACGGTAGTATTGTTCTAGAAAATAGGGTTTTTCAGGACGATTTTCGATCGTAATTATATCAAATTCTATATTTTCAATTGAGATTGCTTTTAGCTCGATTGTAGGGGTGTGATTAAGATTTGTTTTTCGCAGCCAATCTATAAGTTTTGCTTGAGTCATTCGATTAGGATCTTCCTTAACGCCAGGAAACTCTTGTTGGTCATCTGACACACCCAAAATCAGTTGTCTCGGACTTTTAGAGTCGGCGTTTGATAAACAAAGCATGTCATGTAATAGCTTTGCCTTATTCTCATGATATTTTAGCTTGTAGTCGCAGCTTTCAGATTCTTTTTCTCTGAAAATATTTTGTGGCATGGGTGATGTAGGTCCTAATTTTTATGAAAATACTTCAGAAAAGGGGAGCATCTAAATTGCATACGAAAAAGCAGTTGTCCATTTCCTAAGGATGTAGGCTGCGGAAGGTGAGTCCGGCTAGCAGGACTCCGTCGGTGGGAGTGCCTTGATGGATATCGGCGAGCAGCTGTTCTTTTTCCATGAGGAGCGTCGTAATTAATTCTAAAGGCTCTTTTTGCGTAGAAGAGATGAGGCGCGCCCCTTTAGCGAGGTAGTAATGAATTTTTTGACCGCAAACGGCCGGCATAGGGAAGGCAGTCCCGATATGCTGCCAACTGGCAGCCTCGAAGCCGGTCTCTTCGCGCAGCTCGCGCTGGGCGGTCATAAGAGGAAGCTCTCCGCGGTCGACCCGCCCGCCCGGCAGTCCATATAACCAAAGGCCAGATGGGTGGCGGTATTCTTTGTTGATGACGAGCAGACCTTCTTCGGTCTCGGCGATGACGACAGCCGCTTCTTCTGCGGCTAGCAGAGTCGTATAGGAAATGGGATCGATATTAGGCAAGGAGAGTATATCGACCCGCACGTCGTAATATCCGCTATAGACGATCGTGCTTTTTTCAATCTTGGGTGTAAGGGGGGATGTGGACACGGTGTTGGTTGAGTTTTTTAGCGAAACTGTTAACACGTTGCGCATCTCCCGCGCAAGAATAAAAAAGGGCGAGTTGCCGCAGCAGTTCTTTGCGCTGCCAAAAGAAGGGGGCGATTTTATCGGGGTGGCGGCTGAGAAGGTAATGCCCCAATAGCGCCGGAGTAGGCGGCGATAGAGTCATAGAAAGATCGGAAAAATGTTGGAGGGCAGCATCCCTTCCTTTAGCGTGGCAGAGAAAACATCCATAGGAGACAAATAGGGGATGGGCCTCGTTTTGCAATTCTTCGTTTGTATAACGTCCAAACACCTTTTCAGCTTCGTTCCAGGAATGAAGCGCTAATAGAAGACAAACAAGGGCGCTATCGATCCAAACCTGTTGGTCGGGCAAAAACACGGACTGGCTGCTGAAACGGATAAGAGGCCCAAGAGAAGCGAGCGGCGTTCCCATCAGGTATTGATTGCAGCTGCTATAGAGAAAATGCCAATGCAAACGGATGGTTCCGGTATTTTCTGAAGACACTTTCTCTTGTAAATACAGAGAGATAGCCCGATCGAGATTCTGCTGCGCATGTTTAGCGAACTCTTGCCATTTCTGAGTAGGGGAAGAGCGAAGAGGGTAGCCCAGTTCGAGCATCGCGAACCACCAGTTTTCCTGGACAAAATCCGGCAGGGTCTGTGCCCCGATCTCCTCGAGCACACGCCGATGGCCGATCCAAAAAGCGAGTTGTACCTCGAGGTCGCAGTTGGCTTCTTGTTGTGTTGCATCTTTCGGGGCTTTTGCGAAAAATGGCACTGTTTCGAGATCGGCGCGCAGACGTTCAAGGAGCTGGCGGTGCTCCGGCGCATCGCTCGTGATGGGGATTTGCCGAAGGGACATGAGGGCGAGTGCATAAGCGTCGGCGCGGTTTTTATGCGATGCCTCGTGCATGCGAAATAATGATTGTTCTTTCAGAAGAGCATACAACGGATGTTGCTGGTATTTACGCAGGGCTAATTCCAGACATTTGACTTCTTCTTCCGTATCAGGGATGGCGCGGTAGACGAGGGATTTTCCTAGATATTCCAATGGGGCTGCAGGGGTTTTTCGGAGAAGCCCGAATTGCTCGATCGCCTCGTGCAGTTGTTTCTTCTTCTCTCGGCTCTTTTTTTCATCGTGCGCTTGTTCGAGCAAAGTGAGGCCGGCCCGAAACAGCCCTTCGCATCCTTCGCTTCGACCATGAAAGCAAAAGGCGATCTTGCGGTATTCTGCCAAAGCGTGAGTATATTCGGCCCGTTCAAGGAATGCATCGGGGACCGCCAGGCAATTGACCGTTGCATTATGGCTGCCGGCGAATAGGGCGAGCTGTTCGATGGAAAATAGGCTGTCGTGGGCGATAAGTCCAACGTGCGATCCGATGATCGGCAGAGGGCTGAAATAGTGAAAGAGGGCGGTGTTGTCGAGATAACCATCGAGGCGCGCGCCGATCTTTTCGATCCTTAAAAGATGCCACTGCCCCGATTGCAAACCGACATGGGGGAGCGAAAGCACGTCAATGCGCGCGCGCGAAAGGGTGCAGCCAGGATGAGAAGGAGATCCTATTCGCAGTCCCCAGCCCTCCTCTAAACGGCTGAGCCGTTTTTTTTCAGGGATGCCAAATAGGATCTGAATGCCGCGGCTGGCATCTTCGAGACGAAGTTTGACTTCGATTTTAAAATTTCCAAGGAGAGAAGCTTTCGAGACCATCATCCAGATCCATTCTAAAGCTCCTTCTGAGCGCGCGATAGCGAAATGCTGCGACCACATCACGTGCTCTTGAAATTCCCAATCCTCTTTGTTGTGCACATGCAGGATCGCGCCTGGCATCCATTCCGGCAGGCCTTTATTGTAGCGCTCGATTTCTGCGATGAGGTCGACAACAGTGGGGAATCTGTCTTGCTTATTGAAGGCGAGGCAGCGGCAGGCCGCTTCTGCTAATTGGTGGGGAATATCCCGATAAGGCGCTACTTCGGCCGGATCGAGCAGCCGTTCATGCCGCATATTCGCCCGGAATGTTTTCAGACCGGCACGCCTAAAAGGCATGCGCAGCGTCAGGATTTGATACAGGGTGGCGCCGAGGGCATATAAGTCGCTGGAAAAAGAAGCGGGCTCGTGCATGGCCCGTTCCGGGGCCATATACGCGAGCGTTCCCACGACTTTGCCGGGCCGCGTGAATTCCAACGAACTCGGTTCTTCTTCGAGGGCAAGGCCAGCATCATCGTCATCATGTTCGCCTACGTGCAGCGCCAGCCCCCAATCGACGATCATGGTTTCCCCGTATTTTCCTACGAGAATATTTTCAGGCTTGATATCGCGGTGGAGGATTCCTTTGGCGTGGCAATAAGCGATGGCTTGGCAGACATTCAAAAAAATCCTGAGGAGGGAAGGGAGCGAGCTACCTAGAGGATTGTCGGCAATTCCCTCGTTTTCTTCGAGGCGCGCCTTTTTTAAGATGGAGCGCAGAGTTTCGCCCTCGATGAAGGGCATGGTGTAAAAAGGGACGCCGCCTTCGTGTTCGATCGCATGAATAGGAATGATGTTCGGATGGGAAAGCTGGGCGGCTATCCGCGCTTCGCGCAAAAAACGGTTTTGGACAAGGGGGTTGCCGTGCAAATCTTCGCGGATGCGCTTGAGGGCGACATTTCTTCCGCAGCTCTCATCAAAAGCCAAAAAGACTTCGCCCATCCCTCCCTTGCCTAAACTGCGCAAAAGGGTATAGCGTCCCAGGCGAAGGCTCGGGGGATTGGTCTGTTCCATATCATCAGCCGGCATAGAGAAGATTGATCACATAATCCTCGAATATAATCAAGGGAATTGGCACTATTTTCATTCCAGCGACTACCTCAGAAACACTGCCATGAAAAAAATTGTCCTCACCGGCGACCGTCCTACGGGGCCCCTACACCTCGGCCACTATGTCGGCTCTTTGAAAAATCGACTTCTTTTGCAAGAGACCTGCGTGCAGTATGTCATGCTGGCGGATGTCCAAGCATTGACCGACAATTTTCATCAGCCCCAAAAAGTGCGCGAAAATGTCCTCGAAGTCGCCCTGGACTATCTGGCGATAGGGCTCGATCCGCGCAAGACGACCATCTTTATCCAATCGCTGCTGCCGCAACTGCCAGAACTCACCATCTATTACCTCAATCTCGTCACGTGGAATCGACTCCGCCATAATCCCACTGTCAAGCAGGAGATCGTACAAAAAGGGTTTGGCGAAAGCGTGCCTGCTGGCTTTATGGTCTATCCTGTCAGCCAAGCTGCCGATATCACCGCCTTCAAAGCCAATATCGTGCCGGTAGGCGAAGATCAATTGCCGATGATCGAGCTGAGCAACGAGATCGTCCGCCATTTCAATCGCACCTACAATACCGATGTCCTAGTAGAAGCTGAGGCGATGGTGCCGAAAGTCGCCGCCCGCTTGCCTGGCATCGACGGCAAAGCCAAGATGAGCAAATCGCTCGGCAACGCGATTTTCCTATCCGATGCGCCTGAAGTAGTCGCGAAAAAGATCAAGGGCATGTACACCGATCCCAACCATTTGCGGGTAGAAGATCAAATCCTTAATGAAAAATTTTCAAGGCAATGCTACGAAGAATATTGAATTTTACCCAATCAAAAGTTCTGAAGATAAAGCTACTGTATACTGGACTTTGGGGCGGCAACCCGTTATAGTAGTGACTCTTTTACTGTTTTTTATCTATGGCCGAAGAACTCGCAAAAGCTTACGAACCCGCGCTTGTCGAAGAAAAAAGCTCTCGGCTATGGCAAGAGCTAAATCTTTTCCGCGCCGATCCCTCTTCGCCTAAGCCGGCCTATTGTATTGTCATCCCTCCGCCGAATGTCACTGGCGTCCTGCATATGGGCCACGCCCTTGTCAATACCCTGCAGGACATTTTGATCCGCTGGAAACGGATGAGCGGCTATGAAGTCTTATGGGTCCCCGGCACCGACCACGCCGGAATTGCGACACAAACTGTCGTCGAGCGCCAGCTCATCGCAAAAACAGGCAAGAGGCGCAAAGAGTTTCAGCGGGAAGAATTCCTCGAACATGTCTGGAAATGGAAAGAAGAAAGCGGCGGCCTGATTCTACAGCAGCTCAAACGCCTTGGCTGTTCCTGCGATTTCAGCCGATTGGCCTTTACCATGGACGAACCGCGCAACCGCGCCGTGCGGACCATGTTCAAGAAAATGTACGACGACGGCCTGATCTATCGCGGAGATTATCTCGTCAACTGGGATCCCGTCACACAGACTGCCCTTGCCGATGATGAAGTGGAGCATGAAGAACGGTCTTCCTTTCTCTGGCACTTCCGCTATCCTTTGGACGACGGCAGCGGATTCATTACCATCGCCACCACCCGCCCTGAAACCATGCTGGGCGACACGGCGGTCGCAGTCCATCCCGAAGACAGCCGTTATAAAACGCTCATCGGCAAAAAAATCCGCCTGCCGCTGTCGGAGCGGCTGGTTCCGATCATCGCCGATCCCATGGTCGACGTCGCTTTCGGATCGGGCGCCGTGAAAATCACCCCCGCGCACGATCCCAACGACTATGCGCTCGCCGGACGGCACGCGCTGCCGATGATCAACATCATGACGCCAGATGGACGCATTAATGCCGAGGGAGGCAAGTTTGCCGGCATGCCGATGGAAGAAGCGCGGCTGGCTGTCGTTGAAGAGATGAAAAAACTGGGCCTGGTTGAAAAAATCGAACCGCACCACCATCGCGTCGGCGTCTCGTATCGCTCGAAGGCCGTCATCGAACCTTTTCTCTCCAAGCAATGGTTTGTGCGCGTCAGCACCTTTAAAGATAAGCTGCGCAGCATTGTCGAAACTAAAGAAGTAGAATTGATTCCCCCTCACTGGGAAAACACCTATTTTCACTGGATCGACAACCTGCGCGACTGGTGCATTTCACGCCAGCTCTGGTGGGGGCATCGCATTCCGATCTGGTACCGCCGCGACAACCCCGAAATCATGATATGCAGTGCAGGCGAAAGCGTCCCGCCAGAAATTGCCGGCGAACCGGACAAATGGGTACAGGATGAAGATGTCCTCGATACATGGTTCTCTTCGGCGCTGTGGCCATTCAGCACATTAGGCTGGCCTGCCGAGACGCTCGATCTGCACCGTTTCTATCCTAATTCAACGCTCGTCACCGGCCACGATATTCTCTTCTTCTGGGTGGCCCGTATGATCTTGATGGGCACCTATGCGCTAGGCAAGCCCCCGTTCCCCCAAGTCTTCCTGCATGGTCTGATCTATGGCAAATCGTACTGGCGCTATGACAAGAAAGGCGCAGTGCAGTATGTGCAAGGAGACGAGCGGCTGGCTTACGATCTGGGCAAACCTGTTCCCCCTGAAATCCATATGAAGTGGGAAAAAATGTCAAAATCCAAAGGGAATGTCATCGACCCTCTGGAAATCATCGCATCCTATGGAACAGACGCCATGCGCATGGCGCTCGCCGCCAGCGCTACCCATGCGCGGCAGATCGATCTCGATAGGCGCCGCTTCGAAGAGTTTAAGAACTTCGCCAATAAAGTGTGGAACGGGGCCCGTTTTGTGCTCATGAATATAGCCACTCTCGACAGCGCTGCCCTGGCCCGCGGCATCCGAACCGACCTTCTGCAACTCGAGGACCGCTGGATCCTCTCTTTACTTAATCGCACCATCCGCGATGTGACGGCCCATCTCGACGCCTATGCCTTTGATCGCGCCGCCCTACAAGCCTATGATTTCTTCTGGAAAGAGTTCTGCGCCTATTATCTCGAGCTGACCAAACCCATCCTCAACGGCAAAGCCGGCACAGATGACGATAGAGAAAATAAACAGAAAATCCTGCTCGTTATCCTCACCGCCATCATTCGCCTGCTGCATCCGATGGCGCCTTTCATCACGGAAGAACTCTTCCAATACTTGCGCACCCGTTTTCCCAGCTCTATACCCGCACAAAATGGAGATCTTTACACAGCCGACTTGCTTGCCGCGCTGCGCGCTTCCTCCTGCGCCGTTGCCCCTTTTCCGCAAGTGCTGTGCCAAGCGGACATCCAACCCGCCATCGAAGACCGTTTCGCCTTCATCGACACTCTTGTCCACGCTATCCGCAATATCCGCGCCGAAATGCAAATCCCCCCTGGCACCCCGGTCAACGTCTTTGTCATCGGCAATGCGGTCGATGAACGTTTTGTCCTCGCCCAGCACAGCGAAGGGATGATCCGCGCGCTCGTGCGCATCAATACCATGTCCTTTGTCGCTCAAGAACCGCAGACGGCGCTCGCTTCAACGGCTGTCATCGGCCATTTGCGCATCTTGATCCCTCTCCCGCAAGAAATGCAGGAAAAAGAACGGTTGCGCCTGCTGAAAGAACGGGAAAAACTCGCCGCGCAAGAAAACCAGCTCCGGAACCAGCTGGCCAATTCTGACTTTATCGAAAAGGCGCCCGCAGCCCTCGTCGACAAGCTCAAGCTGCAGTCACTAGAAGTCGAGCGGCAGCTCCAGGAAATCGGCAAAAAACTCGCCCTCTTCGAAACTACCTAATA
>Ga0207052_10321_pt1 | contig 11956 bp, 9 predicted proteins | sample Alteio_BWMinCont_62_FD_153294 | JGI IMG/M metagenome (GOLD analysis project Ga0207052, IMG submission 153294) | Enriched cells from forest soil in Barre Woods Harvard Forest LTER site, Petersham, Massachusetts, United States -... | ecosystem: Environmental > Terrestrial > Soil > Temperate forest >...
TTGACGCTCTACTTGGCGTCATCGTGCGCGAGCGACGAAGAGAGCGCCCGGTAGGCGTTGGCCTGAGCCAGCAATTCCCTGGATTTCTTCTCGAAGGTTTCGATGGCGTCGGCGCCGGCGGGCCATCGCAGCGGAGGCTCGGCCTGGCTCGCGAGTTGTATTAGCCCCTTGGCGAGCTTGGCGGGATCGCCGCCCTGCAGGCCGTTCATTGCCTTCCATGCGGTTACGGTCTGCCTCGTTTGCTGGGCATAGTCGTCGATCGAGGGCGTGGGCCACTTCGTTGAATCGTCCGTGAGCAGCTCGGTGCGGAAGAAGCCGGGCTCCACCAGCATTGTGCGGATTCCGAACGGCGCGACTTCGGGCGTAAGCGACTCGATCCAGCCTTCGACGCGGAACTTCGCCGCGGAATAGGCCGAGACGAATGCCTGCCCGGATATGCCGCCTGTCGAGGAGATCGTCACGATGAGTCCGCGGCGCTGGGCGCGCATGATTGGGAGGACAGCGCGCGTGACATTCACAGGACCGAACAGGTTGGTCTCGATCTGGGCGCGGAAGTCTTCAAGGGCAAGTTCCTTGAAGAACCCGGCATAAAAGTTGCCCGCGTTGTTGACGAGCACATCAATGCGACCGAAACGGTTCACGGCGGCGGCCACGGCTGCTTTGGCGTCATCGGGACGCGTGATATCAAGCTTGACCACAAGCAGGTCGCTAGCATTGCCGAGCGCGCTGACCACGCCATCCGTGTTGCGGCCAGTCGCAACGACGGCATGCCCCGCGGCGAGCGCGGCCTTCACGATGTCAACGCCCATCCCACGGCCGGCACCAGTCACGAACCAAACGGACTTGTCAGTCATGGTATTTCCAATCGATGGTTATTACTGCGGAACGGCGGCTTTCTTTCTCAAACCACAGCTTAATACTCAAGACATTACCATAAGCCTGAAAACGTCAATCTGTAAAGGGGAGAAGCAAGTCAGAATTCTGCGCGGAGGGCGGACAAAGGGGAGTGTGGTCAATATGCCCGGACAAGTTTCGATTGTGGATACGACGCTGCCAGGATTTGGGCGCAGGATTGGCCTGCCGCAGCCCATGCCTCTGCCGTGTATTGGCACATGCCTACGCCGTGGCCGTAGCCGTGGCCGTCGTAAAATGTGATGGTGTCGGGGTCGTTTTTGATTTTGCAGAAGCTGCTGGGGAGCGTGGGTTCGAGGCCCGGGTCGGTGTTGAGCGCGGAGCGCATCTCTTCGGCGGAGAAACTGTACGGGGTGCCGAAGGAATCCGTAATAAGCACGCGATTGGGCCGGCCGAAGCGGTTGGCGGCTGCCACGGAGATTTCAGAAACGTTGGTGATTTTTGATTCGGGCGTCTTGCGACCCTCGGCGGCGCTGCGGCGAGTGGCCCAGACCTGGATTCGCCTTGTGATCTCGGCTTTAGTCAATGTCACCGGGCCCCAATTGAAATACTTGGACGCGCTGCCGGCGTTGCCCACCATGCGTTCGGAGAGGGGCGGGATGTAGGGATCGCCGGGGAAGGCATCGGAGGCGGATTGGGCTACGCCGCCGCAGCAACTGCTGAAATAGGTTTTGAAGATGTGGCCGTTGCCCGAGCCGTAGGTGGCGACGATTCCCAAAGTCGCGTCCACCGCGGCGCGGCCCTGTGGGGATTCGCCGTCGATGCCGCCGTACATCTGGCTGCGCTCGTCGCCGTAGACATCCCAGTATCGGCTCATGCCGCCGGATTTGGCTTCATACAGCGCATACGTTCGCGCGACGATCGCCTGGGCTTTGAGGGCTTCGGGGTGCCACTTGGCGTACATCTCGCGGGTGACAACGCCTTTGAGATAATCATCCAGCGCGACGTCATTCACGACATCGAATTTGCCGTCGCCAAGTGGGATGAAATTGATTTTGCCGCGATAGGCGGTGCCGTTGATGCGGATGCCATCGGGGGAATCGGTAGTGAGGTTCATGTTTCCGCCGGGGAGGTTCGCGGAGCCGATGCGCCAGGCGTTGCCGACGAGGCTGATGGGGACGCCCGCGCCTTTGGTGAGGCCGAGCGTGCGGTCGCCGGGGCTGGAATCAAAATTGGCGTGGGGATTGGCGGTGGCGGCCATGGTGATGCGGTCGACACTTTCCAGCAGCCGGACGCGGATGCGCTGAGTGCCGTTGACCGTGTAGGGGCCGGTCGATTCCTGCGTGCAGTTGAGAAGAAGAAAGAATAACGGCGCCGCGATGAGGATGGGCGCTATGAGTCGGAAGTTTCGCACCTTGGCCTCCATGCCGTGGTTTGAAATACTCGATCAATCCGTTTCTGGACCACGCGTCCAGATTAATGTTCGGGCATCTTACTCTTCGAGCTTGCGAAGAGTCATGCCGAAGTTCGTCAATTGCTGTTTAATTTCGACGAGGCTGGTCTGGCCGAAATTCTTGCAGCCGAGCAATTCATCTTCCGTGCGGGCGGCGAGATCGCCCAGGGTATTGATGTTCAGCCGCTGCAGAGCCTTGCGGCTGCGGACGGAAAGTTCCAGATCAGCCACGCTCTTGCTAAGGATTTCCGGTGCGACATTGCCGACGGCCGGGGAAGCGGTGGACGTAATCCGGCGGATGCCGGCCTTACCGTCTTCAGCGGCCTGACCAAGGCGCAGGCCCTTTTGGGCGAGCAGAGCCTTGATTTCGTTCAGACTGGTTTCGCCGAAGTTCTTGTAGCTGAGCAGTTCCTGTTCGCTCGTGCGGAGCAGATCGCCCAGCGTGTGGATGTTCATTTTCTTGAGGCAATTGCGGCTTCGCACGCTCAGCTCGAAATCGGTGACGGGGATATTAAGGACCGCGTCCCGGCGGCCGCCGCGGCCGTCCAGGTCGTCGTCGTAATGAGCGCTGCGGGCGGATTCCACGTCCTTCATGTAAAGGCGGGCGCGGGCGTGATTGGGGTTGGTGCGCAGGATGGCATCCAAGCATCGCCGGGATTCATCGTAGTGGTTGTTATCTTCGTACAGGATGGCCAGATTCATCAGCGCATTGAGATGAACTGGGGGGCTGGTGCAGATGCGTTCGTACAGTTCGATGGCCTTGGCGTCCTCGGCCCGGCGATCGTAGAGGAGCGCAAGCCGAAAGGCTGCGTTCTCATGATCGGGATTCTCGTTGAGAGACCTCTCGTAGAACTCGACGGCCTTTTCGTGCAAGCCGTTGGTCTCGGAGTCATGGCCCCGGCGGTAGTATTCTTCGGCCGCTCTCTCGTTAATCGACGAAACTGTCACGTCGCTCATTCGTAATTCCGTTCCTTATGAAACTGGTTTGGAGGGGTATTAAAGGGGACAATCGGGATTATGTCAACGGCCTTGAAGGTTAGGAACGTCGCGATCTTCGCCAACCCGATCGCCGGGCGGGGCCGTGGAAAGGCCATTGCGGGGGAGATTCAGGCAAAGCTGAAGGAATCCGGCACGCACGCGACGGCCATTCTGGAGCCTCCAGTTCTTGCGCCGGCCGAGGTTCTGATGGCGGCGGATGCGATCATCGTGATCGGCGGGGATGGCACCGTGCGGGCGGCGGTGAGGCGATGTTTGCAGGTTCGCAGCGAGGCCCCGCCGGTGCTGCTCGTGCCGATGGGGACGGCCAACCTTATGGCGCGGCACTTTGGCATTGATTGGCCCGAGAAGGAAGTCGCCGGGCGGGTGGTTAAGGCGCTGTCGAAGGGTCGGATTCATAAGGTGGATGTCGGTAGGGCCAATGGCGATATATTTCTGCTTATGGCGGGGATTGGGATCGATGCGACGATTGTGCGGGAACTCGATCGTCAGCGTCGCGGGCCGATCGGTTATTCAAGTTATATCCTCCCAGGCTTGTGGGCAGCAGCACATTACCAGCACGCATCACTGGAAGTGCACGTCGATGGGCGTCTGGTATTCGACTCCGAGCCCGCGGTGGCGTTTGTCGGGAACGTCAGCGAATACGGAACGGGTTTCTCCCTGCTTTCAAAAGCGCGGCCGGATGATGGGCTGCTGGATGTATGCGTGATACCGGCGGCATCGCTGGCGGATTTGATCCAGCATTTCCTTCGCGCCGCGGCAGGCGAGCATTTGGACACGCCCGGCGTCGTCTATGTGCAGGGCAAAGAGATTCAGATCGAATCGACGCGGCCATTGCCGATGCAGTTGGATGGAGACCCTGCGGGGTATACGCCGGTGCAGATTGACTTGCTTCCCACTCGTCTGGCATTTATCGTGCCGAATTGATGCAGGACATACTTGGAAAAACCAAATCGCCGTTCTTTGTGATCGCCGGGCCGTGCGTGATTGAATCGGTCGAGCAATGTTTGCTGATCGCCGGACGCGTCAAGAAGATTTGTGAGAAGCTGGGGCTGACCTATATTTTCAAAGCGAGCTTTGACAAGGCGAATCGTTCGAGCAATTCCAGCTTTCGGGGGCCGGGGTTGACGGATGGGCTGGTGGTGCTGGAGCGCGTGAAGCGCGAAATGAATCTTCCGGTGCTGACGGATATTCACGAAGTGGCACAGGCCGCGGTCGCGGCGAAGGTGGTGGATATTTTGCAGGTGCCGGCGTTTTTAGCGCGGCAGACGGATCTTCTGATCGCCTGCGGGATGACCGGGAAATATGTGAACGTGAAAAAAGGCCAGTTCATGGCCCCGGCGGAAATGGGGAACGCTGTCGAGAAGATCAAATCAACCGGCAACAAGAATATCATGTTGACCGAGCGCGGAACTTTTTTCGGATACAACCGGCTGGTAAATGATTTCACAGGTCTTTCAATCATGCGTGATCTTGGCTGCCCGGTGGTGTTTGATGCCACGCATAGCACGCAGCAGCCCGCCGGGCAGGGAACACAGAGCGGCGGGAACCCGCGCTTCACCCCCCTGCTGGCCCGTGCGGCTATCGCGGCGGGCGTGGATGGGCTCTTTCTGGAATGCCACCCCGACCCCAAAAACGCCAAAAGCGACGCGGCCACAGTGATGGATTTGAACGATGTTGAGCCGCTGCTGGACAAGTGCCGGCGGATAGCGGAAATCGTGCGGTAGAACTCGCCTTTAGGCCGATAATCTCCGATACAAAGGAGCCGGCCTATGCGATTAGTCAGGGATATGGAAATCATGGAAGATGAATCTGAGGAATCGTACGAGGCTCCAGACGGTCAAACGCCCGAAGTGGCGGAAGTTGAAGAGGAGGATTCCGGAGCACCGGTTCCGAGCATCGATGGACGCGTGCTTGAAGCATTGCTCCTTGCGACCCATCATCCCCTTACCGCAGGACGACTCGTGGAACTGATGGGATTGGACACCACCCGCGCCATTCGCCAAGGCGTGCGCGATCTGAATGCGATCTACGAATCGAGCAACCGCTCCTTCCGCATCGAACAGGTGGCCGGTGGATATCAGATGCTGACGCTGCCGGAATTTGGCGAGCATCTCAAGAAACTCCATCAACGTGAAATCGACGCGAAGCTCACCAAGGCGGCGCTGGAGACACTGGCGATCATCGCCTACAAGCAACCGATCCTGCGGGCCGACATCGAATCCATCCGTGGCGTCGCGTGCGGCGAAACGATCCGCAATCTGATGGAAAAGCATCTGGTGAAGATTGCTGGAAGAGCCGAAGTGCCGGGCCGGCCGATTCTGTATGGCACGACCAAGCGGTTCCTGGAATTGTTTGGGTTGAATAGCCTGAAGGATCTGCCGCAATCGGAAGATGGCCTGAGGCCGCAGGTTTGATTCCGTGTTGCGCCGACTAAATCTGTCCTAGCGCGTGAAGTTGCCAGATAATCACGCCGACAAAGCCGGCCATTAAGAGCGCCACGATGGCAATGACAATGCATCCGGCGCGACAGCCTGCCGGGCCGGCAGGCATTCCCGAAGACATGTCTGCAGTACTCAAGAATCCTCCGAAGAGGCCTCGCTTCCCAACTCACGTTTTCCGATGCCGGAAACGGTCGAGCACGACGGCCAAAACGATGATCCCGCCGGTGACGATTTCCTGATAGGGATTGGGCATATCCACTTTCGTGCAACCGTTTGCGACGACGGACATGATTAATGATCCGGTAAGCGTCCCCTTCACACCGCCCTGCCCGCCGACCAGACTGGTGCCGCCGATCACGACTGCGGCGATGATGTTCAGCTCATAGCCGTTGGTGCTTGTGGCATCGCCAATCGTCGTGTGCGAAAAGTGCATGAGCCCCGCCAAGCCTGCAAAAAGCCCGGCAAAGAGATAGATGAGCAGTTTCGTCCACCGCACGCGCACGCCGCAGAGGCGCGCGGTTTGTTCGTTGGATCCGATGGCAAAGACGTGCCGGCCAAATCTAGTGTAGTGCAGGATGCCGCTGACAAAGAGCGTGAGCAAGAACATCAACCAGACGCCGACCGGAAAGATCATCCATTTCTGATCATCCGGCAATTGCCGGAGAATATTGTTCAGCCATGTCAGTGGCGGCGCGACTTCGGTTGAATCGGAAAGCAGCTTGGCCAGCCCACGAATCGCGCCCCACATACCCAGCGTGACGATGAACGGGCTAAGTTCCAATCCCGTGACTAGCACGCCGATGATAAATCCGCACGCGACGCTTGAACTGATGCCGATCAGCGCCGCAGGCAGCGGCGGTATTCCCATCTGCACAAGCCTTGCGATCACGACGGCACATAGCGCGATGTTTGAGCCGACCGACAGATCGATTCCGCCTGAAATGATGATCACCGTCGCGCCAAGCGCCGCGGTGACGAAGACGGTGGTCTGCAAGAGAATGATCTGCAGATTGTCCGGCCTGAGAAATGTCTTTGGCCGAAGGATCGCAAAGAGCGCAAAGACCACGATCAGGCCGACGACTGGCCCGAGTTGATTCAGCAGTGCATACCCCCTTCGCCAGCGGGAGGAGCCTTCGCCGGAGACGGGAGCGATGGAATCCGATGCGCTCATGCCGCCTCCATGGCGCCGGTGGCCTGCAGCATGATCTGATGTTCGTTGGTCTGGCTCACCGGAACCGCCGGTCCCAGCACACCCTTGCACATGACGGCGATTCGATCGCAAACGCCGAGTAATTCCGGCAGATAGCTGCTGACCATCAGCACCGCTTTGCCTCCCCTGGCAAGCTCGTCGATCAGATGGTAAATTTGCGCTTTGGATCCCACGTCGATGCCGCGCGTCGGCTCGTCGAGGAGCAGCACATCGACGTCATGATGCAACAGGCGCGCGATGGCGACCTTCTGTTGATTTCCGCCGGAGAGATCGCCGATCGGCTGTTTGACAGATCGGCAGCGAACGCCCAGCCGCTTAATCCATTCCCGCGCTTCGGCCGTCTGCCGGTGGACGTTTACTAGCACGGGCATTTTGGTCAGTGTCATGTTGTCGGCGATGCTGAGATTCAGGGCAAGCCCCTCGATCTTGCGATCCTCGCTGATCATCCCCATGCCCTGCTTCCATCGTCGGGGCGGTGATGACGGACCATCGCCGGCAAAATGCGACACTTTCACTTTGCCGCCGCGCACCGCGTCGAGCCCGAAGATGCATCGCAGAAGCTCAGTCCGCCCGGCGCCGACGAGTCCGGCGATTCCAAGAATCTCGCCCTTGTGAAGCGTCAGGCTGGCATCGCGCGGCTTGGATCGGCCCGCCAGATTCGTGACCTCAAGGATCGCCTCCCCGGCGGTTCTCAGGCTGCGCGGATAGAGATCGTTCACGTCGCGGCCGACCATCATCGAGATGATGCGCGCCGTCGGCGTCTGAGCCGTAAGGCCTTCACCTACGCTGCGGCCATCGCGGAGCACCGTCAGGCGATCAGATATTTCGCGCACTTCATCCAGAAAGTGTGAGATGTAGATGATCGCCAATCCACGAGCCTTTAGCCTTCGGACCAGATCGAAAAGATGCTTGATGTCCGCCTGCGCCAAACTGCTGGTCGGCTCATCCAGCACCAGCACGCGGCAGCCCACCGCCACCGCCCGTGCGATTTCCACCAGTTGCTGTTGCGCGATCGGCAGAGTCGAAAGAATCGCATTGGGGGGAATGTCGGGCCGGCCGAGTTGGGTCATCGCATCGGATGCTATCGCGCGCATTTCCTGCCAATTGATCAGGGGCCCGCGGGTCGGCTCCATGCCAAGTAGAATGTTCTCCATCACGGTCAGGTGGGGCGCGAGGGCCAGTTCCTGATAGATCATGGCCACGCCGCGCCGGCGCGCCTCCAGCGGATGCCGCGGGGCGTAGGGCTCATCGCCAAGCCACATATTCCCCTCATCCGGCTGATAAGCGCCGGCGAGGATCTTCATGAGCGTGCTTTTCCCCGCGCCGTTTTCGCCGACCAGTGCGACGACTTCGCCGGCATTGACGCTGAAATCCACCCCCGCCAGCGCGACGGTCGCGCCAAAGCGCTTTGTCACGCCCACCATGCGCAAGCGCGGCTTACCCGCATTCGATTCAGGATTCATGCGTCAACCGCCGGCAAGAAATTTCTGGATTTCGGGATCGTTGAGATTGGCGGGCGTGATAAGTTTGACGCCGCTGTCGATGACGGGATCGACCGATTTCCCCTGGATATGATCGACGCAGGTCTTTACGCCAAGGTAGCCCATATTGACTGGATTTTGGGATACGAGCGCCTCAATCTCGCCCTTCTTCATCGCATCCACTTCACGGTCGGTGGCGTCAAATCCGACGAAATGCACTTTGCCTGTCAAATTGTTCTGCTCCAGAACGTGCAGCATTCCCAGGGTGGCGGATTCGTTGGAACAGAAGACGCCATCCGCCTGGCGAAGTTGATCGAGCAGATTCTCCGCTTCGGTTTGCGCCGCGGCCTCGGTTGCGCCGGCATATCGATTATCCACCAGCATCGTCAGGCCCGGAGTTTTGTGGATCGATTCCAGAAACCCCGCCTCCCGTTCGTTGGTGCTGGCGGAATATTCGGCGTATCGCAGCATGACGATCTTCCCGTTGCCGTTGAGGATCCTGGTCATCGCGTCGCCCGCCATCACTCCGCCCTGCTTGTTGTTGGTGCTGACATAGCTGACGTAATCCTTGCCGGCCTCTCCCTTAAGGGCCGAGTCGATGATCACTACCGGGATTTTCTTGGCGGTGGCGTCTTGCACGGCTCGAAGCAAAGCCGCATCACTGGTCGGCGCCAGGACGATCCCATCAACGCCATCGGCGATGAATCCTTCGACCAGGGCCTGCTGGCCGGCGATGTCGCTCTCCTGCATCGGGCCATCGTATTTGATGGTGACGCCGAGATCGTTTCCTGCATTGATCGCCCCGGCGTGAACCGATTTCCAGTATGAATGGGTCGTCCCTTTGGGGATCACCGCGATCGTGAGTTTGGATGGCGCATCCTTTTTGCCGCACGCAGAGACAATAAACAACGCGGAGAAGACAGCCGCCGCCAGGATTGTGCACCGGAACCATGATCTCGTCACGCGAATCTCCTTGAATCAAACGACCTGGAGTTTTTGCCGTTCGCCGCCGGAAAGTTATTGTACTTGGGTGGAGGCAGCGCAACAAATCTGCCGATGTTGGGCGCGCGGGAGAGAATTTATGAGGATGCAGTCGATCGGCCATCTGTTTATATTCGGCGTCATGGCTACAGTTTTGGCAGGTTGCTCGACACAACATCAACACGCGTCATCGCCCGCACTGACACTTGGCGCGGGCTGGCGGATGCAGGATCAGGCCAAGGTTTCTAATTCAGGGCGATCGATCTCGCAGATCGGGTACGACTCCTCATCCTGGTACGCGGCGACTGTGCCGGGCACCGTTCTCACCACCCTCGTTAATCAGGGCGTTTATCCCGAGCCGCTTTATGGGGAAAACAATCGCCCGGACAAGATTCCGGAAAGTCTTTGCCGCACGTCCTATTGGTATCGCACGCAAATCCTGATTCCTGCCGATTACGCCAATCGCCGAATCTGGCTGAATCTCGATGGAATCAACTACATGGCGGATATCTGGGTGAATGGGCAGGAGATCGGCAAAATCAAAGGCGCTTTTTCGAGGGGGAGATTTGATGTCACGGCAGTCGTTCGCGCCGGCAAAACGGCGGCCATCGCGGTGCTGATCCATCCGCCACTGCATCCGGGAACGCATCCTGAGAAGACCATCGCCGCCGGCACGGGCCCAAATGGGGGCGTTCTCGCCATGGATGGGCCGACATTTCTCTGCACCATCGGCTGGGATTGGATTCCCGTTATTCGCGACCGCAATATGGGGATCTGGCAGAATGTATTTCTATCGCCGAGCGGACCTGTGCTGATCGTCGATCCGCAAATTATCAGTGATATTCCGCTGCCGCGCACGGATGTCGCTGACCTCACGATCACCACCGATTTGCGCAATCTCACCGATCAAATCCAGAGCGGCGTGCTAACCGCTACCATCGGCGACATCAAATTCACCCAGCCGATCACGCTCAAGGCGAATCAGACGCAGTTCGTGAAGTTCACGCCGCAAGCCACGCCGGAACTTCACATCAAGAATCCCCGCCTCTGGTGGCCCAATGGGCTCGGCGAACCGAATCTATATTCGCTACGCCTGAGTTTCGATCTCGATGGCAAGACATCCGACACCCGCGACATCTCCTTCGGCATCCGCAAGATCGCCGACCGCGTCCCCGGCTCCGACAACCTGACTTTCAGCGTCAACGGCGTCCCCGTCATGATCCGCGGCGGCAACTGGGGCATGGACGAAGCCATGAAACGCATCCCGCGCGATCGCCTTGAAGCACAAATCCGCTACCACCAGCTCGCCAATTTCAACATGATCCGCAACTGGGTCGGCCAGAGCACCAGCGAGAATTTCTACGATCTGTGCGACCGCTACGGCATCATGGTCTGGGACGAATTCTTCCAGCCCAACCAGGCCGATGGCCCCAACCCCGATGACATCGACCTCTACCTGGCCAACGTGCGGGAAAAGGTTTTGCGATACAGAAATCACCCCTGCATCGTGATTTGGTGCGGCAGAAACGAGAGCGATCCCGCTCCCGCCGCAATCGACGATGGAATCCAGAAGATCATGTCGGATTTGGACCCGTCACGGGTTTACCACCGCAATTCCGCCGACGGCCGGGGCGTCCACTCCGGCGGACCCTATCACTGGCAAACCCCCGAGGCGTTCTATAAGCCGAGCAAACCCGAGCCCTTCAAAACCGAAATCGGCAACGTCTCGATCCCGACGTTGGAATCGATTCGCGCCATGATGCCAAGAGAGGATTGGGAGACGATCAACGATGATTGGGCATCGCACGATCTCACCCACGGTGCCCAGGAAGGCCGCGCCGCGCCGCTGTATGCGGAAATGCTGACACAGCGGTATGGCCCGATTGTGAACCTCGCTGATTTCGCCCGCAAAGGGCAACTGGCCAATTACGAAGCCTTTCGCGCGATGTACGAGGCCCGCAACGCCAAGATGTTCCACCCCTACACCGGCGTCATCACCTGGATGAGCAATCCGTCGCAGCCAAGCTTTGTCTGGCAAATCTACAGCCACGATCTGGAGGCGAACGCGTCACTCTACGGATCGAAGAAAGCGGCGGAGCCGATTCATATTCAAATGAATCAAGATAATTTTCATGTGATGGTGATCAACAACTCTCCTGACCCTGTGTTGGCGACGGCGCGGGTGAAGATCGTCAATTTCGACGGGTCGGATGTGGAATTAAAACTTATCGACGTTGCCGCACCTCCCTGTGCTGCCACTGATCTGGGTGCGATTGAGTTTCCTGCGGCGGTTTCTGCGATCCACTTCGTGAAGCTTGAACTGCGCAACCTGTCGGGAGACTTAATTTCAGAGAACTTCTATTGGCGGAATGGCGAACATCCCGACGATTTGAGGGGACTGAACGATCTACCGACCGCGACGCTTGTTGCCCAAGAGGCCTCGTTTCAGACAAATGGGGGCAAAGGCATTTGCACGCTCGAGGTCACACTGACAAATGTTTCACCCGTCGTGGCGCTAATGGTGCACGTACAGCTGCGC
>Ga0207052_10306_pt2 | contig 11818 bp, 6 predicted proteins | sample Alteio_BWMinCont_62_FD_153294 | JGI IMG/M metagenome (GOLD analysis project Ga0207052, IMG submission 153294) | Enriched cells from forest soil in Barre Woods Harvard Forest LTER site, Petersham, Massachusetts, United States -... | ecosystem: Environmental > Terrestrial > Soil > Temperate forest >...
AATAGGTATCAGTCAGGTCGAACTCTACTCGTGGGTGCGCCTGGACGCGCAATGTAAGCAAACTTTGGCCCACGCCGAACGCTACCGACGGCGAACCGGGATTCGCTGTCGGACGATCTATCTGAGTAGAATAATACAAGGAAACCACCCGCCTGTAGGAGAAATCGTTCTCAGAGAACAAGAATGGCTTGTCCACCGCCCAGTTCAGCAGTTCGACCCCCGCTCCGACCGTAGTCGAGAACCGGAACTGATCCCAGTCTCCCCCGTGAAAATTCACCAGCCCGCCGGCCAATTTGTGCGCCGGATTGTAGTTCCACGCCGTGGGGTCAGGAGTCGATCCGGCGAAAATCCCGACCACGCTGTCCTTTGACATCGAACGGGCTACGTACCCGCCATCAATCACCTCAAGGCTGGTGGCCCAGGGCAAATACAGCCGCCCAACACCGGCCGTCCACGGCGACCCCGGATTGACGTACGTCAGGCTCATCTCGTAGGTGCGATTGATCAGGTCCTGGATCGATGACTGCGCCGGCTGGGTGCTTGATTGCACCCGCCCGCGCCAATACCCGTTGAGGTTCCAGTGCGTGCCCCACATGCGGCTGATGTTGGCGCGCACCACGGTCCCGACAACGGTCGAGGTAAAGCTGTTCCCGCCCAGGCCCTGAATGGTGCTGAAGTCAAAGCCGAAACGCAGTCGTGCCTGATTGATTTCTGGCAGTGGCGGATGGGGAATCGCCTCCCGCACCTCCTCGTCCAGAGGATCGCCTTCGCTGAAGCTCACGATCATGGGATACTTGCGCGAATTTCCCAGCGTATTTTTCGTCACCATCTTTTGCACTTCGGTGTCGGGCAGGCTCAAAACATCGCCGACGGCCAGGGTGCGTGTGGACTCGTTGACTTCGCACACTGCCGAAGTCGTGGCTACTGAGACCACGGTCAGCGTGGCCACGACACCGGGCGCCACGGGCGCATCGGATCCGTCGCCCACTTTTCCGGGCGACTGCTTGAGCGCCAATTTCGTGCCCGGGGCCAGGTCCGCATCGCGGCCGGCGTCGATGTAGACATCGGTTCCATTTACATAACGCACCTGAAATTCAGTGCGCATCGGAGCGGCCTGGGATGGTGCCGCCGCGTCCGCGCCGGGCTGTTGCGCTGGGCTCGAAAGCGTCGCAAACAGCAGCAGGGAAGACCATACGGGACGCATTCAGATTTATCCTCCGCCACCGTTCTTGTGACATGCGTAGCAATTCACGCTGTTGTAGACGTAGCCGCTGATACCGCCGTGGTTCTGGTCAGTCGAGGTCTTGGCATGGCAGTTTGTGCAGGTAAACACGGAGTAATCCGCGGAGTTGGTGTGGCAGGTTGCGCATACCCCGTTGGCGTTGCCGTGGCTGGTGGGGAACCAGGTGTGATTGAACGTTGCGCCCGCCCACGATGTGGTGGTGTGGCACGTCGCGCACGTGGTCGGGAAACCCGCGGTCGTATGGTTGGGGTTGGTGGTGCCGTTGTAGTCCGACTTGTGGCAGGAGTAGCAATCGGTCGGCGTGCCCGCAAACACGTTGTTGATGTGGCAGAGAGTGCAGGCCACGGTCAAGTGCGCACCCGTAAGCGGGAACGGCGTCTTCGAGTGATCGAACACCGCGCCTGCCCACGAAGTGGTGGTGTGGCAGACGGTGCAGTCGGTTGGGAATCCCGCGGACGCGTGGGCGGGATTATTGGTGTTGTTGTAGTCAGTGGCGTGGCAGCCATAGCAAGCCGTGGGGAGCGTCGTGTAGTTGTTGTTCACGTGGCATAGAGCACAGGCCACAGTGGTATGCGCGCCGGTCAATGGAAAGGCCGTATTGGCGTGATTGAAGGTCGACGGGTTCCACCCATTGGTTGAATGGCATATCGAGCAGTCGGTCGGAAACCCGGATGCCACGTGATTGGGATTCGTGGTTCCCGTGAAGTCCGCCTTGTGGCACGAGTAACAATCCACCGGCGTGTTCACGTAGTTGTTGTTGGTGTGGCACTGCGCGCAAGTCAGCGTTGCGTGCATTCCGGTCAGGGCATAGTTTGCGTAGAGCGCGTGGTTGAAACTCGCATTCAGCCAGTTGGTCGTGTTGTGGCAGAGCGTGCAGTCATGGGGAAGGCTGGACGACACGTGGGGCGGATTGTTGGTTGCGCTGAAGTCGGCCTGATGGCATCCGTAACAGGTGGTCGGCAGGCTGGTGTAGTTGTTGTTCACATGGCATTGGGCGCATGGAACAGCGGCGTGCGCGCCGGTGAGCGGAAACACTGTGGAATGGTTGAAGGTGGCAGCCGACCAAGACGTGGTGGTGTGGCAGAGCAGGCAGTTGGTGGGGAATCCGGCTGTGGGATGGTTTGGATTGGTCGTGCCTGTGAAGTCGGCCTTGTGGCATCCATAGCAATCCGTCGGCAGCGTCGTGTAGTTGTTGTTGATGTGGCATTGCGCACAGGACGTTGTGATGTGCGCGCCGGTGAGCGGAAATGCCGTTTTGGAGTGATCGAACGACGCCGGACTCCACCCATTTGTTGTGTGGCACACGGCGCAATTAGTCGGGAACCCTGAGGCGACGTGGTTGGGATTGGTCGTCGAGCCGAAGTCTGCTTTATGGCAGGAGTAGCAATCGGTTGGTGTGGTCACATACTGGTTGTTCACGTGGCACGACGCACACGGCACCGATACGTGCATCCCGGTGAGCGGATAGTTTGTATAAGTGTTGTGGTTGAACTTCGCATTGAGCCAATCCGTGGTGGAATGGCAAATACCGCAGTCGTGCGGCATCCCAGTCTGTGCGTGGGGCGGGTTGTTGGTTCCTGTGAAATCGGACTGATGACAGGCGAAGCAAGCTGCCGGCGTACCCTTGAACTGGTTGTTGAGATGGCACGCGGTGCACTCCAGCGTGGCATGCATTCCCGTCAAGGCGTACCCAGTTACCGCGAGGTGATCGAACTTCGCTCCAAACCAGGTGTCCATCGAGTGGCACGATTGGCACCCGGTCGGAAATGACGAGTGGTCGGGAACTGCGGTCTTGAAGTCCTGTTGGTGGCATGAATAGCATTCTGTCGACAGGCCGACAAATTGGCCAGTCGCCGCGCCTTTGTGGCATGCCTCGCATTCCAGCATGGCGTGTGCACCCACTAGCGGAAAACGATTCTGGTGATTCTGAATGTCGCGCGATGAAACTTGCCAGCCCTTCACCGAGTGGCAGCTCGCGCAGTTGTTGCCAAACTGGCCGCGATGTAAATCCGCGTGGCAGTCTCCGCATTGCGTGCTCACATTTTTGAACACCAGCGATAGGTGGCACCTGGTGCAACTTACAGCCTGGTGCATGCCGCGCAATGGATAGCCCGTCTGTTCGTGGCTAAACTCCGGTGTGGAGCGGATCGGCTTCCAGCTCGTATAGGTGTGGCAGTTCTGGCATGTACCGATCGCAGGTCCGTGAGGATTGGTCACCTTGGCACGCGGACCCTGGCCCGCCTGCGATGCCGGGTCAGGAGCCTGCGCATGCGCGCTCATTTGCAGGCCGGTGCACAGGAACATGGCCACCGCCAACGGCAGCGCAACGCCGGAAGGCACCTTATCGCTCGCGCGGAGAAGACTCAAGCGTCGACGCGGCGCGCTCAGGGAAGTGCGCCCCTTCTCAATTTCAAATTGTCCTGACGATCTGGGGAATCGCCGTACACCCGTTTCAAAAAAGCAGCGGGCGAGGATCATCGTCGTAATTTCTTTCAAACGCCGAAACCTCTCGACTGCACTGTGATAAGCAAGCATTCAGGCAATAGAAATCCGCAGCCTGGTGCTGGACTCAGTCACCAGTGCATCCGGAAACCTCAAGATTCATCCACATGAGACGAATCAAGTGCGCAAAAACATTACAGAGATTCGGCGCTTGAACGGGTGCGAGAGTGCGCCGAATTTGTTTGGCCGCGGAATCCTCGAAGCAAGCCATCAATTTGGCCAGGAATGCCGAGCGATTCAGCGTGTACGGCCTTCTCGAGAGGCCGTTTCTCCGGTGGTCCCTTCACCCAAAAACGATAAATTTCTCACCGGAAGATACCCTGATCTTAGACAAACTAACTTGAGTAATTGTTAGCCTTACCTGGAAGTTATCGCGTAATGACAAGAAGCAAACAGCCACGTCATCTTCCCGTCATATATCGCATCCTGCGAAGGCCAATTTAGAACCCGGGCGTTGTGGGCTTAGGCACTCCATTTGAGTGGCAGGCTTCGCAAGCCTTCGGGGTTGGCTTGTAGAAGAGCACCTGGTCTCCGTTTACTTCGCGCTTGAGCTGGTGACACGCGCCGCATGCCACGTTCTCATGGCCGCCCTTCAGTGAAAACCCCGTCTTCTCGTGATCGAACAGAGAGGGTTTCCACTTGTTGCTGTTATGGCACTCGGCGCACTTCAGCGCACGCTCTCCGAACTGGTCAGAGTGCGGATTCTCGTGGCACTCATTGCAGGCCACCGGAGCATCGGCGAAGTTCACATGCAGCATCGTCCGTTCAAGGTTTGGCGGCTTGTGGCAGTCGATGCATTGCACCGCGCGGTGCGAACCATCCAAAGCAAATTTCGTGGTGGAGTGATCGAAGTGGGTCATGTCGTGCCAGTCTTTTGTCTGGTGGCACGCCGCGCAACCCAAAGGCTTGTGGTCCGGGGCAAGCATCGCCATGCGGCTCGCAAATTCCCCGTGGTGGATGTCTTCATGGCAGGTTGTGCATTCCGTTGTCTTGAAGTGATACAGCGCCACAGGCGACCCCGCCATCGGCTTGTGGCAGTCGTTGCAGGCCACCGCCTGGTGCGCGCCTGTCAAGGGGTACGCGCTCTTCTGGTGGGTTGCGATGGTGTAGTTCGACGTCTTCCAGGTGGCTCCGGTATGGCACTTGTCGCACTTGTTCTGCCACGGTGCCGCGGCGAACTGGCCTTTGTGCTCATCTTGGTGGCAATCCAGGCAGTTCGCAAAGGCCATCTTGTAAACCGTCTTCTCGCCGGCCGGTTTATGGCACGCGAAACACTCGACCTTGGCATGCGGCGTCACCAGGGGGAACTTTGTCCGGGCGTGGTCCGCCACCGTGTACGTGGTGGGTTTCCAGCCATTCACCGTGTGGCAGCTCTCGCACATTCCGTGATCGGCGCGCTTCGCGAACTGGCCGCTGTGCGGATCCTTGTGGCAGTCGGAGCACAGCTTGTAGGGGATCGGTACCTTGAAGTCGGCGCTTTTGTGGCAGGCTACGCAGCCCACTTCCTGGTGCTTGCCCAGCAACGGAAATTTCGTTTTCGAATGATCGAACGTCGACTGGAAGCCGGACTTCTTCCACGTGGACGTCGTGTGGCACGCTGCGCAATCCTGCTTGAATTCACCCTTGTGCGGGTCGGCGTGGCAGGTAGCGCAGGTCGAGAAGGAAAGCCCGAAATATCGCGGCTGCCCGTCTGCCCCGGCTGTGTGGCATTTCTCGCAGGCAACATCCCGGTGCAGACCCGTCAGAGGATAGCGCGTCTTCGAGTGGTCGAAGTTCTTCTCGTCGACCTTGGTGATGTTTTTCCAGTCCGAGGTATTGTGGCATTGCGTGCAGTTGGGGCCGAGGCGGCCCTGGTGCTTATCCTCGTGACACGTACTGCACTGCGTCGACAGGCCGAAATAGGTCTGGCTCAGGTCCTTCTGCAATGGTTGCAGAAATCCGCGCGCGGCGGCGGGAATGTTCTTCGCCTGGTGGCACTGGCGGCAGTCCACGCCGGCGTGCTTTCCATCCAGCACATAACCTGTCTTGGAGTGATCGAATCCCTTGTGCGTCGGGTCCCAGTGCAGCAGGGCGAAGTTTTCCCCGTTGTGATCGGAGTGGCACTTGACGCAGGCCTCGCCGGGTTTGCCCGCGTTCGGGTAGGTGCTGTGGAGGCCGCGATGCTGGTCCAGTTCCGCGGCAATCTCGCGATGGCATTCGACGCAGCGAAAAGAGCGCTCCCGCAACGACTGCGTGTGGCACTTGGTGCAGTTGGTGGGACCGTCAATACTGTGGTGAGGGCGAGCCAGGGCTCCCGGCGAGATTTGTGCGTGCGCAGTGTGCGCAATTCCGATGGCGAGCAGAAGCATCCCCGCCAGGCACACCTGCTTGAGGAATCTGCCAGATATACGCTCGAAACACAAGGCCGCACGTGCGTATCGAAGCGCGGGCCCTGCTACGATCCTGCACACACCAGGGGAAGTGGTCGATCTACTTTCGTGCATTGCCATCCGTTACGCACCATACCGGCCTATAAATATCTTTGTCGGAGTATAGACGCTAACTCCCCCTCGACACAATTACAAGGCGGTAGTTTTGTCGGGTTTTAACAGCCAAGAACGAAGGTGTTGCTCGGCGGAGTCCCGCGATTCGCCGACTGCGTTATCCTAATACGTACGCGTTGATGGTGCCTGTTTCGTGCGGAGTTTCCCATGCCTGACTACGTTCTCAACGTCAACGGCACGCGTCTCCACGTGACCGCTCCTGCTGAGGAGACGCTTCTCTCGGTCTTGCGCAATCGCCTCGAACTCACCGGAACCAAGTACGGCTGCGGCGAGGGCCAGTGCGGAGCCTGCACCGTCCTGCTCGATGGCCGCGCGACGCGCTCCTGCCTGATGCCGGTCAGTGCTGCCGTGAGCGCAAAGATCACCACCATTGAAGGACTTGAACAGCACGGCCTTCTCACGCCCCTCCAGCAGGCGTTCCTCGACGAAGGCGCGTTCCAGTGCGGCTATTGCACCTCGGGCATGATCATGAGCGCCACATCGCTGCTGCGGGACGCGCACAATCCCACCGAAGAGCAGATCGTCGAAGCCATGAACGGCAACGTCTGCCGCTGCGGCACCTATCCGCGCATTGTGGCCGCGGTCCAGCGCGCGGCACGGCTGTCCGCGCAGGGAGGCAGAGGATGAACTCCTTCGATCAGACTCTCCTTGAACCCGACTCCATCAATACGGAGCGCCCATCGCCCACTCCGCAACTCGACCGCCGCGGCTTTCTTAAAGTCCTGGGCGGCGGCCTTCTGATCTGTCTCGCGCCCCGCTCCGCGTTGTCCCAGGAGTCGGGCCGCGGCGGGGGCGGTCATGAACTTCCCAAAGACCTCAGCGCTTGGCTGCACATCGACGCCGACGGCAAGGTGAAGGTGTTCACAGGCAAGGTTGAAGTCGGCCAGAATATCCGCACCTCGCTTGCGCAGCAGGTTGCGGAAGAACTGCGCGTACCCTTCGACTCCATCACCATGGTCATGGGCGACACCGACCTCGTTCCGTGGGACATGGGCACTTTCGGCAGCCGGACCACGCCCACCATGGGTCCGCAACTCCGCACCATGGCCGCCGCGGCGCGTCAAACCCTAATTGAGATGGCGGCAGAGCGCTGGCATGTCGATCGCGCCGCACTCACCTGCGATAACTGCAAAGTCACCGACCCGGCCACTTCGCGATCGCTGTCTTATGGAGAACTTACGCGCGGCGAAAAGCTCGTCAAGACCGTCTCCGGCGACCAGCCCCTTACGCCCGCAGCGGAATGGAAAGTTGCCGGCACCGCGGTGCCCAAGGCGGAAGGGCGCGACTTCGTCACCGGCAGGCACAAGTATCCTTCCGACATCGTGCACCCGGGCATGATGTTCGGCGCCGCCCTTCGTCCCGACGGCTTTAACGCCACTCTGGCCTTGATCGACACCACCGGAGTGGAGAAATTTCCCGGGGCCAGAGTCATACACGACGGGGATTTTTTCGGCGTGGTTGCGCCGGACGCTTTCACAGCGCAGCGCGCCGTCGCGGCCATCGAAGCCCGGTGGACTGTTCCACCGCAGCCCTCTAACGACGGGCTATTCGAATATTTGAAAAGCAATCCTGAACCCGGCGGCGACAGTGCACCGCAGTACGTCTCCGGGTCAGTCGCCGACGCCATGGCCTCCGCCGACATCAAGCTCGAGGAACGCTACACGGTCGAATATATCGCCCACGCGCCGCTCGAACCCCGTGCCGCCGTGGCTGAATGGAGCGACGGCAAGCTCACGGTGTGGACCGGCACCCAACGCCCCTTTGGCGTGCGCGACGAACTCATGCAGGCCTTCCATCTTTCGGCGGCACAGGTCCGCGTCATCCAACCGGACATGGGCAGCGGCTATGGGGGCAAGCACAGCGGCGAAGCGGCCATCGAAGCGGCGCGACTGGCAAAAGTTGCCGGCAAGCCCGTCAAAGTTGTCTGGACGCGCCAAGACGAATTCACCTGGGCCTATCTGCGCCCCGCCGGCCTCATCGAGATCCGCGCCGGCGTCAAGCAGGACGGCACCCTCGTGGCCTGGGAATACCATAACTACAACTCCGGCCCCGCCGCCATCGACACGCCCTACAACGTCCCCAATCAGCTCATCCAGTTTCACCCGTCCAAGTCGCCGTTGCGCCAGGGGTCTTATCGCGGTCTCGCCTCAACGGCTAACCACTTCGCGCGCGAGTCGCACATGGACGCGCTGGCGCACGTTGCAAAGATCGACCCGCTCGAGTTTCGCCTGAGGAATCTCACCGACCCGCGGCTTCGCGCGGTTTTTCAGGCAGCGGGGGAAAAGTTCAATTGGGCCCAGGCAAAATCAACCTCATTCATCGGCCATGGGATTGCCGGCGGCATCGACAAGGGCGGCTATGTCGCCACCTGCGCCGAGGTTGAAATCGATCCCGCCACCAAAAAGGTTCGCATCCGCCGCGTAGTGCAGGCCTGGGAGTGCGGCGCCATCATCAATCCCGACGGGCTCAAGAACCAGCTCAGCGGCGCCATTGTCCAGGGTATCGGCGGCGCGCTCTTTGAGAAAATCCTCTTCGCCAATGGCCGCATCCTCAACCCGCACTTCGCCCAATACCGCGTGCCAAGATTCAGCGACACACCCAAAATCGAAGTCGTGCTTCTCGACCGCAAGGATCTGCCCTCCGCAGGGGCCGGCGAAACCGGTCTGGTGGGCCTCGCCCCCGCCGTCGGCAATGCGATCTTTGCCGCGACAGGCAACCGCCCTCGCAACATGCCCATGGCACCGGAAAACAGTTGAACTTTGCTATCGTTACTGTGAGGGGCAGGTTGGGCCTGCCGTGACAAACCCGCACAGATATTACTTCCTCCGCGCCACCACCTGGAGGTATTCATTCTGAATCAGGGTCCGGTTGGCCGGGTCGGGCGCCCTGTTTGCGCCGGTCCACAGCGCTTCCAGGTCGGCCGCCAGCCTTGCCTGCCCGGCTTCGTCCAAGCCGTCGAACGCGGCCTGGGTGGGGCCAAAATACTGTCGAAAGAACGCCACCGCCCCCGCCGGGCTTGCCGGTATATCGAACTCCAGGGGAATCTGTTCCAACTCCACGTATTCAAATGAGCCGGCCAGCCGTTCGCGAACCAATTTGGCATGACCCCAATGCACCGGAGGCGCCAGGCCCATGGGCGAGCCGGCATGGCGCGCAGTCACCTGGAACATCTGGCCCGCAAACCCGCCCGGCGTCCAATTCGCCATGGCCAGCAAACCTCCGGGCTTGAGCACCCGTGCAAACTCCGCCACCACCAGTTCATGCCGCGGAGCAAACATGGCCCCGAACATAGTCACTACCGCATCGAAGCTCGCATTGGGATACGAGAGTTGTTCCGCGTCGCCTTCTTCAAACGTGATGTCGAGCCCCTCGGACGCGGCCCGCGCGCGAGCCTGTTCCAGCAGATTGGTTGCAATGTCCACGCCCGTCACCTGCACGCCGCCGCGGGCCAGCGGAATCGACGTATTTCCTGTCCCGCAGGCAACGTCGAGCACGCGTGCTCCGGGCGGAATGTTCAGACGCTGGATGAACGCCTCCGCGGCGCTCGCCGTGTTTCGGGCGATCATCCCGAAATCGCCCGCCATCCATACTTCGCGCATGGTCTGCTTGATCTGCTGCATGTACAGCGGAGTATCCATCATTTAGCCTCTCCGTTCGGTCCGCTTACCCAGCCTGTCACGGCACCCTCAAGTCAATTACCCTATCCGGAATCTAACCGCGTTTCTTCAAAGCAAGCTCGACCGCGCGCAGCATCTCCGCTTCGGGGGCTGGTTTCCCCGTCCAGATCTCGAACTGCCGGGCGCCCTGCTGCACAAACATCTCCAGGCCGCCAATCACCGTCAGGCCGCGGGATGCGGCCAGCTTCAGCAACGGCGTCACCAGTGGCGTGTAGACCATGTCGAACACCAGTCCGGCGTTCAACTCATCTTCGCGGATGGGCATCGCAGTCTTAGTCCCCGCCATCCCGCAAGGCGTCGAGTTGATCAGCACGTCGAACCGGGTCTTCGCCAGCTGCTCATGCTTCAGAGCTTTGGCCTTCGCGGCTCTGGCCAGGGCGACGGCGTGCTCATGGGTACGGTTGACGATCAGGACTTCGGCGCCCTGCTCCACCAGGCCAAACACCGCCGCCCGTGCCGCGCCACCCGCGCCCAGCACTGCCACCCGCGCGCCCTTCAGTCGCAGCCGCTTCTCGAGAGGCCGCACCACGCCCGCCACGTCCGTATTGAAGCCGTAGAGTTTGCCATCGGCCCCCGTACGGATCGTGTTGCAGGCGCCAATCTTCGCAGTCAGCGGATCCATATTGGCCAGGTGCGGAAGAACCTCCCGTTTCAGCGGCATGGTCACTGCCACGCCGCTCATCGGCAATTCCAGCACCAGGGTCAGAAGATCGCCCAGGGTGCGCACCTTCAGCGGCAGCAGCACCGCATTCACGTGCTCGCGCCGGAAAGCGGTGTTTTGCATCAGCGGAGAAAGCGAGTGTGCAATCGGATTCCCGGCCACGCCGAAGATGCGCGTCGCGGCGTCCAGTTGTTCCAGCCGATATAAATCGCGCAGAGTCCGCGCCGTCACCTGGCCTGGCGCTGTCTCCACGCCGTCGTCCAGCGAAGCAAATGTGAATGCCGCACCCGCGCGCGGCCCCAGGACGCGGCTCACGAGTCCCTCTTCACCCATGGCGATGCCCACGACGTGGGCCGACCGCGACCGGTCTTCGATCAGCCGGAGCACCGCCAGGTTGTCGGCCAGCGCGTGCGCCGTCGAAACCACCTTCACGAAATCGGGCTGGAACGCCGCGATCCGGTCTGTCGCCTGTTCCAGTCCGCGCGTGCGCGCAAAAGCGTGAAAGCTCACCAGAAGCGCCGCGCCCGCGCCACGCAGGCCTTCGCGAAACTTCTCCAAATGCGCCGGCCGGGCCTCCTCCGCCGATTCCACTTCCAGGTCGACAATCCGGCACCCCGCCTGGGCCGCTTTCAGCAGCACCTCCAACTCCGCAGTCAAGGAGCCAGCAAAGTGCCCTCCATGGTCGTTGCGCCGGCATGTCGCGATGGCGGTTACGTCTTTATGCTCGCCGAGGAACTCCGTCAGAGCGCCCAGCGCAGATCCCGGCCTCGCCAGTGAATCGAGCCGGAATTCCAGGAACTTCGCATCCTTCAGCGCCGCCTCGGCCCGCTCCATCATCTCCGCCGCCGAGCCGGCCTGGATAGCGACACAGAGCTTTCCCAACTGCAGCCTCGGGCGAACGGGGCCGGGCGCCGGCGCGATTTGTGCTCCGTGGGTCACAAGAGTCAATTGCGCATCTTAGATGGGTCTGGCTCCCGATGCAAGGGCGGCTATCCCCCCTTGACATTTACTGTACTATGCGTAATAGTACACACGTGATCCCGTTCAAGGTCCAGTTTCGCGCCGGAGCCTCCCTCTTCGACCAGATTGTTTACGCGTCGAAGAAGGCCATGGTCTCCGGCCAACTGCGCCCCGGCGACAGCTTTCCCTCCGTCCGCTCGCTCAGCAAGGAACTCAAAATCAATCCCAACAC
>Ga0207052_10326_pt1 | contig 11722 bp, 7 predicted proteins | sample Alteio_BWMinCont_62_FD_153294 | JGI IMG/M metagenome (GOLD analysis project Ga0207052, IMG submission 153294) | Enriched cells from forest soil in Barre Woods Harvard Forest LTER site, Petersham, Massachusetts, United States -... | ecosystem: Environmental > Terrestrial > Soil > Temperate forest >...
ACACATCTTCCAGACTCGCCTGGCGTGTGGTCAGGTGCTGCAGTCTAGAACCACGCTTTTGCACCGCTTCCAGCAGCGCCGGAATTGTCTGGTGCGGCTCCCTCACATTCAAGCACACCAGGTCATTGTCGTGGCGCACTGCCTCCACACCTGGCAGGGCCCGCCAATGTTCGAGCGTCTTCCCATCGCCCTTTTCTCCACTCGCCTCAAACTCCACCACGTTGTGTCCACCCAATCGCTCAATTAGATCCGCCGGCGTTCCTTCCGCAATTACCTGCCCGTGATCAATGATCGCCAGCCGGTCGCAAAGCCGCTCGGCCTCATCCATGTAATGCGTGGTCAGCAGCACTGTGCCTCCGTTCCGCTGAAACGCACGCACAATGTCCCAAAGCTGCCGCCGGCTCTGCGGATCAAGCCCGGTCGTCGGTTCATCCAGAAACAACACCTTCGGATTTCCCACCAGAGCCGTCGCCACTGCCAGTCGCTGCCGCTGCCCGCCCGAGAGCTTGCCCACCCACGCGTCCGCCTTTTCTCCCAGTTGCAAATCGTTCAGCACTTCGTCCGATGACCGTGGCTCCGCGTAAAAGCTGGCAAACAGCTCAATCGTCTCCCGTACCGTCAATTTTTCCGACAGCCGCGTCTCTTGCAGTGAAATACCCAGCCACTCGCGTAGTTCGCGCGAATCCTTCTGCCATGTGCGCCCCAGAATCGTCACCTCGCCGGACGTGGGTTCCAGGAGGCCTTCGAGAATTTCAATTGTCGTGGTCTTCCCCGCTCCATTCGGACCGAGCAGCCCGAAACATTCTCCTGCCTGGATTTCGAGACTCAAGCCGCGCACGGCCTCAACTTTGCCGTCGTAGGTTTTGCGCAGATCGCGGCATTGAACGGCGGCGGACGGCATCGTGAAATTCTAACCCAGCCGTGTGAATTGTTTGTGACTGCCGGTCCAGGACAGCGACGGTCAGCAGTTGGTGCTCAGTGCACGCCCGACACCAAAAAGAGGTCCGACAGTTCCCGTGTATAGGAATATCCGTAAGTCTTACCGTCCGCCGCCATGCGGACGCTCACAATCGACGTCACCCCGTCAGAATTGCTGGGAGCGAGGGTCATGGCCAGGTCTCTTTTCCCCGTCGTCAGATCAAGCCGGTAGACCGGCGCAGAAGTTTTTTCGTCCTGATATACAAAGGCCGAGTGCCCATCGGCAGACCACATGATCCAGACGTCGTTCGCCAGCCAGCCCGGCACTGGCCTCGCGTCTCCGCCTGCAATCGGATAAATCATGCCCTTGCCCGCTATGTCGCGCGCGAATATCAGCTTGCCATCCGGTGAGACGACGTGAGTTTCAAAATAATGGGTGCGCACTGAGATCACAGGCGTAACCGCACGCGGGGCTCCGCCGGTTACATCCTCCACGTACATCCTCCATCCGTGGCCGTCATCATTGGAAAAATAAACTGCCTTCTGGTCGGGCATAAACCCCATCGCGTTCGATTGCAGCGCTACCGTGGTGTTCAAGAAGCGTACTTCCCCCGCTCCTGTGGGAATCAAAGCCGGGCGTGACGTACCCACCGCCAAAGCCTCAAACGCCAACACCTGGGTATTGTCCGGGGAAATCACCGGTATCGACCATTCGCCCAGCTTGGTTGCCGGCGACCCATCCGCCTTCCGCACGTACGCCAGGCCACTGGCCCCCGCCGCCATTCCCCAGTCGTCAAACACTACCTGCACGCCGTCCCCCGAAAGGTCTCTTAATTCCGCATAGTCAAGCCAGGAAAGGTCCCGTTCCTTCGCGTCCTTCGGCCCGCGGTACTCGATCCCACACCGCCACGACTCCTGCGTCAGCAGAACCCGGCCATCGCGTGAAACATCCTGGAGCCGCAGCATACCCGGCAGGCGGAGAACGACCCTCTCTTTTTTATTGAGACCGATGGCGCGGATCTCGTTCGCCCACGCCTCATGTGTCGTGCCCCCAACCCACACTTCGTCTCCCGAGGGCGACCACGCCAGCCCCTCCAGGCTGACGTAAATAGCCGACCGCAATAGCTGTTTTCCACTCCGGTCAACCGCCATCGCCCATCCCGCATCGCCGTCCACACCCACAAGCGTTGCGAACGCCACAGCATCGCCGCGCGGAGAAATCCGCAAGAAACGAAGCGGGTTGTCATTCTCGTAAATCATCTTCCCACGCGGAAATTCCACGCGGTATTTCCCCTCCACCTGCCGGATCACGGCCATCTCGCTCGCATCCGCCGTCCAGTCCGCGGCCAAAGCATTCTTAACAATCTCTCGCGGAGTCCCGCCGGAAATCGGTACCTGCCCCAACGTGCCCTGGCAATTCCCGATATAGCGATCGTCGCAGCCAAGAGAAATCGCCAGATCGGTGGATGAGACCGCAAACAAAGTCGAGTTCGTCAACCCGAGCGATCGTGATTCCGGGCTGGCGGGATCGGTTGAATAAATCTGCAGCGGCTGAGCGCTCCAGCTTGCACTGTAATAAATCGACCGCCCATCGGGAGCAAAGCGCACAGCGTAGACCAATCCGCGTTCGAATGTGAGTTGGTGGTACAGGGGTAGCGTGGGAGTTCCTGCGCCTCGTGTCATCAGCCAGCCTGCCAATCCCCCCACCACAAGCAACGCCGCACCGATTGCCACTGGCGTGAGCCATGTACGCGGCGGTTTTACCGCTTCGCCCACGGTCGCCGCGCTCGCCGACGAGACTCCGGAAATCCCTTCGAGGTTGAACGCCAGGTCGCGCGCCGATTGAAATCGTTGTAGCGGCTTCTTCTCCAGGCACCGTCGGACGATTCGTTCCATCGCCGGCGGAATCGGCTTACCCGATCCGCTCAGCTCCGGCGGGTCCTCCTTGAGGATCGCGGTCATCGTTTCGGCCGAAGTATCCCGGCGAAACGCGCGCTGGCCGGAAACCATTTCGTACAAAATCGTCCCCAGAGCAAAAATGTCGGAGCGCGCATCCGCTGGTTCGCCCCTCACTTGTTCCGGAGACATATACCCGACCGTCCCTAAAACGGCGCCCGCCGAAGTCGGCACAGCTTCAATCGTTGCGCCCTGGCTCGAATTCGGTTCCGGCGTAACCAGCTTGGCCAGACCGAAATCCAGAATCTTCACCCGGCCATCTTGCGTTATGAAAATATTCTCCGGCTTCAGGTCACGATGAACGATTCCCTTATCGTGCGCCGCGGCCAGCCCCTGCGCGATTTCTCTCGCGTACTCCACTGCCCGGCGCAAAGGCAGTGCACCGCCCTCCAATTCCTGCCGCAGCGAACGACCTTCCAGACATTCCGAAACCAGATAGGGCGCACCGTTAAACGTGCCAATGTCATGGATCGACAGAATATTGGGATGATTCAGCGCCGCCACGGCGCGGGCTTCGGTCTCAAACCGCCGCAACCGCTCCGCGTCCCTGGCCAACGCCTCCGGTAGAACCTTGATTGCCACGTCGCGCCCCAGCCGGTTGTCGCTCGCGCGATACACCTCGCCCATGCCGCCCGCCCCGAGGGGAGACTGGATTTCGTAAGGCCCGATTTTCGTGCCAGAGGTGAGGATCATGCCGCGCGCCATTATAACGCCACGAAGGAACCGCGAAGTTTCGTTTACAATAATGCCGATCCACGGCATCACGCTCTATGTCATCTTCAGGTTTCTGGTTTCCAGCCGCTGGGTCCGGTCGACCGGCCAGCGTCCGACGAAAAAGGACACTCAAATGCCGCGCAAAGCACTTCTGACCTTGCCGCTATTTCTGCTCGTGCTCACCGCTTCCGCCCAGGAGACTCGTCACTTCACGTTCCACTATGCCTTCACCGTCAAGAACGTCACCGCGGGAGAAAAAATCCGAGTCTGGATTCCCGCCGCCCACTCCGACAATTCCCAGGACGTAAAAGTCCTCTCCGCCAGCGGCGATCTTCTTCTCCGGAAGACTCACGAATCGAAGTATGGCAATGAGATGTACTACGCCGAATCAAAAGCGAGGCAGGCGGAATTTCACTTCGAAGTTGTCTATGATGTCGTTCGCCACGAGCACATAACGCTGGGCGCCTACAGTCCTCACCTCACGGATGTGTCTCTGCCCGAAAAAGAGCGCAAGCTCGACCTCGCTGCCGACGCTCTTGTCCCAATCAGCGGCCTGCCGGCCGAATTGGCCGTGAAAGTCACCGAAGGCAAGACTGTCCCGCTCGACAAAGCCCGCGCCATTTACGACTATGTCTTCACCACCATGCGCTACGACAAGACCGGCACCGGCTGGGGACGCGGCGACGTGCTCTACGCCTGCGATGCCAAAAAGGGCAACTGCACCGATTTTCACTCGCTGTTCATCGCCATGGCCCGCTCTCAAGGCATCCCCGCGCGTTTCGAAATCGGCTTCCCGCTGCCGCCTGACAAGCATTCTTCGGACATAGCCGGCTACCACTGCTGGGCCGATTTCTTCGATCCCGCCCACGGATGGATTCCCGTCGACATCTCCGAAGCCTGGAAGCATCAGGAAAAGCGCGACTACTTCTTCGGCGCTCACGACGCCAACCGCGTGCAGTTCACCATGGGACGCGACCTGGAGTTGAGCCCCAAGCAGGCGGGCAAGCCGCTGAATTATTTTGTGTATCCCTACGTGGAAGTCGGAGGCAAGGAATTCTCCAACATTTCTACAATGTTTTCGTTTGCTGACGTAGAAGGAGCCGCCACGGCCATGCGTTAGGTGCTTAAAGCCCTTGACAGACGCACCGCAGCACGTATAATCCCGTTCCGATCCTCTGGCAGCCACGCCAGATGAGGGTTTTCGCGGCCAGAGTCGACCCCAGCCGCGCGCCTTACAAATTCAAAGTTCGCACAACCGGAGGCAGTCATGACCAGTGTAAAACGGCATCAGTCTTCGATTTCTCGAATCATCCCGCGAATGACGACGATTGTACTGGCTGCCATCTTCGCATCCATAGGGCTTGCCCAGGTTGCTTATGCTCAAACGCTGAACGTCCTCTACTCATTTACGGGTGTAGAGGACGGTGGACAGCCTTATGCCCAATTGGTTTCAGACGACGTTAACAACGCTTATGGCACTACGGCCGTCGGCGGCGATCTCAGTTCCTGTGGAGGCACCGGCTGTGGCGTTGTCTTCCGGATACAACGCTCCGGAGGATACAAGGTTTTATACGCATTCACCGGTGGAACCGATGGTGCGAATCCCTGGTCGGGGTTGCTGCGAGATGCCTCGGGAAACCTCTACGGCACGACCGAAGCTGGCGGCGCTTTTGGATTTGGCACGGTTTTCAAGATCGGCCCCAGCGGCAGGAAGACCATACTCTATAACTTCGCCGGCGGAACCGACGGCGCGTATCCCTTTGGCGCCCTCATTACGGACGGTGCCGGAAACCTCTATGGAACAACCTACAAGGGCGGCGCTTCCAGCGCCGGCACCGTGTTTAAAGTCTCTGCGGCTGGCGAAACCGTATTGTATAGCTTTAAGGGAGGCACCGACGGCCAGAATCCCTACGCCGGTCTGATTCGCGATGCTGCCGGCAATCTTTACGGTACTACTTTTGGCGACGGAATCGTCACTCACGGAACCGTATTCCGTCTCACCCCCAGCGGTAAGGAAACCGTGTTGCACGTCTTCACCGGCGGTAGCGACGGAGGCTTTCCCTACTACGGCAGCTTGGTAACCGACGCGGGGGACTTATACGGTACCACTTCGTTTGGCGGCGCTCACTCTTACTTCGGCACTATCTTTAAGGTGGACCGCACCGGCCTGTTCAGCGTCGTCTATAGCTTCACCGGCGGACCCGACGGCGGACAGCCTGATGCCAGCTTGATTCGAGACGCTGCCGGCAACCTCTACGGCGTAACCGTCGGCGGCGGGGACTTCGGTCATGGTGTGATCTTCAAATTTGATACCGGCGGCGTTGAAACTGCGCTCTACAGCTTCGCCGGGGGAACCGACCCTGCAAGCGCCAACGCCCCGCTGTTCATGGACCGAGCGGGCAACCTCTACGGCACCAGCGTTGGCGGCGGCGTGTCCGGCAACGGAACCATCTTTCAGCTGACCCCATAATGACCTGTCAGCGTGGAGCGGCGAAAGAATCCGGCACCGTCCTAGTTCAGGACAGTGCCAAGAATCCCGTCCGTACACACGCCACTCACTTGTACTGTATTTTTCGCACGATTGCCGTTGCTTCATTCAACATTACGTCCAGATCACGGTTCCCTCGCTCCGGCAGGTAGTCTGGATCCTCGGTCTCGAAAGTGATTGAGAACATCATCATCCCGAGCCGCGCTCCGGACTTGGCGTGTCTACCTGCAATTCTGGGATAGGCAATGTAGAAGCCGCCGCATTCTTCCTTACTCGGGACCCGCGACCGCGGGGGACAAATCTCCGCGAAGGACGAACCGTACCAGAGGACCGCTTTGCTTTCCGGATTGCCACAGGCCTCAAGCGCATCCTTGCTCGCGTGAATCGTGTCAAAGTAGAGGTCGGCCCGCGACAATCTGTGTGTAACTTTCGTCGTTCTGACTCGCAAAAACATCCCACATCGGCCTTCCTCCATATCCGTCCACGGAGCCAAAAAGCGCGCAGCCTCCACAAACCTTCCCCCCTCAACCGGACTCGCATGCCCGGTGTGAGTTAGCAAATAAAGCTTGAAATCGTCTTTCTTAAATAGCGCTCCCGGAAGCGGTTCTGTCCTCGGGCTCTGCGGGTCTTTGGGTGGGCACTCCGACCAACCAGCGGGGGCTGTGGCCCGAATCCAATCGTCCTCGAAGACGGCCGGCGTCTTCAGCTCACTACTACATTCCTTTTCCCAGGAAACTTTATCCTGCGAAAAGGCATCTGGCCCACAGGCGATCACTCCGAGCAGGACCGCGCCAACAACCTTCAATATCGCTAAATGCCTATCGCGCACTTGAAGCCTAATCCTTTTCGCGCTCCGCAGCTGGCAAGATTGCGTGCTTCGCCACCGGCACCGGCGCATTCCCCTTGCGGTCCCGCCACAAGATCGCATTCAGCACCGCCGGGTTAGCCTTATCCGGCCGCGTGAAATCCATCTTCGCGGATTCCTTCGCTCCCTGCCCTTTACGCGGATTCACCTGATAGATCAACCCGTTGTCACGATTGCTCCAATCCGCAACAAACGGCGACTGATCTCCCTTGCCCGTAAACAGCGGCGCCATCACCGGAGCGTAAGCATCGTTCTGGTTCATCGGTGGCAAACCAAGCAGCGCCTCCAATGTGTGAATCATATTGACCGTGGTGTAGAACTGATGCGCAACATACGGCTGCTCCATCGATCCCGGTGAATACTTGCTAATCACAAACGCAATTGATCGGTGCGCATCCACATGGTCGGCCCCATCTTGCGCATCATCCTCCAGCATCAAAATCGCCGTGTCATCCCAATAAGGGCTGTGCGAGACCGCCTCCACCACCCGTCCTACCGCCAGATCGTTATCCGCCACCGACGCCGCCGGGCGCGGCTTCCCCGCCGTCGTCCCACGCGTGTGATCATCCGGCAAATAAAGCAGCACAAACGCCGGCAACTCCGTCCCCTTACCCGTCCCTCGCGCACGCACGAATCCCTCAAATTCGTTCAGGAATTCATCCGCTCGTAACTGATCAGGATATTCCGTATTGAAATCCGGAAACTTCGTATCAAAATGCCCGCGCAAAACCGCCTTCGTCGCCTTGCCCATCTTCAACATCGGCACTGACCACGGCCATGGACTCTTTCTCCCGCGCGGCTCTCCCAAATTCTCCGGCAACTCCTCGCCCTTGCTCACCGCTGCCCGCGGGCACCCAGCCGAGAACGGCGACGGTGTGCCCTGCTTGGGCGACTTCACCTTCTCTGGCTCGCACCAGATCGTAGTCACGAACTCTCCATAGTCGCGATAACTCAATCCCTGCCTGGCCACGTTGTCCCAGATGTATCCCGTCCCCGGAGCGTCCACGTCCGCTTCGTCATGCTCAAGCGGGAACTCGTCCGCCACCGTGCCGCTAAAATCGTAGGTGCGCTCCTTGCTGCGGTACGCAATCTGCCAGGTGTTCTCGTTGTAATCGCTGGCGATGGCCGCCGTCGACCAGTCATGCCCATCGCCCGAAACTTCGCCGCTATCGTAAAAATTGTCCAGCACTCCGAATTGCAACGCCAGTTTGTGCTCGTTGGGCGTCACATCGGCGCCATACATGGTCAGCGACGTATCGCCATTCCCCACTTTCAGATCACCCAGCACCTGATCGTAGGTCCGGTTTTCTTTCAGGATGTAGATCACGTGGTGAATTGGATTCGAGCCTTGCGCGAACTGAATCGTCCCCGGATCGGCCTTCAGTAAATTGTTCTGGCGTACCTGTTCTGTCAGTTCGGACAACTGTTCATCCACATCCCGCAGCCGCACCCGCGCCACCGAACCGTAAAGCAGAGTCGGAATATAAGGGTGCTCCTTATGACGCCGCTCCCATGACGTCCCCCCCGGCCCTTTATTTGGCGTGGTCCCCTGCCCTTTAGAAGTCGCAATCAACAAATCGTCTCCCACGGTCGTCAGCGCCGTGGGATACCAATCGGTCGGTATCAGGCCCAGCGGCGCATCCAGCGGCAGGACGGCGAGGGGCCGATGCCCAATATGTGACACATCAAACACCGCGACTGCGTCGAGGGACGCATCCGCCACAAACAAACGCTTCCCGTCCGCAGACTGCGCCAGCGCGCTGGGGTAAGCCCCGCCGAATTTCTGTCCCGGCACCCGTGTATCCAGTACTCCCACGCGGCTGCCGTCCTCCGTAGCCAAAACAATCACCCGGTCAGTATTGGCCAGCGCCACATACAGCAACGACTCATCCGGACTCAAAAGCAACGCCGTAGGATGCGAGCCCGGCGCCAGCGGATCAGCCGGCGGCATCACGGAGACTTTGTCCTTGACGCTGCCTTCCGCCAGGTCCAACTCCACCACCTGCGATGCATTCCACAAGCTCACCCAGGCGCGAGTGCCATCCCGGGTCGCCACCACCGTGTAAGGAAACTCGGATGGAACCAGATCATGCGCGCTCAAATCGAACGTCTTCAGAATCTTTCCGTCGGCCGTATCCACCAGTACCACATTGTCGGCATAATTGTCGGCCACCAGCAGCCGATCTCGCTTTCCGCTTTCTGCAATCACCGCCAGCCCCGCGGGATATGGCAACACCGTCCCCGCAGCTGTCTTACGAATTCCGTGTGCCACTTTCTTGCCCGCAGCTACTCTCTGCGGCGGAATCTTGAGAAACCTTTCCCACGCAACTTTCCCCTGCTGAAAGCTATACACTGCGATGCCATTCCCGGTATTGCCCGGTTTCTCCCCGGTGGGGGCTGTAATCGATCCCATCGACGCGTAAAGATAAGCCCCATCCGAGCTGAAAGCCAATCCAATGAAGTAACTCTGGTAAGTGTCCTCCGGAAGCCGCTGCTCAGGAAAGCCCGTGATCTGGTTTGTCTTCAGGTCAAGAATTGCAATTGATTCATGCGCCTGATTGCGCTGCGTACCATAACCGTCGTTCAGCAACGCGGCATAATGTCTGTCAGGGCTCAAAGCGATCGTCGGAGTGAATCCGTCGAGTTGCCCAAAGACGCCCGGGGATGGCCCAATCAGGCGCTTGCTGGTTGGCAAAGGAATATCCCACCGGAGACCTTGCTCCTGCGCAGGCAACTGCGTTACGGCAAGAAGAGAAAGAAAAATGCAGGCGATTGTTCGCACCGGGATCCCCTAGCAAAGGCTATCAGAAGGGTTACGACAATTGCGAAGTACACGGCTTCAGCCCTGCCAGCCAGACCCGGAAAGTAACCTGCTCGCCTCTGCGGAAGCTATCCCGTCAGCGGCCCTAGTGCCGATCCGTGATCGCCGTCGGTATCGGCGCTTCGGGGCTAATATTATGCCGCACGTCGGCTCCCCGCACCCAGAAGATTACATCCTCCGCGATGTTGGTGGCATGGTCGGCCACCCGCTCCAGGTTCCGGGCAATCAGCAGCGCATCCAGTGCCTGCCGCGTCACTTCCGGACGCTCATTCATGGCCTTGACCAGCGTGATGAAAGCTTCATCGCGCATGCGATCCACCACATTGTCCATCTCGAGCACTGCCTGGGCTAACTCCGCTTTGCCTTCGATGAACGATTCCAGCGCCCGCCGCACCATTGCAGAAGAGGCCGCCGCCATGCGGGCAATGTCTACCGGAAGCTCAACCTTCGGCAACTCCACCATGTCCATGACCCGCTCGGCAATATTCACCGATTGGTCGCCCACCCGTTCCAGGTCAGAATTGATCTTGGTCACCGCCAGTATGAAGCGCAGGTCCACCGCCATCGGTTGTTGCATCGCCAGCAAGTCAAACGCCAGTTCGTCGATCTCACGCTCAATCAGGTTGATCTGCGACTCCCCTTCCAGCACCAGGTGGCAGCGCGTCAAGTCACGGTCAATGTAGGCCTGGCAGGCGCGATCCACTGCCTGCTCTGCCAATCCACCCATGCGAAGCAATCTCGTTCTCAAATCGTCCAGTCCCTGTTGAAAGCGGGTGCGCATTATCCAAACCTGCCTGTGATGTAGTCTTCCGTCCGTTTGTCGGACGGGGTGGTAAAGATCTTTTCCGTCTTGTCGAACTCAATCAGCTTGCCCAGCAAAAAAAAGCCGGTAAATTCCGCCACCCGCGATGCCTGCTGCATATTATGGGTGACAATCACAATCGTAAAGTTCTCCTTCAACTGAAAGATCAACTCTTCGATCTTCCCTGTCGAGATGGGGTCCAGCGCCGAGCACGGCTCATCCATCAACAGCACTTCCGGTTCGACCGCCAGGGCGCGTGCAATGCACAGCCGCTGCTGCTGTCCACCAGACAGGCTGGCGCCACTCTTCTTGCGCAGCGTGTCTTTCACTTCGTCCCACAGCGCCGAAAGTTTCAGCGACCGTTCCACAATCTCGTCCAGCCGTTTGCGGTCATGGAAACCATTCAGTTTCAATCCCGCTGCCACATTGTCGTATATCGACATTGTGGGGAACGGGTTCGCCTTCTGAAACACCATCCCTATCCGCCGCCGGATCTGCACCGCTGCGGTCCCGTTGTATACATCCAGTTCACCCATCCGTACTTTGCCGGTCGCACGCGCGTCGGGAATGGTCTCATGCATGCGATTCAGGCAACGCACAAACGTCGATTTACCGCACCCCGACGGCCCGATCACTGCCGTGGCATGGTTCGCCGGAACATCAATCGAGATGTCATAGAGTGCCTGAGTCTTGCCAAACCAGGCGTTCAGATGCTCGACCTTGATCCCCACACCCATAGAATCAGTTCGCTCCCTTGAGCATACCGCGGCCGGCGACAATTCGCACTGCGCTTACCGAAACCACAATCAAAACGATCAGGATCAGCGCTCCCGCCCACGCCTGCCGATGCCACTCGTCAAATGGCGAAATCGCATAGGTATAAATCTGCAACGACAACGCGGCCGTCGGCTGACTCACCTTCCAATTCCAGTACTGATTCCCGAACGCGGTAAACAACAGCGGCGCCGTCTCTCCCGCCACGCGCGCGAACGCCAGCATCACGCCGGTAATCACGCCCGAGGTTGCGGTTCGCAATGTGATCGATAGCGTCGTGCGCCAGCGCGAAACTCCCAGCCCGTATGCCGCCTCTTTCACCGCGTTGGGCACCAGCAACAACATTTCTTCCGTGGTACGCGTGATGGTCGGTATCATCATGAT
>Ga0207052_10327_pt1 | contig 11718 bp, 14 predicted proteins | sample Alteio_BWMinCont_62_FD_153294 | JGI IMG/M metagenome (GOLD analysis project Ga0207052, IMG submission 153294) | Enriched cells from forest soil in Barre Woods Harvard Forest LTER site, Petersham, Massachusetts, United States -... | ecosystem: Environmental > Terrestrial > Soil > Temperate forest >...
TAAAAGAAATGGTATCGCTTGTTGTAAACCAGCCTAATATTGACAAAAAAATTCAAGTGACAATTGAATTTTTTTGTCAAAAATATGATAATGATCCCATATTATTTAATTATTTATTGTTATCTCAGCACTCGCAAATAAAACACATTATCGCAAAAGAAAAAAGTGCATATGATTTTTTTCATGAGATATTTTGTGAAGCAATTAAAAGAAAAGAGTTACCTAATAAGGATCCGCATCTTTATTCTGCAATCCTCTTAGGGATCATCCTTCAATCTGCGATTAGTCGTGTCTATGGGAGAACGGTCCGGACAATGTCTGAAGAGTCAGGAGAATTAATGAGTGCCGTTCTTAAGGCCATAAAATGATAGCCAAGGAATGCCCTATTGTGGCTTTTTTCTTATTTATTTTCACTCTCGCAGCTTTTTGTAATGAGACACCATGGCACTATCAATGCATTGAAAAAAACGGACATGAGTATCATGTGCTTGAAGTCTCGCCACAATATTATAAAGTAATTGCAATGAAGGCCGAGGGTACTTTAAGAAAGAAAGTAGGGGAATTTGTTAAAGCGCAAGATGCATTCGCAGGTATTAATGGTGGTTTTTTTCATCTGACTCAAGCGAACGACGCGTTGCCTGCTGGCGCACTGAAAATTAATAAGCGTTGGATTTCCAAAGCGAAGTTACCTCGTGCCGCTATTGGTTGGAGTAATGATAATCCCTCTGTCTTGATTGATAGAATTAAGACGAATAAAAATGACGAAGTTTTTCCGCAACAGGATAGATCTGACTTATCAAAAGCACTGTGGCAGCAAGTTGATTACATTGTAGGGGGAACCCCATTACTCATTAAAAATTCTAAAATTATATCCCAGCATGCCCCTGAAAGAGTCATTAAATCGTTTTTAGACGAAAAGCACGCTCGGAGTGCTATTTGTATAAAGAAAAATAAACACTGGGTATTTCTAGCTGTTCCCCATACAAAAGAGTCGGATAGAGCCTATTCTACTGTCATCAAAGAAGGCGTCACCATTGCCGAGTTATCCAATTTTATGCTGGAACAAGGCTGTGTAGATGCAATCAACCTAGACGGCGGCGGTTCAACGGCATTGGTGCTAGGCAATAAAACCCTGAATCAGCCTGCTGGTGATAGAATCCACAGTACGGCATTTTATCTTGAACGTCCTGTCCTTGATGTTATTTTAATTTTAGAAAAATAAGAGATCTGGTCCTAAATAGAACTGGCTACCTCCCTCTTTGAGAGCGATTAAAGGTATTCTTAGGAGGGGCAATATGGTGTTGAGAGATCTGACTAGTATTACCTCCTTTGGCCTTCATTTTCGCTTCATTATGCAGGTGTTGATAGGTTTCACGGTGTTTAGGCGGAATCACGGGTGTGTGTTTTGGCATACTTCACTCCTCTAATCATGCATACCTAGTAATGAGACTGATTTTATTTTCGCGAAGTTCCTAAGGTATATTAGCCGTGAATTTGCACGTATTGGTTAATTTTACAGTTCAAAGATAGAAATGCTACATTTAAAGAGTCATGATGAAAAATAAAACGCATATTCTTGTTTTAGGTAGTGATGAAACGATTGGCAAAAAAATTTGTGAGACGTTGGCCAGAAATCCTGTGTGGGAAATTTATTTAGGTGGACAAGACTTTCAAAAGGCAACCCTATTGGCCTCATCGATCCAATCCTCCCATCCTGAAGTGAATATTTACCCACTGAAAATGGATTGGAAGATTGATGAACTAAAAAAATTACTAGAACAATGTAAAATTGATATTCTCGTTCATGTAGCAGGCCCTGTTGAGAGTCAGAATTATCAGGTGGCCCAGAGTTGTATTGATTTGAAAGTTCATTATATCGATATTGCAGATTCTCGTTTATTTGTTTCAAATTTTAAAGCCTTAGATGAAAAGGCCAAAGCACAAGGGGTAGTGGCCATCAGTGGGGCGGGTGTATTTCCTGGACTCTCATCTGTTATCGTAGAGTCCTTTTATAAAAAGTTTTCTGTCCTAAGGGAGATAGAGATTGGCATTGCGCCTAGCAATAGCCTTACCCTTACCCTTTTAGATTATGTTGGTAAACCTTTTGAACGCCTTGAACAGGGTAAATGGAAAACAGTCTATGGTTGGCAAAACCTCCATTCTCATTATTATGGCGATAATGTGGGAATACGATGGCATGGAAATTATGATATTCCGGATTTGACGCTTTTCCCTGAACGATATCCCACGCTGACGCGCATGGTGTTTCATGCAGGATTGGAAGTATCATTTTTGCATATTTTATTGTGGCATTTATCTTGGTTACCTAGAATGAATCTGGTGAAAAATTTAAAGTTTTTTTCTAGGTCACTGCGAAAGATTTCTCATTGGTTCGATAAATTTGGCTCCGATAAGGGGGGGATGTACGTCAGGCTGTATGGGTCAAACCATCGATACCAACCCTTAGAACTAAACTGGACATTAGTCGCTCAAAACGGTCATGATATCTATGTTCCCATCATAAATTGTGTCATTTTAGCACAAAAAATTCGTGCGAATTTACTCAGTCCTGGCGCACAAGCTTGCCTTGGATTGTTTACTATAGAAGAATTCGATAGTGTTGCTGCTTCTTGGAATATATACCATACAGTAGAAGAAATAGAATCTTAGGCTAAACTCTATTAAAATAGAGGTAGGGTAAGGCGTATTAAAAGTTATTTGCTTGACTAGGGTGTGTATGTATTACGGGCCAATTTCACTTAAAGTAATTAGAACTAAAAATCTTCTCATAAGACCTGTCAGGGTTCAAGATGCAGTATTGATGCATGATGCCATGAAGGTAAGCTTTAAAAGTTTAAAACAATGGATGCCCTGGGCGCAATCTTTAGCTTCCTTACGTGATACAGAAGCTTACCTCTTTCATGGAGAGAAGCTCTGGCAATCTTCTGCGCACGATAATGTTGAACAACCTCTCCAAATTATGGATCCCACTGATAAAATTTACTATGGAGCGACAGGGATTAAACCTGCTAATTTATTAATTCCTAGTTTTGAAATCGGTTATTGGGTGAATCAAAATTATGCTAACAAAGGCTTCATTACCGAAGCGATGAATGCCTTATCTCATTATTTATTTGATGTGCTTAAAGCGAAACGTATTGAAATTAATTGTGAAGAAAAAAACATTAAAAGTGCGAAGGTAGCCATCAGATTAAATTATGAACTGGAAGGAAAATTAAAAAATAATCGCTTTGATGCTACGGGGAAAATAATAACGAACTCCCTTATTTTTGCACTCACTGACAAAAAGCCTTTGCCATTCATTGAATATACTTGGGAATGAGTGCGCAAAATAAATTTCATTTTTTCACTTATCGTACGGCACTTAGGTTTCATATTGCTAGGAAATTGGAAAAACTAGGGTGGGAAAGGGCACCTTCTTTTGAATCGGCTCGCTTTACAGATCAAAATTTAACCTTGTGCGATGAAATTTCTAAACATTTAGAATATAAGCATTTTCTCGCGGAATTATTGCGAGAAACTTCCGAAAAAATAATGCCGCTGACTTATTGTATTAATGATGATAATTATCAACGTGTGTTAGCAAAGCTTATTTATGAACATTATTTAGTTAATAATCAATATAAAAAGAATTTAACAAATCTAAAATGGATACTTAAACCCTCTACATTGAATAATGGAGATTTAATTAAATTATTTAATAACGTAGAGGAAATTAAAGCACATTATGCAAAAAGTTCTCGATTAGGGGGAGAGCATGTTATTCAACAATATATACCTAATCCAGATTTAATAGCAGGTAGAAAATATACTTTTAGGGTAATGGGTGTCCTGACAAATTATTCAGGCATATTTCTTTATAAGCAAGGTTACGTCAATATCAGTGATTATCTTTATGATCTAAAAGATAATTTTTTAAATAAAAAAGCCCATATAACGAATTATGTTTTAGATGGTGAATTTGCAAATATTGAACAAAGACCATCTCAAGATCTGCCTCATTTTGATGTAATCTACTCAAAGATGTGTAAGATTGTTTTACAGGTCATGAAAATATTATTAAAAAAATATCCAACTTATCTCGTTTTTGACAAAATAAAAAAATTTGAACTATTTGGTTTTGATTTTATACTGGATCAAAACAACAAATTATGGCTATTAGAAATTAACCAAAGCCCTGATGCGCCGACTTTTGAAGAAAATAAATTGACGACAATTCTATGGGAGCCATTTTGGGAAGATATTATTCACGATTTCGTTTTACCGATTGCATTAGAGAATAATTCAAGACTTGATTATAAAAATTTTACACAGATCCTTAGGCCGTGTGCGTATAGTAGGGTCAAGCAACTTATACATTCTGTGATTCGCGTAATCTGTGGTAACGAATAAGATAGCGAGAAAGCGTCTGGTTTGCTTGCTCACGGAATATAAATTGTCTTAAGGCATGTAAGCATTTTTTGAATGCAATCACTTCTGTTACAATATTACTGGGGTGATCTATCCATTTTATGATAGTAAAATAAGCTTGATCATAAGATTCCATCGTAGAATGTTCGTTTAGCTCGGTAAGAATATATTTGGCCGCTTTGGGAATTTGACCTTGCCCTTTTCTTAAAAATTGCGAAATAGCATTAAAAATTTGTTCAACGCAAGACATGAGAACCTCTTTCTTATTCTGTATATAATTCACTATAGCCAAGCAAAGAAATTCGTCAAATTAAGATATCTAGATAACTTTTAATAGATGAGGTGCCGCGGATAAGCCGCGGCACGTAGAAGAGGCTATCGAATATTACTTGCATCGATTGGGATGACGTTCGCAATAACGGTGATGTCTCTCCATCCTTTCTCGTTGTTCTCTGGCACAACGCTTAGGATGATTGTCACACCATCTTTCATGTCTTTCATATTTGACTTGCATTCTGTGATGTTTGTGCGCACAGCGCCTTGGATGGCGTTCACACCAGGTCTTATCATTATCACCCCACCACGCAGCAAGTTGCATATTTGAACCTTGAGATTTTTCACTCACGTTCTCAGCAAAAACCGGCAATGAGACAAAACTTAAGCCTAGACTACACAATAATGCTAGCGTTAATTTTCTCATAGATTTCCCCTTTGTAAATTATTTATGCTCTTCCAAAAATTCTCTCTCATTTGTCCTTTGTCGATTATATTGACAATGACGAGGATGATAGCTGCACCAGCTGGAATGTTTAACTCTTCTATGATGTGCTTTACATTTATGAGGATTTTCTTGGCACCATTTATGAGAGTGTGTTTTTGACACCTCTGCTGAGGCGACTGAGGAAATACAAAAAATACTCAAACAGCACAACATACTCAATAAGATCTTTTTCATGGTCTTCTCCGCAATTAATGAAATACCTACGAAAAGAAATATAGAGAGTTTTTTTGAAAAGGGTTAATTTTTTAGTTTTAAATTGGATCTTTACTCAGGGCTCAAGTAGCATGGGAAGAAAATGCAAATTTAATAAGGTATATGATTAGAATGAGTTTGATTACTAAAAGAGACCTCCCTATTGGACTATTCGATTCAGGCATTGGGGGTTTAACGGTGCTAAGAGCCTTACAGACCGCACTTCCACATGAGAATTTTCTCTACTTAGGGGATACTGCAAGGCTGCCTTATGGGACGAAAAGCCCTGAAACTGTAAAAAGCTATAGTATGAATGCCAATGAGATTTTAACTGCCTGTGGTATTAAGGCATTAATCATTGCGTGTAATACTGCCTCTGCGATGGCATTAGATGTCCTAAGGGAAAAATTTTATCCCTTACCGGTTATTGGAGTGATTCATGCAGGTGCTAGAGCCAGCTTGGACAGCGCTTCGATTGATCCCATCGTGGTCTTAGCCACCGAAAGTACAACACAGTGGCATGCTTATCGAGATGCCATCACGGCTTTATCTCCTTCACGGCAAGTCATAGAATGGCCTTGTCAATTGCTCGTTGCGCTGACTGAAGAAGGGTGGTGTGAAGGAACATTAGTAGAACAAATTATTGCGCGTTTATTAACGCCATTGTTTACTGCTTTAGGAAATACCTCACCCGCTGCAGTCTTATTGGGTTGTACGCATTTTCCTGTTTTGAAAGACGCTATACAAAAAGTGATCGGTGACACACCGATTGTCGATCCGGCTCATTTTCTAGCAAAAGAAGTTAAGACATTACTGCTTGAAAAAAATTTACTGAGGATCTCTTCTTCTTTAGGGAGCACACGATTTATGGCAACAGATGGCATTCAACGATTTGCAAGAGTCGCCCAAACTTTTTTAGGTACGGCTATTGCGCCCGAAGAGGTCGAATTAGTGACGGTTATCCCAACCATTTCCGTTGTGAAGAAAGCCTCGCAATCCTAAACAAAATAGGTGTCAGCGGACGCACCCACCAGTTTTTTACTGGCAGATGCGCGCATTTTTATATCAGTTTTAATGCGAAGGGGAGATGGGTTTAAAACAAGGTGTTTTAACACCATACTTTGTTCTGAGATGATTTTTTTCAATCGTGTAGCCTAGATAGGCCATTGGCGTGTAGCTTTTAGGGTTTAAATAACTCAACCATGAGTTCGTTGCATTTTTACCACGCTCAATGGCTTGGGCATTCTCAGGATCAGCGTAGTTTGCAGATTTAGCTTGCTCGAGTCCTTTTGTAAAATAGAAATTATACAAACTTTTTGCGCATACAAAAAACACAAAAACGAAGCCTAGATTAATGAAGGGCACGGCTACGTGAAAAAGAGCAATCATAACGAAGCCTTGCAATATATTCACGGTAGGGTGTACCTTTTTTTGAGCTTTGTTTAGCATGAGATGTTTTCGAATTTCTTCTTTATTGTCTTTGGAAAGGTTACGCATATCCATTGTTAAAGAAGTGATCAAATTATTTTGCTTAATTGCATTGACGAGCGGCGTATACTCTTCTTCAGTTAAAGCAATAGACAGATTAGGCATTTTGATTTCTTTAATCCATCTTTGTTCTTTAATAAAAGTAATAAGACAATTAGCATTTTTGAGATCCACATGGATATTTTGTAAATCGAGGATATTTTGCTTGCAATATTTTGTCTTGAGCAAATTATAAAATTTATTAAATTTAAGTAATGATTTAATTTTTATAGTTTGTTCAGGTGTTGCTTGGTCGCCCACCTCTAATTTAATAAGACTGCGATTTTTTTTTAATTGAATAATTAATTTGTCAATATTTTCCAGTGTTAAATTACAATTGAGAAGCTTTAGGGTTTTCAGCGCGTTATGACTTGCGAATGAAGGAATTAAATCAGGTAAGAGATTTGCTGTCGCTTGATCAAAAGGTGTGTTAGATAAATTCAGCTCTTGAAGTTTGGTAGTATGAAGATACTGCGTGAGGAGACGAAGCGTTTTTTCCCCCATATCATGATTAGAGAGATCAACCCCTTGTGCAATTCCATTTTTGGCTAAATGAAAAGGCAAGTCATTCAAGAGTTCTTCGTCAGTTAAACGCCTATTTATGGGAAGGTTTTCATATTTAGGGTGAAAGAGTTTATTAACTAAAAAGCCAATGATAGTAAACGCAGCCAAGATAGGGTGTAGCAAGGTCAAAAGAGAGTATAAAGTAAACTTCTTACCCCAAAATTCTCGAATTAGATGGAATCGCGTTTCTCGTAAAAAAAGCTTAAATGAGTCAAAAAACTTCATTCTGAATTCTCCAAAATCAATTTTTAAAAGTTGGTATTATAACATTATTTGTTAGTTTGTAAATTGCTATTCCAATGAATTTAAGACTGAGCCAACTAAATTACTCTGGTCTCGCCACACAAATGCTGAGGATGCCCGTAATAAGGAGTATGAAATGTAATATTACCATTTGCAGAGGGGTTGACGTTGCCTGAGGAGTGTTACTGATATAGAAAATACTCATTCCCAAAAGTGTGATACAAGTGGGTACTTGCCCAAAGATTTTTCCGTAAAGTGCCATGATCACTAAAAAAAACAAAGACAAAATAATGCAATAAATGCCAGTAGGGTAAAGCAAAAATAAGCCATGGCTGAGAATAATGATGAGACTGATTATCATCCATAAGCTGGATTTTTTATTAAAATAACGTGCTGGGACAAAAGGATCAAAGATCAAACATAACGGTGTAACAGTGACTATGCCCGTGAGTTCACCTAACCATGCAAGCAATTTATCCTTTTCATTGGGTAGCCCGGGAAGTAAACTGATGTGCACCGCAGTAACAAGGCCCACCAAAATAATAAATTTTAAAAATATTTTATAGTCCGCAATCGGAGCAATAGCGCCGATTAGTCTCAGTGAAAAAAGGCGTGAGAGGTAAATATATAACATAAAAAATAAACTTTGGATAAAGACGATGTAATAGGGATAGGGGGTGTTGAGGTAAGCTAAAGCCGTTCCTACAAAAATACTGAGTAATAAAAAATTTCCTCTTAAAAAGACAGCAGCCAGGCCAACACCCGCTGCAAGCCATATTGGAGAGAGAAAATGACTTTGTAGAATAAATTGTTGCCCTTGAAAGATAAGCAAGGTTCCTATAAAAAACTCAGCTACTCGCCTAGTTAAGTAAAGACGTTTATAATAAGCGGTATAAGTTATTTTCTTGGTTATAAAACGTTTTTTTGAGTCTACGTCAGCATAAAATATTTTTAGGCGGTGTTCTAATGACATATGAAAGATTGCGTGTAATAAGCAAAGATGAACTATATCAGGGTTATTTAGAAAATGTCTACCAAAATACCCAGGGCTACCTGAGCTATTCTACTGAGGAGAGCCAACGCTTAGCTGAAAAAGGGATCTGTATTACGTACGGCGAATTGCTCTATTTTGGAGTAGAAAAAATCCTCAAAAACCTAAAGATAAACAAAAATACTATTTTTCTAGATTTGGGATGTGGTCTAGGCAAAACCGCTTTACAAATATTTATGAAAACTGATATAGGAAAAGTAATCGGTATTGAGGCCGCAAAGCCTTTGACTGATGAAGCGTTAATTGTTATAGAAAGTGTAAAATCTGAATTTCCGCTATTTTGGGAAAATAATCGAACACTAGAATTAAAGTGTGATAATTTTTTACAGGCTTCATGGCAAAATGCTACCATTATTTATACCTGTTCAACCTGTTTTACGCAAGAATTATTAGTTGCCATAGGAGACAAAATTAATCAAGAAAGACAGGTAGAACAAGTTTTCAGCCTACGGCCGTTACCGACCATTCAACTTCCCTTAAAAAAAGTTTTTGGCGTAGAATGTAGTTGGGATTCATCCTTATGCTTTTATTATAGTCTGCTGTGATAATATGCGTCGCCAACAGAGTGCGCTTAACAGTCCTATCTGAATAAAAAGTGAAAAAAGCGCTAAAGGCGTATTTTGCCCCCAACTGGGCACGAATAAGGGTAGCAAAGCAGAAAATTGTAAGGCTTGTAGCAACAAAGGAAGCAAAGTATAGAGTATAAACAGATAAAGTAGTGAGGCACCCAGCGCTTTTCTAGGATGTTGACCAAAATTAAAAAAATGGATTAAGAGAATATCTCTTAGTAGAAAACCACATGTCGTAAAAACTAGCATAAACGGAGAGTAGTTTATTATTATTGCATTGTTTGATTGTAGTCGTAAAACTATTGCCAAACCCATGATTAATGTAAATGTAAACGAAATTGGCCACCATGGAAGTTGTTGAAGTGATTCTCTAAAACTTACTTTTGAGCGTTGCACCAATTTACGATAGCGAAGCAGGGTTAATTCATCTATAAATAGGGCAGCATAAGTTAAAATGATGGCAATAAAAAAAGCTAAATAATAAGGTGCATTTAACACATTCTGCTGAAAATCAGCAAATTGCGATGTTAACAACTTAATAGGTTCAATGTTTTGAATGTTTATAAATCCAGAGAAATAAATCAAGCAATATAAATTAAAAATAGCCCAAGCCCAAGGGCTATTTTGATATTGCAATTCTTTGGCAAAGGACCTATACAGCCCCAAGATTGCCCAGCCAAGAAACAGACACAACGAAACGAGTGTAAAATGCGATTGGTCAAATGAATATCCGTACCAAGAAATCATTTGCCCAGAGCCATGGATGGCAAGTAAAGCTGGGTGAGTGAACAGATATCCCAGTGTGATTCCGCCTAGAAAATAACGAAAAGTTTTATTGGTTTTTTCCCTTCTGATGTGTGGCAGCAATTGCAGACTGAGTAGAATAGTAGTGGCATGTGTGAAGATTCCGCCAAGAATTAAAATACCTATTTCGTAAAATTTTGTCGTGGGATTAGGGGAATAAAGTGCGTATAAAGCATAAACGCCCAAACAAATAAACGCGCCATACCAACTATATAAAGTTGATCCAAATAATTTTCCCCACGTCATTGTCCAAGGGGACATTGCGGTTTGTCTTTGAAAATCCCAAGTACTATTATTGACTTCTTCAATAACCGTTTCTGAAGCGTTTTTTGTTCCCCAAATGAAAATAAAAAAACAGGCCAGGTAAAATGCAGCATCAGCGCGCGCGGGTAAATTAGTCCCTAATGCAAAAACCCAGAGAATTAAAAAAATAGTCAGGGCCATAATCAAGATACGATGTAATGAAAAATCCTTCCAAATGTTGCGTTGCAGTTCAGGGTTGAGAATCATGTCTATTCCTTATGTTTCTTTTGGGCAACATTTAAATAGACTTCTTGCATTTTTTTCTGAAAATCACTTAAAGCACCTTGCATGACGATTTTACCGTTTTCCATCATGATCATATGGGTTGAATATTCTTCTAATTCAGCCAAAATATGCGACGAAACAATAATAGTCATTCCTTCTTTTTGTAGAGAGAGAAGCAGTTTTGACAAGTTAGCTCTTGCTGCAGGATCGAGTCCTGAGGCAGGCTCGTCCAAAAATAAGACTTTTGGTTGAGGTAATATGGTCAGCGCGATTGCTAGGCTTTGACGTTGGCCACGAGACAGTTTCCCCACTGTAATATTTTGATAGTCCCAAATTTCAAGACGCTTAGCCGTACTCTCTACCACTCCTGAAACTTGTTCAGGGGGGTAAAGATGACTCCAGGCAAAAAACTTCAAACTTTGTGCGACGGTTAATTCGTCATATAGCCCAAAAAAGTCTGAAAGATAGCTACTTATGGCATGGACTTTACGGGGAAAATGATCAGTTTGCCAGGTATCAATAGTGATTTTGCCTTGAAAGGGTAACTCTAACGCGGCTAAACAACGTAGCAAAGTCGTTTTGCCCGCGCCATTAGGCCCAACCAGTGCAGTGATGGTATTAGGTTCAATAGTAAAAGAAACGTTATCGATGGCACGTTTCCCTGGATAATCAAAACAAAGATTTTCTACCGTAATCATATGGGATAGTATAAGAAAAAATCACCTAGCAGTCTGCTTTTGATGGAATATCTGGAGAAAGATAAATGACTAAACTATACCATATTAAATCCTGGGCAATCTGGGGAGCAAACTTGGTAGAGGATCTGTTTTGTGGGATCCTCGGATTTATACCTGAAGGGTTAAATCGAATGTATGATAGCGTTTTAAAATCCCTTCCGTTTAGGTTAGGTAGGCTTTTTTCGCATAAATGGATAGAGCATTTATTAAAGCTTTGTATGGGTATTACCATAGGTCTAGGGTTAGCTGCTGATCTTTCGCATTATGTTTTTTGGTATTATTGGCATTGTC
>Ga0207052_10293_pt2 | contig 11654 bp, 13 predicted proteins | sample Alteio_BWMinCont_62_FD_153294 | JGI IMG/M metagenome (GOLD analysis project Ga0207052, IMG submission 153294) | Enriched cells from forest soil in Barre Woods Harvard Forest LTER site, Petersham, Massachusetts, United States -... | ecosystem: Environmental > Terrestrial > Soil > Temperate forest >...
CAGCTGCTGCGTTGGCTCTCGCGCTGTCGAAGAGTGGCCTGCGAAACCTCGCGATAATCTTCTTTCAGCCTGTCTCGGAAGCAGGGCGCGCCGGAATTGAAGAACTGGAGAGTCAGACGGGCGAGTTGCTCTCGTTTCAGGACATCGGCCAGCCGGTATTGGACGCGCAGGTTGCTTTCAATATGCTGGACAGGTTTGGTCCGGGGAGCGCGCAGAAGCTTGGCGCTATTCGGGAGCGTTGGAGAGCGGAAACGCGAGCGTGCCTCGGGGAAAAGGTGGCGCTGCCATCCATTCAGGCGGTGCACGCGCCGGTTTTCTACGGAACAACGTTTGCGGCGTGGGCGGAATTGGAGGCGGGTGCGGATGCGGGGAAAATTTCGGAGGCCTGCCGGTCCGCTGGTTTTGCTATCGGCGACGAGAGCGACGCTGGTCCCAGCAACGTTAGCGCGGCGGGAGAAAAGAGCATCCAACTCTCGAAGCCGGAGGCGGATCCTTCGCAGGTGGGGCATTGGTGGTTTTGGGGTGCGGCGGATAATATTCGACTGCCGGCGGCAAATGCGGTGAAGCTGGCGGAGATGCTTTCGTGATGGGCCAGAAGATTTTGTGGGTGGCGTTGCTGGTTGGCGGGCTGGTCAGCGGGTTGTTGAGCGGCTGCGGCTATCATGTCGCGGGGCGAAGTGATGCGCTGCCGAAGAGCATTCATGTGATTGCCGTCCCGGCGCTGGAGAATAAGACGACGAGCTACCGGATCGAGCAGAGATTGACGAGCGCGACGGTTCATGAATTTCTGGTGAAGACTTCGTACCGTGTGGTATCCGAGCCGGCCAACGGGGATGCGGTGCTGCGTGGGAAAGTGTTGAGCCTGGAGGCAGTTCCGCTACTGTTCGATACGGCAACTGGGCGGGCGACGGCCATGCTGGTCACGATGAAGTGCGAGATTACGTTCGAAGAGCGCGAAACGGGCAAAATTCTCTATCACACGGACAATTTTGTTTTCCGGAACCAGTATGAGATTTCGACGGACGTGACGAATCCGAATGCCATCAAGAGTTTTTTTGAGGAGCAGGACCCGGCGCTGGACCGGTTGGCGCAGGATTTTGCGACGCGGCTGGTGGCGGCGGTGACGGAAAATTACTGATGGGGACGAGCCGGGCTCAAGCCCGGCATTTCCACAGAGGAGATTATGGCGCGGGTATCGGCGGAAGAGTTGCTGGGGCGGCTGGAGAAGGGGAAACCCGTTCCGGCAATTTTGTTGCTGGGGGAAGAGCCGTATCTACGGGATTCGTGCCGGGCAATGTTGATTGAGCGATTTGTGCCGGAAGCGGCGCGGACGTGGGCGGTTTCGCGCTATTCGGCGGACCGCGGAGAGACGCAAGCGGCGCTGGATCAGGCGCAAACGATGGCGATGCTTTCGCCGGTGCAGGTGGTGTTTCTCGAAGAGACCGAGGCGATTGAAAAGCTTGGGGAGAAAAACCGGGAAGAGGCAGTGGCGCAGCTTGGCGCGTATCTGGAGGATCCCGCGCCGTTCACAGTGCTGGTGGTGGAAGCGACGGGACTCGATCAGCGGATGAAGCTGGGGAAGCTGCTGGCGGAGAAGACGCTGGTGGTGGAATGTGGGCTGGGCGAAAACGCCGGCGAGCGGCAAACGGCGGCGGTGGCGCTGGCGCGGGCGATGGCGAAAGAAGAAGGCGTGGAGTTTGAAAGGGGCGCCGCGGAGGATTTGGCGGAGTTTGTGGCGGCGGACTTGCTGCGGCTGAAAACGGAGATTGAGAAGCTGGCGACGTATGCGGCGGAGAGGAAGCTGATCCGCCAGGAGGACGTGAGCGCGCTGGTAATTTCCGAGAAGACGACGACGGTATGGGAACTGGCGGATATGCTGGCGTCGCGACAGACGAAGAAGGCGCTGGAATTTCTGGACCGCTTGCTGCGCGATGGGGAAGAGCCGCTGCCGATGCTGGGCGCGATGGCCTGGATGTACCGCAAACTGATTGAGGCGAGCGAAGTGAAGGGCGTAACGAATGGCTGGCAAGCCGCGCGGGCGCTCGGTATGCGGCCGGAGCGGGCGGAACTGGCTCTGCAGAATGCGCGGAAGATTTCGAAGGGACGATTGCTGGGCGGATTGAGCGCGTTGCAAAAGGCGGATGACCGGTTGAAGCGCGGCGGGGAAGATGCGCGCGCGGTGATGGAGTTTCTGATCACGGAACTGACCGGAGGGGAAACGAAGGCGGCGCGCGGCTAAGAACGGAGGATTAACACAGAGGGCGCGGAGGACACAGAGTTTACGGAGAGTTCGCGGGCAAATGAAAAAGGGGCGGCCAAACGGCCGCCCCTTTTGTTGGTGAGCTGGAATTGATTGCTAGCGGCCGCCCCCCTCGTGATGATCAAAGTCGAAGAGATCGAAAAGATCGCCGAGCGCCGGGCTGTTAAGCGGCACGTAGGGATTATCTTCGTCGACTCTGGGATTCGGGAAATTATCGCGGCTGCGGCTCGTCAATGGTTTCAGATCCCAATTCCGCTCGATGAACTTCAGGATCGAAACGTGGTCGGAGTATGTGTGGCTGATGTGGCCGCCGCGGGTGAACGGTGAAACGGCGATCAGGGGAATGCGCGGACCATCGCCGAAGAAGTCGAGCGGCTGGATGTAGCCGGAGTCGTAGTAGCCGCCGCCTTCGTCCATGGTGATGAACAAGACGGTGGATTCAAACAGTTCTTTATTAGCGGTGAGATGGTCCACGACTTTCTTGACCATGCCCTCGAAGAGATCCTCTTTGGAAGATGCCGGGTGGCCGTCGAGAAGGCCGTCTGGCTTGACGAAAGAGACTGCCGGGAGCGTGCCGTTGTCTACGGCGTTAAAGAAGTCAATGGTGTCCTTGATGTGCGCGGCGCGCTGCGTTGCATTGCCCATGATGGCGTTGGTGTAGGACTCGAAATTGCAAATGTTGCAGTAAGCCGCACCAATGAGTATGGTCGGGTCGCTTGTACTTCCACCCGCCTCCTTAATCTTGGTGAGCTGCACCGCGGCGTTGTACGCTCCACCGTAGTAAGCCCAGGAAATGCCCTTTTCATTCAGCGATTCGCCAATGGAACGCGTATTTATCGGTGGGACGGAACCGCCGCCTGCAATTCCCTTGGTGTCCACGATGCCGTCCGGCAAGAAGCCCGGGCTGTCGTTATTGACCATATAGAAGCGGCCGGGCTGGCAGTTGGAAGCGGGAGCATAAGGCAGAGATGCCAGGTAATCCAAGATGGGCTTAATGCCAGGCTGCGTGGCATCACCGCACTCGGTGAAGTTGCCGTCGAAATTGATGTCCACGATGTACTGGTCGTTTGAGCCCGCGATGGGATTGGGATTGGCGATGTGCGATGGCGGCATGGTGGGATTGCCATTGCCGTCGGACCAGAAGATCGCGTCGCCGGTGCCGAGCATGACGTGGTTGGCGCCGGTGCCGCCCATGAAGGATTGATGGAAATTGTCGCTCATGGAGTATTGGTCGGCGAGGCTCTTGAGAACGGGAACGTCTCCCGCCTGCATGTTGTAGAAGCCCATGGAGTTGCCCTCGCCATTGTCATCCACAAGGCCAGGTGTGACAAAGCTGAAAGGATCCGGTTCACTCGTGTAGTTGGAGATGACGAAGGGATAGAGGTCGTTCAAGCACCCGGAGGGATTCCGCGGCGTGGCATTGCGGATATTGCAATCCGATTGCTGCCACATCTCGAAGAGCCGGTGCGTGGTGTCGCCGGTGTAGGAATCGTAGGGCAGCTTTGCCCCCTTAAGCGGGAACGGCCCGTTCGGCAGGTTATTGAAATTCGCTACTCGCGTGTCGGCATCCAGAATCTGGCCAGTTACGGGGTCGAGAAACTCGCCCGTTTGTTCCGCCCCAGACGCGCCGGTGGTCAGCAATGGCAAATCGCCGGCTTCGAGCGACGGCTCGATGGCTGCCAGGAGAGCAGTGGGAGTTGCAGCGGGAAACGGAGGTGGTTCGCCGGTGACGGGGCTGGGCGAAAAATTCAGGCTCGGCTCCGGCAGCGTCGCGTATGGCGCCTTCTCCGAGTCATCGAGGCTGATGTAATACTCTGTTTTGAAAGGCGGTATCGCCTGGAATTGAGCGGCCTTGGAGAAATGTTTGCCGGGCGTGCCGTCGGCATTGATGATTCCTTTGGAGAGAAGGTTAGAGACCGAATCATGGCTCTTGGGGACGTACGTCGCGAAGAGATGATCAAACGTACGGTTTTCGCCAATCAGCACAATGACGTGCTTGATGGGACTGCGGGTATGCTCTTTCTCATCGGCCTGGAGCGTTCCGGCTAACGGGCCGGCCAGGCTGAATTGAAACACGGTCACGGCAACGAAACAGACGCGCAGACCGTGCAGGGATTTTGAAACGATTTGTTTCAATGACATGCAATCTCCTAGCTCGAATGAATATGGAAAGCACCCGAATGGGCTTGGAGAGCGTGAACCGGGAGCGTTACAGCGAGGTTGCGTTCAAGTGAGAGAACCGTGAATTGAAGTTGGATACCGGTAGTGCCGGAACTGGGAACGGGCGCAAACACAAAAAGGCGAGCTTGCGCCCGCCTTTCTAAAATTTTACAAGAGTGAACAGCTAACGTGCGTTACTTGGCGGCTTTGGCTTTGACGCCGTTGAAGGCGAGGGTGAGGCGCGATTTGTAGCGGTTGCCGGTGTTCTCGTGGAGCACGCCTTTGCTGATGGCCTGGTCGATCGCCGACATGGTCGGATGAAGAAGATTGCCCGCGGCGGTGGCGTCACCGGCGGTGATGGCGGTGCGCAGACGGCGCATCATGGTGCGCACGCGAGTGCGGTTGGCGCGATTGACTTCGGCGCGCTGGAGAGATTGTGCCGCGCGCTTCAAAACTGACTTTTTCTTCTTCTTAACTTTGGTAGCCTGTCCCTGCGCCATCTATTGCTCCTTGTAGGTATCGCTCAAACTTCTAACGTTAAACGAGGCTCGCGGGTTTGTCAAACGGGCGCAAAGGCTGGCGATATGGGCAAGAACGGTAAAGTGAGCACCGCACTCGGTCGCCGACATTGCCGGGACTGGTTATTTCTGGCAGGGCCACGCTTCGATGAAAGCGCGCTCAGCGACGCTGGCAGCAGTTTGAGTTTGTAGTTGTGCGTGCGTGGCCAGCGTGTCATGTGGAATTGGGTGAGCTTCTATGTAGCTTGTGTATGCCTGTTCCAATTGCGCTGGGTTAGTTGTACGGCGCGTAGCGCAGCTTTGCCCAGTTTCCTGCGAAAGATCGTAGACTCCCATGAGATAGAATTGTGCTTCGCGTTCTGTAGCTGTCGTATTTTTACCTTTGAGCGCGTCGTACAAAACCGTTGGAGTAAAATAACGGCCAGGTAATGGTTGAGTCTGCGCGAGTAGGCCCGGCATTGCCATCGAAACGAGTAACAGCGCAAGTTTCTTCATGCGAATCTCCTCTTATAGTTGCTGCAGCAGCAATTCTCGGGAAGACTACCAGCGTTGACGCTGAAAGAGAACCTTTACTTTTTCAGTATCTTCTCGGATTTGGACGATTCTGCTTAGGACGTCATGGCGATCAATCAACCAGCTTGTCGCTGAGCCAGCGGGCGACGACGGTTAGGCCGGCGCCCACCAGGCCGAAACAGCTGGCGTTGCTCCACCATTCGGTGCCGCGATCATAATCGGCCAAGGAGGTTTCCAATGCCATCTTCGCGGAAGCGACTTTCAAAGGGAGAGTTGGATCGAGCGGCTTCGGCTCGGCGGCATGTTTGAGCTGCTCGAGCATCAGCTGCGGCTGCTTCATATCGAGCATGGTGATGGGCGCGTGACAGTAGGGGCAGGCCGAGTCGGTTTCAAGATTGATGGACGCCCCACAGCTGGAGCAATTCACAAACTGGACGTTCTGCCGCAACTCCTGGATCTGCGCGGGCGTCAAGCGATGGATGAAATTCTTTTCTTTTAAGAACTCGAGAAAGGCGATGAAGTGACCGTCATCGGCGGCGCATCGCCAATAGGTGAAGGGCGTGTTGCCCTGCAGGTCGTGCGCCAGCTTCAGCGTCGTGGCGCACCGGGGACATTGCATTGTGCCAGGAAGCGATGGCTTCGCGGGGGAGGGGTGCTCCCCGATGAATTTCATGAGCTTCAGTGTGGAGCCGGGAGAAAGCTTCAGGCTTTCGAAATGATCGAACCAGAACGCCTGGCATGCAGCGCAGACGTCTATGGCGACCTGTCCGCCCATGCGGGCCTCCAACGTCATTGGCGTCATTTCGGTTTTGCAGCCGGGGCATTTCACAGACAAATATTGTAGCTGGTGCCCGAGGGTCAATCGCATCGATCGGGGCGGAAGTTCCATCAGCCCAACTAGTTCGGCTGGCCACTCCAACTTCTCGAACGAAAAGAAAAGCCCCGCCCTCCTGGGGGAGAAGGGCGGGGTGGGGGAGACAGCGTCGAAGCTCTATTATTTGTCGTGGTTGAAGGAAAGCGGGAATTCGTAAATGATGTCGCCCACCGGGACATGCAGGACCAGTTGGCGGGACTTGCCATCGCGTTCGAACCACACGGCTCCCGCAGTCTTCTCGCTTGGTTTCAGCGTGCATTCGCGAAGGGAGAGTTCGTTGATTTCACGCACCATGTTCACGAGGGCGGACTGATTCTTCGCGGCGATTTCTTCGAGCGCCTGATGCTGCGCCAAATAGTTTGGTGAAGGGTCGGACACCGGAAGTTTGTACGTCAAAACGTAGACATCCCCGTTGGGCGAGGAATAGGAGCGCGAAGGCCGCGGTCCGTCGGCAGCACCTGCGCTGGCCGAGGTCCAAAGAACCTGATGATTAGCGGCTTTCGCCAATTGCGAGGGATCCTCGTAGCGCAAGGGTTTTACCAGCGGCGCGATCTCATCCAGAGCGAGCAACTTCGGCAGCACGTAAACGGATTGCGTACCGCCATTCACCACCGCGACATTGGCGCGCATCTTCCAGCCGGTGTCTTGCAGTGAAACCTGAACGGTGACGCCGTTGGCAGTCAGCGATTCCACCACCTGGCTGCCATTCATAAACTGGTAGCTGCCCTTGGCTCCCGCCTGCCAGCGCGCCACGCCGTCGCTGATCGCGGCGTTCTCTCCCGGAAGCTGAGCTTCGGCCCTCTTTCGGACCGGCCGGGTGAGATACATGTGCGCCACGTAGCCTTGCTTGCCCTCTTCCGTGCGGATATGGATGGTGTAGCCTTCGACATCGGAGAGCACGGCGACTTCTTCGCCGCATTCCAGATCGGCGACGAGCTGTATGGGCAGAGTCTGCTCCTGGTCGGCGGTCATGGGCACGCTGAGGTTTCCGTTGCAACTGATCTTGCTGGTAAGGGTCGCGTTGTTCGAAGTAGAAGGGGAATTCGCGAGTTCTTCGGCGCGCGCGGATAAGCTGAAAATCAGACTCGACAGAGCGCCGAGCAGTATGAGTTTGCTTTTCATCGTCAGGCCCCTTCCCATACCCCAAAAAATTTCAATGTTTTAATCTCCGCTTCGATTTGCATCTTGGCGTTTGGAAAGGATTGCGTCCATAGTGCCTCCGTACCAGAGTACAGGTAATGAGAAGGATACTGACCTCGGGGAGGAAAAAGTTTTCAGATTTCAATTGTCAGCAATCCATTCTTCGTTTTTAGTAGGTAGTCGTTATACGGAAGAGGAAGGGAGACGTCCATGGGTTCGGTTTTCAAGATTGCTGTTGGACTAATCGTTACGTTGCTGTTTGCTGCCAGCGGGCTCTACGCGCAGGCGCCGGAAGAAGCGCCGGCGAAGGTGGCGTGCGATTGCTCTGAGGTCGAATTGATGAATGCCAGGCTGGCCGCGTTGGAAAAGCGGCTTAGCGATTGGCCGAACCTCGCGCGTTATCGCGAGGCGAACGCCAAGGTGGCTGCTCCGGCGAAGGAGGAACAGCGTGTCGTGTTCATGGGCGATTCCATCACGGACATGTGGGTGCAACCGAGGTTCGGTGCATTCTTTCCGGGCAGGCCGTATATCGGACGCGGGATTGGCGGCCAAACCACGCCGCAAATGTTGTTGCGATTCGGGGCGGACGTGCTCGCGCTCCAGCCAAAAGTCGTGGTGATTCTGGCGGGAACGAATGACCTTGCGGGGAACACCGGACCGATGACTCTCGAAGAGACCGAAGGAAATCTCGCTTCCATGGCGGAACTCGCGCGCGCTCACGGAATTCGCGTGGTGCTTTCTTCCGTGATGCCGGTCAGCAATTACGGCCACGACCGCGACGGGAATCCGGTGGACGTTCGGCTGAAAAGGCCGCCGGAGAAAATCCTTGAATTGAATGCGTGGATCAAGAAGTACGCGGCAGAGCAGGGCCACGTGTATCTCGACTATTTTTTCGCGATGGTGGATGAGCAGGGTCTGCTCAAGAAAGAACTGAGCGAGGATGGCCTCCACCCGAACGCGGCGGGATACGCGGTGATGGCGCCGCTGGCGGAAAAAGCGATCCAGGAAGCGCTGAAATCGAAGCCGCCCAGAGAGAAAGAGTAGCAAGTACAGTTTCTTGTCTCGAACCGCTACTTGACCGGCCCGGAGCGCGCAGTGACCAGGGCTGTCATCCCGCTTCCAGTGCTGTTATCCCATTCCACTAACTGTCATCCGACCCTCAGGGCGCGCTCATGCGCGGCCTGAGGCGGAGGGATCTGCTTCCGGTTTCGATGCCGGCTTGAAGAAAGGTGGTATAATACCAACTAATGATAAAACGGCTTTGGCGGCAGGAGGCAGCGATGAAGAAGCAAGCGTGCAGCATCTGCGGAGCAGAAGCGAGAGTGGTGAAAGGCGATTACCAGTTCAAAGAGTCCGGTCTCCGCGACGTTGTGCTGCTGGACATTGACCTCATCAAGTGTGGCGAGTGTGGAAACATCGATCCGATTCTCTCTGGAGTGGATGACATCATGAGTCTCCTCGCGGTAGCGGTGCTTCAAAAGCCCTACCGATTGGACGGCGCGGAGCTGCGTTTTCTCCGAAAGCACGTCGGGCTGAACCAGGAAGAATTCAGCAAGCTCGTGCGCGCGGACAAAACAACGCTCTCGAAGTGGGAGAACGACGAGGACCACATCGGGATTCGGAGCGACTTGCTGGCGCGGACAGTTGTGATCTCCCGCGACAAGTATCTGGAAAAGCGAGCCGCCGACCACATCAAAGCCTTTCTGAAGGCTGCCGACCGGCGAAAACACTTACGCCTCGAAGTGGACACCGACAAACTCGAATACGAATACGCCTAACAGAGGCCCGGGCTTGCGAGTGGCCACTCCTCACTCGCTACTTCCTCTAGGCGGTAGCGGAAAACATCCCGTCTGTCCCCAGGACCCCGGCATTCGCTCCACTAGGTCTGCAATTCTCCGTGATAGAATCCGCCTGTGTTCGACCTGCTCCATAAACTACAGGATATCGTATTCGCCATTTGGCTAATCATTGCGTTCCCCGCGATCCTACAACTTGCGTTTACGCTGGCCGCGAAGGGCTGGCAGGAATGGAAGCAACTGTTTCGCCGCAAACGCCCCGATTCCAAAAGTTAGCGAAAGCCCCCGACCGCATCTCTGCGTATCGGAGCACGGGGGACAGACGGAACGTTCTCTCGTATTACTTGGAAAGACTAGTTTTGCCCATAGTGATTGGGGATTTTCAGAATGGGGGAAACTTCCCGTCTGTCCCTAGTTTCCCATGGTTTCGGTGATCTTGGGCTATACATCACTGCTGGATTGAAGCACGATTGAAGCAGTTTTCAAGCGTTGTTCGCGGGAGGAGCAATGCCGCCAGCCGTTCAACCACCATCCATACTCTACAAGTATTACCCGCCCGAAAGACTCGACTTCTTCGAGAACTGGCAGGTGCGTTTCAGTCGCCCTACTGAAATGAACGACGCATTTGATTCGCACTATTTGGTTCCAAGTGACGTACCGAGAGCAAGAACAGGACGGTTATTGTGGCGAGGTAAGATGGGCATCTTCTCACTGGCGGAACGATCCGATAACCATTTGATGTGGGTCCATTATGCTAAAACTCACACTGGATTTGTTGTCGGATTCGACGCTCGTGCGCCGTTCTTTCAAGAAGATAACCGGGTGTTGCGGAATGTGAACTATAAGAACGGCCCGAATGTTTTGTCGCAGGCCGACATAGATGTTTGCTTCGATAAGTCAAACGATTGGGAGTATGAGAAGGAATGGCGATGTGTCCGCGTATTCGAAGGCAAGGAATCAAGGATGATCGATGTTGCACAGAGTCTAGTCAAAGAAATAATTTTTGGGTCCCAAATGCTGACTTGGCAAATCTCGAAAATTGTGTGGTGTGCAACACAATTAGAAATGCTTCCACAGACCGTACTTAAACAGGCACGACCCTCAAGAACAGCTTGGAACATGGAGATTCATACACGTCCGTTGATTATGTGTCCTCGATGCGAAGGCGACGGATTTGTTGCCCCGCCAGTCTAAAAGAGAAAGAAACTCAGGGACAGACGAGAAACTCAGGGACAGATGGAACGTTTTCTCATCTTGTTTGAAGAGATTCGTTTTGCTCATAATAATTGGACATTTTCAGAGTAGGGGAAACTTCCCGTGTCGCCCGGTTCCGCACTCCCCTTTTTTGTTTGCTAGAATTTAGCAGTACACCCCCCGGATTTGGGAGGATGCTCTGGCTGGGACCGCGGACCACGAAACACGGCCTTATTGACCAAAGCGCGGACGCATGCATGAGGCATGGAAATCGGGGGACAGACGGAACGTTTTCTCATACAGGAAGAAGACTACAGGTTCGCGCCGAAAGCCAGCAGGCGGCCATCGCAATCCTTCACCACGAACTCCCGCTTGTGTCTGGGTTGACCTCCTATCGCAATAATGCGATAATCCGAAGAGCGTGAACGGTGAATTCACGATTGACTATGTCGTGTTGCCGAACGGGCGAATGCCTGCGCGAGAGTTCGTGGATTCGCTGGATGAAAAAGCAGCCGCGCGGACAGACGCCTTCATCGAGCGCCTGCGCGTCTATGGGAACCGCATGCAGGGCAAGTTCGTAAAGAAGCTCACGGACGACATCTTTGAGCTACGGGTCAAACAATTCGACCGGATTTCTCGGGTTCTCTTCTTCTACCAGCCGGGAATGTTGATCGTGATTACGTCAGGATTTCAGAAAAAGACGCAAGAGACCCCGCCGGGCGAAATTACGAGGGCAGAGCAGCTCAGAAAGCTATGGATGAAGTACAGGAACCGCTACACGGGATCGCAAAAGGAAAAGCAAGATATCCTGAAGGAGTTGGGACTATGAGACAAACTGCCAGGCGCGACAGACACAGCGAGATTGTCGAACGGCGCGCCCGAAAGAGCACTGCCTACCGCAAGACTTTCGAGCGCACCCTGCATCAGATTGACCTGGCCCTCCTGCTCCGCGAGATGCGAGAGGATGCGGGACTGACTCAGGCCGAACTTGCCAAAAAGGTTGGCACCACACAGTCTGTTATTGCTCGTCTTGAGGACGCCGAATACGCCGGGCACTCTCTCACTATGCTGGAGCGTATCGCTACGGCGTGCGGCGTGGCCCTAAAGCTCCACGCTGAAAAGAAGCCAAATTTTGAGCGCGAAGTAGCACTGGTATAACGGGCGGCTGGGCATAGACCGAACCTCAAGAAAGATTCGGA
>Ga0207052_10330_pt1 | contig 11553 bp, 10 predicted proteins | sample Alteio_BWMinCont_62_FD_153294 | JGI IMG/M metagenome (GOLD analysis project Ga0207052, IMG submission 153294) | Enriched cells from forest soil in Barre Woods Harvard Forest LTER site, Petersham, Massachusetts, United States -... | ecosystem: Environmental > Terrestrial > Soil > Temperate forest >...
CCTAGCCGCCATCTCTGGTCTTAAAAAGGATTCCAACAATAATTTAAAAGGTATCGTGCTTGATCTACGTAATAATCCAGGTGGGATTTTAGAGTCTTCCGTCAAAGTTTCAGCTGCATTCTTAGATAAAAGTAAACTTCGATACAATGGCATGATTGTTTACACTGAGGGGCGCCTACCAGGTTCAGAAATAAAAGAATATGCATCAGATGGCGACGTTCTGAATGGTGCCCCCATTGTCGTCCTCGTTAATGGGGGATCGGCCTCTGCTTCAGAAATTGTTGCAGGCGCCTTGCAGGATCACAAACGCGCGGTGGTAGTAGGGACACAAACTTTTGGAAAGGGCTCTGTACAAACGGTATTACCACTCAAGGATAACTATGGATTAAAACTGACAACGGCTCTTTACTACACTCCCTCTGGCCGTTCTATTCAAGCAAAAGGTATCACCCCTGATATCGATATCCCTGATATCAAAATTCCTGAGAAAAAAGAAGATGAAGAGGATACACTTGCCAACATTCGCGAAGCCGATCTAGAAGGGCATCTGAATAATGCTACTCAAAACGCGGCTAAGACAACCAGTGAAACGGAGGGTGAGAGCAAAAAAGAGGCTCCGTTAGTGAATCAAGATTATCAGTTAAATGAAGCGCTTAATCTCCTCAAAGGACTGGCTTTCATTAACCCAGAAGCGACAAAAGAAAAGATGAAAGCCTATGCAGTGGAGTCTTCGAACGCAAAATAATATTCAAAGCTACTTAATTTTGTTATCATCACTGAAAATATAACAATATAAAGTTACAACGCTTTTTTATGTTTCACCGTTATTGGATCTCTAATTTTACACAGCTAACGAACTTAGAAAAAAAATTGCTGCTGAAAATCGTGCTAAGTGGTATCGGCGTTCTATTTTTAACCTGGATTTCAGCTTTAATGCAGCTTGAGTTCAAAACTTTCTCTCAAGAATTTTTTTATTGGGCAGGACTGATACTTACCACCCCCATTTTAGCTTTTTCTGCACGCTCTATTTTGCGGAAAATAGTCCCATTAAATGCATTTCGTTTTTCAATTGATATCTCCATTTTTTTTTCCCTATTTTGTTGTTATTTGTATTCTTTATTTTCTACCCTTTTTTACGCTGGCAATAATTTTGCCTTTTTTGATTCAATCTTATTAATTTTATTTATACTCTATATCAGTCGATATCTAGAAGCATATAGTCAACAGCGACTAAAAAAGAAATTTTTATATCCTAATGCTATTTTTTCTCAAAAGGTAACCATTCTAAAACCTGATAATCAACGAGTTGACTGTGCATTCAAAGACATTGCTGTCAGTGACAGGTTAATCATTCCCCCTTTAGAATATTTTCCTGTTGATGGGAATGTGTGCGATCAAGCTGGGAACATCACGCTTCAAAAAGTGAAAGCCGGCATGCGCAATCTTGATAAAACACTTATTATTAAATCGATACATGATTTTAAAAATTCTAATTTTGAGAAAATATTATCCGCACTCCAGTCAACTCAAAAGGATAAACCCTTTTTTAATAACACACCCTTAGCGTTAACACATCAAATGTTTGCTTTAATCTTCACGGCGGTTATTTTCTGCTGGTGGCTTCCATTTGATACCGAATTTGCATTTAGTTGTGCGATTTTTGCAACATTAGTCACTTGCCCATGCACGCTCGCAATCGTAACCCCCTTGTTAATTGCTTATTTATTAGAAATTTGTGCAAAACAGGGCATTTTTATTAAAAATCCTCTCGCTTTTTTAAAATTGAAAGAAGTGAATCAAGTCTTATTTGAAAAAACAGGCACGTTAACGGAAGGCAAGTTGAGAGTTCAGAAAGTTGAATACTGCAATCAAGTACTAGCCTCTGAAATTTTACCTCTCGTTGCATTAGTTGAACAGCAAATTCATCATCCTGTTGCTTCGGCTATTTTGCAATATGCAAGCCAACAAAATACCATCTTACCAGAATTTCAAATTCAACATTTGCAGTTCTTCCCTGGCAGCGGGATCCGTGCTGAAATTAATGGCAAAACACTTTTGATCGGTAATGCAAAATGGCTAATTAAAAACGGGATATTTATCCCTTTGACAGTAACAGAATATGAAGGAAATCAAATCCCCTGCGATCACATCACGGTTCATTGTGCATTTGATAATATTGAAGTCATTCGATTCCAGTTAAAAGACCAAATACGAATTCATGCTGCAAATGTAATTCAATCTCTAAAAAAACACAATATTGAGGTAAACTTACTCAGTGGTGACCGCCCTGATATTGTCAATGAAGTGGCTAAACAACTCGGCCCCATATCTGCCTCAGGCAGCATCAAACCCCAGGCAAAAGAAGCCTGTATTGCCTCCTTACAAGATAAAGATTACATCACGGCGATGGTGGGAGATGGATTTAATGATGTATTAGCTTTACAACAAGCAGATGTTGGGATTGCAATGGATCTTCATGATCCACTCTCTGTCTTGAGTTGTGATGTGATCTTTAAAGACCCTCAGCTTAGACTCGTCGCAAATTGCTTTGAAATAAGTCGTTTTGCCAGAAAAATCCTTAAGCAAAATACTTTTCTCGCATTATTTTTAAATTGGGGATTATTACCTATTGCGGCGCTGGGAGAATTGACACCGATGATAGCGTTGGTGACTTTATGTCTAAGTACTCTATTAATCATGGGGAATACCACGCGTTTACAGCATTTTTCGCTCTCTCTTTAAGCAAATCTTAGAAAACTTACAAAAAAACCTTCCTTTCGTCAGAAAACTATGTTAGCCTGTCGGCTCAATGTGATTTTGTTGAATATTTTAGGGTTTTCGTATGTTTGGGTTAAAGATGAATCAATATATCGGGCAATTTATGGGTCTTTTCTCAGAGGCACCCTCACCCTGGCTTTTAAAACTAATGGGAATAGACAAAGCTGCGCTCCTACACGCAATTGAACGTGAAACGAAAAAACTTCATCAACTTTCATCAAATTTTCCTGGGCATTTTTCGCTGATTAATCTACAAACAAAGATTATTCAATTATTAAACAGTCTACTTAGCTTTCTTCTGAGCGGAAATCTAACGTTTGCTACCCTTTTTCAATGCCTTGAATACCTCAATAGACTGATACAAGAATTAGACGCCACCTTATCACAAGCTGATAAGGTAAAAAGAATTAATGAGCTAAATGAGCAGTTAAATGCGCTATTGGATTATCAAAAAGCTTTAGCGCGTCTTAAAAAGGAAAAAGATCCCGATTATTTTATTGCGCTATTACACTATTTAAAACAACAAAAATTCATGCGACTCATTAAAAAACTATTATCTCTTTTTGAAATTTTACAAAACAACGGTTCACTTTATGAATTTGAATCACAAATAAGACCATTATGTCTTTCTTTAGGATTTGAGTCAGAATGTCTTGATGAAAGCGATACCATTGTTTTCTCTGGAATCGATGATCCCACACAAAGAATTGAGATCATAAAATCAGACAATGAGATTCAAATTCAGGCTGACACACTAACGCCAGAAGAATGTGCATTTTTAGCATGTTTATATGAAGCCTATAATAGGTTACAAGCAGAAGCAGACAGTGCCCCAGCGCCACTTGAGGCATGCGAATTTCAATTTAATTAATTCTAAATTTTGCCAACTCATTAAATCTAGGGATCTACCGTTACAAATTGTGTGTCTATCATTTCTTCTAGCCATACTTTTAATTCTTCCGAAGCAGCATTGTCCAATCGGGAGTTAATTTTGTCTGGCACACCATGAGGATATTTTTTTTCTATGATTTTTTTTAATACTGCATAATTTGTCTGTTGGATTCCTTGCTTAACTCCTTGCTGGACGCCCTGTTCAATTCCCTGTTCAATTCCAATGCGCTCCGCCGTAGTAATATATTCCACTTGCTTTTCTCCTTCGATTTCTCTAACTACTTGATGATATTCTAACGCTAATTTTTTTGGAAGTACCAATACCCAGTCAACAAAGCGATATAGATGTATAATGTCCTCTTTTTTCCATCCTTTTTCATACAATCGCCGTGTAAGAGATATTTTTCGCTGTAATCGAGATTCAATGCCTTCTCTTCTTGACTCAATTGCGGCTAAATGTGCTTCAATCACTGTACTAAATGGATTAGCGCTGTGTGTTAATTGAAATTGTCGCTCCCGATAGTCTAACAATTTTATTACCGCAAACTGCATTTTGGTATAACTGCCCCATAAGGATTCCTCATAACAATCTGGTCGCCAATCTTTGTTATCATCCGTTAATACTGCAAAACTTGCTACGGGCTTACGATATTTATCAAACAACCGATACCGATAAATAAACATTCTTTCTGCAAAATCAGGTTCTTTTTTCCCTTGTATCTCACAATGAATTAAAACCCAGCTTTCTTCCCCATTTTTGCGATAAACTTTCATTAGCTTATCCACGACTCTGTTTTTGGACTTTACATCATGGGTAATTTTCGTCAGTTCCTTATCAAGCGATTCATATCCTTTTGACCAATCTATTTCAAGAGCCGCTTGAGGATAGCAATATTCCATAAAATGGCAAAAATATTTATCTAATATATTTTTCCAAGGTGTGTCATAGTTAGTTCGAGAGAATTTATTCTTCATACAACCTTCCTTGTCGTGTATTGAATAATTTGAAAATCAAAGAATCTTACAACATTTGTAATAAAGCTGCTATAGCATGTTATAAGTATTTATTTAGATTGAGGGGGTACTTAAAATGAAATTATGTCCGAATCTCTGCTAAAGATTCTCGCATTTTTAAAAACGCATTTTTTTCAATCTGACGAACGCGTTCAATTGAAATATCATACTGCTCAGCCAGTTCTTTTAGAGAGGCTTTTTCTTCATTCAACCAGCGTTTTGATACAATATCTTGGCTGCGGGGATCTAAATTTTCTAACGCTGTTTCTAGGTATTGAGAAGCATTCTCATCGAATAAACCGGCATCGGGTTCTGTTTCTCTTGGCATCGGTAAATATTGTATGGGAGAAAACGTTTTTACATCGTCATCATCGTTCGCATGATCGAACGCATCATCATGGGCGTTAAGGCGCGCTTCCATTTCTAATACCTCTTTAGGGTTCACCCCCAAATCTTTTGCGACTGCCTGTACTTCTTCATAAGAAAACCAACCTAAACGTTTTTTGGCTTGACGCAAATTGAAAAAAAGTTTGCGTTGCGCTTTGGTCGTTGCTACTTTGACGATGCGCCAATTACGGATAACATACTCGTGCATTTCTGACTTGATCCAATGCACAGCAAAAGAAACTAAGCGTACTCCCACGCTAGGATCAAATCGTTTAACCGCCTTCATTAACCCGATAGTCCCTTCTTGAATGAGATCATTCAATGCCAAACCATACCCGGTGTAATGGCGAGCTATTTTGACGACATATCTCAGATGGGATAAAACCAACTGTTGGGCTGCTTGGAGATCCCCTTCCTGGCGAAAGCGATTTGCCAAAGCAACTTCTTCCTCTTGACTGAGCAAAGGAACAGCATTTACCTGCTGCAGATAGCGCTGCAGGCCGTCTCCTAAAGCAGGCAGTCGGTTTGTTACTATTTGTAAGCTTTTACTTTGTGATTTCATACCAAATAGTCTAGCACTCTACCATTGAGAGTGCTAGACCGACTATCCTAAAACCAGCCCCAAAGGGCGCTAAATATAGCGTGCAGATGCTCATAAAAGAGTAATTAAGCAAACTTTCTAATTATTGATTATACTTTTTCTAAAATCATCAAAAAATGAGGGCAGAATGACCTATTTTATCGTTGAAGCGCCTTATGAGAAATGCTTTGATTTCTTTTTTAGAACAGAATTAGGTTACCCAAACTTTTATCGCATGACAGAGCTGCTCTCTAATTACGATCATTATCAGCATTTAGTGTTGCTGGCACCTTATCAAACGAAAGAGCCGGCCACACTCGAAAAAATTGCCGAAAGAGCGGATTTGCTGGGAATGAAATGGATGCAATTTGGAAATAATCTAGAAACTGCTTTTTCCTTTGGACTAGAAGGAAAAGTGCAGATGCATCCTCAATTTAAAGAAGCATTACATCATGCGCTCGTCGAATTCAAAAAATCCTAACTGTGACTATATTGTCTTTTTAGTTTTCATTATTTTCTTTGGGCGTATTTTTAAATACTTGAAGTTAAAAGGCAGTAATAACATATTTTTTAACGTTTGATATTGCCCTGCGCGATAATCTTCAAGGCCCACCATATATTTCCTTTCTCCCGCCATGGGGTATAGTGTATAAGTTCCAAACAGCTTATCCCACCAAGAAAAACAAAATCCATAATTACTATTGGTTTCTTCGAGATAATCAGAATGATGAATACGATGCATATGGGGCGTCACCATCACCCTTCTAAGTATTTTATCTGTGCTTCTTTCTAAATTAATATTGAGATGCGTATAAAGTGAAGCGAGATTTAATAGCACCTCAAATAGGAACACCCCTAAAACCGGCACGCCAAAAAAGAGCACCCCCAATATCTTCGCTGTCATCGTAAATAAGGCTTCCAACGGATGGAACCGTACTCCGGTACTTACATCGACTTGTTTATCAATATGGTGCACCTTATGAATACGCCACAATAATTGATATCGATGTAACACGCGATGTTGCAGATAAATCACAAAATCCAGTGCAACAATGCCTAATGCAATTTTAGTAATATAAGGTAAATGGCTATGATTCAATATCCCTATTTGCTTTTGCTCGACAATGACTGCCGCTCCTATAGTGAGTAAAGGAAACATAAGCCGAACACACAAACCAGAAATCAGCGCTAACCCAAGGTGCCTTGCAAACCTTAAGGGACGGGCATTCAACCCAGGACGCCAAGGTGCTTTAGATTCCCACCAACTGAATATGGTCAAAAATAAAAAAAATAGCCCGATTCGACATGCTAGTTGATAATCGATGATCCATTGATCCATGCAATTTCCTTTTATATAATTAGCTTACTTATAGCATAATAGTTCTGTGATCATTTACCTTTTTATAATATTTTGCTAGTTTGCACTTTTGCTCTTCTCATCACAGAAGAAAACAATAATGAGTCATTTAGCTTCTTTCCCTGTCGCTCGGTTGCGCCGCTTACGCATGAATGAATTTACCAGAAGATTAGTTCGTGAAACGCATCTTCAAGTGACTGATCTTATCTATCCTATGTTTATCATTGAAGGTAACCGCCGTCGAGAACCCATTTCTGCAATGCCCGGTATTGAAAGACTCAGTATCGATGAAATGCTTATTGAAGCAGGAGAGCTTGTTGCCCTTGGGATCCCTGCAATTGCCTTATTTCCGAGTATCCCGCCTGCTAAGAAGTCTTTAGATGCACGTGAAGCTTATGATGATGCAGGCTTGATGCAACAAGCCGCTCGTGCCTTAAAAGCGGATTTCCCTCAACTGGGTGTTATCATTGATGTCGCATTAGATCCCTATACTACCCATGGCCATGATGGCATTATCAACGCTCAGGGCGAAATTCTGAATGATGCAACGCTAGAAGTCTTGGTTCAACAAGCCTTGAGCCTAGCACGAGCAGGTGTTGATCTGATTGCTCCCTCTGACATGATGGATGGTCGCATCGGCAAAATACGGCAAGCCTTTGAATCTCAAGGATTTCATAATACGGGGATCTTAGCGTATTCCGCTAAGTACGCTTCTCATTTTTATGCCCCCTTTCGTGATGCCGTTTGTTCAAAAGCCCAACTTAGAAAAGGATGCAAAGCTTCCTATCAAATGGACTACGCGAATACCAATGAAGCCTTACGAGAAGTTGAGATGGATATCAATGAAGGTGCAGATATTGTGATGGTCAAACCAGGCCAACCCTATCTAGATGTTGTCTACCGAATTAAAGAAAAATTTGGTTTTCCCACTTTTGTGTACCAAGTGAGTGGTGAATATGCCATGCATATGGCAGCCATTGAAAAAGGATGGCTCAGTGAACGTGTCATCATTGAATCCCTAACTGGCATAAAGCGTGCAGGTGCCGATGCTATTTTAACTTATTTTGCTAAACAAGTAGCGCAACAGTTAAGATAAAGGTAAAATAGGCTTTTCCCCACCATAAGGAGATAAAAATTTTATGAGCAGTAAAAAAATTGTTGCTGTGACAGATGACAGCTTTGAAAAAGAAGTCATCAATGCCACCCTTCCCGTGCTCGTTGATTTTTGGGCAGAATGGTGCGGCCCCTGCAAAATGATAGCGCCATTATTAGATGATATTGCAAATGATTATGATGAACGGCTTAAGATAGCCAAAGTTAACATTGATGAAAATGCTGCTACTCCACAAAAATTTGGCGTTCGCGGCATTCCAACCTTAATGTTGTTTAAAAAATGGCGAACTCGAGGCTACAAAAGTGGGTGCCATGTCAAAATCTCAGTTAACTGCCTTTTTGGATAGTCATCTTTGATTGCACTATGAAAAAAACTTTGTTAGCATTTGTCACTTTCACTCATGCCTTATTCGGCCAAATAGTACCCCTTCTGTAAATTAACTGATAAGCACACCTATGAATCTTTCTGAATTAAAAACAAAATCCGCAGCAGAGTTATCCGAGATGGCACTTGCCTTAGGCTTGGATGTTACCAGACTCCGCAAACAAGACTTAATTTATGGGATCTTAAAGACCCAAGCTAAAGAAGGTACCATCTATGGCGATGGTGTTCTTGAATTGCTACCCGATGGCTTTGGCTTCTTACGTTCTCCGACAACCTCTTATTTACCAGGACCAGACGATATCTATGTTTCTCCAAGTCAAATAAGACGTTTTGGTTTACGAACAGGCGATACCGTCTCTGGCCAAATTAGACCTCCTAAAGATGGAGAACGCTATTTTGCCTTATTAAAAGTGAATGAAATTAATTATGAAAGCCCAGAGCTTAGCCGCAATAAATTACTCTTTGAAAACCTCACCCCATTGCATGCCGAACAAAGACTTAAAATGGAAGTGGGGAATGGCAGCACCGAAGACATTACCGCGCGTATCATTGATTTGGTCTCTCCCATCGGAAAGGGTCAACGTGGTCTAATTGTTTCCCCACCTAAAGCGGGGAAAACCATGATGCTGCAAAATATTGCGCATTCCATTTCCACAAATCATCCAGAATGTAAGCTTATTGTGCTCTTGATTGATGAGCGCCCTGAAGAAGTGACGGAAATGGAACGCTCCGTTCAAGGTGAAGTCATTGCCAGCACCTTTGATGAACCGCCTCATCGCCATGTTCAAGTTTCAGAAATGGTCATTGAAAAAGCCAAACGGCTGGTTGAGCACAAAATGGATGTCGTCATTTTGCTTGACTCCATTACTCGTTTAGCACGGGCTTATAACACCACTATTCCACATTCTGGCAAAGTATTGACGGGTGGTGTTGATGCTGCTGCATTGCAACGTCCCAAAAGATTTTTTGGCGCAGCGAGAAATGTAGAAGAAGGCGGTAGTTTAACGATTATTGCAACCGCGCTTATCGATACCGGTTCAAAAATGGATGAAGTTATCTATGAAGAATTTAAAGGAACGGGCAACTTAGAGCTTCATCTTGATAGACGTATTTCCGAAAAACGTGTTTACCCTTCCATTAACATCAATCGTTCAGGTACGCGTCGAGAAGAAAAACTCACATCACCTGATGAATTACAAAAAATGTGGATCTTACGCAAACTGCTCCACCCCATGGATGAACTGGCTGCCATTGAATTTTTAATTGAGCATTTAAGAGGAAGTATGACCAATGAAGAATTTTTTGGTAAAATGAAACGATCTTAAGTAACACGTGAAGTATCTTGATTTACGTCATTTTCTGATCTCTCTGGAAAAGGGTGGTGAACTAAAGCGCATCACCCCAATCATTGATCCTTATCTTGAAGTCACAGAGATCTGTGACAGAGTATTAAAACAACAAGGTCCTGCACTTTTATTTGAAAATCCAAAAAATTCATCTATTCCTTTACTGGCAAATTTATTTGGTACTCCCTTAAGAGTGGCTCAAGCCATGGGACAAGATTCTTTAGAGGATTTACGGGAATTCGGAAAATTTCTAGCGCTGTTAAAAGAGCCTCAACCTCCTAAAGGTTTCATCGATGCGATAAAGCAACTCCCCCTTTATAAGCAACTCTTAAACTTGTCCCCACAGACTGTATCTACAAAAGAAGCGCTGTGCCATCAGATACAACTTAAAGGCAGTGAAATTGACTTAACACAATTCCCACTCCAAACCTGCTGGCCACAAGATGCTGCACCTCTCATTACTTGGGGATTAGTTATTACACAAGATCTGTTACAAACCAGACAAAATTTAGGAATTTACCGCCAGCAAGTCATCGCCAAAAATAAAGTCATTATGCGCTGGCTCAGTATGCGAGGCGGCGCAAAAGACTATGCACAGTGGTGTCAACACAACCCCGATAAACCTTTCCCTATTTCCGTTGCTTTAGGGGCTGATCCTGCCCTGATGTTGGCCGCTGTCACTCCCATTCCTGATAATTTTTCAGAATATGCTTTTGCTGGGTTATTAAGAGGCCATAAGAGTCAATTAACGAAAAGCATGCTGCATTCTTTATCTCTTCCTGCTACCGCCGAGATAATATTAGAGGGATATATTTACCCTAACGAGGTAGCAAACGAAGGCCCTTTTGGTGATCATACTGGGTATTATAACGAAACAGAATCTTTCCCCGTGATGACCATAGAGAGTATCTCACTACGCGAAAATCCCATTTATCATAGCACTTATACAGGGCGACCTCCGGATGAACCCGCAATATTAGGAGTCGCTTTAAATGAAATTTTTGTCCCCTTATTACAAAAACAATTCCCTGAAATTGTTGATTTTTATCTGCCACCCGAGGGGTGCTCTTATCGTTTAGCGGTTGTCACCATTAAAAAAGAATATCCTGGACATGCAAAGCGGATCATGTTTGGCATCTGGTCTTTTTTGCGTCAATTTATGTATACCAAATTTATCATCGTCACAGATGATGATATCAATGCCAGAAACTGGCAAGACGTGATTTGGGCTGTTACAACGCGCATGGATCCCGTACGCGACACATTACTCATTGAGAATACGCCTATTGATTATTTAGATTTTGCTTCTCCGATTGCTGGATTAGGCGGTAAAATGGGGTTAGATGCTACCCATAAATTTCCGGGAGAGACGACGCGTGAGTGGGGGACTCCTATTAAACATGCGCAAGAGGTTAAATCTCGTATTGATGCCCTCTGGTGCACACTAGGCTTATGAAAGCAGAATTTTTCGAGCTAACAGATCTTATTGCTTGCACGCAAGATATCAGCCTATTAACCTTTAGACCATTATCCCCTCCTGGAATCGTTTTTACGCCTGGGCAATATGTTGAAGCCATATTGTCAAATGGAGCATATCTGCCATTATCTATCGCTAACACGCCTCGCCTTGATGGCGCTTTAGAATTTCACGTGCGACATAACCCAGCACATTCATTGGCAAGAACCTTTTTAAGCGAAATTA
>Ga0207052_10307_pt1 | contig 11540 bp, 14 predicted proteins | sample Alteio_BWMinCont_62_FD_153294 | JGI IMG/M metagenome (GOLD analysis project Ga0207052, IMG submission 153294) | Enriched cells from forest soil in Barre Woods Harvard Forest LTER site, Petersham, Massachusetts, United States -... | ecosystem: Environmental > Terrestrial > Soil > Temperate forest >...
TGGAACGGGGCCCCTGGCATGGCGGTGATCGACGACAGCCACCTGTTCGGCCTCGTTCCGATCGGCGATCGGGTTCGCGTCGCCGGATCGGCGGAAATTACGGGATTCGATACCGAGCCGGCCGAAGCGCGGTGGCAGGCGATCCTCGGCAACGCGAACCGTACTTTCCCTTCCTTGAAAACCGCTTTCCGCCAGGATCAAGCGACTTTTGGGCTGGGCTGCGGCCGGTGACCCCAGCGGGCACGCCACTCATCGGGCGCACCAAGGTGGAAGGACTCTGGATCAATTCCGGACACGGCCATCTCGGTTGGACGATGGCCTGCGGATCGGGACGGGTGCTGGCCGATCTCATGCATGGTCGCGACCCGCAGATCCCTTTGCCGGGATCGCAAGGTCTGATCCTGCACTAATTCAATCGGCGATTTCCCCGCGGTGCCACCGCGGATTCCAAGGAACGGCCATGTCCAAGCAGTGTTTCCCCGCCCATCCCGAAGTGCCGATCAGCAAGGCCGTCCGTGCCGGCGATTTCGTATTCACCTCGGCCTACGGACCCTGGCTGTTCGATCCGAAGGATGTCTTGTTCGACTCGGCCGGGCAAATCATCGACGATGGCAGCGGCAAGGCCGACATGCCGTTCGCCGATCAGGTCCACGCTACGATCGGGCTCGTCAAGGAGGCCCTGGCCGTGGCTGGTTGCGCGCTGAGCGATGTCGTCGATTGTCAGGTGTGGCTGGCGAATGCGCGCGATTTCGTCGAATTCAATTCGATCTACAGACAGTATTTCACCAAGGATCCGCCGGTGCGTTCGGTCTTCGAGGCGAAGTTCATGTTCCTGTGCCGGCTCGAAATGAAGGTCGTGGCCTACCGGCCGCTTGCTGCGGCATAGGCCACTCAGCGGGCGCCGCGCTCACCAAGTCGAGGCGAGCTCGCGCAGCACCTCGGCGGCGCGCGCGCAGCCTGCCGCATCGACGTCAAGATGGGTTGTGGCGCGCACGGTCCGGGGACCGAAGGCGGAGAGGAGCACCCCATGTCGCTTGGCGTGCTCGACGACCATCGAGGCGACTGGAGCCGGAGGGACCGTCCGGAAAATGACGATGTTGGTCTGGACCGTGTCGATATCGATCTCGATGCCGGGGAGCCCTGAGATGCGCTCGGCGAGGGTGCGTGCATTGACATGATCCTCGCGCAATCGGTCGAGGTTGCGATCCAATGCATAGAGCCCGGCGGCGGCGATGATGCCCGCCTGCCGTAACGCGCCACCGAACATGCGGCGCACCCGAGTGGCGCGACCGATCTGGTCGGCGCTTCCCGCGAGCACGCTGCCGATCGGACAGCCGAGGCCCTTCGAAAGCGCGACCGAAACCATGTCGAAGGGAGCGGCGAGCTCGGCCAGACTCAGTTCCGATGCCACCGCGGCGTTAAAGAGCCGTGCACCGTCGAGATAGGTGCTGAGTTCCAACTCTTGAGCCTTAGCGCAGATCGCCACGATATCCGCTTGTGGAAACACGATCCCGCCGCCTCGATTGTGCGTGTTTTCCACTGTCACGAGTGCCGTCGCAGGGAAGACGATGTGCCCTCTTGGCTTGAATCCCCTTTCCAAATCTGCGGCCGTGAATGCACCTCCGCGACCGACGACCGAGAATTGCACGCCTGAATTGGCGCTGGCTGCGCCCGCCTCATGCCATACGATGTGCGCCTCGTCGCCAACGATGACCTCTTCTCCGGGAGCGGTTAGAGTCTTGAGCGCGACCTGGTTGGCCATCGTACCGCTGGCCAGGAACAGCGCGGCCTCCTTTCCGAGTGTGGCAGCTATCCGCGCCTGCAATTCGTTCACCGAAGGATCTTCGCCATACTGATCGTCACCGACGGGGGCCCGCGCCATCGCCTCGCGCATGCCTGCGGAGGGTTTCGTTACGGTGTCGGAGCGTAAGTCGACTAACTGCATCATCTTTCCCCTGATGCTCTTCTCCGCTCCTGTGGCGCGCTAGGCGGCGGCGTATCGAGCGGTCAGCTCGATGATAGAGAACGGACCGTGAAATACCGCCATTCATTTTTTGCGCCCCTGCAAGCGTTTGCGGTTGTGGACGTGGGCTGCAGCTCATGGATGGGATAGGGCATGACTGTTAGGCGCGTGGCGAATCCGTGGGGTCGGACTCCAATGTCCGCAGATGGTGCTAATTCGCCGTCGATCGCGCGTCGCGGCACGGTGAATTCTGGACCCATTTGCGACATGGGCTGCGAGACTGCAGTGCACCCACTCAACCGAAACGCGCCGAAGCGCCAGCCAGCAAAGAACATGCGTGGTCCGGCGCAACACCGTCACGCAAGCCGTGGAGCGCGAGGAGTCCACGGGCAGCGTGGTGGCGCACAGGCCCCTCCGGATCGTCGGGCGCCCTCACGAGAGCGCGCACAGTGGCGGGATCGCGCATGTCGTAGAGCGCCTCGGCAACGGCAAAGCGGTGCTCCGTTGATAGGGCTTCCCAATGAATCAACGCGCTTCGCACTGGGCGAGACGTGAAACCGCCTGTCGCCCCTTGAGATCCCGCAAGAAGGTCCTACCAATCAAACAGTCCGAACCTCCCAGCAGGCTTATTGACTGCCATCCGCCGTTCCCCCCTCCTGCGTCGCTCCTGCTTGATTCGAGCCTGCCGTTCCTCCTCGTCTAGTCTCATGATCTCCTCCTTCTTCCGTCTGATCGCTTCCTCCTCCCTGAAGAGCTTGGCGCAGCGGACAAGGCCTTCCTTCACGTATAAGAAGCCGCGAAGCTTAAACGGCCGGACGTTGTGGCTTTCCCCGAACCGGATGGCATCAACCCAAGTGGCGACGACGTTTCCCCTAATCTCGGGAATGGCAACCCTGATCAGGACCTGCAGCGGGTGATCATCAGAATCGGCCGAATCATGATCCAACCGCCTAGCCAACCGATCCCAAATGATCCTCGCCTTGCCACTGTCAGCCCAGCCGCAATACACGGTGTAAATTTCTTGGAGGAGGAGCTGCTTGCCATAGGGACCGGCGCCTAAATTGGAGGATCCGAGCTTCTTCCAGGTCTTTCGAATTCGCGCTATTCCTCGGCCAATTAATGCATCCAGTTCCGATTGATGCTCCACTCGCTTTCTCGCCATTTCCCATTCTGAGCTTGCCATGTTTCGACCAAGAGCTGCGGCCATATTAGTGGCATCCAATCGACCAGCCGAAACCGACCCATCATTCATCAGCTCGCCCGCTATAGTAACCCTTTGTTCGGCTACCCTTTAGAACCGTTGAAACTCACGTCAGTTTGCCATTTTCGCCGTGAGTTTAGTGCCAATCGCGTTTGCCCAGTCAATTTCTCCGATTTGACGACCTTAATCCCACTCCCCGGCGCGAAGCTCGACCCATTCCTTCGCCGCTCCATCGATCCCACCCCACTTGCTCAAAAATGCTGGCAGGCGTTCAGCATTGATCTCATGGTAATAAGCAAGTTCCAGCGCGGAAGACCACTTGCTCGCTCGCTTTGGACACAATTCCGGAAGGGCCGACCGCAACACCACCAAGATCAGCCCCGATTTCCGCCAGATCCGCCCGGGAGCCATCCGCCGCAACATCGCTGAAACGGAGTGGCCCCATCCTCCCCCCCGCCAGTCCCAAACCGCCCGATATACCGCCTCCAGAACCGACAGTTGATCTCCCCAATCGAGCCGGTCCCCAACTGCTCGCTTCTCCGCCTCTGCAAACGTTTCCCGGATTTCCCGGCACACGGCATGCACCTGCTCGCGTAATTCAGCCTTCCAAGAGTGGAGTTCATTAGACGGCGGGTGAATGGGCGGCACTCTCAGAGGAACGGTGACCCCAAAATCGACCGCTCCTGTCTTTAAGGCTGGAAATCGAAGCTCCCCTCCTCCCACTTGGTTGTTGACGTTCGGCGACTCGTTTCGGGTTAGCTGCAGCTTCATCTTCGTGCTCTCTAAATGTTTTTGATTGCTAGTTTTGAGTAAGCGAAATTAGCGTCAGCAAAATCGAGCAATAAGACTCACCGCTAATCCCTGACACCATTTCCTTACACAGAGCCCCATTTTCTCGAATTTCCCCTCGGTGCTGCCACAATGACTGTCAGCGAGCAAAGTCACTTTACCAAGCCAAAAGCCTTGTAAATGATTCCTACAGGCTAATTGACCGCTTTCCTGATAATTGTTCGCGGCTAGATATTCGCAAAAGCCCGCAGATCGCCCTCCCTAATTTTCTGCCCACAAAAACTCTCTGCCTTTGTTGTCGTTTTGCAATTACAAAGAATGAAACTCCCCACTTCCTAATTCCAAACATGCGCATCCAGGCCGAAATCGCGATCCGGTAAATACTAATTTGAATCGCGGTTTTGAAACGCTACCTGGATGTGCCAATAGCAGCTCGACTCCGCTACATAGGAATGCCCAGATGCTGAACAGGTCCCAGAACCCCTCAGTATGTGACGTGATATTGTCAATATTATATATTTGCTACTGATCGATTGGTTTGTATGGTTCTGATGATAAAATTTATCCCCCTATTCCGATTTCAGTATGATTATAACAATAGATGAGAGATTGGAATTGCAGATCGAGTAGAACTGAAAGGATAAACTCTCATGAAACACAAGCGCCGTTTCCAAACCCACTCGAATCAATACCAATCCATAAAGAGATTAATTGCAGGATATGGACAATGGATCGGGGAGAAAATTGATCAGGGTTGGGAAGCTTATTTTCTATCAATTACCTTCAATCACATTCGCGGTTCCAAGTTATCAATGCTGAGCCACATGAAACGGGAACTCGAGAGGGTATATGCCACAATGCTCAGTCGGATTGTCAGATGTCCAATGTCAGCCAAAAATGTCAAGAGATTGCCAATTTGGATAGGTTGCCCCGATTTCCCAGTCCCCAAACACCAGAAACAAAGCTTGCGAAATGTGACGATCAATGACGGACTCCACTATCACGCCATTTGTTTGATTCCAGCAGGTTCAAGACTGAGAGAATCGCTACAGGATCATATTGCCGAGTATCAGGAATTATAAAGAGGGAAGGCTGGACTGGTTCGCGAGCTGCATGTCCGCCCCATCGCCAACTCGCCAGGATATGTGACCGACTACAGCCTCAAATCGGTAAAACGAAGAAGGGTAGATGAAGCTGAAATTATTATCCTCCCCCGCTCCAGAACCGAATTAAAGGAAGTGCGCGGAAATTGGGCGAAATTATATGGGCCAGAGGAGAAGTTTGTGACAGTCAGGGTATTGCCGACAGATGATGGAGATGTGTTGCTTTAGATGGTTGGTGGGCGGAATTGGCGAGTTGGCGAATATGCGAGTTGGCGAATATGCATGCAATTGACTGCGTGCTTGTCGGGGATCGTGGTCGAGTCGCATTGATTTAGGTGCTTGATATTCTTTCCCAGAGAATGGCGCAGATGATGGCGCGGACAAGAAGGGATATTGTTGATGCAGGACAGTTGGCGACTCGTCGATCCGGCCATCGGTCGGAACTTGAATCCGTGTCGGGAGGACAGTTGCCACGTTCCGGGAATCAAGAAAGCCGAGTTCAGGCGTTTCCGGTGTTTAAGAGTTAGCCCCAATGTGAAGTCGTTATCGTGGTAGTGCACGCTCAGACGATTGGAGACATTGCTATATTCGGGACAAACCGAGCGCATTGGCCGGGCGCGGGTTTTCGTTACGAAACACCTGGGAAATAGAGAACGGAGCGCGCAAGTCGGACAGTCGCTGATCTTTTTGCCACCTCGAGCCAGCATTCCATTGCCGAAGCGAGGACCGGCGCTCACGCAGACCGCCTCAGCCCGTCCCCTGGACTGGGGCGATCTCTTCTCTGTCTCGCACCGGCCCGATCTCTGCGGGCCCTCGCGTTTCCCATATCGCCACGCGAGCCGATTTTTGCGCCGGCCTCAAGCGGCTTTCTTTTCTCAATGCTCGCTACGTTTGCAGGTCGGGATGAAGTCAGTTCGAATTAAAGAAATGCGCCCATCCTCGAGGTTACGCCCGGTCATTTGAGACCCAGCTTTTCCCGTTCGCGATGTGTGAGGTCCTGGTAAATCGAATCGTCAAGTTCCGGATCGGCCTCGTCGCCAAACACACCGTAGTCGCGGAGCCGGTCGATCAGATTTCGAACCACCTGAGCATCGATACCCTCCTCGTCGGTCCACTTGCCCTTGGTCCGATATGCTCCGACAAGCCGCTTGGCCAAATCACCCATGCCTTGCTCGAGGAGGATTATGTCCTGCCCCATCGCTTTCAGCCGTGCCTCGAGGTAGTTGGCTTGCAGTGAGTCGTAGGCAGCGGCTTCTGGCAGGAGTACCCCCGCAATATCGGTCGCGTGGTACTTGACCCACCAGACGCATTTTCCGCTGGCCAGATAGTCCGCGTGCTTCTCGATCCAGTTGGCCAAGTGAACGTCAAGCGGATTTCCGATGTGGCGAGGCTTACGACCGCCAGTATGAGCCTTGTATCTAGATTTCATTTTCTCATCTCCTTGGTGTTACTGGAAACGACCGCCACCCCGTATATGACGGTGGTTGGTCATCGCTATTTTACCGGAGCGCGAAAGGATGCATTTAACTCTCGAAGCCCCCGCCGAAGTTATCTTGACTGGTTGAATTAAGCAATTCACTACGCACGAACCGCCAAAAATTAGTATGCGAAAAGAGATCGACTGGCTTTGGTCTCTACGACCACGGTGCCGACAGTATTGACCGGGTGTGCAATTTTTGGTGGGTTTGAATCCTCTTACTAAAATCCCGATATCCCTTGCCCGACCGAATTTGATTGCGCGATTGAATTCGAGCGATTGAAGCACTTTGCCGAAATCCGCACTATGCCGATATCGCTGCACACAATTTGCCCATCCGAAGTTCCCTTTTGCGCATCTAACTCATAAAAAGCTATTGGCAGTCACAAAATCGTAATCGAAGCAAATGGATCATGCACTTGTCAGCAGCGAACTCGGCAAGTTGCGGGTCCGGCTAATTGCTACGATTCGCCCACATGAAAAAATGTCCTTTGGTTCTCTAACTTGGCGACGAATGCCTCAAATATGTCTTCCCAGTGAACTATGGATCTTGCTGGCACTTTCATGGATCAATCTACGAACCTTAATCAAGGCCAAAACGCCTCTCCGGAATCGCGCGACAAACATTCAGACATTCATCCTGAAATACATTCTCCAGGTCAAATTAATATTCGGTAAAATATCGATGTCACTTAACCATGCTTCGGAGCCGAACCATGACTACTCTGAATACCAAACTAAAACTCGTTCACTGGTTCAAACAACAAATTTGGTCGCACATGGACAGGATGCCAGTGCCATACGCTATTCAAGTTCAGTTTGAGATACTACTCTTCGAATTCAAATTTAATGGTTACATGGATCTTTCTAGCTTGGACGTCGGTGAGTTGAGCGAATGGTGGGGCGGCTTTTTGTATACTTTTGTGGATGAGCGCAACAAGACTGTTACAGCCAGTAAGAAAGCCGTTTGGTTCATTGGAGACATTCTGGCCGAGCCGACGGCAAATGGCGGAGGACCGATCTCCTTCTCAGATTTGGTGAAGATATGCTTGTGGGTACTCCAACTAAAAAACGATGATTTGATTATAGTTAAGAAGCGATCGGGCCACTATCTGACAGCCTCTAAAAACTTCATGCGCAAATATAATGTCCGCGTGAAGATACCCTTGGACAGCACCAAAGATTTCTAAGGTGACACACTACGCTCGCCTGATCGCCCGTTGGTGTCGGACTTCGGTTTGAAATTGGTCTGCAGAAACGGTTCGGTGCAGTTGGTATATGTCACTCCGGGAAATTTCGGTACGGTCGTGCGAGAGGTCCGCGAGTGGCTGCGCGCACGTCTCCGGATTCTCTTTGCATGACCGCAGCAGAAGGGCCCTAGAGACCGGCGACCGCAATCACTCCTCCTGCACCATAAGTTCACTCCGCCGGTAGCGGATGGTGCAGGAGGAGTGCGGAAGGCAGGTGTGCAGCTTGGCTTGATGATCCGTCCACTGCACCCCGGTCCCATCGTGGCTGACTATATCAGGGTACAATCACCGGTCACTACTCGCTACGTGCTCGCTATAGCCCCAAACCGTCCGGCAGTGATCTGCAGCCAGGGATCGTCGGCGCGGTTGAGCACATGCTCGACCGCCTTCTCAAATAACCCACCGTTCTCGATCAGATCGCCGTAGCCGGTCATAAGCCTCCCGCACGGCCAATAGAGAAAGCTCAGGACCTGGGGCTCGCACGTCAACCACGCCTCCACAAGCTCCATGTCCGATCCGATTGAGTTCAGGCCGGCGTTTTCGACACGTAAGCGCATTTCGCGGTTGGTAAACAGCACCTTCCTGATGCCCGCCGCAACGCTCTCGACCTCTCTCACCTTGATCTCTTCGAACCCCTTCAGGTGAAGCATTGACTCGAGCTTGTCGCGATCCGGTCCAGCGACCAACATGCGATAGGTGGGCAGAACAGTCATCTCCCCCATCGGTGTACCCGGAACCCCGGAGCCAAGCACGCTCATCTCCAGCCTTAAACCGATGGTGCCTAGGTGTGGAGCCTCAACAGGTTGTCGCGATCGAGAGCGAGGCGAGTGATAGGCGGTTTGGATTCTAAGCTGCCGTGGGGCCGATGCCAATTGTATCGGTGCAGCCAGATCGGCAGCGCGGCGGCGCGATGGTGAGAATCGGGATAGGCCTGAGCGTAGGCCCATTCACGCAGTGCGGTCTGGATGAAACGCTCGGCCTTGCCGTTGGTCTTGGGGGTGTATGGCCTGGTCCTGATGTGCCTGAGGCCGAGATCGCGGCAGGCGTTGCGGAAAGCCTTTGATCGGTAGCAGGATCCGTTGTCGGTCATGACGCGCTGCACGGTGACGCCGAGGCTTTGATAGTAGGCGATAGCCGCCTTGAGGAAGGCAATGGCACTTTCCTTCTTCTCGTCAGGAAGAATCTCGGAGCAAGCGAGGCGGGACGCGTCATCGATGCAGACGTGGACGAACTCCCAGCCGGCGCCGCGGGATTTTCCCTGCTGCGGGTCGCCGGTGATGCGGTGACCGATGCGCTCGAAGCGGCCGAGCTTCTTGATGTCGATGTGGATCAGCTCGCCGGGATGATCACGCTCATAACGGCGCACCGGCTCGGCCGGTTCAAGCGCCCCGATGCGGTTGAGGCCGAGGCGATTGAGGATACGGCTGACGGTAGCCGGCGAGATGCGCAGCTCGGCGGCGATCTGCTTCCCGATGAAGCGCTGCCGCCGAAGGACTTCCACCTTGGCGACGATCGCCGCTGGGGTCGGCTTGCGCAAGCGGTGTGGCCGTGACGAGCGATCCTTCAGCCCTTCGATGCCTTCCGCCTTGAAGCGTGCCAGCCATTTGCGGGCGGTCCGCGGGCAGGCGCCTGCGGCTCGTGCGGCGGCCTCCGGCGTCTGCCCGCTCTCGATCTGCCGAACAATCAGCTCTCGACCATAGGGCGTCAGACGGGCATTCTTGTGGATGTTCATCCGGTCCTCCGAGGAATCACTGAAGCTTCGCAACTCCAGCTTCCTCGCTCAGGACCGGATGGACAACCTAATGAAAGCTCACACCTAGGACAACCGCCTCTTCCACCAAGGCCGCAGCAAACAGCTCCGGCCTCTTCCATGCCGTTGGCATTTTCCCCTCAAGTACATCCTCTTCAAAGTCCGGACTCAATCTGTACGCCGACTCGCCGAAATCCGGTTGAGCGCCTTGCACCACGTGAAGCCTTTCGTGCGACCGGACAGTACGTTGAGCCAGTTCCACAAACAGCTCTACACTGGTTGCATATTTCGCTTCGATAGTCATTTTCACACTCCATAAGGTTCTGATGGCACAATTTAGTCCGTGCCGTAGATTTATTTACCGGAGTCGAAAACCGGCTATATTCGTAATTAATATTTCCATGTTATCTATTGGAGTTGGTTCTCGTTCGCGAAATTGAAACTACAGCAGTTCTACATACTGATATAAATAACATTTTCAGCGAACGAGAATGGTCTTTGTGACTCGCGACGTTTCAAATGGGTAAGTTGTCTCCAGCGCGAGTTGCTGGCTCTGTCTCACGATGACGCAAATGGCTTCTTCCCGATGTCCCGCCTACTGATATTCAGTAAGGCAGGGATCGTTTTATCACCGAGGTTTTTGATAGCAGGTTTGTAGCGGTTGTCGTTGGGCTGATCGCCTCATTGTCCTGACGCTGGTTCGTGCTTGAGTGAAGTGAACCGTCTCTTAGCTGCCCATGCCCTCCTCAAGGCGGATACAATAGACTCTGTCCTGTCCTTCGATTGCCTGACCTTCACTTGCCACTGGTACCCGTCGGTCGCTTTCAACCGATCCAGCCCGGACAGGTGCCCCAACATCGACCTAGCTCGTCCGCCAAATTCCCCTGCCCATCTCTCGGGACTCACGATCAGCCAGGTCACGCCCCCTTGATGTCGGAGGAATCCAGGAGCTTCGTCAAACTGGCGGTCGTTCAGCCTGCGATATTTGCCGTCGTCTATTACGTATAGCTTGGATTCGTGCTGTCTGAAGTAGTCGCCCACCTGCTTAACGGTCTTTGCTACCTCCTCCGACCCTCCCTCAAAACTCTGGCGGAATCGATTGAAGACGGCAAGAACAGCCGACCCAACGTAATCGAGGGGTAAAATCCGCCACCGCCGACCAAGCATGCCAGCCGCATAGATCACCGCAAATTTGGCAACGGCTCGTTGGAATGTACCTTCATTGCCACGCGCTGCCGTTCCAGCGTGGTCACGAAACTCAGCTACATAGCGCTCGATATTGCGATGCAGCCGCTTTCCCTGTCGAGGATCAGCGAGCGCCACTTCGAGCCTGTGAATGAATTCCTTTGCAGCCCAGCCATAGTGGGTATTGGCGAGTTCACTTATTTGTTCGATTGGTTCCACACTGGTTGTGCAGCCGCGAGGTAGGCTGTTGAAAATGCCAAGTTCTTTGTGATACTCCGCGTTGACGGTCAGCAACCGGACCTCGGCCGCTTTCCGCCTGCGTCTTGTTATTTTTTTCAACACCTCAGCTATAGTCGAGTTGGAACTACTTATATACAAGAAGCGATAATTGGGAACATGCTCTTCGTACTTCCGCCGCCTGAAAGAACCCGTTGTCAAATTATGAACCGCGGCGCCCAACTGTTCCTGTGCGGTTCCCGAGTCCAGGAAGTGACCAGTCTCGTTGAGCAGCACGGCGGCATCACTACGCTCCGCCATTACGTCCTCCACAGCAATGATCGTCGTATTCCACTCTCGAATGAATTCCTGTCCCCGTCCGTAAACCGAGGCCGCCAAAAGCAAAAGCCTCGTCTTGCCAATCGAGGTCTCGCCTACGAACTCGACTCCAATATTTTCGCCGGGAATAAGTTGGGTGGTAGGAGCTTATTGCCGCGAGACGGAGGAGACGATCATTCGCTTCGAGGCCTGACCGCCACACGCCCGGCCTTTGTTTCGTTACGAAACACCGGCCCCCGCGGTAACTGCTAACGCCCAAGCCCGGCT
>Ga0207052_10333_pt1 | contig 11360 bp, 11 predicted proteins | sample Alteio_BWMinCont_62_FD_153294 | JGI IMG/M metagenome (GOLD analysis project Ga0207052, IMG submission 153294) | Enriched cells from forest soil in Barre Woods Harvard Forest LTER site, Petersham, Massachusetts, United States -... | ecosystem: Environmental > Terrestrial > Soil > Temperate forest >...
AAGTGGTAATACCGAAAAAACGGCAAGCCTTACATTAACGGTCAGCATGGCATAAATCACCATCACAAAAAGTACAACTGTATTTATGGTGTACATTATGCCCGGGCCAAGATACATGCGTACACGGCTCACATCTTCAGTAACCCGGTTCATCAGGTCGCCGGTGTTATGTCGGCGATAAAAAGCAAGCGATAATTCCTGGTAATGGTTATAAATCTCATTTTTAAGGTCATATTCAATATGGCGCGACATCAGGATAATGGTTTGTCGCATAAAAAATAAAAACAGGCCGCGTAACAGGGCTAGTACCAGCACCAGCACACCAAATAGCAGCAAGCTTGAACCGAATATGTCATAAATGATCTTTTGCCTGTTGAAGCCGCTAAAAAGTTGGTATGTACTTATATTTTCGGTCACCAAATCAAATGCCACTCTTACCACCTGGGCGGATAGTACGGCAAAAATATTTGAAATAACTACGAATATTACCCCCGGGATAAGCCGCCAGCGGTATTTGTAAAAAAATTTATTGAGGTATGCGAGGTCTTTCATGGGTGAAGTCAGGAAAGTCGGCAAAGTCCGAAAGTCCGAAAGACCAAAAGTACGAAGAAGTGAGAAAGGCGGCAAGTTGGAAATGCGAAAATTATAAAACACACTCCATGGAGCTGGTGAAAGTACAGGCCATGTTTTATCCGCTGATGTTGTTACTGGTTGGGCTAAGCAATGTTATCAATATATATATCGGTGGTATAGAAGTAATGAAAGGCAATATCACGGCCGGTAATATTGCCGAGTTTATCGTGTACCTTAACCTGCTTACCTTCCCGGTTATTGCGTTGGGATGGGTGACATCGCTTGTACAGCGCGCGGCAGCTTCGCAAAAACGCATCAACGAATTTTTACACCAAAAGCCGGAGATCATATCCCCTAATGTTGCCAAACAAACTATCAAAGGGCATATAGCATTTAACAATGTGTCTTTTATTTATCCTGATACCGGCATACAGGCTTTAAAAAATATATCATTTGCCATAAACCCCGGCGAGATGGTTGCCATTATCGGTCGCACAGGATCAGGAAAATCAACCATCGCCAACTTAATTATGCGGATGTACGATTGCACCGGCGGCGATCTGTTAATTGACGGACAATCGTTAAAATCATTTAACCTCGAAGGCTACCGGTCGCAAGTTGGCTTTGTGCCACAGGAAGTTTTCCTGTTTTCGGATACGATTGCCAACAATATTGCTTTTAGCGCCGATACGCTGGATATGCCGCGTGTGGAACAGGCTGCGAGAGATGCGGCTGTTTATGCCAATATTATGGAGCTTGAAAAAGGCTTTGAAACCCTTATTGGTGAACGCGGCATTACGCTGTCGGGCGGACAGAAACAACGGGTATCAATTGCAAGGGCAATTGTTAAACAACCACAGGTACTTATTTTTGATGATTGCCTTTCAGCAGTTGATACACGCACCGAAGAAGAAATATTGAATAACCTTGGGCGTAATATGCTGGGAAAAACAAGCATAATTATAGCCCACCGCATATCAACCATAAAAAATGCCGATAAGATATTGGTGATGGACAATGGCGAAATTATTGAGCAGGGGCATCACCAATATTTAATGGATAAAAAGGGCGTTTATTTTGACCTTTACGAAAAACAACTGCTGGAAGAAGAGGAAAATGCTTAAAAAAGCCCTGGGAAATACAATAAAGGATATAAAAAGTTCAATAATATTCGATTTAATACTTGTACTTTGAAAATTTATTTATATTTATGCCAACCAAAAACTATTTACAATTAAATTTATATGGGAGAGTACGAAAACAGAGAGCGTGAAGAGGTTTTTTCAAAGAAGGTGAGAGCCGGGAAGAGAACTTATTTTTTTGATGTAAAGGCAACAAGATCGAACGATTATTATGTTACCATTACCGAAAGCAAAAAGCGCCTTGAAGACGGCGTTTTTATTAAACACAAGATCTTTTTATATAAAGAGGATTTTGAAAAATTTGCTGAAGGCTTGAAAGATACCATAGAGTATATCAAAGCGAACCAGGAAGTTGTTGAAAAACGCTACGAATACAGCGAATCGCCTGTAGAGGTTGCTAAAACTGCAGACGAAGATTTTTCTTTCGAAATATAAAACCCGAACAAAACCAAACTAATCTTATAACAAAAAAAACCTGCCAAAAGCAGGTTTTTTTATGCATCCATATTTTTTTTAATAGCTATTATTTATTCATCATCGACGCCGCCCCTATTCCTATTACAATAAAACCAATAATGGCCAATACCATAAGGCAAAGCATTATTATGGTAAGTATACCCCATAGTTTAAAAAATGATTTTAATTTTCCTAAACCTGCAGTTACGTGCGCAGTATCGGTAAACATGATCCCTCTTTTAATTTTATCGCCAAACTGGTATAGATAAAGCGAAAAGAAAAAGTAAACTACATCGATAAGGATATAGAAAAAAGTTATAAAGCCACCCATACCCGCAAGGAGCAGCGACATACTATTAGGGGATACTTCGGCCGCTTTTGAAAAAATGGAGCCGGCAAAAAATGCGAATATTAAAATAAAAGCACAATATATAAATCCTAAAATACCTAAAAAGGACGCCCATTTTCCCGATTCGCGTAAATAACTTTGTGCTTCTAACGTTAAAATAATGCCGGGCTCGGCGATGGGTTGTTCAAAAGTTTCGTTCGTTTCCATTGTTCAAGGTTAAATGTTTAATGAGGTTAATTCCCCTAAAGTTATAAACTATTTATTTCCAAACAAATTCTTTATAAAATCGCTTCCGGGTTAATATTACAAATCGCAGGTAATTTTTTCTGCTATCTTTGCGGCAAATTTGAGAATGGTTGATTAAGTGAATAAGTTGACTGAGTTGTTATTTCCGTAACAGCCCGTTACTTAACCTAATCAACTATTCACTCAATCAACTTAATCAACTAACATCCATGGGACTACAATGTGGTATAGTTGGTTTGCCGAATGTGGGTAAATCAACACTTTTTAATTGCTTATCAAACGCCAAAGCACAGGCGGCGAATTTTCCGTTTTGCACGATAGAGCCAAATGTTGGGGTAATTACCGTTCCGGATGAGCGCTTAACAAAGCTTACCGAAATAGTGAAGCCTAAAAACGTGGTGCCGAACGTTATCGAAATAGTGGACATAGCAGGCCTGGTTAAAGGCGCCAGCAAGGGCGAAGGATTGGGAAACCAATTTTTAGCGAACATCCGCTCAACAAATGCTATCATCCATGTTCTACGCTGTTTTGATAATGATAATGTTATACATGTGGATGGTTCTGTTGATCCCATCCGGGATAAAGAGATCATCGACACTGAGCTACAGTTAAAAGACCTTGATTCGATAGAGAAAAAGATATCGAAGGTTGAAAAAATGGCCAAAACAGGCGGCGATAAGGAGGCAAAAAAAACATTTGATGTTTTAACGATTTATAAAACACACCTGCTTTCGGGTAAATCAGCGCGTACCGCCCCGGTTGCCGAAGAGGACAAGGAATACATTGCCGATATATGGCTGCTTACCGCAAAACCGGTGATGTACGTTTGTAATGTTGACGAGGCATCGGTTAATACCGGTAATGCTTATGTTGAAAAGGTAAAGGCTGCTGTAAAAGAAGAAAACGCAGAGGTGCTGGTTATATCAGCGCAGATAGAATCGGAAATCGCACAATTGGAAACCTATGAAGAGCGCCAGATGTTTCTTGATGATCTTGGATTGGCAGAATCAGGCGTAAATAAACTGATAAAGGCTGCCTATAAGCTGCTTAACCTGGCCACCTATTTCACAGCCGGTGTGCAGGAAGTACGCGCGTGGACTATCACTAAAGGTTTTACAGCACCACAAGCCGCAGGTGTTATCCATACCGATTTTGAAAAAGGCTTTATTCGCGCTGAGGTGATCAAATATGATGATTTTGTAAAATTTAACGGCGTTGAAGCAACTATTAAAGAAAATGGCAAGCTGGGCGTTGAAGGAAAAACGTACATCGTTCAGGATGGCGATGTGATGCATTTCAGGTTTAATGTATAAAGGCAAAAAGGCAGAACGAAGATGAATTCTTTTCGTTCTGCCTATGTTATATTCGAATAATCGGGGTATTGTATAACCTTAATAAACTTCCTCTACTACGGGCAATTGCATCCCTTTAATTTCGCTTAGTTTTTGTAGCATGTCATCGGTCATGCTTTTTAAATCATATTTTGGTTTCCATTCCCAATCCTTCCGCGCCTGTTCATCTTTAATGCTGGCTGGCCAGCTGTTTGCAATTGCGTTGCGATAATCAGGTTCATAGGCCACTTTAAATTCGGGGATATGTTTTTTTATCTCTGCGGCAATGTCGCATGGCGCAAAGCTCATCCCGGCAAGGTTATAAGAAGTTCTTATGGTAATTTTTTCCTTCGGCACATTCATCAGTTCAAGCGTAGCACGTATGGCATCGGGCATGTACATCATTGGCAGGCAGTTATCTTCGGTAAGAAAACAAGTGTAATGCTGATTTTCCAGTGCCTCATGGAAAATAGATACTGCATAATCTGTAGTACCACCTCCCGGTGGGGCCGTATATGAAATTAAACCTGGAAAGCGGATACTTCTAACATCCACGCCATATTTTTCAAAGTAATAATTGCACCAGTACTCCCCTGCCCGTTTACTGATGCCATAAACGGTATTAGGCTCGATGCGGGTTTGCTGCGGACAGTTATATTTTGGCGAACCAGGACCGAAAACGGCAATGCTGCTGGGCCAAAATACTTTATCTAACTTTTGTTCTTTAGCTATCTTTAAAACAGAAAGCAGGCTTTGTACATTCAGTTTCCACGCTGCATCGGCATTTTGCTCGCCATTTGCAGAAAGCATTGCCGCCAGCAGGTAGATTTGCGTAATGCCGTATTCTTTAACCACTGCTTCTATTTTTTCATGATCCAAAACGTCCAGGCATAAATGATTTTTTGTGCCGGGTTTTGGTAAATTGATATCGGCGGCGATCACATTTTCTTCGCCATACTGTGAGCGCAGGGCAGTAACCAGTTCAGTTCCGATCTGTCCGCAGGCGCCAATAACCAAAATTTTGTCTATTTTCATATCTGGCAGTTTAAATATTTTTATGTTGATGAATTAATAGTCCATAAGGCACTTTGGGGACTATCCAGGTAGACTTGGGCGGTAGTATCTGCCCGGCATCTGCCACACTTATCAGTTCATTAACCGTAAGCGGACAAAGAGTAAAAGCAATTGCACAGGGATGCGCCTGGAGGACCGCGCCAATTTCCTCCAGGGCCTTTTCCCCGCCGGCGCATATTAAGCGGCCGTCTGTTTTGGGGTCATCGATACCAAAAATCGGCCCCAATACCAGTTCCTGTAAAATAGCGGCATCTAAGCCTGCTACATTGCTTTTGCTTTCATAAGTGTGGGCTTTAGCTAACAAATGATACCATTCGCCATTGAAATACAACCCGAGCCGGTGCAACCCTTTTGGCTGCACCGGTAAGTTGCGGGCACTTTCCCTGATATGAAAATGTTCATTAAGCGCTTTAAATAACTCCTCTTTCCCAAATTGCCTTTCGGGCGCTACTATCCTGTCATATTCCTCGATACGGAGCTGATCGGTGGCCATGTAAAGGGAAGATATCTTGTTATAGGCCGGTAACCCCTCTTGCCTTTGTTCTTCTGCCAGTTGAGCGGCAGATTCCAGGCGATGGTGCCCGTCGGCTAAATAAACGGTTTTAATTTCCGCAAATGCCTCTATCAGTCGCTGATGTATTACTTTATCTTCAACCTTCCATAAACGGTGCAGGCCATGTCGATTACCTAAAACAGCTTTGGGCTGGCTAACTTTAACACGCTCAATTATTGCATTTATTGCAGTGTCGGGTGGATAAGTTAATAACACAGGGCTGCCTTCGAGGCCGGTGTTTTCGCGGTAATTTTTCATCCTGCGAATACTATCGGCAAACGTGAGCTCGTGTATTTTTATATTTTTATCAGTATAATCTTTTAAGTCGGTAAGCGCCCATATACCTGTCTGGCGGTAGTCCTTATGCACCACTTCATAGATATAAATGCCCTCTTCCTTTTCGTTCCATAGCTTATCTTTTTCAAGCAGGCTTTGCAAAGTTTCATTAATATCCTGGTAAGCCAGCACCTGCCCTTCAGCTGTTTCCGGCCTTAACCTTGCCCCGGTTTCGAGCAAGGTTTTCAGCGGTTTTAAACCCCCTGCTTTAGTATAGTCGCCAGATACCGACTCTGCCTGCGGTTTGGTAAAAACCAGCTGATCAGCGTAAAAAGGGTTCGGCCTTATCGGTTTAAATGGGTGGATTGTCGCCATTATTAAAAAATATCAATAAGCAGGTTCAACATTGGCATGGTGTTTTTCCGCGTAGGCTTTCATACAGGCTACCAATACCTTCACACTTTCATAAGGCAACGCGTTGTACAATGAAGCGCGGAAGCCGCCTACAGTGCGGTAACCCCTGATCCCTACCATACCATTCTTTTCAGCATAAGCGATAAATTCGGCTTCTTGTGCCTTATCATACATCCTGAAAGTAACATTCATCAAGGATCTATCCTGCATTGCCGCCGAACCATAAAACAGCGGGTTGCGGTCTATCTCTTCGTATAACAACTGGGCCTTGGCCTTGTTCTCCATCTCAATAACCTTTAATCCGCCTTTATCCCTAAGCCATTGCAGGTTAAGCATTGCGGTATAAATGGCAAATACCGGCGGGGTGTTGTACATAGAGCCATTGTCGCGGTAAACGCGGTAATCGAGCATAGAAGGAACCGGGTGTTTAACGCTGTCGATAAACTCATTTTTTGCAATGACAAGGGTCATGCCTGCGGGGCCTGTATTTTTTTGCGCACCGGCGTAGATCAGGTCGAACTTACTGATATCGATCTCCCGGCTGAAAATATCCGATGACATATCACAAACCACCGGTACGTTGGTATTGGGGAAACTGAACATTTCAGTGCCTTCGATAGTGTTGTTGCTGGTACAATGGAAATAGGCGGCATCTTCAGGAATTACGTACCCCCCAGGTATATCTGAATAACCACGTTCCTTAGATGAAGCCAGCACATTAACATTGCCAAACAAACCCGCTTCTTTAATGGCTTTTTGACCGAAGTAGCCTGCGTCAATATAAACTGCAGCCTTGTTGCTGCCCTGCAAAAAATTCATAGGCACCATACAGAATTGCATACTTGCACCGCCCTGTAAAAACAGTACGCTATAATTTTCAGGCACGTTCAGCAGTTCGCGTACCAGGCTTTCTGTTTGTTTCACAACATTTTCAAAAGGTGCGGAGCGATGGGATATTTCGAGGATAGACAGCCCTGCCTCGTCCCAGCACTTTACAGCTTCGGCGGCGCGGTCTAATACCAAACCCGGAAGAATGCAGGGGCCTGCCCCAAAATTGTGCTTAAATTGCGTATTCATAATTGGTGTTGCCATTGGTAAAATAACGGGCTAACAGGAGCCTGTTTTCCCCGTAAAGGTTTAGTTTTTTGGCATGATATGCTATAGTATGGAGCTTCTTTAGAAAAAAGGACTAAAAACAATCATTATTTTAGTCTTTACGATCATTTAAAGCATGAAATGGGCGTTTTTTCAGTTTCATGATGATTAAAATACATCAGCACTTTACACTTTGCCATCCATTGAACAGGATATATTTCCGCCTGAAAACAATTATTTATCCTGATTTATTGCGTATTAAGCTAACATTCTTGTATTTTCGCAAAGCCAATTATACAAATACAAAAGCGTAAAAAATACACTAAGGTACCAAAAAATGAACCACGGATTAGATGAAATAGATACCGGCATTTTGCAGCTCCTTCAGCAGGATGCCCGCCTATCGCATAAAGAGCTTGCTTACAAATTAAACAGGAGCGTTACCCCTATCCACGTTCGTGTAAGGCGGTTGCAGGAAGAGGGCTATATAAGGCATTATACCGCGATAGTAAACCCAAAAAAGGTTGGGATAAACCTGATAGCTTATACCCAGGTGCAGCTTAAAGAACATTCGCAGGAAAAACTAAAAGGGTTCCAGGCCGAGGTGGTCAAATTAAAGGAAGTGATGGAGTGTTATCATTTGACGGGCATTTTTGATTTCCTGCTGCGGATAGCCATCCGGGACATGGAAGAATATAATGACCTGCTGATAAATAAGTTATCTAAACTGCCGGATGTAGGTACCATGCAGAGCTTTTTTGTGATGTCGGAAGCGAAACATGAGACGGCATATTCGCTGGGAAAACAAGTATAATATTTACCAATTTTAGCCACCAAACTCAAACGCCGGCAAGCCCTTATAACCAATATTTTTTATCACAAATAACGCCCCCGCCAATGGCTGGTCTGCCAACTGCTCACTGGTTAAGCCTGTGCTGGCCGAGGTAACATACAAATCCTCAAAATAATCACCGCCAAATGTGCATGAAGTTATCCTTGCTACCGGGAACGGGATACTCAATAATTTTTCTCCGGTGTTTGGGTTGTGGCGCGTTATCTGCCAGCCATCCCAATGCGCTATCCATAACATACCTTCGCTATCTATCGTCATACCATCGGGAGAACCATCCTCCTGTGCAATAGTTATCACAAGCCGTTTCCTGCTTATTTCCCCACGGTCTTTATCAAAATCGTAAGCCACAACTGTGTAGGTGGGTGTATCAATATAATAAAACGTTTTGTGATCAGCGCTCCAGGCCAGGCCATTGGAGATGGATACATTACTGATCTTTTTAGTGACCGATTGATCAATATCAAAAACATAAAAACTGCCTTTTTCCAGCTCATCCGTATGCGACATGGTCCCTGCCCAAAACCTGCCATCGGGGCCAACTTTGCCATCGTTAAAGCGGTTACCGGGCATATCGCTTTCCGGGTCGTTTATCATAGTAACTTCGCCCGTTTCCCTGTTCACAAATGCAAAGCCGTTTCGTAAAGCCGCCAGGAAATTGCCATCGGTGCAAATAACCGCAGCACCTACCATCTGGTTTACCGCAATCGTTTTATGGCTTTTTGATTGAGGTGAATATTCATGGATCTCGCCGTTTAAAATATCAACCCAGCAAATTACACTGCGGTTGGCATCCCAAACAGGACCCTCGCCTAAAAGGCAGCGATGAGGAAGCACGACTTCTATTTGCATATAACTGGTAAAAACAATTTTTATGTTTTGGTACTAATATATGAGGTTTTAACCTGGAATATTACGTGGTACACCATTCCAATACCCATATTTATAATTAAAGGGTTAAAAAGGCTTGTTAATCACGATATTGCAAAACCAAATAATAGCTCCTTAGTAGAAGCTGCTAAACAAATAAAGCAAAAATGATTATAATTGTAGATGACCCCGATATGAAAAAAGGCATCGTGAATGACCTTTCGGGAGACTAATTTTAGATGAGCAGCAACACGAGACTAAAAAACCAGGTAGCTATGAGATATCTTTTCCTCCTTCTCCTTTTTCCTTTTGCAGTGCGAGCACAAAGTATAACCAATCAAAATGTTTTTGATACCATTCCTTTTATCCCGGAGCATACGCCGCAGCGGCTGGCCCAGTTTGCAAAGGAGCCGATAGTGCCGGGCAGGATAATTTTCCTGGGTAATAGCATTACCGAAATGGGCAACTGGCAGAAAGTATTGAACGATACCACGGTTATTAACCGCGGGATTGGCGGCGATATTACCTATGGGATATTAAAACGCCTTAAGGACATTACCGACCGCAACCCATCGAAAGTTTTTATCCTGGTTGGAATAAATGATATCGGGAAAGATATTCCAGACGCTGTAATAGCCGATAATTACCTGAAAATAGTAAGGGAAATTCATAAAAAATGCCCTCAAACTATTATTTATGCGCAGAGTGTGCTCCCTGTAAACCCCCACAGTGGCCCATTTTCCGCAGCATTATGACAAAGAAGAACATGTACTTGCGTTGAATAGGTTATTACAAGCTAATGCTAAAGAGGGGAACTATACGTTTGTTGATATTTTCCACCTGTTTGTTGATGCAGACGGCCGTCTTAACAGTGAGTACACTTACGAAGGTCTCCATTTAAAACCGCCTGCATATGTTATTTGGGTAGATTATTTGAAAAAGCAGGGTTATTTATAAGCGCCCCAGGACTGATTGTATTCCATCGCCAGTCTGTTGCAATGGGCGCCGGTATCCAATTCCGGGAGGGAAACTATATGTTTTTCAGTAGATGGCGTAAAGCAATTGCTTTTAAATGGGTAATATTTTGTACCGGAATGTTTACTTCTTTCCGCTTTATCATCCCAATAACGAAAACGGATAAATAACTCGGCATCAGGTTTCAATTCAAATTCGGTGGCTTCTTCAGCGGTCATACGGCCACCCTGGAATTCAAGGGTAACTTTACTGGCCTCTGAAAGCTGGTTATAATAATCAGGATGCTTATAAGTAAGATACCGCTTAGCAATTACATGGCTTTGCACCAATAACGCAAGCCTTTCAGAAAATCCACGGCTAAGCAGGTAATTAGCGCCCAATATTTCGTGATCAACATTGCCCATACCATCCATACTTTCAGCTTCCCCTTCATCTGCGCATAAGTGGCCTATGTCATGAAAAAAAGCTGCTAATATTACTTCGTCATCAAAGCCCTCCTCCTCAGCTAATGCCGCAGCCTGCGACATGTGTTCCAGTTGCGAAACGGGCTCGCCGATATAGTCCTCATCACCGTACTTTTCATACAGGGAAAAAACTTGATTAACTATCGCTTCGGGATCATTCAAAGGCATTTCACGGCAATTATGCTACAAATTAACTGAATAAACATTACCAAATCACTAACTGCATATTACTAAATCGGGGATTATAAAAATAGATTTATTTAACTTTTATTAACAGAAACATTGCATTGTGCCATTTACTAATTTAGTTATTTTGCGCCGTTAACCAGTCAAACCCCAATGGAAGAAGACATCCTTATCCAGATAAGCAAAACTATAAAAGACAAGCGCAGAGAAAAAAATATCACCGTACAAGAATTGGCTACAAGGGCCAATGTAAGTAAAGGCCTTATATCGCAAATAGAAAATAGCCGTACCATCCCCTCATTGCTGGTGCTTATTGAAATTATTAAAGCGCTGGAGATAGACCTGAATGAGTTTTTTAAGGATATCCGCTCCCGCACAGCTGAACTGCCCGTAATAGTTAAACGTAAAAACGAATACGAACACTTTGAAAAAGAGCATGCGCTGGGCTTTCATTATGAGCGTATTTTCACCCAATCTATCAATCAGTCAACCATTGATATTGTTAT
>Ga0207052_10335_pt1 | contig 11343 bp, 14 predicted proteins | sample Alteio_BWMinCont_62_FD_153294 | JGI IMG/M metagenome (GOLD analysis project Ga0207052, IMG submission 153294) | Enriched cells from forest soil in Barre Woods Harvard Forest LTER site, Petersham, Massachusetts, United States -... | ecosystem: Environmental > Terrestrial > Soil > Temperate forest >...
TAACGTTTCATACCGCGGCGTCAACGGCGTTTCCACAACCGGCCCCGGGGAAAGCCGATTCACCAGGCCCGATGAAGGTGCCAGCGGAGCAACTGAAAAGCGTCCTCGGCATCACCGATGTGAACTACATACAAGGGAAACACGCTCTGGCTGTGGTTGATTCTTCGCTCGCGTGAGCTAGATCCAGCCAAACGTAGAAACAATTCGAACTTGAAACAGATAAAAGGAGAAAAAGCATGAGGAGAAGTGCGTCCGTTGTAATACTCGCGGCAGTGCTAACGATCGGATTTGTGGGGACCGTAGAAGGCCGCAGAGGATTCGCCTTAAGCGCGCAGGAGAAGATGTCGACGATGGAGGTGAAGATCGACAACTTTAGCTTCGGTCCCGTAACGCTAACGGTGCCCGTCGGGACCACGGTGACGTGGATCAACCGTGACGATATCCCTCACACGGTAGTTAGCACGGATGATTCGAAGACGTTCAAATCCAAAGTGTTGGATACCGACGAAAAGTTTTCCTTTACGTTCAGCAAAGCGGGGACCTATCCGTACTTTTGTTCGATTCACCCGAAGATGACCGGCAAAGTCATCGTGCAGTGAGTGAGGAGCGACCTTGCATCCGTTCGACATAAAAACAGTACTTTTGGCGAAGCATGCGCAACATGTCGTGCTGATCCACTTCCCGATCGCGCTGTTTATCATCGGCGTTCTCTTTGATTTCCTTGGGCAGTGGAAGAAGCAGCGCCTGCTGGCTGCGGCGGCCTACTACAACTTGCTCGTCGCTGCGATTGCAACCATACCCGTGGTAGTCACCGGAATTCTCGCTTGGCAGTGGGAACTTGAGGGTCAAAAACTGAAGGGCATCCTCTTGATGCATCTGATAACGGGATGCGCGTCAAGCATCCTGATCTGTATGGTGTGGTTCATCCACATGAAACCCCGAAGGAACAAAGAAGAGGTCCTGCCGGGATACCGCTTGCCGATCGAGGCGGTCGCCGTAGTCATCGTCGCACTGACGGGACACCTCGGCGGCTTTCTCAGCGGAGTGAATGGACCAGGATAGAAGTGCTCCGAAACTACTCAACAACAGTCGGTTGATTCTACAACAGGACAATTTGACGCGTCGGGAGATTCGGCAAAAAGGCAAGTGCTGACGGCATTTTGCGACCAAATATTCGGAGAAGTCCCATGCGGAAAAGGAGCACGAAAATGAAAACTAAAGTTCTGTTGGCGATTGTGGCGCTGTCATACGCGCCGTTGGTGGTGGCTGGGGATGAGGCCGCATATCCCAAAGAAAACGTAGCGGCGTTCGTGGTCGAGAAACTGGATTTAACTTCACTGCCGTCCGCGCTCCGTCCGAAGAAGGAAAAAGGAAAGAAGACATTTGCAGATTACGGATTCGCCGCGCAGAGGGTGGACGAAAGCGAAGCCGTCCTCGAGGCGGCGGGTGGAGTGAGGAGGTTGGCGATCAAGGTTCTCGACCAGAAATCCTCGGGGATCTACGTGTGCGTTGCTGAGCCCGGAGAAAACGGCGGCTCAGCAAAGACGCAGAGCGTAATCATTCTGAAAAGGAAGGATGCGAACGCATTGTTAAAGGGACGCGAATCCTTTCGAGAATTTGCTGCATGTCCGGTGATTGGTGGAAGTGACTCCACGACGGACTCGTACGGAGACTGAGGAGTTTCGTCGAAACACGGTGCACCCATTACGCTTGTGGCTTTGAGTGCTGTCGCCCCCCAGACCTAGGAGGTGTTCATGGCCGACACCGATGTGCGGCCTTAGCACCTCCCAATTGCAGGAATGAATTCTGCGCATTCTGCCACGCGAGACTCTTATCTGAACACCAACCGAACGCAGTCTGTAGTCTGCGTGGAGACAGTCTGTTGATAAAAGCATTTCTTGAAACGGCCGCCCCCCGTGCTGCCAATGTGGTTCTGGTCCTCGAAATCGCGATGGGGATTGGTCTTTTGCTTGGTGCTCGCCTTGCTCGCAAGAAGCGCTTTCGCCAACACGCCTGGTGCCAATCCGCCATCGTGCTTCTGAACCTCGCTGTAGTTGCAGTGATGATGATTCCTTCATTCCGCGTTCATGTGCTTCCCAGGGTTCCGGCCAAGCTGGGCAAGGCTTACTACGCACTGGCGACGACGCACGCCGCGTTCGGAGCAGTCACCGAACTCGCGGGACTGTATGTCTTGCTGTCAGCGGGCACAAATTTCTTGCCGGAAAAATTGCGAATCACCAGATACAAGCTTTGGATGCGAACCGTCCTCGTGCTTTGGTGGGTCGTGCTGTTACTGGGAATGGCAACTTACACGCGCTGGTACGTACCGCATTTATTCCGGAAATAGATTTGCGTTGTGTGTTCAGAGGAGCGAGATTGAAGATCGTCCCGATTTCCTTGTTTTCCGTTTTGAGCGTCCTTGCTCAACCCAGTCGAGCACAGTCGGGAACGACACCCGTGCCCGAGGCTAATCCGGGACGACCCACGGTATCGACACCTGCGACACTCACGCCGGTTGGATACCTGCAGTTCGAGAATGGCGCGCTCTTCGCTGAAGACTCAATAGAGTTTTCGAAGCGCGTCGGTGTCGGACAAGTCACCAAACTGTCCGTGCTTCCGCGGTTGGAGCTGTTCTTACAAAGTGAGCCGCTCGCCATCGGTCAGTCAAAAGACCGGACTGTGGTGCATGAAGGAGAAGTCTTCGCGGGTGTGCAAAGCGTGCTCTTTGTCGGCGATGGTTCGCGGCCGACTGTTTCGTTCAGCTATGTTCGGCGGATTCACACAAGTGTCGCCCCGGAACTCGACGTTGGCACTTTTCGTCAGTCAACCTCGATTCTTCTGAGTGAAGACCTCCACGGATTTCACTTCGACACGAACGGGATACTTGCCGAGCAGGTGCAGGGCGATGTACGTCGAGCGCAGTTCGGACAGACACTGTCCATTTCCCATCCCCTGGGCAAGTTCACAATTTCCGGAGAGGTATGGCATTTCTCGCAACCATTCGAGAAGGGCAACACCGTCGGTAATCTCTGGGCGGTTTCCCGGGCCCTTCGCAAGAATTTAGTACTCGACGCAGGATTCAATCGTGGACTGACCAAAACGTCCACTCGGTGGGAGGCGTTCGCGGGATTCACATACCTGCTGCCGCATCGCCTTTGGACGGGCCGTCCTGGACTCCAACCGTGAGTCCGCCTCATTGCACTCCTTCTTTGGATCCACGTCACCGGTTTGTAAACTTTAGCAAATGCTGTGTCGAAACAAGGACGGAATAAAGCGTCGTCAATTTGGTCTATATAGTTGAAATGCCGACGGCGCCTATAAGGGCCTTCGCAAAACTCAGACCGAGGACGACCCATGGCTGAATTTGAAATGACTTTAGTGGATCGGCAAAGAATCGCAAGAGATACGATGGCTTTTTGGTTTGACACAAATCTGGCCAGCTTCGGATTCCGAGCCGGGCAGCATGCCGACTTTGTCTTCGCGCGCCCGTACATGGAAGGTGAAAGCGACAATTCCCGGACCTTTTCGCTCGCGGGCTCTCCTCTTGACAAAGAGCCAATCATGATCGCGATGCGCATGCGAAAGACCGCTTTTAAGACCGCGCTGAAGTCTGCTGCTCTTGGCACGAAGTTCATCGTGAGCCGTCCCAGGGGATCCTTCACGCTGCATAGAGACATCACCCGGGCTGCGGTGTTTCTGGCGGGTGGCATCGGAATTGCGCCCATTCGCAGCATCCTTCAGAAGGCCACCCAGGAACGTCTGCCACACAAACTGTATTTGTTCTATTCGAACCGGGAGGCGGACGACGCAGCATTCATCGAAGAATTTGAAAGTTTGACCGCGCAGAATCCAAATTTTACCTTCATTCCAACGGTCACTGGACATAGAACCATTGCTTGGCCTTACGAAAAAGGTCACATCAATCGCGAGATGCTCACGCGTTATCTACTCGGACTCAATGGACCTATCTACTACGTCGCGGGCCCGTCGGGAATGGTCAGTGCAATGACCGGCCTTCTCAATGCTTCGGGCGTGAGTGATGACGATATGAAGACCGAAGAATTTGGTGACTACAAGTTGTATCAAAGTTCTGCGCAAATCGATCAAGGTACGGGCAACAATCGCTCAGATTCATCTCTATGACACTCGGCACGATGGGGACCACGTGAAAAGTAGTCCAGTCGCGACTCGCATTTTATCCATCACGTTCATGTTTCTGCTGCTCATTGCCCTCGTTGTCTTGATCTTTCACAATCCGGCGCCGCCAACGACGTGAAGCATGACACACCGAGCCAGGTCATTAAGCAGGACCAAACCGTCTATATCGATGTAGACCCCACGCTTGTCAACGTAACTGTCACCGATTCATATAACCGCCTGGTTACAGGCCTTGAGCCCGATAATTTCCGTGTCTTCGAAAACAGCGTCGAGCAGGAGATCCAGTATTTCTCTTCCGAAGACGTCCCCATTTCCATAGGTGTCATCTTCGATCTCAGCGGCAGCATGGCCAACAAAGTCGGTAAGGCCAAGGAAGCAGCCTTGCAGTTTTTCAAGACTGCCAATCCGCAAGACGAATTCTTCCTAGTCAGTTTCAACGAACGCGCAGAGGTAGTGAGCACCTTCATCAACAGTGTTGAGGATCTGCAAAGCCGCATACTCTCGGCATCTGCGAAAGGCCGCACTGCGCTCTTTGATGCGATATATCTGGGCCTCAGCGAGATGAGGCCTGCTCGAAACGCCAAACGGGCCTTGCTCATCATATCCGACGGAGGAGACAACAATAGTCGGTACAACGAAAAGGATATTAAGCGACTGGTGCGAGAGGCGGGTACTCAGCTGTACTCGGTCGGCATATTTGACGCATTTGAGTATCGCAGCCGAACGCCAGAGGAACTTAGCGGACCCTCGCTGCTCTCGGAAGTGACGGAACTGACCGGCGGGCGCGCTTTCGCAGTCGAAAATATCAACGAGCTGCCGGACATTGCCGCAAAGATAGGCGAAGAGCTGTGCAACCAATACATTCTGGGATACCGACCGAGTAACAAATCACACGACGCGCGGTGGCGCAAGATCAAGGTCAAGCTGCGCGCCCCCAAGGGGCTTCCGCCTCTCAGCGTCTACACAAAAACAGGCTATTACGCGCCCAGTCTTTAGCCGATCACTGCTGGCGCTGTCTAACGGCGTTACGGCGCTCTGCGCACAAGGCGCTTCTTAGACGGACATTGAGGCGGTCGGACGCTTTCTCCTAGATGCGACGCTGAGAGCACTCGTTCGCGCCAAGCGTCTCTGAAGCTGTCGTTGTCGATTGGACGGTATGGGCCAGAAGCTCCATCCTTCGCACTTCCTCTGTGGCCTCGTTTTCCCAGGCGACTCTGAGAAAAACGTACTGGTACCAAGATTTTTTCTCCTTTTTTCCCTTCTCGATGTTCCTTAAATAAGTTGGGGGTTGACGCTCGATCTGTATGCGCAGGGCGACGGCGATGAAACACGCGCGGCGCAGGGGGAATATCTGACGGCGCTAGGAGTGGGTACGCAGATGGTGCAGTGAGAAGTGGGCTGGATTGTGGGTTGAGGTCTTTGGGACAACACCCGGTAACCTACTGGAAACAAATGGTGGGCCTGGGTGGACTTGAACCACCGACCTCGCCCTTATCAGGGGCTTTTATGGTGCTATATGCATAGTAGCTTGGCGATGATTATACTGCTGACGACCTCACTCATGGTCACATCATGGCATGATTGTTGGCTCCAGGTTGCCCGTTCCGTCCAGCGTGGAGATCACTTCCTACAAGCCGACCTCCCATTACTAATCGCATTTAAGCGAGCCGCGCATCGCGGTGCAGCATTTCATGCGCAAGTTCATGGACGAGCGTCGAGAATCAGGAAAAACAAAGAAGATCGGAAACAAAGAAAGCCGCTTGACAGCGAGCCTGGGAGTAAAGGATAGCATGGCGTAAAGCCTCCTTACACTCGCAGGTTTTTCAGCACAGCGATGGTCTCGGAAGGGTCCGGACGCACCGTATAGTCCGCATTGACGTCCGCATGCCGCAGGATGCCCTTCTGATCAATCACAAACCGCGCGGGCATCGGCAAAGTCCAGGAATCGTCTCCGTTGAAGCGCACGAGGTCCGCGCCAAAGGTTTTGTAAAGTTCAATCAGATCGTCGGGCAGTCGAAACACCAGCCCGAACTTTGCCGAGACCACATTGCCTTCATCCCGCAACAGGTCGAATTCCAAGTGATTTTTCTCGGCCATCTTCCGCAGGTACGGCTCGCGCATCGGCGATACCGCCACCAGCGTTGCCCCCGTGGCCTTAATTTCCTGCAAGCTTTCCTGTAGAGCCTCCAGCTCCATGTTGCAGTACGGTCACCACACGCCGCGATAGAACGTCATCACCAGCGGCCCCCGGCTGTGCAGGTCGGCCGACCTGACCTTTTCTCCACGCGCGTTTGGCAGCGTGAATTCGGGAATCGGTGCCCCCACCTTGATCACGCGGTCCAGGATTCCCGATCGCCGCAGGTCTTCCGTGGCTCGGTGCCTAATGTCCCGCTTTTCCGCCGACAGCGTGCGTTCGAACGTCTCTTTCATGGCATTCATGCGTTCCTCCCGCGACCTGCCACAACCTCCAGGTGAGCCCGTCGCTAGGCCTCAAAGGCAAAGATCAATACTTGGAGAGTCACCCAGCAGCGCGCGAACACTTAGCCGGCGACGACAGTTAACTTCGCCGCCGGCCTTCACTGTAGCTCGTCTAGTTCTGGGTCACGCCGCCATCGACAAACAGTTCTATCCCGTTGATAAATGCTGAACCCTTGCCAGCCAAAAAGACAACAGCGCGGGCAATCTCCCAGGCCTCTCCAATTCGGCCTGCCGGTACACCGCTGGCCTGAGTCTCGACGAATCGCTGCAGATCCTCCGGTGTGGAGCCTGCTGCGGCACGAAATCCCGGTGTGTCGGTGGGGCCGGGGCTGATGACATTTACGCGGATTCTGCGCTCCCGGAGGTCCATCATCCAGACACGCGCAAACGATCTCAACGCCGCCTTGGCAGCGCTATAGACGCTCAAGCCAGGTATACCTTTCACGGAAGCGATGGAAGCGTTCAGGATGATGGAACTGCCGTCATTGAGGTGGGGGAGAGACTTCTGGACTGTAAACAGTGTGCCTTTCACATTGGTTGCGAATGTCGCGTCATATTGCTCTTCAGTGATACTTCCAAGCGGTGCAAACGAGCCACCGCCAGCATTGGCAAAGAGCACGTCCAGCGCTTTCCCATCACCCGCGATCTTCTTATAGATCCTATCGATGTCTTCCATCTTGGATATGTCGGCCTGGATGCTCACGCACCGCTCCCCGAGCCGATTGGCTGCGGCATCCAGTTCAGCTTTCTTCCTCCCTGTGATGTAAACAAAAGCGCCTTCTCGAATCAGTTCTTCCGCCGAAGCCAGCCCGATCCCGCTGCTACCCCCGGTCACAAGTGCCACTTTCCCTGCCAGTGTTCCCATCTCTTGCTCCTATTCCTGCGCCAAGCGCGAAACTGTATTTTTCATAAGAAGATCGGACTTCAATTCTTGAATGCGATCGCGCGAAGTAATGAGCATGTCCCGGGATTTCGTAAGGCCCGCTTTGTTGCCGAGCGGGCCCATTTGGGCGAGTCATGCCGAACGCCGCGCCTGAATCCTGTATCGGGACGCGGGTACGGAATTGCCGAAGCGCTGTGAGATGGCGCGGCGCGCGGCCTCGAAACGGGTCCATTCGTCTCCATCATGGAGACCGGGAATCGTCACCAGTTCGCCCTGGTCGAGGCCGACCAACGCTGCATCGACCATGTCTTCCACCGGCATCACGATCGACGGGGGCAGTTTCTGCCAAGGCAGGCCAGCGATTTCCCACATGTCGGTTGCCGTCGCGCCGGGCAGGACCGCTTGGACGCGGATCCCTTTGTCGGCGAGTTCGTGCTGCAGCGAATGACTGAAGGCGAGGACATAGGCTTTAGTGGCGCCATACACGCCGTTGAGCGTCTCAGGCGAGATGCCAACGACGGAGCTGATGTTGATGATCGTGCCTGTGCCGCGCTTGACGAATGCAGGTGCCGCGGCGTAAGTCAGTCGCGTGAGAGCGATGCTGTTGAGTGCAATCATCTCTTCCATTTTCTCGATGTCGGCATTGAGAAGAGGCACGACGGCGCCGATACCAGCGTTGTTGACGAGCGTTGTGATACTCGAGTCTTCCTTCAACTTCGCTTCCACTTTCGCGAGATCTACTCTGTTGTTGAGGTCCGCCACGATGGGAGTGATGTGGCGTCCACTCGCGCGCGCGAGGCTGGTAGCGAGCGCTTTGAGGGGCGTCTCGCTTCGGGCTACGAGTATCAGATCGTATCCGCGCTTTACGAGACGGTCCGCATACACAGCCCCGATGCCCCTAGAAGCACCTGTTACCAGGGCGGTGCCCTTTGATGTTGAATTGCTCATATCCTTTTTCTCCTGTCTCCAGTCGAGTCTCTTTGCATTTCATATGGATTATAGCTATAATCCATTCTCCGACTTCGATTCGCATAGTCGGGCTTTGGTTACAAACTTTTTTTGGGGGGGCTCCATGCGCCATTCCAAGGCTGAAAAGGCAAAAACTCATAAGCGCATCGTTGCTATCGCTTCAAGGAGGTTCCGCGAAGAGGGGCTTGCTGGAATCGGAATCGCAGATCTGATGAAAGAAGCGGGCCTTACCGTGGGCGGCTTCTACAAACACTTCAATTCGCGTGACGCTTTAGTGGCTGAAGCGGTCGGCGACGCGCTCGAGCTCTGGAGGCGTCAAGTGGATGCCGCCGCCTCGGGCGGTCCGCCGGTCACCTACGAATCGCTAGTCGATGAATATTTGAGCGAAGCACATCGCAATCATCCAGGTGCAGGTTGTCCAGTCGGCGCTTTGGCAGGAGATCTCGCACGCAGCGACAAGCGCACTCGCGCACTCGTCAGCCGGAAAATTCGGGACAACATTGAGTTGCTCGCAACTATGATTAGAAACACGAACGAGATGGATAGGGGCAGTGCAAGATCGCAGGCAGTCTTGACCTATTGCGCGCTGGTCGGTGCGATCGGTATGGCTCGTGCCGTATCGGACGAGCAGCTTTCGCGCGAAATCTTGAAGACCGCGGCACAGCGTCTGAAGAATCCCGCTTCCTAAAGTGACACCACGACATCGCAGTGCCAACGCTGCTTCCGCCATAACCCTCAGTCTCGCGCCTCGCTGGCAGGGGCGCCTGGAAATCCCTCCATCCCGGAAAACTGGCACGTTGAACTGCCATTCTGGACAAGATAATCCACAATAGGCCGAAACATTTTGGTTGACAACACGGGCGCATCGGGTTTATGGTCTGAGTTAGTTAAATAACTAACTCCTGAGAGTCGGAGAATATGCGGACGGCACGACCGGACAAGCGAACGCGCCTGATTGAGACTGCGACGAAGCTGGCGTATGGACGCGGTTTCCGAGAGACGAGTCTGGCGGACATCGCCGAGGCGGCTCGCGTGCCAGTAGGCAATGTCTACTACTACTTCAAAACCAAGGAAGAACTCGCCGAAGCCGTGGTGGAGCGGCGCCTCGAGGAGGGTCGCGCAGCCCGGGCGGAGTGGGACCGCTTGAGTTCTCCGAAGGAGCGGCTGTTAGCTTTCGTGGGTAGCGTCCAAGCGAACAAGGAGCAACTTGCGCGCGGAGGATGCGCTCTTGGCGGACTGTGCACGGAGTTGCACAAAGAGGGCGGCGCTCTCGCGAAGAGATCCGCGGCGCTCTTCAGTGAGCCCATGCGTTGGCTTGAGGAGCAGTTCCGGACCGCTGGCCATGAAAAGGATTCACGAGAACTCGCGGTCCATTTGTTCTCCGCCTTTCAGGGCATGGCGGCTGTTGCGCTCGGCACCAATGACCGCGAGGTGGTGGTGATGGAGGCAAAGAGGCTTAAAGACTGGATCGGGACCTTGTGACACGCAATCATCGAGCAACCAGGGAGGGTCGGCACCATGAAGAACAATAGTGTCCGAAGTGTTCGGAAGCCGGGCGTCTTTGATTAGAGCGGGGTATTTAATTATGAAACTCACGAACAATACGATTTTGATCACCGGCGGTGGTAGCGGCATCGGTTACGAACTCACGAAACAACTCACGGCACTTGGTAACACGATTCTCATCACGGGCCGCAATCAAGCTCACATGGACCGAGCGAAAGCGGCCTTTCCAAAAATTCACACCTTTCGAAGCGACGTTTCCGATCCGAAAGCGATCGCCACTCTTTACGAACAGGTCACCGAACAATTTCCCGAGCTCAACATTTTGATCAACAACGCCGGCATCATGCGTGAGATCAATGTTCACGACAAAGCTGGAAGCCTCGAAGACATCACTCGAGAAATTGAAATCAATTTGAGCGGACCGATTCGCATGGTGAAACAGTTCTTGCCGCATTTGAAAACAAAATCACAGGCCGCAATCATGAACGTGTCATCGGGATTGGCATTTGTTCCATTGCCCATTTCACCGGTTTATTGCGCCACTAAGGCCGGTCTGCATTCATTCACCGAGTCTCTTCGTATGCAATTGAAAAACACCAGAGTGAAGGTATTTGAGCTGGCACCGCCGGCGACACAAACGGAACTCTTGGGTGCCTTTAATTCTGAAGACATGAAAGGCGTTTCTATCATGAAGGTGGAAGACATGGTTAGAGTCGCCGTCAAAGGAATGCAAACCGATCGATTTGAAATTCGTCCAGGTCAGGCGAATCAGCTCAAAATGATGAGTCGCGTGGCGCCAGGATTTATTTTGAAACAGATGAGCCGATCGGTCGATCGCATGCTCGGCACACACAATTAATTCAAAGCTTGTTAGACGCCAGGCGGCCTGAAACCGCAGGCCCACACGGCGAAGCCTGAAAGGGACCCTCATAGACTGCACACCGAAATTAGTTAGTCAACTGACACATAATCGGGATAGCGAAGCGATCGAATGGCCAACAAGCCCTAAGCGGGCAGAATGGAGTTTTTATGAAAATCGTTTTAGTTGGCGCAAACGGAAAGATCGGGGAACTGGTTCAAAAAGCATTGGCGGGTGCTGGCCATGAGATAGTCAAGGTCGGACGCAAATCGGGCAATTTCCGAGTCGAGATCGAGAACCGCGAAAGTGTCAGGAAGCTTTATCAAGCCGTCGGCTCGTTTGATGCCCCGGCCATTGCAGCAGGTGAAGTCGCATTTGCTCCTCTTTCGGAACTCACCGCTGAAAAATGGGAGTTCTCGTTGGGAAGCAAGCTCATGGGCCAGATTAATCTGGTTCAGGAGGCAATCCCGTTCATCAACGAAAAGGGATC
>Ga0207052_10337_pt1 | contig 11328 bp, 7 predicted proteins | sample Alteio_BWMinCont_62_FD_153294 | JGI IMG/M metagenome (GOLD analysis project Ga0207052, IMG submission 153294) | Enriched cells from forest soil in Barre Woods Harvard Forest LTER site, Petersham, Massachusetts, United States -... | ecosystem: Environmental > Terrestrial > Soil > Temperate forest >...
GCGCTCTCGATGCAGAGCTTGGCAACGGATGGGCGGACGGAGTACACCCGGACGATCTGCCTCGGTGCCTGCATACCTACACACACTCGTTCGATCGCCGGGAGTCCTTTCGGATGCAGTACCGGCTCCGCCGGTATGACGGAGAGCATCGCTGGGTCCTGGACACCGGAGTGCCCCGATTTACCGAAGGGAGGCAGTTTGCTGGCTACATCGGGTCGTGCATCGATGTGACCGATCGAAAAGTAGCCGAGGAGACTCTCGCCGACCTTGAACGCAGGCTGCTTGACGCTCAGGAACAGGAACGATCCAGGATCGCGCGCGAGCTTCACGACGACATCAATCAGCGGCTGGTGATCATGGGCTGGGAGTTGCAGTCGTGGGATCGGTCCGCGGAAGAGCCGGAATCTGGCGCTTTCCTTGCTTCAGTGATTGAACGGCTTGCGAAGATAGGCGTAGATATTCAGGCGATTTCCCGGCGGCTGCACTCCTCGCATCTCGAATACCTCGGCCTTGCGACGGCAGCTGAGGTCCTCTGCAAAGACCTGCGCAAACAGCAGCAGGTCGAGATCGACTTCTGCTGCGACGAAATACTTCCGGACCTTCCCAAAGACATCTCGCTCTGCCTGTATCGCGTGCTCCAGGAAGCGCTGCAGAATGCCATAAAGCACAGCGGCGCGCAGAGATTCACAGTTGAACTCACCGGGGATTCAAGCGGGATCCGGCTGACGGTAAGCGACGATGGAGTGGGCTTCGATCAACAAGGCATCGACAAGCGGCATGGCCTGGGTCTCATCAGCATGCGGGAGAGAATGCGCATGATTCACGGAGAGTTTGGCGTGCGGTCGGCGCCTGGTCATGGCGCCACGGTCACATGCCGGGTACCCCTTGCGCATGAGAGTGTGGTCTCGGACGCGGAGCAGGGGCAAGAAAAAGTGTAAGGTTGTTTCCAACGTTCGCTTCAAAATTGAACTGGTCCGCCGCGGAGGAGGATCTGCCCAAAAAATACCACCACCAGAGCGCTGTCATCCTGAGGAGCGCAGCGACGAAGGATCTGCAGTTGTTTTTCGACGAACTTCGGATACACCAAGCTGGGACAAGTCAGGATTTCTTTTGGGCCGCGGCGAGCGACTCCCTCTTCAGAATCTTCCCGCCCTCCTCGACAACATACAGCCGATTCACGTCCAGGTCCTTCAGCGCATCCACCGCCCCCGAGGGCCAGCGAATCTCGATCAGATCGACTTTCTTCGCATCATTCAACCCAAAATGAATGCGCAGATCGCTGGCCGAGTAGTAGCCGTTGCACGACCGCACCTCTTCGATCTGCGTAAGCGGCGTGGGCTGCCCAGCCGCAGCCGGCTTCGCTGTAAGCACCGGCGACCCTGTCTGGGCGACCACCTTGATGCGCGCGCCGATCCCCGTCCGGTTCGACTTCACGCCCACCAGCCGCACCTTCACCCAGCTTCGGTTCAACGTCGAATCGCAACGCAACAGTTGCGGCGCGGCATTTACGCAATTCACCACCGCATCCAGATCCCCATCGTTGTCGTAGTCGCCCACGGCGAATCCCCGCGCCTTGGCCGCCGCCGTAATTCCACTGCCGCCATTCAAGCTCACATCTTCAAACTGCCCGTTGCGCAAGTTCCGGTAGAGATACTTCCTCTCTGCATAAGCCGCATCCACCTGGGTCCCGTCCACTTCGGGATACACGTGCCCGTTGGCGACAAGAATGTCCAGCCACCCGTCGTTGTCGATATCCATGAAGCTCACGCCCCACCCCAGCAGCCGCGTGTTGATTCCCAGCCCCGCCTGGTACGTGCGATCGTCGAACGACCCGTCGCCCAGGTTCATATACAGCGAATCGGTATCGCCCGCGAAGTTCGTCTTGACGATGTCGAGAAGCCCGTCGCGATTGAAGTCTCCGATCGAAACGCCCATGCCCGCCTGCGGCTTGCCATCGGGAGAATAGGCAACCCCCGCTTCAATCGCCTGGTCCTTGAACGTGCCGTCCTTCTGATTCTGATAAAACGTCGCCGAAGTCGAATCGTTGGCCACGTAAATATCCGGCCACCCGTCCTGGTCGAGATCGGCCACGCCGCAACTCAGCGCATACGTCCCCAGCGTTCCCCACATGCCCGCGCGCTGGCTCACATCGCTGAACGTCCCGTTCCCGTTGTTGTGATAGAGAAGGTTCTTTCCCCCATCGAGTCCCGGCGGCCCGCACGCCACCTGGATTCCCTTGTAGGTGCAGTTTGCATCCTCGGGCAGCGGCGCCGTCTTCACATCGAAGTCGATATAGTTCCCCACAAACAAATCGAGATGCCCGTCCTTGTCGTAATCGAGAAACGCGCATCCCGAATTCCACCGCAGCCGGTCCTGCCACAGCCCGGCCGCTTTCGTCACATCGGTGAATGTGCCGTTCCCGTTATTGCGAAACAGCGCGTTCTGCCCGTAGTAGCTCACGAACAGGTCGTTCCACCCATCGTTGTTGTAGTCGCCCACGCAGCACGCCTGTCCCCACCCCGAACGCGCCAGTCCCGCCTTCACCGTCACATCGGTAAAGGTCCCGTCGCGATTGTTCTTGAACAGATGGCATACCGGCTCATGCCCCTTCGCAAATCCCTCCAGCCGCCATCCATTCACGAGGAAGATATCGAGCCAGTCGTCCTGGTCGTAATCGAAAAACGCCGCCCCGCAACCGGTGGTCTCGAGCAGGTATTTGTTGCGATGCTCGCCGCCGAATATGGTCTCCACGTTGAGCCCAGCCTCTTTGGCGACATCCACAAACTGCACCCCCAGCGGCGTTCCCGCCACGGGTGAGGCCGCGCCCTTGGGCGCCGGCCGTGCCGGCGCCTCATACGACTGCCGCGCGCTCCCCTTGGGCTTCTCCGGCGCCTGGGCCATCGCGAGCACGTCTCGGAGCGATAAAACCAGTGCGGTTCGCGAAAGCGACTTCAAAAATCCCCGACGCTTTGAATCCAATTACAAAACTCCGTCCAGCCCGTCCTACGCACCTTGCGATTGCTCCGGTCCAAAACCCGAGTATACCCGGAGAGATCGGCTTCTGAGATACCGCGACAGCGTGATCCGTTAGCGCAATCGGCGGAGCAGAAATCGAGAAATTTTGATGTATAATTAAGCCATAGTTAGGCCATAATTATGTATGAGTAAGACCGCGAATGAATCCAAAAGCGCCTCCCTCCGGATCACGCTGTCCACTCAGTCGGTCGATCTGTTAGAACTTCTCGCGCAGAGGGGGATCTACGGCAGAAACGCAGCTGAAGTTGCGGGACGCTTTGTCGATAGCGCTCTCCAGAATTTCGTGAACGCGCCCAAACTGGAACTCAAAGCCAAACGAAAGGAATCATGAGAACGAAAGGGTTCCCACGCATAGCCGTACGAATTCAGCGATGCAAAACTTGCAGTCGCGAGGTCGCTAGGAGCGCGATGTCATTTGCTGAGAACCCTTTCTGCCGCGACTGTATATCCGACGCGTTGAAGCACTCGTCTGAGGGATACCGCGAAGTTGCACCGAGCCCTAACGAATACTGGACAATCACAACTGCTCGAAGACCCGTTTGAGGTGGTTCAACGCCTCGCTCCGCGAAGGGCAGAGTCTCCAGAGCTCTCCCCGCCCTCTCGCTCTTACGGTGGTGCCGTTCGTATATACTTCCGTTCCCCATCCACCTCTTGAATTCCGTAATTCGACACTCAGCGGTGTCGGGCAGCCTGCAGCGGTAGACCATTTCATCTCGCCCGAGGAATCAATCTCAACGGACCAATCCTTTTTCATGTGAATTCGGCCGAGCGCATCCGCAAGGCTGGTCGCAGAGTCGAACCGTTCGAGCGGGTTGGATCTCAACGCCTTCCGAATCAGGGTACGCAATGGCTTAGGGACGTGAGGGAGAAAGGCCTGCCTATCGGGGAATTTTTCTCTCGCGACAGCGCTGCAAAAATCCGTATCCGTTCTAAACCTAGCGAGTTGGGTAGAGAATGATTCCTCGCCGTTCACTGCCCGATAGAGCAAGATACCGATTTGGTAGATGTCCGATTGGACCACTGCGTGGCCCGTGCTCAGTACCTCTGGCGGAAGGCTCTTGCGGTAAAGGGGCGGTGCCTTCACAATTCCAGCGGGCCCCAGCGCTCGGGCCTGACCGAAGTCTGCCACGAGCGGCCTCCCGATATCGTCGAAGAGTACGTTCGAAGGCTTCAGGTCGAGGTGGACATATCCGCTCGAATGGATATGGGCAAGCCCCTGGAGGATGCCTTGCCCAAGCCTTGAAATCTCAAACAAGGAAACAGGGCCGGCTTGAAGCCGGTCAGCGAGACTGCCGCTTGCGTAAAATGGCATTGCAACAAACGCCTGATTTCCGAGCTCGCATCCATACTGGACGGAGACAACATTCGGATGAGCCACCGAGTACACCGTCTGGGCCTCTTCAAACCATTTCGGATTCCAGAACGTGGTCTTGTCGATTTCTTTAACGGCCAAGTCTGTGTTTAGCTGCGGGTCGTGAGCTAGATACACCTTCGAATTCAATCCCTGCCCAACTCCAATCTGACGGATTTTTTTGAACTTGAGTTCAGCGATGATCTGCATGGGCTTCCCCCGGCAAAAGAGACGTACCTATAAGGATTGCTTCACGTTTTGACCAGTTTATTCCGCGAAACTCATCGGAATTCAGAAAAAGCTTGGCCGATTTACTTCCCAACAGGCTATTAATTGTTACGATTGCGCCAAGCGTAACGTTTAACCCTAACTCGCCGCATACGGCTAGGAGAACTCCTTCGACTCTTAGCCTCTTTTTTGCAGGTTCGCCGCCGCCACGGGCAATGGGCTCAGGCGTTCTAAGGCCGGCGCTATCAGGCTTGTGTTGCTTGGTAATGAGAAGCAAACGCGCTCTCAGGTGGTTCAACAGCTCTGGATCGGAATAACCTCGCGGCCCGGCCACGCGGTCTACTGCCACGAGGATCGGAGCCTCGATTGTTCCTTCCGATATTGCCCAGTTGAATGCCTCTGGCTCGGCTCTTAAGCCAAGAACTCGCATGCCTTCGCTCCTGCCTCTACGAGGGCCAAATCGCCGCAGGGCGGCCTCTGCCGTGTGGCCGATCACATCGACCCTGGTCAAGTGCTGAAGAAGTTGTCCAGAGTGTACCACGCTCCTCGCGATCTATTGCCGCCACAGCCCGTATCTTGCCGTATTAACATACTTGCGTCGAATCCTTGCGCATCGCACCGTGCGCCAGACATTCAAGTTCAGTCGAAGCCCCGCGCAGGCAAACGGGATGAATGGAGAACAGATGGTTACGCGTAGAGAATTCCTCGACACACTTGCCACCGGAGCGGCCGGCCTGGCCATCACGTCCTCGGCTCGCAGTTACGGCCAGATCATGGGCTCCAACGAACGCCTCAACTTCGCCGTCATCGGCCTCAACAGCCGCGCCTACGCCCACCTGTCCGCGCTCCATACCAACAAGGACGCCGCCCGCATCGGCTATGTCTGCGATGTCGATTCCAACATCCTTTCCAAATTCTCCGCCGCCACCGAAAAGCAGATGGGCGCCGCCCCCAAATGTGAAAAGGACTTCCGCAAGATCCTCGAGAAGACCGACGTCGACGCCATCACCATCGCCACGCCCGACCATTGGCACGCGCCCATGGCCATCCTCGGCCTCCAGGCCGGCAAGCATGTCTACGTCGAAAAGCCCTGCAGCCACAACCCCGCCGAGGGCGTGCTCCTGATCAGGGCCCAGCAGAAATACAACAAGCTGGTCCAGATGGGCACCCAGCAGCGCTCTTCGCCCCACACCATCGAAATCGTGAAGAAAATCCACGACGGCCTCATCGGCCGCGCCTATTACGCCAAGGCCTGGTATACCAACGGCCGCAAAACCATCGGTGAAGGCAAGCCCGCGCCCGTTCCCACACAGCTTGACTGGGAACTCTGGCAGGGCCCCGCGCCGCGCCAGCCCTACAAGGACAACGTGCAGCCCTACAACTGGCACTGGTTCAAAATCTGGGGCACCGGCGAAACCCTCAACAACGGCACCCATGAAATCGACGTGTGCCGCTGGGCCCTCGACGTCGACTACCCCAGCCGAATCACCGCTTCCGGCGGCCGCTACGCCTACACCGACGACTGGCAGTTCTACGACACCATCAACACCAGCTTCGAGTACGAAGACAAGTGCATCTCCTGGGAGTGCACCTGCTGCAACCACATGCATCACTTCAATCGCGACCGCGGTTCCATCATTCAGGGCACCACCGGCACCGTCCTCGTCGATCGCGACGGCTACGAAATCTACGACCTCAAAGGCAAAAAGACCGACGAATTCAAGGTGGGCAGCGAAACTTCAAGCGCCGATCTCGTCGGCGCTGACTCCATGACCGACGCCCACTTCGCCAACTTCATCGCCGGCGTCCGCAAAGGCGAAAAACTCAATGCCCCGGTCGCCATCGGCAACGTCGCCGTCACCATGCTCCAGCTTTCCAACATCGCCTGGGAGATGAAGCGCGACCTCGTCATCAACCCCACCAACGCCATGATCGTGAACGACCCCCAGGCCATGAAAGGCTGGACCCGCGATTACGAAAAAGGCTGGGAACCAAAGGTCTAGCTCTCAGCTTTTAGCTTTTTCGCTTTTAGGTTTGGCTTTTAGCTCTCAGCTTCTTTTGAATTGTCATCCTGAGCGAAGGGCGCGCGCGGCGCGCCCGCAGTCGAAAGCCTGCCCTGAGCCTGCCGAAGGGGACCTGCATTTTGCGATGCCAGCATCACCACCAACTCCGGGTGCCCCATCCTCGCCGCGTCTTTGTTTCTGCGGCTAGGCTGGGAAACCACGAACCTCCTCCGCAGTTTTCGATGTGTCTGAGAGGACATCAAATCAACCCATGAACACAATCTCCCGCCGCACCTTCGTCCGCTCCAGTGCTCTCGCCGCCGCAGCCTGCGCCGCGCCCAGTCTCGCCCTCACCCAGCCCAAACCCGCATCGGGCGCCGCATCCCCCGTTCGCCTCGGCATCGCCACCTACACCTTTCGCAACTTCACCCGCGCCAAGATGGTTCCGTGGGTCAAGCAGCTCAACGTCGCCAGCCTCAACTGCAAAGACATCCTGGATCATCTGCCCATGGACCCCACCGCGGAAGCCGCTGCTCTGGCCGACTACAAATCCAACGCCATCGAACTCCACGCCGCCGGCACCGTCTACTTCCCCAAGGACGAAGACGACGACATCCGCTCCAAGTTTGAATACGCCCAGCGCGCCGGCATCAAAGTCATCGTCGCCGGCGATCCCGCGCCAGCCACTCTGCCCCGCATCGAGAAATTCGTCAAGCAATACGACATCCGCTTCGCCATCCACAACCACGGCCCCGAGGACAAGATCTATCACTCGCCTCTCGACGTCCTCAAAATTGTCGGTTCCATGGACCCGCGCATGGGCTGCTGCATCGACGTAGGCCACTGCGTGCGCGCCGGCACCGATGTCGTCGAAGCCATCCATACCGTCGGCCCGCGCCTCTTCAACATGCACATCAAGGACCTCGCCAGCTTCACCGAAAAAGAGAGCCAGGTCGCCGTCGGCCAGGGCAAGATGCCCATCCGCGAAATCTTCCAGGCCCTCATCCAGACCAACTATCCCGGCTGGGTCGACCTCGAATACGAAATAAACGGCGACGATCCCCTGCCCGGCGTGACACAAAGCTTCGCCTACATGCGCGGCGTCCTCGCCGGCCTGGGCTATGACCCGCGCCTGACGTCCTGAGCGCCCCATCTCCCGTCGCCTCACCTGCCACGGAGGAATTCAGCAAGTTGAGATTCTGATCTGATTCATCTCCGTCCATCAGAACTGGGAGTGAGCGAAAAGGGCCATGCCCTCCCGCTTGCAAGTAGGAAATGAACAAGCGCTGAAATTCCTGCTTCCGGAATCTGACCCGCCTCTACAACGAACGGCCCGCCTGGCCCGCCAACGTCCGTGCCCCATCCTTTCCGTTTTTTTTTCTGCGGAAAGGGTGGGAAACCACGAAACCCAAATAGCCACGCACTTTGTTAGCCTGCGGGTGTAACTCGCAGCGCCCGGTTATCCAATCTGAATCTTGATATTCTTCCCCGCCGCCTGCGCAGTCTTATTATTGTCGCCCGTCACATTCGCCGTCTGCGTCGCATTCACGCCCAGGTTCATCTCCTTCAACATCCCCGCAAGCTGTTCAAGAAACTCCGAATCCTTCTCCGCCACATCCTCGATTTCGAGCCGCAGAGCCACCAGCCAGTCGTACAGCTTCCCCCGGCTCACTCAGAAAACCATGGGCCGTCCCCAGCCGACCCGCCCTTCGCGCCACCATCAAAGCCGACGATAAGTTGGCGATTATGCGCAAACTGAGAATCGTTCCCGGTGACATCCGCGTTTTTGGGTACCAATCCTCGGAATGCCGCTCAACCCTAGGTCGATGAGCGCGTTGGCCTGTACTCGTCAATCGAGTCTCCGCCCCCGCCCTGCGCTTGCTCGTCCAGACGCCTAATTTCGTTGAAATATTCGATAGCGGTCACCGTCGAGGAGTTCACTTCAGGCACTTGCCTACTGGAGATTCTCCGCCATCAGAATAACGCTCTTCGATTCGGCCTGCGCATACAACAGTGTTCGCCCGTCCGGCGAAGCGGCGAGGTTCGCTGTCAATGGAAACGGATCTTCCTTCAGGACGAGCACTGGCATGATCTGGCCGGTCTTGAAGCCGTAGTACAGGATCGTAGGCCCGTTCGCTGCATCGGCATCCACCAGATAAATCCCCGTCTCGACGACCGCGAAGTGTCCCCAGTAGCCAATATGGGGCGCCTCTGTGATGCGGCGCTCCTCGCCGCCTGTGGAGGGAACTCTCCAGATGCCTGCGCCCTCGAGCTTTGAGTAATAGACCGTCTTTCCGTCGAAGGATTCGAACGCGGCCATTCCCCCGTGGTATGTGATCTGTGTTTCGCGCCCGGCGGCCAGCACCCGCTTCCACACCTGCCAATCTCCCGTGCGGTTTGACATGAAATAGAGAGAAGCACCATCCCGCGACCAGCTGGCAACCCCGTTTTGATAGTCGCCGGATGTGATCGCATGCACGTTGCGTCCCTCAGAATCGATGACGAAGACCTGGGCGTGCGTATCAGGCCGATAGTCAAAGGCGATCCGTTTGCCGTCGGGCGACCACCGGGGTGTACCGGCGTGACCGCCAAAGAAAGTCAACTGCTTAGGGTCATTACCATCCGCGTTGCTCCTCCAGATCTCGCGGCTCCCCGTGCGCACGGACTCGAACACGATGTGTCGTCCATCCGGGGAGAGTTGCGCCGCATCATTGGTGCCACTGGTAGCGATGACTCTGGTTTGCGAAACAACGGGTCCGCCTGCCCGCAAAAGATCGGCGCGCCAGATTGACGCTGACCCCGAACCCTGCGTATAGGCCAGGCGTCCGCCATCGCGCGAAAGTGCCCCCACTTCGGGATAGATGTTATCGGCCTCAATCGCGCCGGTATCGACCGAGACGCGCCACGGCCGGCCGAGGCCACTGCGAGTGGATTTGAAGATGATGGATCGCCCATCCGCGGCCCACATGATCTTCGGTATGAACTTGTTTTCGGAGGTGAGCCGTCGCAGATTTCCCCCCGTGACTGAAACCGTATAGATATCGCAGACCTGGTGGGTAGGCATCCGGATGAACGCAATGGAGCCTTGGTCCGGTGACAGAGCCGGGGCGAGATCTCCGATGTCCCCGCTCGGTGGAGTGGTCAGGCATCGCCGGTCTCCCGTTTGAACAGAGAAGACCACAATGGCACGCGGGCCATTCGGAAAACACCGGTCGGCCAGGACCAGGAACTTCCCGTCGGAACTCCAATTGGAAAACTGAACGTCACCAGTAATGCATGCGACCTCGGTGAGTTTGCGCTCGTTCCCGCCCTTGGCGGGAACGACGAAGATTGCGCCGCCATGATCATCGCAGCGAGCAAAGGCAATTTCGCGTCCGTCCGGAGACCACGTTGGGGACCTGACCAGGCCGCTGCTTGTATGTGTCAGCCGCAGAGGCTTGTCGCTGCCGATCGTCTGCACATATAAATCACTCTTGGTCGGATTTTCGCCGTTCCAGAGAAAGGCGATTTGCTTCTCATCGGGTGAGAACGCCGGGTCCCGGACCAAGCCTGGCAAGCTTGTAAGAGGAATGGTATGCGCGGTAGCCGGAGGGGAATGGCCGATTCTGAATGTGGCCAGCAGACCATGGGCCGCCACGGAACGCACCAGCCAGCTACAGAGGGCAACCGTACACACAAGGATGATGGCGACAAACCATGGGCGCAATCGCCCCGCGCGTTCCCCCATATTCTGCTGGACCCGAACGCTGCCCGAGTCCTCTGGAGGGGTGGTGACAGCGGACGTTTTCTTGTGACTCAGCTCCTCGGGATCGGTGGAATTCTCAAGAAGGCCCTCTACTGTGTCCGGCCGTTCCACCGTCGCAATGAGCCGATATCCCCGCCGCGCCACGGTCTCGATGTAGCGCGGGTTTTGAGCCGAATCTCCGAACGCTATACGCAGTTTGTTGATCGCCGTGTGAATACTGTGTTCGAACTCGACAACCCTGTCATCCGGCCATAGCTTCTTCTGGATCTCTTCGCGTGTGATCAGCCCCTTCGGCCGCTCCAGCAACATCAGCAGTATCTGGAAGGGTTGTTCTTGAAGCCGGATCCTCTGATGCCCAGCGTAGAGCTCGCCCGCGTCGCGATCCAATTCGAACGCGCCAACCTGTACTCGGTCTGAGTCCGCGGCATCCATGAGTGTCCAGCCTGTTGCGGATGCTTACCGCTAGTTCCCATCCAACGTACCATACCTCCGACTTCTGTTCGATGCTGAGGGCGGCGTCCTCCAATTCGCAAACGAAATGAGCGGTGCAAGGTTCGCGCTTTCATGCGGTTACGCAATTGAGCGCGGGTTGAGGGTGAGTTGAGCTTTGGTGCATTGTGATCGGAACGGAGTTCAGGGCAAGGTGATGAGGTTCGCTCTGATTCCCCGCGATCCGCAGGAGCCTTCCTCGGCCGCCGACAGAAATCCTTGTCCTCAACCCGGCCGACCGTCGTGCGCACGCGTCGGCCAGGCACCCGTAAAACTCCTCTCGTCGTCCTTCGCACGTGTCCGGTCGGGAGACCAACCCTCAATTCAAAAGGAGAAGATTTCATGTGTTCAGTCCTTTCGAACTTCGTTCCCCTCGCTGCGTTGTTGATCATTCCGGCCCTCTCCCTCGCGCTTCACTCCGCCCCCGCCTTTGCAGCCAACGATGTCTGCAGTGACGCTACTCTCGTGGGCAGCTA
>Ga0207052_10338_pt1 | contig 11328 bp, 10 predicted proteins | sample Alteio_BWMinCont_62_FD_153294 | JGI IMG/M metagenome (GOLD analysis project Ga0207052, IMG submission 153294) | Enriched cells from forest soil in Barre Woods Harvard Forest LTER site, Petersham, Massachusetts, United States -... | ecosystem: Environmental > Terrestrial > Soil > Temperate forest >...
TGTCCGCCACGATGCCGCGGGATGCGTTGCGACGGTCACATCCCGGTCAGAAACAGGTGGTTGAGTGCGCGGATTCGTGCAACCCGTGAATCGGGTTCTAGCTCTAACTGCCAGAGGTAGATGCGAGATTAAAAGCGGTGCTCAAAAGGAGAGTTTCTTGTCCAAAATCACGATTGGAACGATTCTGCTGCTGTCTACTCTGCTGATGGGAACTGTTAGTTCTGTCCGCGCGCAAGGAGTCAGCCCCTATTTTGGGCTAGGCTCGGCAACAGATTCTGCGGGAACAAGCGCGGGGTGTCCGTCAAAGAACCTTTTCGATGACATCACGGGTTTCTGCGAACCTGGACCTACCATTGGCGGCGTCTTCGGCGTCTTTGGCGTGGACTTCATGTTAAAGGCACATCTGGGCTTCAACGGTGAATACGCTTTCCGCTTCGCTCAAGCGCCCTATTTGCCGGCGGCAGGATTGAACTATCGGCCTGGCTTTTACGATTTCAACGTTATATACCAGCCTCTCTCCGGCAAGCGCATTGTTCCGCTCGTGGAAGGCGGTATCGGCGGGGCGCGAATTGCCCTCTATCAGACCCAAACGGTTTCTCTGACGGGTATTACCAGCACGTTTAGCATCCCGGCCGGTCTGAACGCGAATCACTTCCAGGTGCATGGCGCCGTCGGCGTGAAGCTCTATGTGAAGGGCAATATCTTCATCAAGCCACAATTTGATATCCATTATGTGACTCACCTCACCGATCAATTCGGCCGGGACTGGGTCCCGCAATATACCGTCGCGGTCGGCTATACCTTCGGAGAACGTTAAACGCGCCACACTTCAGCGGCGAGAGCGCCTCGTTCGGCCATTTGCACTCTGCCCGGACTCGAACGCAAAGGGCGAATTTCGCCGGAACGTCTTGCATATTTCACACAAGACGCATAGACAGGACACTTTGACAAAGGAACGATTCTTGTCCAGGCTTATCTTGCGAACAGTTCCGCTTCTATGTGCGCTCGTCCTGGTAAGCGCGTATGGCGCTCACGCCCAGCGCGTCAGCGCATATTTTGGTTTAGGCGGCGCAAAAGACAGAGCGGGAACCACAAGCACCGGCACAAACACTTGTCCCACGGGGCAGCTTTTCGATGGATTAATCTGCGAGCCCGGGCCCACGATCGGGGGTCTATTCGGCACCTTTGGCGTTGACGTCAGGTTCAAACGGCACCTTGGTATTAACGCCGAATACGCGTTCCACTTTAAGCAGGTGCCGTTTCTTCCCTTGGACAGCTTGAATATGCGTCCCGCATTCTATGATGTGAATGTGATGTGGATGCGGGTCGCGGGCAAGCGCATTGCTCCGCTTTTGGAGGGCGGTGCCGGCGGCGCCAGACTAGGCCTGCGTTCTACGTCCACAACTCCAATTACAGGCATTACGAACATATCTAGTTTCCCGGCGGGGTCCAGACCCAATCACGCTCAGTTGCATTTTGGAGCCGGCCTGAAGTTTTACGTGAAAGGGAACCTATTCGTTAAGCCGCAGTTCGATCTCCATTACGTATTTAACTTCACGGACCAATTCGGCCGCAACCTCGTGCCGCAGTACAGCGGCTCTGTCGGATATACCTTTGGCGGACGCTGAGTCCTCCGTCTTTCCGACCGCGAGAGGGTTCGTATACGCAGCTGCATTTTCCCGGCCCTTTCGCCTGGCGTCCATCATCACTAGAATGGAGTGAGGTGCACCGACCGCGGGAAGTCTTAAGCAGACCACTCGGATCGGAGAAATACTGAAGTCACTCACGAGAGGTAGTCATGGCTCCCAGACCGATTCCCGAGGGATATCACAGCGTAACGCCATATCTCGTCGTTACGGGCGCGGCGAGTGCAATCGAATTCTACAAACACGCTTTCGGCGCCAAGGAAGTGATGCGCATACCACATCCCGACGGACGCATAGGTCATGCCGAACTGCAGATGGGCGATTCGCGGATCATGCTGGCGGATGAATTCCCGGAGATGGGTGCGCGCAGCCCCCTGTCACTGGGCGGCACGCCTGTGAGCATCTTGCTTTATGTCGATGATGTGGATGCCGTCACAACTCGGGCGCTGGCCGCCGGCGCAAAATTGATGCGACCGGTCAAAGATCAATTTTATGGGGACCGGACCGGGACGTTGAGTGATCCTTTCGGTCATCAGTGGACAATTGCCACCCACAAAGAGGACGTCTCTTTCGAAGAGATGCAGAAGCGCGCTGCTGCCGCAGCTGTAAGCCAGTCATAAATCCCGAATACCGATTTTCTAAGGCTCGACTCGAGCCTTTTCCCCATCAAACGAATAAGTGGGGAAAAACATGGCTCAGCCTCGACGCATCATCGCTCCGGCCCCTCAAGTCGCTCCCAGGTGGATTGCCACTGAAGGCAGCCCACAACGCAGCGCAGACACTGAAAGGAAATCAGTTCCGTGGGTGATAATCGCCGTGCTGCTGTTAGCCCTGGTCGTCATCTTCGGGCTCTGGGGCAAGCTGCCTAAGCGCCCCCGAATGCCCCACGAAACTCCATCCGGCAAGGCGCCAGGAGTTTCAAGCCTCGTCATTGGTAACTCTCTTCCCATGTAATCCGTCCAAGACGAAGAAAATCATGAAAGCGATGCCGCAAATGGATAAGATTGCGTGCGATCGCAGATAAGGCGTAGGCTCCATCGGTTTGATACTTGGAGGATTTCGAAAAATGGGTATTCGCTGCACGCGCGCAATGCTGGCTATCATGGCTGCGCTTGCTTTTTCATCGCTTGGCATGGCCCAGGCGCCTCAATCTCAGAAAGAGACCGCGGAACAGTGGCCGTGGAAATATAACGGCCGCGACCGAATCGTTGGCACAGGCGGGCCCGCGCCCGTCCATGATCTGACGGGAACGTGGGCCGGCCCGCAATCGGGGTCAGGTGTGCCCGGCCTGCCCCAATCGGAAGTGCCTTCTTTCACTCCAGAGGGACAAAAGCTATTCGCTGCCAGTCGACCCATCGGGAAGTACAGTCCCGCGGGCACGAACGACCCCAATTTCAGGACGTGCGACCCCTTTGGATTTCCACGCGCGGCGCTCGACGAAATCCGCCACGTGCAGTTCGGAAACATGCCCAACCGCATCGTCGTCATGTACCAGTTCCAGCAGGTTTGGCGCGAAATCTGGATGGACGGACGAGAACTCCCTAAGAATGTGGGCGGCACCGAAAAGAGTGCGCCGGACCCGCGCTACTACGGATATTCGGTTGGCCACTGGGAAAACGACAATACGCTGGTTGTGGAGACAACCGGGCTGGACGAAAACACTTGGTTGACGAAGAACGGCTATCCCCACACGATGCAAGCCCGAATCCAAGAGCGATGGGTGCGGACGGACCGCAATGATCTGAAGGTGTCTCTTACCGTCGAAGACCCGAAGTTCTATACGAAACCCTTCTCGCTCGGTACGGTCTATTTCCGGTGGGTTCCCGGCCAGCTTTTCGACGAGAAGCTGTGCATACCATCAGACACGATTGAGTATTTGAAATCGGTGGGCGACCCGGCAGGCACGGACCCTAACATCAAGGTGCCGGGCCAACCCCAATCACAGCGCTAATTCAGGAAGAGCAGCGACGCGACTGACCGCCCTTAGGTTCTACCGGCGGTCGCACCACGCCGCTGTTGCAGCGCACGGCGATATGCCTGTCCGCGTTCGAAGCCATGTTCGAACGGCTCGCGGTCGTACATCCGCGGGTAACGATTGCGCAGATCGTCGAGGCATTCATCGTAGGATTTATCACGGCAACTGGGAAGCAGGGCAGCTTCGAACCCGTCACGGAAGTAAGGCTCGTCTTCTTCGAATTTCCTGCCGTCAACCTCGTAGTGCTCCCGCTCGACGTCGCGCAAGCCGATCCACCACATTTCGCGGGCGCGGTCCACGCTTTCGGCTCCCGCGGCATCGAACGCCCCGCGCCCTGGTTCGACCATTTCGTCATCCACGCGGGCGATCACGAGACTTCGCCCGCGCCTGAGCGCGTCCTCATAAACAAAGAACTCTTCTTCAGGCAACGAAGCAAACACAGTCTTTTCGGCTTCATTTCCAATTACGCCTCCTCCAATCGCGCCCAGCAAGGCGCCCCCCGCAAGTCCGAGAGCCAGCACAAAACCGACTCCGGGCAAAATCATCGTTGCGATCATTTCTCCTATGCCCGCGCCGAGTGCACCGCCGGTTAGCGCGCCCAAAGTCTTGACCATGCCGGGCTGCTCGCCTTGTGACGTCGGAACAGCGGCCAATTCCGCTTCAGTGGCCTGAGGCGTCAGCAGATTGATGCGCTCACTTGGAATTCCTATCTCTCTTAGTTTGGCAATACCGCGCTCGGCATCCGACCGTGACTTAAAAACTCCAACGACTGATGGCATGAGCCTCCCCTTTCTTGCCCCTGCTGTAGCATTTTCGGCGCCGGGCCAGCGCTCTCATTCATAAGATGGCCGTTGCTACCAAACCGTGGACGTTCGCGGCCTCCAGGCCAATTGAATACCTATCCTGGACCAAGCGGCTAAAGCGAGGCTGTGTCGATTTCGAATGGGGCGGGCACAGGCGCCGGCTTGGATGCGGCGGACTCCGGCGGACCCATGCGAATTTCCGAAAGTTCGCTAATCAAATTGGCCGCCCATCGATAGATATTGTGTTCGCGTACGGTGCGCCGCAGCGCTTGCATGCGCCTTTCGATCTCGGGCGCTGGCATTTCCAGCGCGGTGTTGATGGCGTCTGCAATCAACTCGGTATCGTAGGGATTTACGATGAGCGCATCGTGAAGCTCGCGGCTGGCTCCGGCAAAACGGCTCAGAATCAGCACGCCGCGTTCATCGTCGCGTGCGGCCACATACTCTTTAGCTACGAGGTTCATGCCGTCGTGCAATGAAGTGACGAGGCACAAATCCGAGGCGCGATAAAAGCGTTCGATCTCCTGATGCGAGTGGTGGCGCTTGAGCAAAACGATCGGCTTCCATTGATTGGTCTGGAAGCTCCGATTGATGCGATTCGCTTCGGCTTCCACGTCCGCGTAAAGTTCCAGATAGCGCTTGATCTGCATGCGACTAGGAGCGCCGATCTGCACAAATGTGAATTTGCCCTGATAATAGGGATATTTTTCGAGAAAGCGTTCGATTCCGTGGAAGCGCTCGAGAATTCCTTTGGTGTAATCGACGCGGTCCACGCCCACGCCCATGAACTTGGCCTGCACGCCGACTCCGGCCAGCAGCGCGGCGCGATCCACGTAGGGCGATTCGCGGCTCTCGGTATCGTGTCCATCGGCGAAATCGATGCTGATCGGGAACGGCCGGACGCGCGTCAGATGGCCTGCGCGATTCACGGTCAGGCTCTCGCGCTCGATGCGGCACTCCACGGCATGATCGACCGTCTCGAGAAAATTGTTGCAATGGTTCTGGATGTGAAAGCCCACCAGGTCCGCGCCCAGCAACCCATCGACAAGCTCGCGCTCCCACGGGCAGATTCCAAAAGCTTCCGCATTGGGCCACGGAATATGCCAGAAAATCGCCACGCGAGCGTCGGGCCGCGCGTTTTTGATCATGCGTGGAAGCAAAGCGAAGTGATAATCCTGCACCAGGATAAAAGGCTTCTGCGTGTCCGCGATCTCTTCGAGCACAGCATCGGCAAATTTGCGGTTCACCTGCTGGTAGTATTCCCAATTCTCGGAGCGAAAGATCGGCCGCGTATGCGCGATATGGCAAAGCGGCCAAAGACCCTCATTGGCGAAGCCGAAGTAATAGCCGTTTTCCTCTTCTTTGCTGAGCCAAACACGCCGCAGAGTGTATTGCGGTTCGGCGGGCGGTACGCGCAGTCGATTGTGCTCGTCTACAGTTTCGCGATCGGCGTCGCCGCTGGCTTCGGCAATCCAGGTGCCGTCGCAAGAACGCAGGATCGGCTCGAGCGCGGTCACGAGTCCGCTGGCCGGTACCATGATTTCCAGGTTGCCGTTCTGCCGCGTGTGGATATAAGGCTCGCGATTCGACACCACCACAAGACGCCTTTGCTGCAGGCGCTTGCGTACGTGCACGGACAAACGGTCGGAGGTCCACAGCGACTCGGCTGTCTCCCGCAGGTGCGCTTCTCGTTCCGCCGCGGCCCGCGCTTCCTGCAAAGACTTGACTACCCCTTCCATCTCCTTCGCCAGGGGACCCAGCAACTCGCTGCGAGGTGGCGCAGCAACATCGCCGAACTTTCCGCTACGTAAAGCCTTCAGCCACTGGGCGGCCTTCGTGATCGGACTCACCAGGCTCCAGCGGATCACCAGGAACGTGATAAGCACGATAAGCAGAACTTCCAGCGAAACGTGGATCAGCGTTTGCCGCCAGATTACGGCGCTTTCTTCGCGAATGAAGCCGGCATCGTGAAAGACGCCCAGTCCCATCGCTTTCCCATCGGCGCGACGCATCGAGAGCGTTTCCGCGTGGTAATACCTCGTGCCAAGGGTAAGAAACGTCCCGCGTCCCTCGGGAATTTCCGGATCCATTTTTGGCGTTAATGCAGGTAAGGCATTTTCGAGTGATGCCGGCAGGCGATCGGTCATGGCAACAGTCTTGCCCGCGTCATCGAAAATCGCCGCCCCCAGAATGCGCTCGCGCGTGCTGAGCCGATTGAGAGCGCGTCGCAACTCCGTTGCAGAGGAATTTTTATCCAGCAGCGGTTGCAGGTTATCGGCCAAGCTCTGCGCCGCCAGGCTGGCGCGCTGGTCCAACTCCTTGTGCAGCGCCTCTTCCTGATCCTGCACCTGATAATATGCAAACAGGCCGGAGATCAGCGCGAGACACGCGATAACCGGAAGCATTAACCGCAGACTAAATCTCATTCCACTTCCTCGCTGCACGCTGGGTGCGAAACTAGTCGATTACATGCGGGCTGTTAGTATTCGATGATTCGAGATCGAGCGGCGCTGCCGCGACTCGGAATCATTTCTAAACTTTGCTCGCCGGCTTCGTTGGGCGTTTTGGTTAGGGATCGCGAGCGAGAACTACTGCCTGGCTGATAAGCATTGGGCTAACTTTCTTCTTTGGACTCAGCGTGACTTCTCCCATTCATTTTTTGAGTCCGGGCTCTCAGTAAGTGCCGTTGCGACCGCAGTTTGCAGAACAATCCGTACGAGCACTCTGCTGGCCGCTTGGCTCCATTAAATACCTCACCATCTACTGCAAAAACCATACCCATAAACGTGTACGAAAGGCATGACCTTGGTGAATACGAGAGCAAAACGTGAGCCAATTCATCCAAAAACTCGGGTTACTTAATTATTTCTCACCCTGAGGGACAGTCGCTTCCTGCCCTCCGGGACAGGTCAGGAACGGCTGTTCTTTCTCGGCACAGGAGGCCAGTAGAGGCTAACCGCCGTCGCGAACTATCCTGAGACGCTCGCGCTATTTCCCAGGAGCGTAATCTATGGGTTCTGCCGCCGCTTCCATCGAAGACAGTATCTTCTGCGACCGTTGCGGCGAGGCTTTCGCCCCGAAGAAACCCGTGTGTGTCGGCTGCGGGGCGACGCCGGCACGACATTGGCTTCAACTCACAAGCCTTATGGTGTTTGTGCTAGCGGCGTTCTGCAATGCGCTGGTGTGCTGGTTTCTGCTGCCGCGGCTGGTAAGCGTACGAAATGCGCAGGTCTTTCGAGGCTGGCTCTGGCTGGACGAAAAGGCTTCGATCTATGGCTGGGCGCCGATCATCATGGCCATCCTGGCCTGGGACTACTTCATCTGGCGCCGTTCGCGGCGTGCAAAGCAGACCGGGCACAAAATCAAGGGCTGGATCACGCGAAAGCTCCTCACGTTTGTGCTGGTCACAGCCGTGACTCCGCTTCTTCCCTGGTGGATTCCCGCGGGCCAGCCGCCGGATAGTTTCATCGCCCGCATATCGCGCTATCCGGGGTTGCCTTCGAGTCTGGCCTGGCTCACAGTTACGCTCGTGCTGATTCTGCTCGTCTGGAATCCTGCGACGCGCGATTCCCTGCTCGGCCACGGCAGAATTCTGAGCCTGATCAGCATAGCGACGCTATTCGTGCTGCTGGCGATGACCCTGCTCGGCTGGTCGTTGACTTACTACTAGACCTCACCGTTGCCGTTAAGTCTGCCTTGCGGAATCAGAATTCTCAGTGCGTCCACTCGGTAAGAATTGCCGTCGCTGCATCTTTTTTTCCCTGCTGCTCCGCGTTAACATCTCGCCGCCTGCCTCAAACGCGATCATGCCTGCCTCCGGCGCACGGTTGAAAAGAGCCCTCATCTTCGTCCATCGCTGGATGGGCGTGCTTTTTTGTCTGCTATTCGTCACGTGGTTCGCTTCCGGAATCGTAATGATGTATTGGCAATACCCGCAAGTCTCGCCAGCAGATCGTTTGAGCCGGGCGCCCGCGCTTGACGCTTCCCGAATCCACGTCTTGCCTCAACCGGCCTACGCACGGCTCAAAATCGATAGCCCTCCTCCTCTAGGAGCGCAGCTTGTCACTTTCGATGGACGTCCCGCTTATCGCTTTCGCATCGGCCTTGGCGATCTCTCCATCGTCTATGCCGATACCGGCGAGGCCCAGGAGGATTTTTTCGCCGGAACTAACCCTCCGCATCGCCTCCGCCTGGACGGGCCAGCCTTCCACCGCCGCTAAGGAAGAAGACAACACCGAAGAAGATCAGTGGACCGTCTCGGAGGACTTCGCAGATCTCCGGCCGTTGCGCAAATACAGTTGGCCCAATGGCCAACAGGTCTATGTCTCAACGATAACGGGCGACGTCGTGCAATACACCACACGTGGCTCGCGCCTCGCGGCGTATTTCGGCGCGATCCCGCATTGGCTTTACTTCACGCCACTGCGCAGGCGCGGACAGCAGTGGAGCCGTTTGGTCATCTGGTCGTCCGGCCTCGGAACCATTGCGGCCATCCTCGGCATCACGGTAGGACTTTGGATGTATTCGCCTTCAAGAACCTATCGTTACGCAGGAACGCCCGCGAGCTTTCCTTATCATGGGCAGAAGCGTTGGCATGCGATCCTCGGCCTGTTCTTCGGACTTTTCGCCTGCACCTGGGCTTTTAGCGGAATGTTGTCGATGGATCCATTCCCCAAATTGCAGGAAGGCGCGGACGACGGACCTGCCGCTCGGCTGGCCACAGCACTTCGCGAGATGCCGCCGCTCGAAGTCTTCACCGCGAAGCCACCACAGATGGTCGTGTCGGAGGCCGAAACCGCTTTCGGATCCAGAGTGAAACAACTGGACCTGATTTCTGGTGCGGGCGAGCCGGCTTATTTGGCGGTCCTGGGGCCGCAAGAGACGCGCGTGATTCCTGTGCTTGGCCGGCCGTCTTACGAATTCGATCGCGATCGGATCTTCGCAGCTCTAGAAAGAGCGGCACGCCCGTACGTGGTCACACAGGTGCGGAGTGTGACTGAGTACGAATCCTACTATCTCGACCGCAACAACGAGCTGCCTCTGCCGGTGATTTTTGTGCAACTGAACGATCCGGCGCTATCCGCGTATTACATCGACTCCAAAACGCTGCGCATCGTGCAGAGCTACAATTCGAATTCGCGGTGGAATCGCTGGTTCTACCACGGCCTTCATTCGTTCAATCTGCCCTGGCTTTATAAATACCGGCCTGCGTGGGATATTGCGGTGATCTTTCTACTGTTGGGAGGCGCTTCCCTTTCCATTACCGCGCTGATCCTGGCGTGGAACGTACTGTGGCGCAAACTCGCCCCTTGGGGCGGGACCGGCGAGAGTATCGAGCCCCCAAGCTCACGCCCGGAGGCTCGATAGCCGGGCTGGACCTTTAGGCTTCTCCAAACACGAGCACCTGCTTTGAACCCCCAAATCTCAGCTCTTTAAGTGTGTGTGAACCGTCGGCATTATTGCTGTAAACCACGGCATCGGCTGGGTACTTTGTCTCCCGCTCTACCATTTTGCCGGCGGCCGTAGCCACCACCTGGCCGTTTCTCCTGAAAGTCACCGTCGCTTCCGGGCTGTGGGTAACCCACGCTACCTCGTAAAACCCAGGCATCATCTCCGCCCCATTCAGCTTGACCGGCGTCTTGAACGAAAGCGTGCGCGAATTCGCTGCTGCCGCCCAAAGGCTCGCTACGAATAGGATCGCCAGCACCATCCAGACATTTCCACGATATCCGTTGCTTTTCATTTTCCCTCCTGCATCTCCCTACTGATTTCGGGCTGGTCGGTACGCTGAAGTGCTACCGCTCTCTGTGCCCGTGCCGGACTCTCGGCCGGCGCACAAAAAATGCATTCGGGGGCCAGGTACCTCAATGCACGAAAGATAAAATGTTGGTAACGCGCTAACCCACTATGCTCCAATGGGATAGCACGTTAGGTAACGCAGCAATCGTGACGGCTTTATTGACTTAAGGTGCTAGAATCGATCTTTCCCGGAAAGCTCAAAATGCAGTCCATCCCCACGCAAGCTTCCAATCCGCCGCCGCGGCTCATTCGCTTCGGGATTTTTGAAGCTGACCTCAGCGCCGGAGAATTGCGCAAGGGTGGCTCGAGGATTCGGCTCCAGGAACAGCCGTTCCAGATTCTTGCGATGTTGCTCGAGCGGCCGGGTCAGATCATCACGCGGGAAGAGTTGCGCAGCAGGCTTTGGCCCGGCGACACTTTCGTCGACTTTGAACATGGGGTGAACTCAGCTGTTGCTCGGCTGCGCGACGCCTTGGGCGATTCGGCCGACCGTCCGCACTATGTCGAGACCTTGCCGCGGCGGGGCTATCGCCTAATCGTCACGGTCGAAGGCGCACCGCCTCCCGCTCCGGCGTCCGCCCCTGCTACGCCAGCGGCTCTTCCGTAAATGGTCACCCTGTCACGCAGACGGAGCAGGTACCTGCAGCGCCGCAGGTTGTCGCGCCGCCTTCCCCGGCTACCAGCCTCCGACGGCGCCGTTCGCTGGCAGTGGCCATATTGGGAGCGGTCGTGTTAGGCCTTGCTGGATATTCTTACTATTCGCGCCCCGCAGATGCGCTCACTGAAACCGATTCCATCGTGCTGGCAGACTTTGCCAATTCAACTTCCGACCCTGTTTTCGACAACACACTCCGGCAAGCGTTGGAAGTCAAACTCATCGATTCCCCATTCCTCAATATCGTTCCCGAAGACAGAATGCGCGACACTTTGCGCTTCATGGGCCGTTCGCCCGATGAGCGGCTGACTGCGGCCACAGCTCGCGAGGTTTGTCAGCGCTTATCGAGCAAAGCCATGCTCACCGGCTCGATTACCCAGTTAGACGATCACTATTCGATCCTGTTGGAGGCGAGCAATTGCGCTACCGGTGATTTACTTGCCCGTGCCG
>Ga0207052_10259_pt1 | contig 11213 bp, 7 predicted proteins | sample Alteio_BWMinCont_62_FD_153294 | JGI IMG/M metagenome (GOLD analysis project Ga0207052, IMG submission 153294) | Enriched cells from forest soil in Barre Woods Harvard Forest LTER site, Petersham, Massachusetts, United States -... | ecosystem: Environmental > Terrestrial > Soil > Temperate forest >...
TCGGGATCGATCACCACGGACTGCACGCCATCGGGCATCGCGAAATCCTTCACATCGCGGTACGCTGCGAGATTCGTCGCGCGCGTCATGAAATCGGCCCAAATCGGCGCCGCTACCGCGCCACCAGGAAGCCCCAGGTCGCGATTGTCGTCAAAGCCGATCCAAATCACGCAGAGAAGATTTGAAGTGAAGCCCGCGAACCAACCATCTCGCGAAGTGCCCGTCTTTCCGGCCGCCGGCAAAGTAAATCCGCGCGCCCGGACGCCCGCGCCCGTGCCACGGTTCAGGACATCCTTCAGGAGACTGTCGACCAAAAATGCGACGCGCGGATCGAGCGCCATGTGTGTCTGCGGCGCGAATTTTTCGAGCGGTGTTCCGTCGGCGTTGATGACGCTTCGCAGAAACTGCGGCTCGGCGCGCATCCCCATGTTTGCGAAGGTCGTGTAGCCTGCCGCGACGTCAATGGGCGTCATTTCATAGGCGCCGAGCGCGACTGCGGGTGTGGGCTGAATATTGTTGCCTAGCCCCATTTGCCGGGCTACCTGCACGACGCGTCCGTAGCCGATGAGCTCGGCGACTTTGACAGTCGCTACGTTGAGCGAGTTCGTGAGCGCGTCGCGCGCGGTTACGCGGCCCATGAACTTTTCGCCGTAGTTGTTGGGAGTGTAGTCCTTGCCGTCGAATTCAAAGGTCGTCGGCTCGTCATCAATCGTGGTTGCAGGGGTGATGACCGGCTGCACGCCGTCCACGGCATTGTCAAAAGCCGCGGCGTATACAAAGGGTTTGAACACCGAGCCGGGCTGGCGATGCGCCAGGGCGTGATTGAGCTGGCTCTGACCGTAGTCTCTTCCTCCAATGACCGCCTTGATTTCTCCGGTCTTGGGATCCAGCGCCACAAGCGCCACTTGCGCTTGCGGAACCGGCTCGTTGCTGCCCTTCTTCGCCAACTCGCGCTTCCACTTGTCGTATTTCTTCGCAAGCAGCGTGTCCACGTTCTTCATTCCCGCATCCACGGCCGCTGCCGCGGCGCGCTGCAAGGCCGGGTCGAGGGTGGTGTAGACGCGGAAATTCTCACTGAGCAGCTCGTTCTCCGAGTATTTGTCGAGCAGGTGGTCCTTCACCATATCAATGAAGTACGGAGCTTCGCCGCCCGAGTTGGACGCACGCACGATTTTCAGCGGCGCGCGCTTGGCATCCTGCACATCCTGTTCATTGATGTACTTGTTTTCGAGCATCTGCGTCAGCACGCGGTCGCGCGCCACGGCGCCGCGCTCCGGATGGCGGTCGGCGGAAGAATAGTAGTTCGGCGCGCGGATGATGCCCGCGAGATATGCGCATTCGGCCAGCGACAATTGCCTCAGATCTTTTCCAAAGTAGGCGACGCTGGCTTCGGAAAACCCGCGAACGCCGAAGCTGCCGCGATTGCCGAGATAAACTTCATTGGCGTACAGCTCGAAAATCTGCTGCTTGGAAAAGCGCTGCTCGATTTCGAGCGAGACCATCGCTTCCGCGAGCTTCCGCCGCATGGTGCGCTCGTTGGAAAGAAAAAACGTGCGCGCCACCTGCATGGTAATGGTGCTGGCGCCTTGATAATGCTGGCTGCTGTGCCGCAGGTCAGCCCATGCGGCGCCCACGATGCGGATGAAGTCAAAACCACCGTGCTCGAAGAAACGCTTGTCCTCGGCCGAAAGAATGGCGTCAATCAGGGTGACGGGCAAATCGTCATAGCGGACTGGGCGCCGTTTTTCTCTGGCGCTGTCAAAAAGGTTGGTGATGAGATCCGGCTCGATTTCCGCAGTGTCGAGGTCTGTGCCGCCGGACAGCGCCCGGATGGAGCGAACACTCTTGCCCTTGAACTGCACCGCCAACGCGTTTTTCCCGGCGAAGTAAGAAAGCTTGGAAGGCCGAATGTCCACGGCATTGTCCCGGACGGTATATTGACCGAGAGAGCTCTCGTCGTGCTCGGGCCGGTAGCCCACGCGCGTCAGATAGGTCGTCAGATCGTCCGGTCCCCAAGCCTGGTCAACAGAGAGGTGTTCTGGAGCGGAAAAAATCTGCGTGGTGCCCTGCAGCACATGGCCCGGGAGCCGCGCGTCTATGAGGCGCGAATATTTGATGTAGTAGTAGGTAAAAACTCCGCCGGCAGCAAGAAAAACGGCGAAGACGATGCCCAGAATCGTCAGGCCGATAGCGGAAGTAAAAAATCCTTTTTGAACGTGAATGCGCAATCCATGACTCCCTGGGGCTGGACTTTCATTGTCTCGCAAGTGCATGCCCTAGGAAAGACGGTGTTCTACCTTCCACGGTTGCCCGCGGTGCATGGGGAACGGACAACGTGGTCGCGGCAGAATCACAAAATGGACTTGTTTTCACTCGACGGAGTAAAGTGCAGATCCAAATGGTAGAACGGCAAGTCCACGGGCACGGTGTATTCCACAGAAATTTTCACCACGGAATTCGTTGAGAGCACCTTGATGTCTTCATGCTTCACCGGAATATCCAGGTCCTGTGCCACTTTGAAAATATTTTCTCGAATCTGGTCCTCGCTGTAGCGATTCACGACTGCGAAGCGCGCCTGCTCCTGCATTTTGTCGCTGAGTTGATAGTCGGAGACGTAGGCCGGCACGATTTTGACAGCGCAATAAATAATCACCAGGATGATCGCCGTAATGACGACAGCCTTGAGCTTTCCTTCCCCGCGCTCGGAGCGCCGGTGAGCCAAAGTGCCGCGATTCTGAATGCTGTGAATAGGCAATAGATCTGTCCCCCAAGGCCGACCTGTTCCACGCACTACGTGAACCGTGATCGGTGGACACGTAGCTGCCCTCTGAGGTAACGCTAACACCCGGCTCGGGACGTGTCGAGAATTTGGCGCGGGCCATGTACCCGGAAAGGAACGGGTTGGCGCGGCAGCAGGGGATTACATTAGTCGGCCGCCAAGCGGATTTGGCAGGTTAATAGGCGCGGGCAAAAATCGCGCGTTCCGTGGCGGGCTTGCCGCAGGCAACGCAGTTCCCCGCAGCGCCCTCCTGGTCCAGAGGAATGCAGCGCATCGTCGCGCGGGTTTCGTCTTTGATCTTGGCTTCGCACTGGGCGTCGCCGCACCACGAAGAAAAAGCAAAGCCGTCCTCGACGGCCTTCTTCAGGTCTTCGTAGTTTTTTGCATCGTGCGTCCGGCTCTTGCGGAAGGCCAGCGCCTTGTCATGCATCGATTGCTGGATTTCCACCAACAGGCGCTCGATGGTTACAGGCAAATCGGCCAGCGAAACGCTGATCTTTGATTCCCTGCCGGGACGATCGCGGCGCGCCAAGACAGCGGCTTGTTTCGCGACGTCTTTCGGCCCCAGCTCGACGCGCACGGGAACGCCGCGCATCTCCCAATCGTTAAACTTCCAGCCCGGACTGTTGCCTTCGCGCTCGTCCAGCGTGACGCGGATATTGGCCTTCACCAGTTCGGCTTTTAGTTTGCGCGCGGTGTCCAGGACGCTGGCCTTCTCTTCGTCAGTCTTGAAGATGGGAACGATGACGGCTTGATACGGCGCGAGCTTGGGTGGGAGCACGAGACCCTGATCGTCGCCATGCACCATGATGATCGCGCCGATGATGCGCGTGGACAGGCCCCACGACGTTGTCCAGCAATGCTGCAACTGGCCGTTCTGGTCGAGATATTTGACTTCGAACGCTTGGGCAAAATTCTGGCCCAGGAAGTGCGACGTGCCCGATTGCAGCGCCTTGCCGTCGCCCATCATGGCTTCGATCGAGAAAGTCGTATCGGCGCCGGCGAACTTTTCGGCGTCGGACTTTTTCCCAGGAATCACGGGAATCGCCGCGTCGTTCACGGCGAAATCGGCGTAAATGTCCAGCATTTGGCGCGTTTCGGCTTCGGCTTCTTCGCGCGTGGCGTGCGCCGTGTGGCCTTCCTGCCAGTAAAATTCCAGGGTGCGCAGGAACAGTTTGGTGCGCAGCTCCCAGCGGACCACGCTGTTCCACTGGTTCATCAGCACCGGCAAATCGCGGTAGGACTGAATCCATTTCGACCACATGTGGCCAATGATGGTCTCCGAGGTCGGCCGAATCACGAGCGGCTCGGCGAGTTCTTCGCCGCCCCCGATCGTGACCACCGCTAGCTCCGGCGAAAATCCTTCGACGTGATGCTTTTCCTTGTCGATGAAGCTTCGCGGAATCAGCAGCGGGAACGCCACGTTTTGATGGCCGGTGGCCTTGAACCGCCGATCCAACGCTTGCTGGATGTTTTCCCAGAGCGCCCAGCCGTACGGCCGAACGATCATGCAGCCGCGCACCGGGGCGTAGTCGGCCAGTTGGGCTTTCAGAACCAGCTGGTTGTACCATTCGGAAAAATCCTGTGCGCGAGTAGGTAGCTTTTCTTCGGCCATGCGGCGGTTGGTCCGTCCCTCTCAGGTGCAATTCGTCCTGCTATGTAAACTCAAAAGCGTAACGGACGCCTGCAGAGGTGTCAACGCAGGCGAGGTAAACGGAAATGAACCGGGCTAAAGAACATTCCACCTTGATGGGGGCGACGCCCCTGGTTTGACGTGACATGCTTTGAAAACGTCTCTGACAATGATTTATAAGCGTTTCCTGCCTCTATCCGAGACGGGCCTCTTCTTCAATTCGCCGGAACATGCCGGACCGGCTTAGCCTCCGAACCGGGTCCAGGTTCCGGCGCCGGCTTCGGCATCTTCTCCGCTTCAAAACGTGGCACCATCTGGTCTGCCATCGCCAGCGCATACACCGCCGAGGCAATTTCCACGGCTCCTTCTCTCACGTCCTCTTCATAAATACGCTCATACGTGTCCAGATTCGTGTGATGCGTAAAGGAACCATAATCGAACGCATCCTGTGCCAAGCCAATTCCCGGCAATCCCGCGTTGTTAAATGAGGTGCTGTCCGTCCCGCCTGTTCTGCGGCTGCCGCTCGCTGCGGCTCCCATGAATCCCCAATCGGCGAACGGTATCAGCGCTTCGCGAACCATGTCGGCCGCGCCTGGTGGCCCAAAAACTCCCGCCCCTCTCGGTTTCCCCGTGCCGGAATCGACGTTGAAATACGCGTCCAATTTCGCGTACTCCGGCTTCTGGTTTTCAAAGCTTCCAAAATGCTGCTGCACATACGCCAGCGAACCGAGCAAGCCTTCTTCTTCTCCGCTCCAAAGCGCAATGCGAATCGTGCGCCGCGGCTGCACATGCAGCGCCGACAATATCCGTACAGCCTCCAGCATCATCGAGGAACCGATGCCGTTGTCCGTGGCTCCCGTGGCATCGTGCCATGAGTCGTAGTGACCACCCAGCATGACCACCTCGTCTTTCTTGTCCGTGCCAGGAATTTCTCCAATCGCGTTGTAAGCGGTCGTTCCCTCGGGGTACTCCTTGTTCTGAATATTGACGCGCAGCGTTACAGGTGTTCCATCGCCAAGAAACCGCGAGATGCGTCCATAGTCTTCATTGCGCATCACTAGAGTGGGAATGGCCCTGGTCCAGTCGAATGTATTGTTTCCTTGCGCAATGATGACGCCGTGCGCTCGGCCCGCATCGTTGATGCGTACGAGCGCTCCATTGTCGACGAGGAACTGGTCCACCTGGCGTGAAACTTCCGCGCGCGTCAGCTGGCCCTCGGCCAGCTTTGGCGGTTCGGGAAAACGCATCGGTCGCGGGTTCTTGGCGTCGAACCGCGACTTCCAATCGTCTTCCGAACGCCGCATGGGAGCAGGATTCATCTCCTCGGCCACTTCCACGTGCTTACCCACGAATACAATCGCGCCGTGTACCTTATCCTTCACGGAATTCAAATAGGCATCGAGTTCGGCCGCGGTCGGCTGCTTGGGCTCTGCCGGTTTTGCTCTTTCGGGCATCGGCGGCGCCGCCCATTTCGGCTCCGGGAACGGTGGCGGCCCTCCAAAAAAATTAAATCCACCGCCGGGCGGTAGCGCATATCCCGGCGGGTCAATGATCACCACTTGCGCGGTCACCACTCCTTTGGTGCTCGGCGTCCACGCCAGCGGCTTCACCATCAGTTGCCCGTGGAATGGCGTGACGGCTTCTGCTAAAAGTTCCATGTTTTCCCAACCGGGCACGGGCGTTGCGGCGCTCGACGGCTGAAACGTCCAGGGTTCGAGGTGCGCGTTCGTCAATCCCCAGGACGTCATGGTATTGACGGCCCAATCGTCTGCGGCTTTCAAACTCGGTGTGCCTGTTATGCGCGGGCCGTACACATCCGCGATCTCGTGGATGATCCACATGATCTTGGAGTTGCTGGTCTCTTCCGCGCGAATCCGGGCGTACATCTCGGAAAGTCCCGGGGCCTGCGCCGGAAGCGGCATCGCTGCCAGCAGAAAGAGGCACAGCACGCGTCCACGCAGTCTTGCCACGGTTCCTCCCAAAACTCTTCGAAAGTTTTCAACTCGCATCGCCAGGCCGCACGTCAATATACGCTCCGGCGTCTCCCGAGGCAATTTCGGCCATATCTCTGTTTCATGCTGGCCTTTCAAGCCGGTCTTGCAGCCTTCGCCACCCAGCATTACAATGCCACTCGTTTCCGCCAACTGATTTTCATTCGTACCTGGCCGGCGATCTTCATCTGAAGGAGAAACTACACCATGAAACGCATTGCGCTCATTTCGCTGCTCATTTTTATTGCTGCGCCGTTCGCTTCGGCGCAAGACTGGGCCAAAGCGGCGCTCGCGAAATCTCCGCGCCACAGCGAGTGGGTGACGCTAAAGCATGATGGCCGCTCGGTCGAAACGTTTGTCGTTTATCCGGAATCGAAGGGCAAGACGCCGGTCGTCCTTATCATTCACGAGATTTTTGGGATGTCGGACTGGGTGGAAGATCTCGCGGATCAGGTGGCTGCGGCCGGTTACATCGCGGTCGCGCCGGACCTGCTTTCCGGCATGGGACCGAATGGCGGCCGCAGCAGTGATTTTGCGGAAGGCAAGACAATGGAAGCGGTGAGCCATCTTAATCCGGATCAGGTCACGGCGGATTTGAATGCCGCTGCGGACTATGCGCTGAAGATTCCCGCTTCGAACGGCAAGCTATTCGTGGGCGGGTTTTGCTGGGGCGGCAGTCAGACGTTCCGATTTGCTACCAACCGCGGAGACTTGGCGGCTGCATTTGTTTTCTACGGCGGACCGCCAGAGAAAGACGCGATGGCACGCATCAAGGCTCCCGTCTACGGATTTTTCGCGGGGAACGACGCGCGCATCGGCGCCATGATTCCCGACGCCATTGTGCAGATGAAGGCCGCGGGCAAAACGTTTGACATCGTGACGTACGATGGCGCGGGTCATGGCTTCATGCGCGCGGGCGAGGCTCCGGATGCCAAGGATGCCGACAAAAAAGCCCGCGCCGAGGCCTGGGCCCGTTGGAAGATTCTGCTCAGCAAATAGCGCGGGGAGAACGTTTCGCGACAGGGCATGCGACTACTAAGAATCCTGAGCAAGTTTCTATGCGTGCTGATCTTGGCCGTAGCTGCGGTCTTGTTCGGCGTTTATCGCTACTACGACCAGGAAAAGCGGGCGCTCGATGATCTCGAGCGTCAGAGCGCGGATGCGCGTTCATTCGGGGGGAGTTACATTCGCCTTGGGGCAGGCGTAACCCATTACGAACTGGGCGGGCCGAAAGACGCGCGCACAGTCGTTCTGGTGCACGGCTTCTCCGTTCCATATTTCATATGGGACCCGACATTTGACGCGCTGACCGCCGCGGGATTCCGCGTGCTTCGTTTTGATTTATATGGGCGGGGCTGGTCGGACCGACCGGATGTGACTTATAACCCGGACCTATTTGATCAGCAGCTTCTGCAGTTGCTTGGCGCACTCAACATCACCGAGCCGATTGACATTGTTGGACTCTCCATGGGCGGGCCGATCACGGTCAACTTCGCGAAGCGGCACCCGGCAAACGTGCGAAAAGTGGTGCTGTACGATCCGGCTTATGGAAAGGGATTCCCGCCGCCGTGGCAACTTCGCGCGCCCTTCTTGGGCGATTTCGTCATGGCCGTGCTTCGAGCGCCGGCGATGCCCGCGTCACAACGCGATGATTTCGTGCACCCGGAGCGCTATCCAGATTATTTTCCCAAGTACACCTCGCAGATGCGCTACAAGGGTTTCCGCCGCGCCGTGTGTTCCACCATCCTTAACTTTCTCTCGGTGGACAACACAGGAGCGTTTGCAGAGCTCGGCAAGAGCGGGAAACCCGTGCTGCTGATCTGGGGCCGCGCCGACCAGACCGTCCCTTTCTCCGTGAGCGACGATGTGCGCAAGGCCATCCCGCAGGCAGAATTTCACGCGATTGATGATGCGGCTCACTTGCCGTTCTATGAGCATCCCGAAATCGTCAATCCCATCTTGATTGAATTCTTGCGGCGATAGGCCTGGGACGGAACTTCGCTAATCCTGGCGGGCACATCCTTGAAGGTCACTTCTGTTTTTGTTCGAGCTCGGCCCAGCGCTCGTACAGATGGTCCACGGTTTTCTGCGCTTCTTGCATGTCGGAAAGTGCGCCTTGCAGACGGATCCGATCGCCCATCACCTGCGGATCTTCGAGAGCAGTCTGTTTGACGCGCAACTGCCTTTCAGCTTGGGCGATGCGTTCCTCAATGCTGGCAAACTCGCGGACTTCTTTAAACGATAGTTTCTTCTTGGGCGATGGAACCGAGTCCGCGTCCGGCGCCGCACTCAGGCGCGAACCTGTAGTTGACGCCACCGGCTTGGCTTTCGTGAGTTGTAGCCGCTGCCAGGCGTCCCATTGCGAGTAGTCGGCGAAGCGTTCGGCTTTGCCCAATCCATCGAGCCCCAGCACCACCGTTGAAACGCGATCCAGCATGAACCGGTCGTGTGTTACGAGCACAAGCGCCCCGCTATATTCGAGCAAGCTTTCTTCCAATATTTCCAATGTGGGGATATCCAGATCATTGGTGGGTTCGTCGAGCAAGAGCACGTCCGCGGGTTGCAGCATCAGTTGAGCGATCAGCACACGCGCGCGTTCTCCTCCGGAGAGTCGTCCAACGCGCTGGTTCAGGTTTTCGCTGGAAAAGAGGAATCGCTCCGCCCATGACGCGACATGAATCACGCGCTCCTGATAAATCACCGCGTCACTGTCTGGCGCCAGCGCTCGGCGCAAAGTGAGGTCGGGATCGAGTTCGCGATTCTGGTCGAAGTACACAATGCGCAATCCATCGGCGCGCCGAATCTTACCGGATTCCGGCTTGAGGTCGCCGCGCAGCAAGCGCAGCAATGTTGTTTTGCCGCTGCCGTTGGGACCGACCAGGCCGACCCGCATTCCCGACGTCACGCTGAAATGAATGTCTTTGAACAGCGTGCGGCTGCCGATTCCGAAAGACACTCCCTCGAGGGTGATGAGCTGCTTGGTCTTTCGATTGGTGGCGGAGAAATCGAGTTCGGCGCTGGAGGTGCGGCTGCGCGCGTTCATCTCCGCAAGCTCTCCGATCATCTCGTGCGCTTTATCAATGCGCGCTTTGGCCTTCGTGGCCCGCGCCTTCGGCCCGCGCCGCAGCCATTCCAGTTCCGTGTGCACGCGATTCTCGAGCGACTCTTGCCTTTTTTTCTGCGCGTGAAGATATTCTTCCTTGGCCTCCAGAAAGCTGCTGTAGTTCCCTCTCACGCGCAGCGCCTCATTTTCGTAAGCGCGATTCAGTTCCACCATTTCGTTTACGGTGTTTTCCAGAAAATAGCGGTCGTGGCTGACCACCACGCACGCGAACGCCGCATTTTGCAGCACGGACTCGAGCCACTGAATCCCGGCAAGGTCCAGATGATTGGTGGGCTCATCCAGCAGCAGAATGTCAGGCGCCTGGACCAGGGCCTCGGCAATGGCCAGCCGCTTGCGCCAGCCACCCGAAAGCGTCGCGGCTTCCGCGTCGAGATCCGCAAAACCCGCTCGGCCGAGAGTCTGCGCAAAGCGCGCGGCGCGTTCGGATTCGGGCACCGCCGCGCGCTCCAAAGCGCTTGCGATGACCGACCGAATGCTGACGCCCGCGGCAAATTCCGAAATCTGCGCTACATAGCTCAGCCGCGTCCCTTTGCGGATCGCCACGTCCCCGCTGTCCGGCTTCACGCGGCCAATGATCATTTCCAGCAACGTGGATTTGCCGGAGCCATTCGGCCCGATCACCCCGATGCGATCGCCTTCGGAAACGGTAAACGAAATATCATGGAACAGCGGCGCGACGCCGTATCTCTTCGACAGTCCTTGTGCGCTGATAATCGGAGGCAAATTTCTCGGTCTTCTCCCGTTCTTAGTTTAACCTTGTGGGGAACCGCAGCGGAAACTCGAAGATGGGTATTCCGCGGCTGAATGAGTTTCCCTCTTGATCCACAGATTTGACGCTTTGATTCTTGGCGCCGGCGCCGCCGGCCTGCTCTGCGCCATCGAGGCTGGCAAACGCGGCCGGCGCGTCGGCGTGCTGGAGCACGCCGATCGCATCGGCAAGAAAATCCTGATCTCCGGCGGTGGACGGTGCAATTTCACCAACCTTCATTGCCGGCCGGAAAACTTTATTTCCGAGAACGAACATTTCGCAAAGTCCGCTCTCTCGCGCTACACGCCGGCGGATTTCATCGCCCTGGTTGAAAAACATCACATCGCCTACCACGAAAAAACGCTCGGCCAGCTTTTCTGCGACCGCTCCGCGCAGCTGATCACGGATATGCTCGAAGCCGAATGCCGGACGGCAGGAGTGCAGATTTTTCTCAATTGCAATGTTCACGAAGTCCAGCGAACAACAGAGTTCATCATTCGAACCGAAGCCGCTGAATTTCAGGCGCCAGCAGTAGTCGTCGCCACCGGTGGCCTTTCTATCCCCAAAATGGGAGCAACCGCTTTCGGCTACGATCTCGCACGTCAATTCGGCTTGAACATCGTCGCCACCAAACCGGGCTTGGTACCCTTTCTCCTCGGCGGAAAAGACTTCAAGATGTACAGCGATTTGGCTGGAGTGTCCGCCGAAGTCATTGCCTCCGCGAACCAGCACGCTTTCCGCGAAAAAATGCTTATCACCCATCGTGGCTTGAGCGGACCCGCGATCCTGCAGATCTCCTCTTACTGGGAAAAAGGCCAGCCCATTCAAATCGATCTCGCGCCCGATCGCGAAATCGCGCCGGCAATTCGCGCCGCGAAAGTTCGCAACCTCATCGCGGCTCGGTCGGCCTTTCTGGGAATCCTGCCGAAGCGTTTCGC
>Ga0207052_10341_pt1 | contig 11119 bp, 7 predicted proteins | sample Alteio_BWMinCont_62_FD_153294 | JGI IMG/M metagenome (GOLD analysis project Ga0207052, IMG submission 153294) | Enriched cells from forest soil in Barre Woods Harvard Forest LTER site, Petersham, Massachusetts, United States -... | ecosystem: Environmental > Terrestrial > Soil > Temperate forest >...
ATATTCCATGCGCGGCTCTGCGCGACGCACCTTCTTAAAAAAAGAGCCTCCGGCACTTTGATTAAACTGGGCTTGGTGCTTTTGAGCTTCTAACAATAATGTCACAGATAAATAACGATAAAGGCCCGAATTTTCTGATTTTATGGGATCATACCCAAAAAATGGGGAAATCATCCTGTCTTGTCGACATAAATATCCTGCTACCCCCTCAATCACATTCTCATTTTTTATCGCAATGATATTCAAAATTTTACTATTCACTAAAAGTGCAATAAACTTTTTATTGTATCTTGGATTTGTTAATGCATATTTATCAATATACAAAGATTGATACAGTTCTTGAATTCTATCTAAATCAGATTCTTGAATTTTATCTGCTTGGATCACTTCAAAATTCTTTTCCCTGATAAATTTTAGGTCGCTTTTAAAAATTCTCGTTTTATACACTTCTTCATTGGTAGCATCTGTCACATAAACTTGCTTACTTGGGATCAATCGATACCCATGGTTAACAAGTGCTTCAAAAGATGTATGACATGTTTCTTGTACGATCGATCTAAATACAATGGCATGACAAGGAAATAACTTTTTTAAACAGGTTGTAATCGCTTCAATTGCCTCTAGATCTAACTTCAAATAGGGATTTGTGGTAAGTAACCAATTATTCACGATGACAACTTGATCCAGTTTGCCGATACGCATCACATGTCCATATAAATTCAATCCCCATTGAAAAGGATATCTTAAAAAAGAACTCTGAATTTTATCAGACACAACACTGGCTGAGGTGACATATTGCCCATACGGAGAACTGACAAATGAACTTAATCCAAACTGATCATTCACCGTAACCGGAATGATCAGTTCTTTGTAGCGAAGTAGAATCATTTTGGCATGCACATTTTCGATAAATTGATCTACCCCTTCAGAAATAAAAGGCACTAAATATCTTTTAGCAATTTCTGCTTCGTCAGTGTCTGCCCAGGGATATGTATTAATATTTTTGGCGTCATAGATGTGTACCTGTTCATTCATGCCTTCACTATATCCTACATGTCATATCGGTTTGGATTTCCTGTACGTGGGACTGTATCAATAAGGATATTCACAAAATCCTTCCAACGTTTGTCTTGAATCGCTGGTAAAATTTTGTCGGGATTGATCCCAATGATTTGAGCAAAATTCATGACAAATTCTGTTTTGATATTCCCTTTCTTAGACTCTTCTTTTAAACTTCCTTCTAACCCGTCATAGAAGCTACTCCACACCCAACCACGACTACGAATAGCACTGATATCTGCTTTCATTTCCTCATCAGTAAAGATTGTCATCAAAAAGCGTAAAGGGTGTAAATGATTGATCCTATCTCCCGCTTTTTTTAATGATCCCTTATCTGAAGCAATACTCATTAAAGAATTTCTTGCTAGAGTATTTACAATATATAAAAGATCTTTTTTTTCATGAGAACTTACAGGAGTATCGTAATTACGATTAATAATCCCTTTAGATGACTTAACAAATACCTGTCCGTCATAAACTTGTACTTCTAAGTTCATGACTTTTGGTTCGTCTGAATAATTATCTTTTTGCAATAGATTCACGACGTCTACAAAACGGTCATCTGATTCTGCTTGAAGAACTAAGATTTCTTCCTCTGCAGCAAAAGTCATTATTTCTTCATCTTGCAATCCATCAAAAGCGTGTACTCCCGATAATGAAACAGATGCTAAAAGCATCCAAAGGTGTTTTTTCATCAATATCTCCTTATTTAAAAAAGTAGAACGAGCTGCAAATTAGCTCCATAAACTCTGAATTTTGTTTCAAGAAAATCAAAAGGAAAATTAGCTAAATGACCATACTGTCGATACTCAAAAAAAGGCTCGAAAGAAACACGCCAAAGTCTTTCGTAAAAACAAAAATCGTATGTGATGGGTAATTCAACTCGGTATTGATTTTTTTCTTTGTAATGGAGCTCACCATCTCCAAAAAGCTCATCATGTGTGACCTTAATTTCATGTTCTAATAGAAAACGTGTGGTAAAATTTAATCCTAACCCTAAATTGTCATTGAGATACATATGTGAAAGAAAGCCTACAGGAACATAGGAAAATTGATTTTCAAAATGTACAGTGATTGGCGAGGGACTTCTGAAATTATTTGTTTCCCAAAAATATCCATATCCGAGAAAAGGGGTAAAGGCAAGTTCATAGCCACATTTTTGTTGAAAGGTATAGCCGACACGTCCTTCTACGTATTTATCCGTAAATGTGGAGCGAATTGTATCATCAGCTCCTGATTTACCACTCAAAGTACCGGTAGCATAAAGTGCGTCTCCCCCTAAATACCAGCCACAACGTTTAATTCGATGATAACTAAGCCTTGCGCCGTAGAGAGTTCCGCCTTGACGGGTTCCCCCTTCTTTACTTCTTTGTACATAATATATTTCTGGTCCAAGAGCTAATTGATTGACTAATTGCCTTTCTTCCGTAGCTGATAGGCAAGAAATGGCTAAGAATAGATATGTAGAAAATGTATAAAATTTCATCCGAATTTTTCCTGTTCTGAGGTTCTTATTTATGTCAAAGGGGTGGATAGTTGTAAAGATTTATCTATAGAACTATTTTGGATAATTCCCTTTACTCTTCGTGGTAAATTTGGGGTGTATAGGCTTCTAAAGAAACAAGACGTGTGGTTTTTGAAGCTTCTTGATCTTCTTTTGAAAGATTTTTCATCAGTTCTAGGACTTGAGGAATATGGATTTGTGCAGCATGTTTTCCAGCTAAATATAATTGATGCTTCATTTTTTCGTTAAAAGTTCCAATACCACAGGTTTTCGGACGTATGATTACGTCTGCGCTACGTGTACAGACTTCGTTCTGCCACATAAATTCAATTTCAGCACTGCGTAAAAAGATCTCAAATAAATTTTTAGGACATGTTTTAGGTAATAATTCGCATAGATCAACGGCTATAATAATTTTTGCCCCTAAATCACGGGCTATTTTTACGGGAACCGGGTTGACGACTCCGCCATCTACCAAAATACGTCCCATGTGATGGCATGGAACAAAAAAGAAAGGGATGGAACAAGATCCTTGTACAGCTTCTTCGACTCTTCCTGTGGCCATGGGAACTAATTCCCCTGAATAAAGATCACTTGCAACAACGACTAAGGGAATTTTTAGTTCTTCAAAACAATTAGCCTCAATATGTTCATCTAAAACTTTTCTCATTGTGCAACCCTGAGAAAGTCCATATTTACAATGCAGTAGATCTATATCAAGCATCGATTCTGTTTTCAATTTCCAAACAGCGACTTTTAAATCTTCGACACAGGGATTATCCGCATAGAGTGCACCCACGATACTTCCGGCACTGCAGCCAACAATCAAATCGATGGGAATTCCTGCTGCAACTAACTCTTCAATCACACCAACGTGAGCCATCCCCCTAACCCCACCACTCCCTAAGACCAAAGCGACCCGAATATTTTCTGGGACATGAAAAGGGAGTAAAGGCTCTGGATCTGTCTGTAAATCATAATGATGATTAGGTGAACAGCACCCAGAAAAAACGGCAATCGACAAAAATAAAATTTTTTTAAGCATATCCACACATGATGTAAATTCAACTGCATGCTATCTGTAAAACCTACAAAACAAAAGTTAAATTTTTAATATTTAACCATTTTTTATCAAAAAAACTTGTTTGTAGTGTCCGCCTACCCAATAGCCAAACAACTTAAGTGCGTTAACATTAAAGGGAGCTTGAGTAATATCAAGAGGGTGAAACCCTCCTCTGGAAATTTTTGAATTTATTTGGACATCCATTTCTGATTCAAGATCATTAACGATGATGCAATATTTAAATTTTGAGAATTGTGTCAAAAAAACTTGAACATCTTCATTAGGAAGATGTTGAAGTACATCTTTGCAAATTAACAAATCGGCCGGGGGTAAATATGTTACAGTACCATCGCCATAATGAAAACGAATATGTGAATTTGCATATAAAGCATTATTTCTTTGGACTAAATAGGGAACAACTTCATATCCATCATATTCGATATCTTTCCAATCTAACACTTTAGAAAATTCCCAATCTCCACAGCCAATATCGACCACAGACTGAATGCGATTTTCATGCAAAAAATTCTGTAAAAATACACGATAAATATAGGTGGTTTCTAAAATAGAACCAAGTCCTGATGAAGGTTCTCCATTCTCACTTTTACCCCAGCGACTTTCGGAATAAACTTCCGAAAAGGCTTGTTCTATTGACTTGTCAGCATGCACAGAAAAGATGGTAAGAAAGCTTGCAACCAAGCTTATGGTCAAAGAGTTCATTATATACCTTAATTTTGATAAAGCTCTTACGATAATCCAGAAAAGGGATTTAATCAATCTCATCGTGAATGGTCCAAAAAAGCTTCAAAACTTTTCATTAAATCTCTAACGCTTACACTATTTTGTAGATTAGAAAGTCTCTCCAGAGATAAAGTCTACAATCTATATATAACGCAAAATCATTTCTATCAAATCTATGAAAATTTTCTTTATTTCTCTTTATTGTTTATTCTTTATTTGTTCTCTCCAAGCCTCGAACGAACAAGAAAAATCCTATGGTTATTTCATAGAGCGACCGGGAGAAACGCGCATACATATGCTCTCCCGTTTTCTTTCCTACAAACCTGTCATTTTAGTTTTAAGTCAAGATCCCACTGTATCCCAACATCTTTGCAAACTTTATCCTAATGGAACTATTTTACAATGTATTACCCCCTATTCATTACCCATTGAATTCCTATGGTTAGACTGGAAAACCCTTGAATTTTCTTTTTTAAATTTTTATGGAGATAGCTTTCCTCATCTGCGCATGATTTATACTTCTATCGAACCTAATCAATTTTCCACGATAAATACTTTGTTAACGGATAAAGGGTTTACTTGTGTATCTCATTGGTATAAAGAATCCGGAGAAGGATATGCCTTTTTTTTAAAGAACGATTATTTTCAAACGCTTCTTCAAACATTAAACTATTCTATATCGAATCGTGGACCATTTATTACTTGCCATCCGCAACACAACCTTACTAAACACTTTCAACAAGCTTCTAACAAAACCGAACGAAATAAATACGAATCTATTGATTTTATTTACATGATTAATCTTGACGAAAGGCCCGAAAAATTCCTTAATACTTCACAAATATTGGCCCCTTATGGAATCTTTCCTTATCGCTTTTCGGCAGTTAATGGCTGGAAACTCCCTCATCAAGTTTTCGAAGAAATAGGCTTAAAACTCGCTACAAACTTATCTTCTGAACGATTTATGGGGACGGTATTTCGAGAAGATAACTCTGTTGAATACTTAAGTAATGAATACATCCAAGAACCAGGAACAACCTATTTTTCCTATGGGATGACACGAGGGGCAGTAGGAATCACCTTAAGCCATTTATCCATATTACAAGATGCCTATCACTCAAATTACAAGACAATTTGGGTGATGGAAGACGATGTGGAGGTCGTTCAAGATCCGCGTCAACTCCCGGCATTAATTCAAGAATTGGATCAATTAGACCCTGACTGGGACATTCTTTTCACAGACAAAGACACGAAAGACAAGCAAGGCAATTACATCTTGTGTCGTGCATTAGCGGCTCGGCCTAATTATTGTATGCCCGACTTTCAAGTTTTTATGAATCGTTTTTATTCCCTTAACGATCATTTTAATCGTATTGGCATGCGTTATGGAGCGTACTCTATGATTATTCGTCGTTCAGGAATGAAAAAGATTTTGAATCATTTTAAGACCCATTCTGTTTTTCTGCCCTATGACATGGACTTTTGGTTAGATACATCGTTGAGGATGTATTGTTTGAATTTTGACGTGGTTTCCACGATACCGGATGCTTTATCGGATAATAGCGAACCTATGTATGATGAAGTGTAGTAAAAATAATGGGTATATGTACCCTAGACTAAAGAGGGAGTTGCAAAAATAAATAAAAGGATTTCGCGCTGGTTTCTTCCCTCCTAAATCGTGAACGAGCCCGAGCCCGAGCCCGAGCCCGAATTTCGAAAACGTATTAATGCACAAACCAAATTCGAGGTTGAGAACGGGATCGGGTCGGAGAGGACGGAGGATTGTTTTACATTAATGCATTTTCGAAATTCGGGCTCGGGCTCGGGCTCGGGCTCGGGCTCGTTCACGATTTAGGAAGGGAAGGCACCAGCGCGAAATCCCTAATCTACTCATAGCGCTTTCTTTGATGTGCTGTTCCTAGACTCAACAATTCACGATACTTGGCTACGGTTCGTCGTGCACAAATAATCCCTTTTTCTTTCAATCGCTTCGAAATGGCTTCGTCCGATAATGGCTTCTTTTTGTTTTCTTCTTCTACGATCTTAAACAACTCATCACGAACTGTCTGTGACGAAATATCGTCGCCTTCTTGGGTTGTATAACTATTCGTAAAAAAGGAACGAAATGGCAATGTTCCACGTGAAGTCGCTACATACTTATTCGAAACAGCTCGCGCAATCGTCGATTCATGCAACGAAAGCTCTTCGGCAATTTCTTTCATGGTTTGTGGATGTAACTTTCCTTGCGGATCTGTAAAAAATTCTTTCTGATTTTGAACCAATACTTGGGCGATTCGCTCTAATGTATCTCCTCGTTGCATCAAATTGCGCAATAACCATTTTGCTGAGGTAAGCTTTTGTTTAATAAATTCTTTGGTTTCTGCTGAAACTGTGGAATCATCTAACATACGTAAATAACGTCGATTAATGCGTAATGTGGGAATCACTTCGTGATTCGAAAATACGATTAACTTTCCATCGTCTTCTTTAATGGTTACGTCCGGTACAATAAATTGCGTATACGTCTCTGTATAATTTCCTGAGGGATGTAAATCTAACTTGGCTATATCTTCGACCACAGCTTCATGAATCTCTTCGGCTGTGCTGCCTAGTTTCTTCTGAATCACAGGTATGCGATTATGCAATAGATCATCGTAATGCTTTTGGACAATTTGATAGGCTAATGTATTTTGTTTATTTTGCAATTCTAGCTGAATAAGTAATGAATCTTGCATGTCTTGAGCCGCAATGCCTGGTGGATCAAGGGCTTGAACTTTTTTTAAAACTTTTTTTAAGCGATTGACTGCAATCCCATGAAAATGAGAGATTTCCTCAAGTGACATTGTCAAAAAACCGGACTCGTCCAAATTTCCTATGATGGACTCGGCGGCGGAAAGATCTTCGGGCGTTTCAAAAACTTGACTTGCCTGTTTCATGAGATATTCGAATAAAGAACATTTCGAACAAATAGATTGTTCCTGATAACTTTTAAATTTTTCGTCTTCGCTATCTTTTTGTACTATCGGAGGTCCACTCTCATTAAAATGATCTCGAAGGTCTTGATCTAACTGCCGTAAAACATCGAAATGATTCTCATCAAATTGCAACTCTTCTTCCACCGGAGTCTCTTGATCTTCAGGTTCTTCCGAACTTTCATCGATCAAATTCTGTAATTCGACATCCTGGGATTCTTCTTCATCGGCATTTTCTAAAAGGGGATTCTGTTCTAGTTCTGCCTCGATTTCTGTTGCTAACTCCAGGACGGGCATTTGCAACATGCGTATTGCCTGTTGCAATTGAGCAGACATAATCAAGTGTTGGGTGAGCTTAAGATTATGCGAAGGGACTTGTCTTAACTGCAATGGATTCGATTTAGCCATAACGAAAGCCTCCAAAAAAATAAAAAAGGGACTCCTAACGGAATCCCTTTATAAACACTTTGGTTATGAGTAATTCTCAACCAAGCTTCGTTTAGAACGCGTAAACCGCTTCTACTTCTAACTTGGAGTAGCTATGACTGTCGCCAATGCGCGCATCATCTGCATGAGACCACTCAATAATTGTATCTATGGTTAGGTTGTCTGTTAAAGCGTATAAACCTTCAAATCTCCAACCTTTGTAATTGGTATTACCATTATGACCAGGATCCGTTGTTACACTTGAACCTAAAACGTTACCACGACCAATACCGGATACATCATCATCTGGAATTGCTTGTGCTTGAACGACTTGGTATTGAACTGTTGCCGCCCAATCACCTGCGTAAATCACTTCACCCAATGTGAACCCAACATACCAACCGATATTTGCTCGTTTATCTCGTGTCCACTCGTGTCTTTCTGCAGCATGGTTTATCAAAAAGGCCCCGAATGCTTTTGCAGGAACACAAAGTGCTTCAGGATCAAAGTGATAAGCCAATGTGAACTGAGAATTCAAGAACTTAAATCCTTCTGGATCGTGAACTAAGCAACGGTTGATCCCGTTCTTTTCCCAATCGATAAAGCTGTATTTAAAATCTAGTCCGCTATCACAGATATTCAAAAAGCCAAGTTCGATGACCCATGCAAAATGGTTGACTCTTTCGTCTACAACAAATCCTGCTGCTTTCGCATACCAATCTGCTACACATTCCCAATTGCTGCTATAGGTAAACAAAATACCATCTAGACGGCTTAAGAATTGAATTTCAGAATCGAAGGCATTGTAAAGATTTCCACGACGTCCTAATTCAATATCAAAGCGTCCGCATTCATCACAAAATAGGTTATAACCCATATATGCTTTTTTCAAACAGATACCATCGCAGTATCCGCTACCATGATAACCTTCAGGATCAACTTTACAATCTAAACCATTATCACTAACCCCAGCATCATTGTCAAAATTCAAATGAGCAACTGCCCATGCGCGATCACATACATAATCAAAATAAAGATTCAACTCGATGTCAAACTCGTTCGGTCCTCTTATTGGATAAGTAACCTCATCAACAGTTGCTTTATGATCATCTGAGCGAAGATTTATACCATCTTGTTTTTCCGTGATATGACGCCATTCTGTACGCACGTCTCCGCTGATTGCCAAACTAACTGATTTTTCTTGAACGTCAATCGTTCTCTTGCTGTTAATAAAGTCTCTTAAAACTCTCCAATCTCTTTCATTGAGCTCTTCGTCGAACCGATTCGCATTATCTGCACTATCAGCCAATACAGAGCCAGTGAATCCTACTGCTACCACTAAAGATAACAAGTACTTCACAAAATTCATGATATTCTCCACGTGTTGTTTTTATTCTTAATAATGTTTTTCCACCCTGTATCCACAGTCAGCCATAACTGTGCATACCGGCATATATACTGGTCATTAAATTTTTTGTAAATATATCTACAAAAAATATTACTTTTTGAGCCAAATAACTTTTATTCGGGCTTCGGATTTGAATTTTTGAACTAATTAATTTAGTTATGTTCTCAAAAACAGCTATCCGAAGCTCGAATTTTTAGCTTGTTGAATCACAATGAAAATATCATTGTGTTCGCTAAACTATTTATATTTTTTGGGTTATAAAGTCAACATGAATTCCGGTTAACCTTTGGAAAAAACCTGTTTAAATCTATGTATAAAACGGATTATTCCCATTGTTATACCAAAATTTGAAAACGGTTAAATTTCCTCAGGTGCTTGATATTCATAGGGTTGATTATAAATTCCCCAGGTCGGTTGACGACGTGAACCATTTAGCCATTCTCTCCACACCGCCATGGAAAAACCTTCTTTTGCTAAACTATCCACACACCAGAGTTCGGGTTGTCCCGTGCCTGGATTGACAACCATCGCAAAATCATCTTTAACCCAATTGGTATCTGCGAAACTAACCGGGGATGGTAAGGCAAAGCCTAATTTTTCTGCCGCTTCTTTAATGATGCGATGCACATCAATACGAATTAAGGGGCCTTTTCGTTCGATGCAAAAGGCGGCTAATAAGATGTTTTGTAGTTGGTCCGTTGTCAAAATTTCGCGTCCAGGGATGGTGTCGGCTATTTTTCTTACTATTTCTATGATATTTTGTTTACGTTTTTCTCGAATTTCTTGGATTTCATTTACGATTGCTGTCGCTTTATCCATTAATTCATAACCTCTAAACAAGGGAAGGGAACTAAACAGCAGATTATCTACTAAATTAACTAAGGCGCCAATCCCCGGCAAAAACCGAAATGATGGATCACTATCGAAAATCATTTCCAACTGAGCTCTAAAATCCACAGGTCCCATGTGCTTCCAATATCCCATTTGTAAAGCCCTTGAAAAATAATGGCGATATGTCACAGGAATTTTTTCAGCCAATTTGTCTAACAAAAATTGAATCATATCCTGATCTAACTTGATCCATTCCAAAAAATGTTGGGAAGGTAGAACAAAATGATCTCTTAACCATGTGTAAGTAAAGGCATCGGTTTGCCAGGAATCTACAAAAGGTTTCCAGCCTGGTTTAAATAAAAATGCATGTGTGGGGGATTGCATTAACAAGGAGCGTGAAGATGATTTCAAAAAGAGATCTTCTGTTTGTGAAGGCATTTGTTTCATGGTGTCAACTAAAAATCCAAATAATTCCATCGGATTTTCCATCCAACGAGAGATCATCGAGGGCTTTTGTTCTCGACGAAAATAAGAAATGACTAAATTCTCCATAGAGCCCCCGGAAGTATACGCCCATGGCTTTTTGGGGAGCTTATCGAGATTTTCCATAGGATCTTTAATCGGACTTCCTCCATGAGCAATCACCATGCGTTGCAAAGCAGATTCTAAAAACAAAGGGGTTTTAACATGCCCCACTAAACTGGTGACAATTTCTGAAACATCTCTTTGAAACCCATCAAGTTCGAGTAGATTCATTAAATCATATTCTGTTGCCGTAAAAAAACCTGCTAAGGCATCGGAATAAGACTCTAACGAATCAATGCGAGTCCATTGGCCACTAAACGTGCGTCCATGCTTGTAAAGCAAACGAAACCCGGCAGGGCTATCATCATACAAAGAAGAAACACTTTCGCGCATATCTGCATCATAAACTTCTTGAAAATGCCGTGGAAAAAACGAGATATATTGTTCCATTAAGAAGCCAAACATATTGGCGTAAAAATCCGCACGATTAATCGCATTTTGATACAGCTCTTCTATGGTTTGAAATTCATTGGACTTAGCTTGATAGTCCATTTTTAACCATTGGACATCTCGTTCGTTGGACACGTTAC
>Ga0207052_10343_pt1 | contig 11018 bp, 11 predicted proteins | sample Alteio_BWMinCont_62_FD_153294 | JGI IMG/M metagenome (GOLD analysis project Ga0207052, IMG submission 153294) | Enriched cells from forest soil in Barre Woods Harvard Forest LTER site, Petersham, Massachusetts, United States -... | ecosystem: Environmental > Terrestrial > Soil > Temperate forest >...
CCAGATATCGCTTGATTTCCATCAAAAAGATACCATTCATAAGTTTTTAGAAGAGATACAAAACATCAAAGAAGTTACCGAATGCCACCACGTAACCGGGCAGTGCGACTTTTTGCTAAAAGTTTATGTAAGGGACATAAAATCGTATGAGCAACTCATTATGGAAAAAATAAGCCGCATCACCGTGGTGAAAACTTTCCAAACGATGATGATCATGTCGACCAGTAAGAAGGAGCCGATTGTGCCGCTGGAGTATTGATGTGCAGATTTCGGATGTGCAAATGTGCAAATGAGCTTCAGACTTTCGAAAATCATTTCGTATTATTATGAAAGACCGGAAATCACAAAAGATAATTTTAATAATATCGGTAGCTGTTATTGCCTGGGGTATATTCGATCTTGCGACAGGGGACTTTGCCGACTTTTTTAAAGTAAATTCAATTTATAGCCCTCCAAGTTCAAGAAACATGTCCTTTGCTGTTTTATTTCTGCTCGCCATTGTTATGGCATTCTTTAGTGCCAAGAATCTTTTGAACAAGGAGTAAACGTTATATCAATCATTCGCACATTTGCACATCGTCTTAATGTATTTGCCAATCTACAGGTTTCTTCCCTTCTTTCTCTAAAATCTCATTAGTTTTTGAAAACGGTTTTGAGCCGAAAAACCCCCTGTCGGCCGAAAAAGGTGATGGGTGCGGTGATTTTATGATGTGGTGTTTTGTTTTGTCGATCAATTCGGCTTTTGCCTGGGCAAAGGCGCCCCATAGTATAAATACAATGCCTTCTTTTTTGTCGGATATAGTTTTGATAACGTTATCCGTAAACTCCTCCCAACCCTTTTTTTGATGCGAGCCGGGCATGCCGGCTTTAACGGTAAGGCTTGCATTTAACAATAATACACCTTGCCCTGCCCATTCTGTAAGGTTACCGTGGTTTGGCGTTACAAAGCCGGGTATATCGGTAGATAGCTCTTTATAAATGTTTCGTAATGATGGCGGGATAGTTATGCCTTTTTGAACGGAAAATGATAAGCCATGTGCCTGGTTTTCGCCATGGTACGGGTCTTGCCCTAATATCACAACTTCAACTTTGTCGAATGGGGTTTTGTTAAAGGCATTAAAAATATCGGCGCCTTTGGGGTATATTTTATTGCCTGCGTCTTTTTCTTCTTTTAAAAATTTCTTCAGCTCAACCATATATGGTTTGCCAAATTCGTCACCCAAAACCTCCAGCCACGAAGGTTCTAATTCTATTGCCATAAATCTTTAATTATTATGTTGATTAAGCGTACAAATAAACGGATATTTGTGTGCTAATTTAGTATTGCAAAACGATGTCGAATATAATAAGGTTAATTATTGCATGTGTAGTTATGGGCGCCGCTGTTGCGCTTTGTGCATTTGGTTTTTGGGGCTGGGGGATATTGGTGCTGTTTTTAGGCGGCATTGTATTGCTTACCTACTTTTTTAATGAAAACATGATCCTTGCTCAATGGTTTTTGCGTAAAGAAAAATCGGAAAAGGCAGAGGAATGGTTATTAAAAATTACCGATTACGAAAAGCAATTGAACAAAAGCCAGCACGGCTATTATAATTTGCTGATCGGTTTGATCGAGTCGCGCAAATCGCCTATGAAATCGGAAAAATATTTTAAGAAATCACTTTCCCTCGGCATGAAAATGTCGCACAATACAGCTTTGGCAAAACTTAGCCTGGCAGGGATAGCAATGGCTAAACGCAATAAACGCGAAGCGCAGATGTATTTATCTGAAGCCACTAAAGATGATAAAAACAAATTGCTTACCGAACAAATAAAAATGATGAAAGCCCAGATGGGGCAGATGGATAAGCAACAGGTAGTAAGGGGCGGGTACCGCCAGTTTTAGATATTATCACGGAGACAAAAAACAAGACGCAAGTATTGCGTCTCTACAATTTCTCTTGATTCTTGATTCTCTCCCCAATTACTTTTCTTCTAAAGAGCTATAATAATCAGGCTCGGAAGAGTGATTTTGATTAGCCGAGATATGTCTGTCAGGAACATAATAGCCGTCTTCAGACGGATTGGCTACTTCAACAATTTTAAGCAGGCTTCTGATAAAGGACAAGTTAAAGTTGCTACGGTTCAACTTTATCAGGTATTCGTTTTCTGTTATTTCGAGGATGGAATTAGTCATAACTTTAGTTATAAGTGTATATGCAATTATAAACAACACATTTAATACCAAAGTTGTATTCGTTTTATCCTTTCGTTAACAAATTGTTATTAATAGACAGGTTTACAGTGAATTATTTTTTTTCAACATGGTGCAAGTGTAGTCTATTGAGTGTGCAACAATGTATGGCAAATATTTTATCTCTTACATCCCGTGTCGCCTCACCTAAATCCTCTCCAAAGGAGAGGACTTTAACTTCGCATTCGTAAAAATATTCTTTTTAAGCCCCTCTCCTTTTGGAGAGGGGTTGGGGTGAGGCGAATTGCGCAAATGATTCACTTCATTCAAACCAGGCCATCACCACCTCTTTAACAGGCATGGTAATTTCAAGCTTTAATTTTTTGCGCATCCCGCCAAGGTCATTAAATACCTTGTTCGGGTTAGCTGCTTTTAATTCCTCAACGGTATTAAAGCCCATTTTATTAAGTACGGGCACCCATTCGGCAGGTACCCCAATGTTTACAAAATCATCTGCTGCAGCTATTTTTGCCTTTTTTTCAGGCCGCATTTGCGGGAAGAACAATACTTCCTGTATGGTGCTTTGATTGGTCAGCAGCATTACCAGCCTGTCGATACCAATACCGAGGCCCGATGTTGGCGGCATGCCATATTCAAGCGCGCGTAAAAAATCATCGTCCATGGCCATAGCCTCATCGTCTCCGCGACCTGCCAGTATCAACTGTTCTTCCAAACGTTCGCGCTGGTCGATAGGATCGTTCAATTCCGAATAGGCATTTGCAATTTCTTTACCATTAACAAACAACTCGAAACGCTCCACCAAACCTTCTTTCGAGCGGTGTTTTTTGGCCAGCGGCGTCATCTCAATAGGGTAATCGGTTATATAGGTTGGCTGTATCAGGTTAGCCTCAACTTTTGCGCTAAAAATTTCGTCTATCAGTTTACCTTTGCCCATGCTTGCATCTGTCTCAATGCCCAGGTCGCTGCAAGTTTGGCGTAAAGCCACTTCATCCATAGCCGAAACATCGATGCCTGTATATTTCAGGATAGAATCATACATCGAAAGTTTTTCGTACGGCCCTGCAAAATTGATTTCGTTGGCGCCAACCTGCACTACCGGGATACCGTGCACTATCCTTGCAACTATTTCAAGGCATTCCTCCACCATGGACATCATCCAGTTATAATCTTTGTAGGCTACGTATATCTCCAGCCCGGTAAATTCAGGGTTGTGTGTGCGGTCCATGCCCTCATTACGGAACATTTTACCAAACTCATAAACACCGTCAAAGCCCGCTACTATAAGGCGTTTTAAGTACAACTCGTTGGCAATGCGCAAAAACAGCGGCATATCCAGCGTGTTATGGTGCGTTACAAACGGGCGCGCCGCAGCGCCACCATGCACGGGTTGTAATATCGGAGTTTCCACTTCCATCCAGCCCTGCTTGTTAAAGTATTCACGCATCGAACTGATCACTTTCGACCGGTTGATGAAAATTTGCTTGTACGATGGGTTAACTGTAAGATCGACATAGCGCTGGCGGTAACGCATTTCCGGATCGGTAAAGGCATCATGAATATTACCTTCCTCATCGCGTTTAACAACCGGTAATGGCTTTAACGATTTCGACAGCAATACCAATTCACGCACATGTACCGAAATTTCGCCGGTTTGTGTTAAAAAAACATAGCCTTTAATACCGATAAAGTCGCCGATATCCATCAGCTTTTTAAATACAGTATTGTATAAAGTTTTATCCTCATCAGGGCAAATATCATCGCGTTTCAGGTAAATCTGTATACGCCCGGTTGAATCCTGCAATTCGGCAAATGAAGCGCTGCCCATAATGCGGCGCGTCATTATACGGCCGGCGAGGGTCACATTTTTATAAGTTTCGGGGAAACGGTTAAAGTTGTCGGTAATATCCTGTGCCCATGCATTTACCTTATATTCCTCGGCGGGATAAGGGTTGATACCTAATGCGCGCAGTTGCTGTAATGATTCGCGGCGTAAAATTTCCTGTTCGGATAGTGCAATACTCATATTGGCGCAAAAGTAAGAATTTTTGTTGAGGCGGAGATAGGAGATGTGTTTTTAGTCCGAAAGTCGGGAAAGACCGGAAGACCGAAAGAAGATGGTAAAGAAAAAACAGGTTTGCTTAAATCAAGGAAACCGGGATAGGTTATAATCGATGATCAATTCTTATATTTGTAATATGGAAACCAAAGAATTAACACAGGATTCTTTAAATGAGCAACAATTGCTCATGTTGCGTTTGTTAAAAAAGCCCATGCCCGAAGCTTCATTTATCCAGATCAGGCAACTTGCTGTTGAACTTTTGGCCAAACAGTTGGAAGAAAATATTGATGAATGGGAAGTAAAAAATGGCATTACAGAGGAATATTACGAGGAATTAAGTAAACAGCATTTTCGCAATTAGAATTTTCCTCTGTGAACGCGGTGCCTTCTCCGTGTCTTCGTGTTAAAAAATAATTAACCACAAAGGCCACAAAGGTTTTCGCAAAGAGCACTAAGCTTTTTTTAAATTGAAAAGCTTCTTCCTTTCCCCCCAACCTATCTCTTTTAATACCTTTACCCCATGAACTTAAAAGTAATTGCTTTTGATGCTGATGATACCCTTTGGGTAAATGAGCCGTATTTCAGGCAAACGGAGGAACGGTTTTATGAACTGCTGAGTGGGTATTCTTCACAACATACGCTTGAACGCGAATTGCTAAAAAACTGAAATAGAAAATCTTACCCTATACGGTTATGGCATAAAAGGCTTTGTGTTATCAATGATAGAAACTGCTTTACGTGTTACCAGTAACACCATAAGTGCAGATGCTGTTGAAAAGATAGTGAACTTAGGTAAACAAATGCTCGACCAGCCGATAGAGTTGCTGGATGGGGTAGAAGACGTACTGCTGGCCTTAAAAGATAAATACCGGCTGGTAGTAGCCACCAAAGGCGACCTGCTGGACCAGGAACGCAAATTAAAAAAATCGGGCATTGGCCATTATTTTCATCATATCGAGATCATGTCTGAAAAGGACGATGCCAATTACCTGAAACTCATTAAACACCTTGATATACCGCCAAACGAATTGTTGATGGTGGGCAACTCTCTTAAAAGTGACATACTACCGGTTTTAAATGTTGGGGGTTATGCCGTACATGTGCCTTATCACATTACCTGGGCGCACGAGCATATTGAACATAGTATCGATAATGAGAAGTTTAAAAGCGTGGTTGGGATAAGGGATATATTGGCGTTTTTGTAGAAAGCCCAACACTTTGAATTAGCTAAAAAAAATTCAGCGTTATCGATCAACTATATCTCAGGCTCAAAATTTAATCTAATGAATGCCGGGATACTCATAATACCCGTTTAAAACCTTCGTTAAGCCAGAGCCATCTGTATTTACTTTAGATAACGCGGGAGTTTTTGTTGCTGTATCATAACCAAGGAAATAAATTTCTTTTTCATCTGCAGACCATGCAGCGCCTACAAGTTCATCAGGATAATTGCTTGTAAAACTGAGAACTGTTTTTACGTTGCTCCCGTCAATATTGCAAATACTCAAACCTGTTAAACTGTCAAAAAGAAAATATTTGCCATCAGGAGATATTGCCTCTATAGACCTGTTACTCGTAATAAACTGCATACCACTCCCATCAGCATTAATTGAATATACCCCGGTTTTAATGGAATTACCGGCAGCGACTATATACATGCGCCCATTTTGTGACCAGCCTACTGGTATTGCCTCGCCATTTTGATTTGCAAACGACGTTATTTTCTGCTCATTAGATCCATCTGCGTTAGCAACGTATACATCAAGAGTATAAGGTACGTTATCTACTAAACTTTTTGCATAAACTACATGGGCGCCATCAGGCGAAAAAAATGCATAGTCAACCTCATTACCTTTAGTAATATTTGTTAAATTATTCCCAGCGCTATCGATAGTATACAGACCGCGATCAGTATCATCTTGATTGCCCCTCACAAATATTATTTTACTTCCATCAGAAGAAATAGATGCCCTGTAGTCAAAATAATTTGGTGGAGGGGTGGTAAGCCGTGTCAATCCCGAACCATCTAAATTTGTACGATATAAACTCGTAAATAAGCTTGGGGTGCTTGATTTACCAGAATTATAAAGTTCATCAGCATCAAACAGTAAATATTTTCCGGCCGATGTATTTTGGGTAGCAGTAGTTTTATTAGTACTTGCGCCGTCTTTTTTGCATGCGTAAAATGAGATAATAAGGATAGAAAAAAGCACAATTTTTTGCTTCATTTGTTAAAGGCTTAGAATTATAAAATAAACAGATGTATCTTCTGACGCCGCAATATACAAAACTACTTTGATCAATCTTTTTCAAAGCACATGCATGATGCGTTTTCTTTTAAATTTATGCTTAACGTCCATAGTTGGTCGGTAGCTACGGAACTTTCTATAATAGCAAAATATATTAACCTTTCTTCATAACCACATGTACAGGATGAACCTTCACGGGAACTGTATGCGTTTTATCTACATACGAGAGCCCCATAGCAACGGAATTTATTAAGCAATGCAGCGCAATGCCCCATATAAAACCATTTTTAAAACGTATATAAGTTATGCCCCAGCCCATAATTAGTTGCGGTAAAACATAAACGGGATAGATCCATATCAACTGCCATTGCAATGGTGCATAATTTGATATGTGCATTAACCCGAAAAGGCAAATGGAAATAATAACAAATACTTTTTTGTAAGCCCGCCCAACTGATAAATTAACGGGCAACAATTTTTTGATGATGAAATAAATGACCGGAACCAATGCAAGCCTTATCAACAAAGCATAGCCTGCGCCAATGCTGTGCGAAAAAGCTTTTACCGGCGGCAACAAGCTGCCAAAAAGAAAAATGGCCACTGAAATACCCAAAGCAATATGCCCCCTTTTAAAAGACAGCGGCAGCCTGAACACAGTTTCTTCCAAAACGGGGCCGATGATACATATATAGAGCAATGCAACCCCATAGCCTAATTTTTGGATCAAATGCTGAAAGCTGACATCATTTTGTTGCCTGATGCTTTTAGCATGTATTACATGGGTAACAAAAGTATCGGCCAGGTAGGTAAATGGTCCCACAAACAGCAGGGATAAAAAGATAAGCCCATAAACCTTAAGTAAAGTGAATATCTTTTCTTTAACTGAAGGTGTTGCCTCTTGTGGCAGGTAGGGGAAACCGCTGAGATTAAATAGTTCCTTCAGCATTTATTGATCAGCCTCCGCATCCATGGTGTACATTTCGTCAATAGCCCCGGCGTATTTCTTTTCTATTACCTTGCGTTTGGCCTTCATTGTAGGGGTAATCTCTCCGTCTTCAATACTGAAAGGCTTGCGTTTTATTTTAAAGTTTTTTATACGCTCAAATTTGGCCAGTTCGTTTGATAGTTTTTTAATATCCTGGCCTATCCAGTCCACAATTTCTTTATCATCGATAAACAATTCGGGTTGTTCAAAATAAGCTTCTTTTAAACTAAAGGCTTCCTGTAAGGTTTCCTTTGCGGGAACAACTATGGCAGTTATATATTCGCGTTTATCGCCCACCAAAAACAGTTGCTCGATTTTTGGGCTTTTTAAATAGGTGTTTTCAACCGGGGTTGGATAAATGTTTTTACCGTAAGCATTTACCAGCATGTTTTTAAGCCGGTCGGTAATTTGCAGGTTACCACGGTAGTAGCGGCCAATATCGCCGGTATGGAACCAGCCTTCAGGGTCGATAACCGAAGCAGTTTCTTCCGGCTTATTAAAATAGCCCTTCATTACGCAATGGCCGCGCACGATGATCTCGCCCTCTTCCGATTCAAAGTCTTCTTTAAACGATTCGTAGGTTTGGATGGTATAAATATGTTTGGTATCTACGTTTTGTATAGCTACTTCAATACCCGGTATAATACGGCCCACGGTGCCATAAATAATGCGGTCGGTCTCGGTAACCGACATTACGGGTGAAGTTTCTGTCAATCCAAAACCTTCTAATATTTTTATGCCGAGGTCGCCGAAAAATTCACCTATATTTTTTGGCAAAGCGCCGCCGCCTGATAGCATGATCTTTAAACGGCCGCCGGTTTTTTCTTTTATTTTGCTAAATACCAGTTTTTCGGCAACTTTATGTTGCTGACTTAATAATATACCGGGCTTTTTGTCGGCCTCTTTAACCAGTCTTACTTCCTTGCCGATTTTAAGCGACCATAAAAATATTTTGGATTTAACGCCACCTGCGGACGTGCCGTTTTTCATGGCCTTATCGTGTATACGTTCTAAAAGGCGGGGTACGCAGTTCATTATAGTCGGCCTTACTTCGGCCATGTTTTTGGCCAGTAGGTCAAGGCTTTGTGCGAAGGCTATTTTACTGCCGGTATAAAGGCAAACATGATAAGTAGCTGTACGCTCAAACACGTGCGATAGCGGCAAAAAGGACAGGAAAATATCGTCGCTTGTAATTATGGGTATCTGTATCAGGCAAACCCTTGCATTTTCGGCAAGGTTATAATGGGTGAGCATTACCCCTTTAGGCGTTCCGGTAGTGCCGGATGTATAAATAAGGCACGAAAGATCAGAGGGCAAAATGGCCTCTCGGGCACTGTTAATTGCCCGGGCGTACTGGTGTACTAATGTTAAACCCTCTTCAATTGCCTGTTTAAGGCTGCAAACCCCGGCATCAAGGCTTAGCTTTGAGGTCAGTTTTTCAAAATCATCAAACGCAGGTATAATACGTATCAGCGCCGGGCAGTTATTGGCTACTTTAAGCACTTTGCGCAATAAAAAGGGATTGCCAACCAAAATGGTTTTGGCGCCCGAGTCATTTAAAATATACTCTATCTCAGTTTCGGTAAGGGTAGGATAGATGGAGGTATTTATTGCGCCTAACTGCTGTAAAGCCTGGTCGTAATAAACATAATCGGGGCCGTTTTCGATGATCAGAGCCAACCTGTCGCCCTTTTGTATGCCAATTTCAAGGAACCAGGCCGAAATGGCGTCTATCTTTTCCAGAGCTTGCCGGTAACTGATCTCAACCCATGCATCGCCTACTTTATGGGTCATGAAAGTGTGGGTATCCGGATGGATGTTTTCTACAATATTGCGGATTAGGCTGGGGATGGTTGATCTGTCGGCTACTGTATTCATTAAGTTCAAACTGATTTATTAGGATAACAAAGCTAATTTATTTTATTGATTTTGATTTCACCGATTATATTTTTGTGATTACACCGATTTTTTTTTGATTTCACCGATTAGGAAGGAATGATTTCACCGATTTGAAAATTGTGCCATAAGCGTACGCTAATTTGTATCAGAAACGTACGTCGGTAATTTAGATTAATAAACTAATTGACTTACTTATAGATAGTTACTAATTTGGCATTCTGTTAGCATGGCTATTCCCAGGTATTTATCTTTAAAGCATTTGTATGTTAAAAAATTACTTCAAAACAGCCTTTCGTAATGTGCAGCGTAACAAAGGCTTCTTTGCGTTGAACTTTACGGGGCTATATATCAGCGTAATAGTATGCATCCTTATCTCATTGATTATATTGCACGAAACAAGTTTTGATAAGCACCCCGGCAGCTCTTTAAGCATATACAGGGTGGTTGATAATTCCATTTCAGCAACCGGCAACTCCTATGGTGCTGCCACGCCATACCCGCTGGCCACAGCATTGCGTACAGCCATGCCCGACGAAAAACTGATCTCCCAGATCCATTTCGAGAAAGAAGACCAGGTTTCTTTCGGCGAAAATAAATTCAAAGAGAAAAATATCGTATTTGCTGATTCTGTTTTTCCAAAGCTTTTCCCGTTAACTGTAAAACAAGGCGATATCAGCAGGGCATTGGCCGAACCAGGCTTTGCAATACTTACTTCAACAACGGCAAAACGTTATTTCGGGAACGCAGACCCGGTAGGTAAAAGAATAAAGTTTGCCAATTTTCTTGACCTCCAGGTTGCGGCTGTTATCGCTGACGCCCCTTCAAATACTCATCTGCCTTATAATATGCTGGTTTCGTACCGTTCGTTAACAGCACACGTTATTGGCGACCTACCACTTAACCAATGGAGCCTGACGGCCGGTGGCTATGTTTACATAGGGCTGCCAAACGCTAACCAGGTAAATGCCACTGAAAATGTCCTAAAGTCTATTGCAGAAAGGAACACGTCAAAAAATAATCCCGGTACAAAAACTATCTTTAAGCTGCAACCATTGGCAAATATTCACTTCAACCAGCTGTACTCAACCAGTAACCCTGGTTATACCATTAATTACCAATACTTGTACCTGATTGGTGCTATTGGCTTGTTTTTGATATTGGCAGCTTGCATCAATTATACTAACCTGTCAACCGCCCTGGCACTAAAAAAAGCAAAGGAGGTAGGTGTCAGAAAAACCATGGGCGCAACACGCGGCCACCTGATGGAGCAGTTTTTGTCGGAAACCTTCTTGCTTTCGGCAGTTGTTATTGTTATAGCCGCTTTGTCTGTTCGCTTTTTTCTTCCGGCCCTCAATATGTTTCTTGATAAAAACATTCCATTGGATTGGCTGAATATTAAAACAGTGTTTTTGTTGATAGGATTATGGGTAGTGGTATCGTTACTTTCCGGATTGTACCCCGCATTTGTGCTATCAGGGTTTAACCCGATTACTGCCCTCAAAAATAAAGTATCAACGCCAAAGGCTTCGTTAGTGATGCTGCGAAGGGGGCTCGTTGTTTTCCAGTTTTTAACCGCACAAATATTAATTATTGGGGCCATTGTGGTAGCTAAGCAGATGGATTTTGTACAGT
>Ga0207052_10345_pt1 | contig 10936 bp, 6 predicted proteins | sample Alteio_BWMinCont_62_FD_153294 | JGI IMG/M metagenome (GOLD analysis project Ga0207052, IMG submission 153294) | Enriched cells from forest soil in Barre Woods Harvard Forest LTER site, Petersham, Massachusetts, United States -... | ecosystem: Environmental > Terrestrial > Soil > Temperate forest >...
TTTTGGAAAGCGCAGGCGTCGTTTGTGACGGCGGTGGTGATCCTCGCGGCCGCCGCCACCATTCTCAACGTGCTTAACCTGAATCTTGGGCTTCACTTCAAAAAGGAAGCGGTGCCTCAGCCAAAGGATTTCCATGATTTGCCCGCTTTAATGGGCAAGTGGTTGCAGATTTCCCAAGATACCAAACTCGATCCGCAAACCCAGGAAGTGCTCGGGACCGAGAATTATTGCTATCGGGATTATATCCGGGTAGACACACGCGGAAAGGATTTGCTGGATTACTTCGCGAAACAACAAACCATCGGTGCAATTGCCGCGGCGAGCCAGCCAACAACGAATCTGGACTGGAATAGCACGCCTATCGACCAGCAAGTGGCGATGGTTCGGGCCACTGTGAAGGGAAAGACAGCAGGCGACATCGCCAAGGCCATCCAAAGTTTGCAACTGGCTAAAAACGCCGGCGTGATTGATATGGGCCTGACTTATTACACAGGCTTGGTAGATACGGTGGCTCATATTCCGGATCGCTGTTACATCGCCGATGGATACGAGCCGTCATCTTACACAGAGCCGTTTTTGGACATGGGCAGCGGCCAGAAGATGCAAGTTCGATTCATTGCGTTCGACGACTCATCCGGCAGCAATCGTGTGCCTAAGTGCGTTTCGTATGTCTTCCACTCCAATGGTCAGTACAACGAGGATCCAATCAATGTCCGCCGCACGCTGGCGAACCTGACCGAGCGGTATGGATATTACGCAAAGATTGAGCTGATGACGATCGTGCCCAGTTCACGGGATCGAGACACGCAACCCGCTCAGGACACAATGGCCGATTTTCTTCGTACTGCAAAGCCGTACATCGAGACCTGTTTTCCAGACTGGCAGAAGCTGAAACATTCGAGATAGGCGTGGGATTGATTCCGACGACGCAGATTTGAGGCAACCATGGCGCGACGCCGAGTGAACAAGAGATTTCTGACCGCTCTGTTTCTGCTGGTCGCCGGCGGGACGGTGGCGATCTTGATCGCACAGAACCTGCTGATCAAGGACCATGCCGACCGCTGGGTCACGATGGGCGCCCAGGCGATGCAGGATGAGAAATGGGCTGACGCGGCCACGGATTTCAACCGCGCCGGCCAGCTCGATCCGAATGACCCGGAAATTCAAATGAAGCTGGCCGCAGCGCTGGTCAAGATGGCCGCGCTCGATCCGGAAAAGGTTCTCTCGGCCCGGGCGGCGTACGAACGGGCGCTGGAAATCAATCCCCGGTTTATGCCGGCCATCAAGGATTTGCTCGCCCTTTACCAGAATTTCGCCGTCATGAACCCCACGGCCTCCATCTACAGCGAGATGATTACGTACGCCCGGCGCGGACGTGAAATCGATCCGAACGACAAGCAGATGGCCGCCGTCGAGGATCTGCTGATCGCGCAAAAATGGATGGCGGGTTTCGAGACCAGCCAGGATGAAATCGTCAATGCGATGAAGGATATGCAGGATCGGTTGAAGGCTGATCCGGGGAACTCCCAGCTGGCGGTGACGGTCGCTCAGGTGTGGGTGCGGCAGGCGCAGGATCTTTCGCGTCAGAACGCATCGCCTGATCAACCCAGGGAAGTGACCGACAAGTTCGACAACTCGCGGAAGCTTTTTACGGACGAGTTGGATCCAAAGATCGGAGAACAGGACAAGAATGCAGCCATGCATTTCCGCTATGCTCAGGTGCTGATGTATCTGGCCGGCAATGACCGGGCACATACCGGCAATCCGAAGGCGGATGCGGATGAAGCGTGGAACCAGATTGGGCAGGCACAGGCGCTGGCTACGGACAAAGATCGCGACTATCTGGATATCAACCGCTTTGCCGCCGATTTGTCGGAACGCCGGGGGGACCATGAAGGGGCGGTCAAGATCTGTAGGGCCATGCCAAAGAACCTGCAGACCCAGTTGGACCTGGCCAAGTATCTGGGGGAAAACCGGGAGACGCGCCCCGAGGCAGAATCGATTCTGCAGTCAGAATTGGATTCACTCAAGAACAGCCAGAGCAATCAGGTGACCGGCGTCCGCATAACGCTTCTGCAGGTGCTCACTGACATGCAGGTCACTGATTTCGCCGACCCGAAGACAGACCCTCTGGCAAAGCAATCTCTGCACGACACGATCCAGGCGTCGCTGGGCAAGCTCGACGCCGCCATGGGAAGCCGTTTTTCGCTGGACATCAAGAAAGTCGAAGCGCGCTTTCTATATCTTTCGCACGATTGGACCGCGGCCATCAATGCACTGACGTCAATGATTACCGCCGATTCCAACGCCGCGAAAGACTACATGTGCTTGAGCATGCTCGCTCAGGCCTACGAGAAGACCCACCAGACAGGCGAAGCTTACAACACCTATGGCCGGATGATTCAGTTGTGGCCGCGCGATCTTTCGCCGCGATTTGCGCATGCAAAGCTGCAGGAGACCATCAATCCCGGCCAGGCGCAGGTGGAGATCGACGAATTGGAGAAACTTGGTCCCAAAGACGATCAATTCGCAACTGAGATCAAGGCGCTGCGCATGGGGCTTGTGGTGACCGATCCCGAGCACCCAAGCGAGGACGCGATCGCAAATTTCAAGGCCTATCCGGAGACCACGGGCTCCGACATGATATTCAAGGCCAAGGCGGCATTCTTTCTCCACCAATACGACGATGCCGTGCGGCTCTTTAACAACCTCATCGATTTGAAGGACCCCAATGCCCGGCAAGATTACTACCTTCTGGCACAAACATATTCGCGGATGGGAAACAAGTCGGCGGCGCTCGATGCCGCAACGCGTGGATTGAAAGTCTATTCCGACGATACAAATCTGAAGCAACTGATTTCCGCGCTTAATGGTGAAGGGGCCAGTTCCCGGCAGGCCATTCGCGAGGAGGCGGCAACGCAGCTATCCGATCCCGTGACTCGGGAAACGAGGCTGGCGCAGTTGGCCGGGGAGCGCGGCGATCTGGCGGAACAAGAATCTCATCTCGTTGCCGCCGAGGCCGCCGCGAATGGAGATGCCAGAACTCAAGTTTGGGATGCGATGTTCAGCTTCTATCTGGCAAACAATCAGGTTGCCAAAGCCGCTGATCTGGTGCCGAAACTTGTGACCACCAATGCCGACTCCGCTGACGGAAAGCTCTATCAGTTGAAGCTCTCTGAGGCGCAGGGTGATTACGTCCATGCGCTGGATCTGGCCAAATCCTTGGCACGCGATCGGCCAGACTTTGCATCCACCTATGTTGCTTTGGGCGATGTTCTGCTGGGACAGAACCATGTCGATGAAGCGACATCCGATTACGAAGTCGCCATCCAAAAGCAGGCGAACAGCCTGGAGGCATATCAGGGACTGATCCGATGCGCGTACCAACAGGGTAAGGTGCCCGATGCACTGCGGTATATTCAGGAGGGATTGAAAAAGCGACCTGGCGATTCGGCGCTTCGCAATCTGCTTATCGCCCACCATCTCAATTATGGCGATCCCGCTGATGCAATCAGCGTCCTGAGTGACGAACTCCGCGACGATCCGAATTCGCCGAAGCTGCAATCGGTGATGATCGATGTGCTCCTGCGCATCGCTGCTGCTAGGAAAGTCAGCGATCCACAGACGGCGGCGCAGGCCTTGCAGGAAGCGCTCAAGCGGAGCATTGACGGCGTTAGCCGTTGGCCCGATGACGACAAGTTCTATGTTTCCCTGTCCGACACTTATCAACGGCTAAACCGCCCGCAAGACGCCGAAAAGGCGCTGCTCGCGCTGGCGGCACGCGATCAATGGAAGGATTCGCCCTATCCGCTGGCGCGGTTGTCGCAGTTTTATGAGGACAACCAACAGCCGGACAAGGCGGAAGCCGAATTGCGCACCGCCATGGACATTTCCAAGAACCGCCTGGATGTGGAAATGGATTACGGCCGACTGCTGGCCAAACACAAAAAATATGACGACTGCCTGGCGCTGTTGAACAGCGCCAACCACGACGCTCCGGAAATTCGTGATATGCGAATTCGCATTCTCTGGGGCGCCGGACGCGCCGATCAGGCCGAGGTGGAATTCAATTCCGACATCAAGGGAAATCCTCCCGATGAGGTTGAACTACGGTCCGCCTGGGGGCGTTTGTTGATGGACGGCGGCAAATACTCCGCCGCCCTTGAACAAGCCGGCAAAGTCCTAACTCTTAATCCCAACAATTTAGAAGCCTACTTCACGCGCGGGTATTCCACATTGCACATTCAGCCGCCGGATGTGACCAGTGCGATTGCCGATCTCGTCAAATATGTCCAGTCGCCAAATGGCCTGGCACGAACCCGGGCGCGCGTGGAACTGGCTCAGGCCTACCTCGGGTTGAATCGCACCAGTGAGGCGGAATCCCAGCTCGCCATAGCCATGCGTGCCGATCCTAGCAACATCGTCGCACGCATGAGAATGGTCGAGCTTCTCAGCCAGGGTACAGAGCCAAGATATTTGCAGGCGTTATCTCTGCTGCGGCAAGTCGATAGCGTCGAGCCGTATAAATCGAACGCCGATGTCTTCCGCAATGAAGCAATTCTGTATCATGATATGAAGGATCTGAATAGCGCTCTGGCATGCTGCCAAAAGGCATTGCAATTGCGCCCGACTGACCCACAGGCTGGGGACATCTACCTGACGGTTCTGCTTGAGGCCAACCATTACCAGGACGTCATCGACACCACCACCGTGTTGCCGGATGTCTCAAAGAATTCATGGTGGGCGCTGAGCAAGCGGGCACAGGCGGAAAAGGCCTTGGGTAATCAAGCCGCGGCCTTGGCCGATGCACAAAAAGCGTTGGCGACCACAATTGCTGCGCACGATTCCGACGCTACCTATCAGGCGGCACTTGCGATTTCAAAATCGTTGGGACTCGATCAGGCGATTGCCATCCTTACGCCTCATGCCGACGAAGATTTGACTGTCCGGCTCACACTAGCCGAGTTCTATCATTCCAACGGGAATGACGTCAGTGCGGTTTCGATTGCTGATATGGCCATGGCCGGACTTAGCAAGCTTGCGCATGATGATCAGGTTAAAGTGTTGAGCATCGCCGCCCAAATATATCAATCCGCCAAACCTCAACCCCTCGTGGACAAGGCCTTTAGCGCCTACCAGCAATGGGTAAATCTAGAACCGAATAATGTCGCTGCGCTGAACAATATCGCATGGATGCTGATGGAAGATTACTCGCCTCCTCGCGTCGCGGATGCCACCCAATATATGAAGCGCGCCATCGATTTGTTGCCCCCCAATGCCGCTATGGACGTCAGCATCGAGGATACACAGGGATGGTTGCAGATATTATCGGGTCAAGCTGCCTCTGGTGTGGACTTGCTTAATAAGGTCATCGAAGCCCGACCCAGTCCCGAGACGTATCTCCATATCGCACAGGGATATGTGCAAATACAAATCCCAAGAGCCGCCGGTGAAGATGCCAAGCTGGGCTTGAATTTGATCAATAAACAGGATCCGAAGGATCAAGATCAGGCCCTAAAGGCCAAACTGCAGGACTTGATTACGCAGAGTGACCAACTGCAGAAGGCCAACCAGGCGTCAAAGGCGCAATAGAGATGGTGGTTCTGGAGCCATTATTTTGGGAAATAGGTTGGATGATGTTTAAAGTCGAGGGTATATTGACTTGCCGCAAGGGCTGGAAGTCGTTCCCGCAAGTAGTATCCCCGAACGAACCCGGGTTGAACCAGATAGCATGAAAATCTCGTTTTGCGAGCGTAGTATTTGAGGAGTCGCCCATGACAACATTGCCGCTGAATGTCCCCATTCGTTTGCCGGGTCGACCGACATCTTCAACCGCAATGGCAATTCCCAGCCCCGCCACGGCAGCGGCGAGCAGCCAGTCGAGCGGCGCGCAAATGACTGGCGCCGATGTCTGGCGCGTTATCCGATCACACGCCTGGCTTATCGCACTGATGGTCGTCCTCAGCGCCGTCGGCGGCTACGGAGCCAATAGCTGGCTGAAGAAATACCATTCCCGCTTCAAAGCCACCGGCGCCCTGATTATCGTCGATCCGATCAACTTCGATCCAACCAAAACGCAAAACAGCACGGACCCCATCGCGCTGAACGTGATTTCCAAGACCATTCAGCAAAGCCTTGGAAACAACCCCGTCCTGATCGGCGACGTGCTCCAGGATGCTAATAGCCCGATTCGCGACACGTCGTGGTACCACAATTTCAGCAATCTTCAGGATGCTAAGCTCGATCTGTCGGAGAATTTTGAAGTCGTCGGTACCCTGGACACCCGACTCGTCTATGTTTCCATGACCTGCAGCGATCCAAGTAGCAGCAAGGCGATTGTCATAGCGATCACTGACCAATACATCAAGAACGAAAAGAAGAAGAGCCTCGATCGCTCGCAGGAGAGAAACAAGACGCTCGAAAACCGCAAAGATCTTGCCGAAAGTGAACTGACAATTCTCCGTGGCCAGATTGCTGAACTTGAGGGCGAATTGAATGCCGGCGGCCTAACCGGAACGATGAACCGCCTCAGCCAGAAGGACATCCAATTGTCCACTGATCTTGAAGGCATCGCGAAAGATCAATTCGAGGCTGATGACGCCGAGGACACCTTCAACACCATCAAGGCCAAGATCGAAGCCGACCAGGATCCGCCCGAGGTCACCCTTGCCATTAATCAGGATTACCAACTGCAAAGCGACCGCTCAATTGCTTCCCAGTTGCAACTCGCGTATGCCAACGCTCTGGCCCAGGGAGCCGAAAGCCGTACCGCCAAGATGCTGGAAACCAGGGCCAATGACGCCGAGAGTAAATACGAGAAGGATCAGGAGGAAGCGAAGGTTAGGTTGCGCGCCATAATCCTTGAACAGGCCAGCGACAAAATGATGAAGGCCAAGCGTCTTCTCGAAGTCGAGAACAAGCGCGTCAATGATCTTAAGAGCGAGATGGCTCGTCTCACGGACGTGATGACCCAGCTCATGGAAAAGCAGGATCTGCGCACCTACAAGACCGCACGCCTCAACGCTCTTACCGAGCAGCTCGATCAGGTGGAGAATCTCGCGGCCAAGGAGGATTACGCCGGCGTCGAATGGCAGTATACGCCGCCGGTCCCGGAGGTTCCCAGCTTCCCCAAACTCGGACTGACTATGACTCTGGCTATTGCCCTGGGCCTTGGCCTGGCGCTGGGCATCGCGTTCCTGCGTGAGTTGATGGACACCACCATCCGCTCGCCGCGCGATATCACCCGCGTGGGCAATCTCAATCTCCTGGGAATCATTTCCCACGAGGACGACGACCGCCAGTCGGCCGGCGCTCGCCTGCCTGTGGTGATCTTCGAGGCCCCGCATTCCATGATGGCCGAGCAATTGCGCCAGGTGCGCACGCGCCTGCAGCACAGCTCATCACTCGATACCACGCGCACGATTCTCATCACCAGCCCCTCGCCAGGCGACGGCAAGACCACCATCGCCTGCAACCTGGCCAGCGGCCTGGCCCTCAACGGCCGGCGAATCCTGCTGGTCGATGCCAACTTCCGCCGACCGGAATTGCATCGCATTTTCAACCTCGCCAACGAGCAGGGATTCTCGGATGTCCTGAACAATCTGGACATGTTCGAGCACTCCGTGCAGGAAACGCAGGTTCCGAATCTGTACATCCTGCCGTCAGGCCCCAAGCCGACCAACGCCACGGAATTGCTCGAGAGCCAGTTGCTGATGGACTTCATCGAACGAGCCCTGGAGGAATTCGATCACGTGATCTTCGACAGCGGCCCGCTGCTCTTTGTCTCCGAAACCGTCGCCCTCGCCCCGCGCGTCGATGGCGTGCTGACCGTCGTCCGCGCCCGCGAAAATACCCGCGGCGTGCTCACCCGGCTCCGCGACACCCTCAAACAAATCCGCGCCGAGCACCTGGGCGTCGTCCTCAACGCCGTCCGAAGCCAGGGCGGCGGCTACTACGGCCGCAACATCCGAACCTACTACCAATATCAGGACGGCCCCGGCAGCGCCCAATAATCGGCCGCGGCGACAAACTCGCAAAGGTCATTGTCCCCGGCGACGCCGTCCACTCCATGCTCGCCAAGCGTATACAGGCCCGCGGCGTCCCGCGCATGCCGCCACTGGCGACCAATGAACTCGACCCCAATGCCCAGAAATTGATATCCGAGTGGATCAGCACGATGAAGAACTGAGACTAGCCCCGCACAATTTGAACCGCCACTGGTGAAGGATTACTTTAGCCCATCATGCTCCCCGTCCCAAGGCAATTGCCGCTATACGTCGTCGATGCATTCACCGATCAAGTGTTCCGCGGCAATCCCGCGGCGGTATGCATTCTAGATTCCCCGCGCGATGCCCATTGGATGCAGTCGGTCGCCGCGGAGATGAATCTCTCCGAGACGGCATTCCTCGTGCGATCCACAGGCGCCATGCAGCTCCGCTGGTTTACTCCCACCATCGAGGTGGACCTGTGCGGTCACGCCACGCTCGCGACGGCGCACATTCTCTTTGAAACCGGTTTGATCCCCGGCGAGAAACATGTCGTTTTCGAAACCGCCAGCGGAAAGCTGACCTGCTTCAAGCGGGACTCCTGGATCGAAATGGATTTCCCCGCCGAAAGGCCCGTGCCGGCTGACCATTCCGCCGATTTGCTCGTAGCCCTCAAGGCGGATGGCGCGATCGTCAGCCTCATGCGAAATCGCCTGGATTATCTCGTCGAGATCGCCGATGCGCGATCGTTGCGTCGTTTGAAGCCAGACATGGGATTGCTGGCCAAATTGCCCGTCCGGGGGATCATCGTCACCGCGCGGTCGAACGATCCCGATTTTGATTTCGTCTCGCGATTCTTCGCCCCGGCCGCGGGCATCAACGAGGATCCAGTAACCGGCTCTGCCCATTGCTGCCTCGGCCCATACTGGGGCGAAATACTCCGGAAGAAGGAGCTGATCGGATTTCAGGCCTCCAGGCGCGGTGGAATCGTCCGCGTATCTTTGTGCCCAGATCGCGTCATCCTCGCCGGACAGGCCGTTACAGTTCTCCGCGCCCATCTCGCCGCTGGTTGATCGAGTTTGCGGAGATGTAATCAAGTCTGGGCGGTAGAATTCCCTTAGGAAACGCCATGCCGGCATTCAATCTCAGAGACGCGCGCATCGCCATCCGCTGCCCCGCGGCAGAAGACTGCGACGAGCTTCTCTCGCTCGTGCATTCCAGCCGGAATCTGCATCACCCCTGGGTCGAGCCGCCATCCACGCGCGAGCAATTCGAAACCTATCTCCAATCGCGCCAATGCACCGTCTCCGACGGCTTTGTCCTCTGCAATAAAACCACCAACGCAATCCTCGGCGTGGTGAATCTCAACATCATCGTCCGCGGCAAATTCGATTCCGCCTATCTCGGCTACTACATCGGCGCCGCAAACGCCGGGCAAGGTTTCATGACCGAAGGCCTTAAACTGGTCGCCCGATACGCGTTCAAACAAATGGGCTTGCACCGGCTCGAAGCCAACATCCAACCCGGCAATCTCGCATCCATCGCGGTTGCGCGCAAATGCGGATTCCAGCTGGAAGGCTTCTCGCCAAAATACTTGAAAATCCTCGGCCAGTGGCGCGACCATGAACGCTGGGCGTTGCTGGCCGATGCCGATTAGAAAACCCCCGCTATAATCTTCCGAGGGATAAACCACCGCCTTGGATTCCGAAGATCCCCAGCCGCCGCCGTTGCAGCCCGCTGACGCGGAGCCGGTCCCCTATTTCGCCCCTCACCAAGGCCGTGGCTGGGTGGCCATCGCAACATTCTCCACCATAGGCCGCTGGCACGCGGCCAACGCCGTCCTCTCGCGTAACGGAATCGCCGGAAAGATGGGCGAAACCTCTGCCGACGGCGATACTCAGATGCTCGTCCCCGCGACCGAATTTGAATGGGCCTGCGAATTGCTTGGCATCGCTAATCCCCTGGCCGCTCCACCGCTGGCGGCCACTGCCGAACAGTCGCCGCGCAAGGCTCTCCCGGTTGACATTCGCGTCCAACCGAAATCCGATACGGTCTACTTCCTCATCCGGACGATGCTGATCCTGGCGATGGTATTTGTCGCGGTTTTTACGATCATGGCCGCGATCTTCTGGCAATAGATCGCTATCATTTCTTCGGACAAATCCCCAGCGGCAAAACCGTCCGTCCGTAGACTTCATTCAAAACCTGCGCGATGCCCGCATAGAAAGCCGATGCCCCGCAGAAAATTCCCTCATACCCCGTGAAATGTTTAAATCCAACACTGACATCGAAATGATGTTCCGCCGCCAGCAGAAAGAAAAGCACGACCAGCGATCCAAATACCGTCATCAGCGCGACGCTCAATCGAAAGGTTCCGATGAATAGCCCAAGCGTGAACACGCCCCACATCGCCAGATACGCTGCCCATCCCGGATCCTTCGTATCAAATCCCGCAAACGCGGGATTGGCCTTCGGCAGCAGCACCAGTACCACCAACGACAGCCAGAAAAATCCGTAGGAGATGAACGCGGTCGTTCCGAAGGTATTATTCTTTTTATATTCCATGATTCCCGCGATGACCTGCGCGGTTCCGCCATAACAGATTCCCATGGCCAGGATCATGGAGTTTAATTCGTAATATCCCGCGTTGTGCAGGTTGAGCAGGATGGTGGTCATCCCAAACCCAAAAAGCCCCAGCGGAGCGGGGTTGGCGGTCGTGTCCTTGATCTGCATCACGGTTGTGTCGGCCATGGAGAGTTCCTCTCACTTAAAGGTTGCGGGGGAGCGATTGTTTCGGCATGGATTTGTGAAGATATGTTAAACCCACCGTGCGTAAGGCACAAGAAATCCCACCCCACCCAACACCCCGTTTTAGCCGCCCGCGTTTACGCGCTTCGTCGCCGTCACTCTCATCCCCTCCCCTGGTACTCCGGGGGAGGGTTAGGGTGGGG
>Ga0207052_10349_pt1 | contig 10730 bp, 8 predicted proteins | sample Alteio_BWMinCont_62_FD_153294 | JGI IMG/M metagenome (GOLD analysis project Ga0207052, IMG submission 153294) | Enriched cells from forest soil in Barre Woods Harvard Forest LTER site, Petersham, Massachusetts, United States -... | ecosystem: Environmental > Terrestrial > Soil > Temperate forest >...
TAGCGATTCCATTCGCGCCACGCCAGCTTACGAGCGACCGAACCCCCATTCACTGGTAATCGGGCGGGACTCCCCCCAATTCCCCCAATTGACACCTTCCGAAGCCCACCCGCGAATTCGGAGAATATGCGCGCTAGATTTCCATGGCCTGCCCCCCGACAATACGCTCTGTGAATCGCGCCGATGGATTGCCGGATTTAGCCGAGCCTGGGCGACACGCAATCCGCCCCGGCGCGCCACGCCCCGACGATCCGAAATCTGGACCAATGCCAGAGTTGTCTCGGGCATGCTAGGTGCGTTAAAGGGCCTATAAATCATAATATCCGCACGTATATTTACCATAGTTAATAAAGTGAGGTGTATGCTGATTACTAATTCCGGAGCGGGTTTCGCCCTGAATCACTCCGGGAAGCCCGGGGAGTATAGCGTGAAATCACGTTCCCAGCGACTTCCGCGCTGCAACCTTCTCATTGTTTTGGCCGCCGCTGTCGCTTTGCTGGCGCCAGCGAAGACCCTGGGGCAGGGCGAGACCACCAGCGCCATTCTTGGCCAAGTTACCGATTCGACCCACGCCGTGGTTCCGGGGGCTACGGTGACCGTCGTCAATCTCGACACCGGACTGAGGCGCAGCGTCAGGACGGACGATGCGGGCCGCTTTGATTTCCCGCAGCTCAAGCCGGGCGCATACAAGGTCCAAGTCGAAGCGCTGGGATTCGAGCCCCAGACGGCCGGGAATATCGTCTCCGGCCTTGGCCAGAAGCAGACGGTCAACCTCACGCTCAGCGTGGCGCAAGCGAGGCAGACCGTGGAGGTTAGCGCGGAAGCGCCGATCCTCAATCCGGACAACGCGAACACATCCACCACGTTGAATACGACCGCGTTGGAGAACCTGCCGAATCCAGGCGGGGACCTGACCTATCCCCTGCAATTTGCGCCGGGAGCCCTCATCAATACGGCTGGCAGCAGCAACGATTTCGTCGGCGGTAGCAACGGTTACGGCAACGTGGAATTCAACGGACTGCCCGCGATCTCAAATGGGTACATCGTCGATGGATTAGAGACCAACGATCCACTGACGAACCTCAACAGCGGACTTTCCACCAACCTGGTGCTCGGCCTGAACTCGATCTCGGAAGTGACCGTGAATACCCTTTCCTATTCGGTGGACCAAGGCAGGTATGGAGCGTCCCAGGCAAACTACATCACCAAATCGGGCACTAACCAGCTTCACGGCAACTTGTACGAACTGTGGAACGGCTCGCTCCTCAATGCGGCCGACTACTTTACCAATGCGACGGTGGGGAACCACAAACCACGCTCCACGGTAAACCACTTCGGAGGCAGCCTGGGCGGGCCGATTGCTCATGACACGCTGTTCTTTTTCTTCGACTCCGAGTGGGTACGGATCGCGCTGCCTATCTTTACGACAGCCACGGTTCCCAGTGCCGCTTTCCAGCAGTATGTTTTGCAGCAGCTTCCTCTTGGTGGAACCGACTCCGTAACCGGGTCGCACTATGCACTCGCCCCACAGCTCGTGCCGTTCTATCGGGAGATGTTTTCACTGTACGGGAACACCAGCGGAACGCCGCTGGCTGTGCTCGGGTGCCCTTTCAACTCTGACGGCTCTCCCGCCTCGGGCAGTCCTCCGACCGGAAACGGCTGTGCGAACCGGAGAGGCGTGTCGCACTCCAGCGACGACCACGAACAGGTGCAAACGGCCCGCATCGACTACAACATCGACACTCGGGACACCGCTTGGTTTCGGTTTCAGGCGGACACAGGACTGCAAACCGCTTACACGGATGCCATCAATCCGTTGTTCAATGCGATTTCCCCACAGCCTCTGTACTCTTTTGCGGCAGGATACACGCGCGTGTTCTCGCAGAACCTTGTGAACTACTTCAATCCGGCGTTTTCGTGGTATGAGAGCCTCTTCGGACCGAACAACTTGCAACAGACGCTCACCGCTTTTCCAATCGTGCTTCAAGGCGGGGGCGCGAACGCCCCGTTTACCACCATCGGAGGACTCGATAACACCTGGGTTCAAGGTAGGCGCGCCTCACGGTTTTTTATCAACGACAATCTTGCCTGGAGCCACGGTGCTCACGAATTGAGGTTCGGCACCAATACTCGAATCTTTCGCCTGAATGATTTCGACTTCCGCGAAGGAACAGTCCCGACTGTGACATATGCAACTCTGTCTCAGTTCGTCTACGGAGTGGCGTCCACAGCGACGGAGACATTCCCAATATCCCCGAACGAACCGTTCAATTTCCTGAATTTCGATCTCTATGCCCAGGACACATATAAGGTGGTACCAACAGTAACGTGGACCATCGGCGTGCGTGACACCTTCAATTCCAACCCACTGAACCCACACGACCAGATAGCACGTCTCCCCGGTTCGTTTTATTCGATCTCGCACGGTGTAAACCAACCGTTGGGTGATGCAATTCAAACTCACTTGGGAAATCTGTTTGCCTCAACACCATTGGCGATTCTGCAACCCAGAACGGCTATCGCTTGGCAGTTCGAACGAAAATCCGTGCTGCGCGCCGGCTTCGGCCTGTTCAGCGATATTCTGCCTGGAAGCGTTGCCGATTTGATCGGAGTAAATCCACCTTACGTAAGAACATTTCAGGGAGGTCTGCTGGGAACCGCAGGCGGCACGACGATTGCGCCCGGAGCGCCCGGCAGCGCGGTCGACGCAACGAGCGCAGCGAATGAAAGGTTCAGCTCAGGATTTTCCCAAGGCCAGCTCTCCTGTGCGTCCTCGCTTGCAAACCCAGCGACCTGTCTCCCTCCGGTCGCAATCACGGCGGTACCCGACGGCAAGCTTCATGCCCCCTACTTTATGCAATGGAGCCTGGGAATCGAGCACCAATTTGGAACAACTGGCAGCGTTCAGGCGCAGTATGTGGGTACTCGCGCAGTGAATCAGCCCTATCTCACGCAGGTCAATGGCTACCAGACTGTGTGCCAGGGATGCTTCGCTCCGTTCCCCTACATGCAACCCGCCGATCCAAGATTCGGCGCGGTAACGCAGTTCGCGACGGGAGCCAACAGCCACTACAACGGTCTTCAACTCACGGCCAAGAAACGCATGGGACACGGCCTACAAGGCCAAATCAACTACACGTGGAGCCACTGCCTGGACACGGTCTCGAACGGTGGATTCCTGCAATTCTCTGCTGGAGGGCTTCTTTCCCCTCTGCCGAGGGATCTGCATCGGGATTACGGCTCCTGTGATTACGATATCCGGAACAACCTCACAGGGCAGTATGTCTATGAGTTGCCAGTCAAGGCAGCAAACCACGAACTTGGCTATTTGCTGAACGGGTGGCAGGTTTCGGGCACCGCATTCTGGCACAGCGGAGTGCCGTTCTCGGTCCTGAGCACACCCTACTCAGCAAACGGAAATGGCATCGTGCAAGGCAGCGGTCCTCAGTTTGCAAACCTTGTGCCCGGAGTAGATCCCTATTGTCGTCATTGCAATATTCCGGGCGTGACCCAGCCAGGCACGGTTCAGTGGCTCAATCCAGATGCATTTGTGTCCGCAGTTGATCCTGCTACGGGTGCTTGCTACGGCGGCGATAACTCCCAGAATTGCCAGTTCGGAAATCTCGGTCGTAATGCTTTGCGCGGCCCCAACTTCGCCTGGAGCGATCTTTACCTGACGAAGTGGTTTCCAGTGACCGAGCACGTGAAGCTGAGATTCGAAGCTCAATTTTTCAACTTCTTCAACCACCCTAATTTCGCAACTCCAAGCCTAGTATTGGCAGGCGTTCCCGGCAAACCGTCCACCCAAACCGGCTTCGGTGCGTTGACCTACACGACATCCCCTCCAACCGGGTTGCTCGGAGTCGGATTGGGAGGCGACAGCAGTCCACGAATGATCGCGTTTCAGGCACGACTGGAGTTCTGAAGCGGCGTCCTGTTATATGAATAAGGACGATTAAAGAGGACTTCTCGGTTTCTTATATCGGCGGTCCGTCCCTTTGCCAATCTGACGGAAGCACCATGCCGGTGGTCAAACGGGAAGATTTTTGGTGCACGTCAAAGGTGGGTTCCCAGGTGCAGCAGAATCCGAACGGTCGGCTGGCACACCACACCCTGACGTATATCCGGCCAGTGTGAATCGGTTTTATCCTGCCAGACCAGTGCAAATTTCCACTTTTCTCCCCCTGCCGGATCGAATTTGGAAAACGCAAAAAAATTGGCCGGGCAGGGTAAGGGCCACCCGTGAGGGTAATAGGTGAGGCAGATGGTGGGACCACCAAGATGATTGATATTAACCAGCTCCGGGCCGTAAACGGGCTGTCCAACTTCTCCGCCTGCCGATAGCCCGCTTTTCAGGTAACGAGCCACAGACACAAGCAGATCGGGTACATCGCTTTCCTTGGAAAGGAATCCATCTGCATTCTCGATTCCCTCCAACCGGTCGACCGCACCGGAAAGAATGACAACGGGTACTCCGGGCTTCAGAGCCTTCATCTTCGCTGCGACGGCCGTACCCAACTCACCGCGCAGATAATGGTCGCTCAAAACTAGATCGACATGGGCCGATTCCAAAACACGGAGGGCTTCCTCACCGGAAGCAGCGGAAAGCACTACATAGCCCTGTGATTCAAGCACTTTTCGCCGGACGAAAAGAGTCGTGGCACTGTCATCCAGGCAAAGGATTACGGGGTGGATTCAACTACGTCGGGCTGACCCACGCTCAGCACGCTTTCATGCGAGTGGTTGGTAACGACACAGGCTGCGTGAGATGCACCAAGCGGATGTAGTGCTGCTCCTGACTGGTTCTGTTCCGAGACCAAGCTGCGGAAACTGCGTTCTGTAAATGTTGGGCAGGAGGGCTCAGAACAGAGCTGTCCTTACCGGTTCTGGCTGCCGGGTTGTTGTCTAGGCTCCCCTACCGTGATCGTTGGCATGCGAAATGTAAGCACAGTGCTATGAGCAGGACGATTAGCAGCACCCCCAAAATAGCGAGTGGCCAAGGGATGTGACCACCTCCAAAATTGTTTTGGGCAAAGAGCAGCATACCTTTCTTTATGGACGGCCGTTCCACACCAAAGTATTTCGCAAGAGATGCATCACGGCAAAGGGCACTCACCGGCAACTGAAAGCAGGCCCCAGCTCTGGGGCTGGGACCTGCTAACGGACTTTTGAACCTACGAAGCCCGTTTTTTCTCACCCTGATTTTGTTGGTTTTGCTGACCGGTGTCCTGCTGCTGGTCGCCCTGGGGAGGACGTTTCTGGGAAGCATCTTGCATATTCCCAGTCTGCTGACCCGACTGCTTGTTTTGTTGTTGATCGGGTTGTTGTTTCATCCCTTGTTGGCCTTCCCATTGGTCATTCTGTTGAGTTTGCTTTTTGGGATCGTTCGTCATAAAGCATTCCCTCCCTATGGTTGGTTTCTCCCAAATTGGTTGCGCACTTGACCGCCTTGGGTTGGCCCCAATCCAGCTCAGCCGTTGCCAATGAAACCCGTGTCTATGGACAGAACTCCTGGTGATGAAACGCCTCAACAAAAGCCCGAAAAGGGATTCCGGGTGCCCACTCCAGAAGAGCTTTTGGGAGCTTAGGAACCCTTCCCTCTGGGGGTAAGCCGCCTTATCCACCACAGGCCCCCTCCGACCAGACAATACAGCCCAACATTTGCCACCACGGAGAGCAGCATGATGGGCGTAATCCGTTCCACTGCCCTCGACGGGATACGTGAGCCATACTGAGGAGGGCCAGACGAGCACAGCGGCACCCTGGTGCTGACCAACATCCAATTGCGCCTCCGTGCTGCCGGTGAATAGGGTCTGAACCAAAAGCCAGCACAGCGGCACCAAGGGAACCGGAAAGGAGCATCCATCTGTAAAGGGAGGGTTTCGTTGGGGGGCAGCCCGTCCCTAAGCTCCGCTATCCCAGTGTTTCTCCTTGGGATGCAATGCAGCAGCTCCACCCAACAGCTTTGATTCCAGTCCTTCCATTCTCTTCTTCAATTCCTCTCGGATCGCAGGAAGAGTTGCCTCTGCTTCCGTTTTGATATATTCCAAATAGTCAGTAGGCATTACACTGAAGGCTTGCCCAGCATACTTGCCAGTTTTTAGAGTTGTGCGCATTTCCTTTTTCTTCTTCATATTCAACCTCGTCTTATCGGTTAGGGATGCCACAATGTGACATCGCATTTATGTTCTCCTTTCATGGCCAGATGCCGACAGATAACCACACAGTTACTGCTTGCTTATTGAGGGAGTCTCCTGTTTACACTCCCCGACAAAGCGCTCCAGCTCTGAAGCCTCAATGAGCACTCTCCTCCCCACGTTTACCCTGTTGATCTTCCCGGTTCGGATATACAAGCGTATTGTCCACGGTGAAAGTGAAAGTTGTTCTGCTGCCTCTTCAATCGACACTAATATGTTCATTTGTTGCACCTCCTGGCCTTGTTGCTCATTACCAACCGTTGTGTTTCATGCATTCCTAACCCATGTGCAATCAGTTACTTGCACGAGTTACTATGTCTATAATGAGAGCTAAGTTATACAAAAGCAAGCTGAAACACATGCTATACAGTGGTTCTCTATTTTGTGCTTGCAATTGGGTGCTATGGAATGGCACAGTAGAAGAAGGGGTAGTATAACCTCGTATTTGAAAGGGAAACTACTACAGTGAACCTATCAAAAGCAAAGCCTCCCGGGAGGGAGGCTCAAATGGAGCGTTAAGATTTAGTCTTCTACTACTATCTTAGCAGCTGGTATTTAAAAAGCAATCGTCCTGATTGCTTACCTTCCCAAATAAATCGGTGGATGAATCACAAAGGCATCTCAGTGTGCCTACGTGGCTCTCTGCTACAAAGGAGGCGTTAATGCCATAATATGATCGATAGTAACTATGTATTTCTAAATGAAACCTGTGTCACCTCAAACTTCACCACCCTCTGCCCTACCGGCGAATACCGTGAGATCCGGGTCTTTACCAACAACGGCCCACTTTCGGGAATCTTCAACGGCCCACAAGCGCTCATCTCTGAGCTAACAAAATGGCACGGCCAAGCTACGGCCATTTACATCCTGCCCAATCCCCTGGTGGAAACGGTCCTTGGTGGTCCCTATAACCAATTACACAAGGTTCAGCAGGGTGGTGCCATCAGCGATCAAGATATTGCCTTCCTGCAATGGCTGGTGATCGACATTGATGCTATCCGAAAATACCCCCAGGGTCAGCCCAAGCCTAAAGGAACACCTGCTGCCGCTGAGACCGAGAAGGCTGCTGCTCATGAGCTTGGCAGGAACATCACGGCTGATTTGACGCAACACGGCTGGCCGGAGCCCCTCGTCGTGGACACGGGTAATGGAATGCAAATCTTGTGGCGTGTTCACTTGCCCAACACGCCGGCAAACGTGGAACTGCTCAGGAAGGCTCTTGAAGCGCTCGACATCAGATATTCCAACGATGCTGCGGAAGTGGATACTTGCACCTATAACCCTTCCCGGCTGGTCCGTCTTGCCGGAACCATGAATCGTAAGGGGGAAAACACGGTAGAGCGTCCCCACAGGATGTCCCAGATTATTCAGGTTCCCAAAACCACGGACACCGTTTCCCAGGCTCAGCTTGAGGAATTAGCCCGAGCCGTTCCAGAACTCACTGTTTCCCACGGCAACTCCCAGGATTGGTTGATGAAATGGATTAAAGCTCACAAGCTGGTGATTGCCAAGGAAATGCCATGGAAGGGTAAAGGTTCGAAATGGATTCTCAGGGATTGCCCGTTCGGAGGGGAGCATAGACCGGAAAAAGCATTCATCGTGCAAATGCCGGATGGGGCCGTAGGCGCTGGCTGCCTGCACTCTGATTGTGAGGGGAAAAACTGGCATGATTTACGAGATGCTTTGGAACCAGGATGGCGTGAGAAGAAGGGAAAATCCGGTTTTGCTGGGAAGCAGGAGCAAGCCGACGTGCTGGTAAAGCTGGCTGAGAAACGGGTGGATTTATTCCGGGGAACCGATGGCCGTGCCTATGCTGCTATTCAAAAAGAAGATCACCGGGAAACCTATGAAGTCGGCTCGACCGGGTTCAAGAATTGGTTAATTAATGCCTACCGTGGGAGCACCGGCAAGGTGGCCAAGGCCGAGGGCTTGAGTAACGCAATGAGCTGCTTAGCTGCCAAAGCAAGCTCATCCACAGAGAAGGCCATCTACACTCGAATCGCAAATACCGGCAATGCCATTTACATCGATTTGTGTGATGAGGAACGCAACGTGGTGGAAGTTACAGCCGAGGGATGGAGCGTAATAAAGGATTGCCCGGTTTACTTCCGACGCACCTCTGGGATGGCTGCACTGCCCTATCCAACGAGGGATGGCTACCTCACCGATCTTAAATTTTTCCTCAACTACGGAACCAAGGAAAACTGGATTTTATGCGTGGCTTGGTTGCTTGCAGCTCTACGGGGAGTAAAACCGTTTCCTGTCTTGATTATCAATGGGGCACAGGGTTCCGCAAAATCCACCACGTCCGAAGCTTTGCGCAGGCTGGTAGATCCGGCAAAAATCATGAATCTGCGCGCATTGCCAAAGGATGAACGGGATTTGGCCGTAGCTGCGGCAAACACGTATCTGCTTTCGTTCACAAACGTCTCCTACATTTCACCGGCCATGTCCGATGCGCTTTGCCGTCTGGTAAAAGGGGAGGGCTTCAGTACCCGTCTCCTCTTTACCAATGCTGATGAAGCCGTCTTTGGGGCTGCCAGCCCGGTTTGCCTGGATGGCATTGAAGATTTTGCAGAACGTGCAGATTTGCTCGACCGATCCCTGCTGGTTTCCTTGCCTTTAATCGTCGCAAACCAACGTCGTGATGAGGAGACGTTTTGGCAACAGTACAGTGAGATTCAGCCAGGAGTATTCGGGGCCCTGCTCGATACCCTCAGTTTCGGACTGAAGAATTTGCCTAACGTAAAATTAGCAACTTCCCCTCGCATGGCTGATTTTGCCCGTTGGATAGTTGCCTGTGAACCTGCCTGCCCTTGGAAATCAGGTGAATTCATGGAAGCGTATGAAGCTAGCCACAGCCTCGCAGATGATATTGCGTTCGAGAGCAGCCTGGTAGCCCAGGCCATCTTCCAATGGTTTGGCAGCAAGGAGGAATGGAGTGGTACCGCAACGCATCTGCTACATCAATTAAACGATGAAATCTATAAGGAGTACAACCAGCATAAATCCTGGCCAACAAAACCCAACGCGTTATCTAACCGGCTCAAACGGGATCTCCATACTCTGGCGTCGAGGGGGATAAAGGTTACCATTCCGCAAAAACCCACCGGGAAGGATCGAAAACGTGTTTTTGAGATTCGAAAACTAGGTGATTCTGAGATCGGGCGAGCGATGGTGATCGATGTGATCGACCTTTTTCCCTATTCCAACGGAGGACTCGAAGAAGAAGAGGGGATAGATACAGAATACGCTAAAGAAAAGGACCGAAAAACACCGATCAGATCGATCACATCGATCACCCCCACGGATGATGCTTCCATGGAATGTGAGGATTTGGATGAAGTGGTGAGTAGCGCGCTCGTAGATATAGATCCCAAACCCAAAACGCCGGAGGAAGAGGATGCCGATAGGTTACGCAGCGAACAGGTTCATAGGATGTTCCAGGAAATCACGGACAGGCTTGCCAGGAATGAAGAACTTGATCCATCACCTAACTGGCCAATTCGATAATTAGGATTTGGCTCACTGCTCCGGGAAGGTTTCCAGTACCCATTTGATGTGCTGCCCACCGGAATCGGCAGAACCTGGTTCCGGGCCGGTGTGCCTGGTCAGCAATTTCGGGAACCAAGAACGCCAAGCACCCCGGCTCAGGGCAGGATAGCCAACCGAGCTGTGGCGCGCCATCAGAGCAAGCTGGCTCCGGTTCATCTTGCTGGTTCCCACTTTTCGGGAACCAGCAAGATGAACCAATCAGAGCGCCGGTAATTTACAGTTGCCCTGGCTGTAGGAAACACCCGTAGCCCATGAGCTGTGGCGCTCTCCAATTAAACAGATATTTCCTTACTACGCCTCCGGGTTCCACTCAAGCATCACGACGCCGAGGTGCTTGAATTCCTGGTGAAACTTCCGAGCATTAGGCCCCAGGTAGATAGCTACCGAGGGAAATGTAGCGGTGTTTTTACTCCCCGAGAACTTCAGACGGCCCTTGATGAAGCACATCGGGAAACTACGGAGCAGGTGAAAAGCCTTGGTTTCCGTCCGAGCCGCAACCAGGATTATTGCCTCCTTTACTCTCCCGGCCCTATATTCACGGAGTATTTTCTTGATCCACCATATGCAGCTCTTGTAGGGCGGGTTCATGAATACGTTCCCATACCATGGCTGGCGTAGACCGTTAATCTCCTCCGTGAAGAAGCGCCGCGCCGGTATATTGGGCACTATAGGAGAGCAAGGGTCCAAATCAATAACCCCAAGAACAGCCTCGGTCGGACGGATGATCTTCGGCGGAGTTTTCCAGTTCTGGCGTCCGCTGGAAAAGTGAACATTCTTCTTTTTGAGAGGGTGCCTGGAGCTGACCCTCGACGTTCTGGTTGTGGCCGCAACTGCCGGTTGCTTTTTCATATCGCCTCCTCATCATCCTCGTCCGTGGATTCCGGCTCAGAAACGCCGCTAACTGGCTTTTTGGACTGGTCTTTGGGAGAAACTGTCTCGGCACCCACGCCGGCAGCGTCATGGTCGGCGGTTTGGGTA
>Ga0207052_10351_pt1 | contig 10699 bp, 8 predicted proteins | sample Alteio_BWMinCont_62_FD_153294 | JGI IMG/M metagenome (GOLD analysis project Ga0207052, IMG submission 153294) | Enriched cells from forest soil in Barre Woods Harvard Forest LTER site, Petersham, Massachusetts, United States -... | ecosystem: Environmental > Terrestrial > Soil > Temperate forest >...
CCGCACGCTGCGCATCGGCAGCGTGAGCTATCTCAATGCCAAGCCGCTGATTCACGGGTTGGAAGAATTCGAAGATCTGAAACTCAGTTTGGATGTGCCCTCAAATTTATTGAAAGGCCTCTCCACGGGCCAACTCGACATCGCGCTCCTTCCCATCATCGACTATCAGCGAATGCCCGGCCTGAAGATCGTCCCCAGCGGTGGGATAGGCTCGGATGGCGAAACGCTCACAGTCCGGATCTTCAGCCCAATCCCACTGGAGAAAATCACCACCCTTGCTTGTGACCCAGACAGTCACACGTCGGTCGCGCTCGCTCAAATCGTCCTGGCGGAATTATTTGGCATCAATCCAAAACTGGTGGATTTACGCGGGGACATCGCTCCGAACGCGGCGCGGCTTCTCATCGGCGACAAGGTCGTGACGCACGCGCCGGAGAATATGCCGCACCAGCTTGATCTTGGCGCCGGGTGGAAGCAGTTGACAGCGATGCCGTTTGTCTTTGCCGTCTGGACGGCCAGGGAGGGAGTTGATCTGGGCGATCTTCCCGAGCGGCTTAGTCTCGCGCGCGAAAAAGGATTGGCCGATCTCCCAGGGATTGTGTCGCGACATGCAGTTCCCAACGGCTGGCCCGCTGCGTTGGCAATGGCCTACCTCAGCCGAAATTTGAAATTCGAAATCGGTCCCCGGCAGATTGCGGCAATCACGCGCTTCCATAAACTCGCCCACATACACGGAATTATTTCAGACTTGCACTTTAGTCTCCGCTGCACGGCATCCGCCAATTGTTTTTCCATCACGTCATCCCGCCCAAATGCATACCAGTACCTGGATGGACCGGCGCCGTTTCGCTCGTCCTCCAGCCGCTGCTGTGAATCTTCCGGCAGGAATGAACTGGCGTACTGCTGCACCGTCGTGATGCGCTGCGATTGCTCGGATAGCCGCTCCTTCAAAACCTTGGGATGGGCGATGTACGACCCATCCGCCGTGCGCGTCACCTCAAATCGGATCGTCCGGCGGATCGTCTGCAAGGAATCCTGCGCCACGTCGCCGCCGGTGCCGGCATCACTTCGCCACGGCTCGAAAATAAGCTTTGAAATCATCGGGCGAGTGCTCAGAACGCCCTGGCGATAATCCATCCAGTCGATTTGAAACTGAAAATCGCGGGTGGTCCGATCGCACGCGGCCCAGATTTTGTCGAAGTCCAGGGATTCCACGCCAAAGGGATCGGGGCGGGAATACCAGTAGAGTGCCGTTGCCTGCTCGGCCGGAACATCGGTGTTGAGGCGGGTGGTGGGGAGGTCGGTTGAAGATGTACAGCCGGTTAGCAAAAGGAGAAGAAAGATCAGAAATCTGAATTCCGATTTCATTCGTTACGCCCACCGCGCTTCGCCGGCCGCCACGGGCTCGGCTTGGCCATTCCATGATTCGCCGACGGTGTGAATCACGATTCCGTTCAAAGTTCCCGGCGTTCCCATCGCGGCGCCGGCGACGATGACGATGCGATCTCCAACGCCGGCGAATTTCTGGTCCTGCACCATCCGGTCGACGCCGCCGACGAGTTCATTCATCCCTTCCGGCGGCATCATTTCGTGCGGGATCACGCCGTAATGCAGCGCCATCCGGCGCAGGGCGCGATGGTCGGAGGACATCGCGATCAGGGGGACGGGGAAGCGGCTCTTGGAAAAGATTCGCGCGGTGGCGCCGGTCTGGCTCCAGATGACGACGAGTTTGACCTGGAGATCGTTGACGATCTGCCACACACCGCGGGCCACGGCCGCCGAGAGGCGAAGCATTGCGCTTCCGGGCTTGGCCGAAAGAGCGGGGGAGGTCATCGATTTAACGAGGTATTCTTCGGTCACTTCCGCAACGTGAGCCATGGTGTGGACCGAGCCGACCGGGAATTTGCCGACCGATGTTTCGCCGCTGAGCATCACCGCGTCGGTGCCGTCGAAGATGGCGTTGGCGACATCGCTCACCTCGGCTCGGGTCGGGGAGGCCTGCTCGATCATCGACTGCAACATCTGCGTCGCCACGATCACGGGCTTGCCGGATGTCTGGCAGCGGCGGATCAGATCCTTCTGAATGATCGGCACCTGCGCGACATCCATCTCCACGCCCAGATCGCCGCGGGCGATCATCAGGCCGTCGCTGGCTTCCAGAATCGCTTCGATATGATCCAGCGCCTCGGCCTTTTCTATTTTTGCAATCAGATTGATGTCGCTGACTTTGTTCCGCAGATGCTCGCGCAATAATTCCAGATCGGCGGCGGATCGCACGAATGATAGAGCCAGATAATCCAGATCGTGCTCGATGGCCCAGTCGACGCATTCCCAGTCTCGATCCGTGATGGAGGGGATGTTGACGGTCGTGTCCGGCAAATTCACGCCCTTGGAATTCTTGAGAATCCCGCCCATCGTGCAGTTGCAGCGAAGCTCGTTGAAATTCTTGTCGGTGCAGATGAACCGCAGGCTGCCGTCCTCCACCAGCACGCGATGGCCGATTTGCACATCATCCACCAGGCTGGGATAAGTGCTGCTGACCCGCCCATTTTCGCCGATGATGGTTGTCCGCTGGATGACCAGCTCATCCCCGACGGCGATTGGCATGCCATCCGATCCATTGCAATCGGCGATCTTGCCAAGCCTGATTTTCGGTCCGCACAGGTCGCCCAGGACGGCGATAGGCTTATCCCAGCGTGCGGCGGCCTCGCGGATATTTCGCAGCAGTTGCAGATGCCAGGAGAGCTCGCCATGCGAGAAATTCATCCGGCAGACGTCAACGCCCGCGCTGAAGAGGGCAAGGAGAGTTTCCACGTCGCCGCAGGCGGGCCCCATGGTGGCGACGATTTTGGTGCGAATCATGGCTTTGCCAGTGTACGCGCCGGGGGGAGAATGGAAAGCTCGTATTTCCTTGCGCCATTTCTGGCTATACTTCGATCCGTGAAGAAGGAATTTCCGTTATCTCCGGCTTATCAGATCAAGATGACGCTCGCTGGCAGCAAGCCGGCGATCTGGCGGCGGTTTGTCGTGCCGGGGAGTATTACGCTCGGAAGGTTGCATGAGGTGGTGCAGGTGGTGATGGGCTGGACCGACTCGCACCTCCACTCATTCGTGGCCGACGGAGATTTTTATACTGCTAAGAGCCGCGATGGAGTTGATCTCGAAATGGACGGGCTCGACGAATCGAAATACCGGCTGTGCGATGTCGCGCCCGTTGCAAGAAACAAGATTCAATATCAATATGATTTTGGGGATAGTTGGGAGCACACGCTGCTGGTGGAGAAAATAATTCCTGTAGCTGAGCGGCCGCAATTGTATGTGTGTCTTGCCGGAGCAAACCGGTGTCCGCCGGAAGATTGCGGGGGGCTTGGAGGGTATTATTACCTCCTGGAAATCCTGAGTGATCCGGAGCACAAAGAGCACGAAGAGAGGATGGCGTGGATAGGGGAGAAAATCGATCCCGGCGAGTTCAGCCTCGAACAAATCAACAAGGATTTGAAAGCCTGCCGCTTTTAGCGATCGATGGAGTGGGCCGGCAGAAAAGAAAAACCGAAGCAGTGTCTCAATGATGTCGGCGCTCCGGAAAACCGGATGGAAAATTCTGACGCCCCGGCTACCGCAGTTCATCACGCCGGTTTTTGAATCCGAGATCACTTGCTTCGGCATGTAAAAGATAACAGGGCGGGTTGAGAATCCAAGCGAAAAATTAATTATTTTTCCGATCGCTTCGCGAGGGTTTAATTCGAGGGCATAGTAACGGGCGACTTCGATGTTGACGCTTTGGCGACGATTTGCGCGATGGCCGCAGTATTGAGCCACTCCACCTGGAAATCGCCGAAGAGCACCCAGCCGCCGCCATTTGAGGCGGGAGGTTCGTACGCAAGGACGGTGCTGGGGGTCACGGTCGCGGTGGTCAATCCTTGGCCGAGGTAGACGTACGAGCAGTGTCCACCGCCGGAGAATTGATTGGCTGTTGCCTGAGTGGTTGGACCGGTTGCGGGAGTGTCTGATGCTAAAGGCGAAATGAACGCTTCGCTTGTAATGTCTTCAGTCATCAAAATCGTTCGAAATGAATCGGGAAAGACACCAGAATTATCTTGGGAATATTGCGAGATTGCCTGTCCAATTCCGCGAAGGTTAACACCAGACATGACTCTTGCGCGCCGAGGGTCGTGGTTGTCAATGATGTGGAGGACCGAAACAACGATAAAAGCGACGGTAACGGCTCCGATTATCAAGACGGCCCATCGGGACCAATTTGGGCCCCGCTCTGGTTGTGCGTAATCGAGAGTAGGGGGATGGTCATCCGAAGGCATGACGGGCTAATTGTATCCCCTCCCCACCCCAATAAAAAACCCGGCCCCAATGAGGCCGGGTTTTGTCAAATTTGATCTTTGACAAGTGAATAGTCGGAAGCCCATTACTGATGTCGCCACCTGTATTGCAGGGGGTTTTTGAGGCCCTCTGACGAGGTTGTGCTGACGCATATTCATAGCAGATTACTCTGCCAGGATTTCTAAGTTATCCCTTAGAAAGGAGGTGATCCAGCCGCAGGTTCCCCTACGGCTACCTTGTTACGACTTAGTCCCAGTCACCGAACCTAGCGTAGACACCTCTGAGATGAGGCGGCTTCGGCTATTTCCGGCTCCCATGACTTGACGGGCGGTGTGTACAAGGCTCAGGAACACATTCACCGCGGCGTAGCTGATCCGCGATTACTAGCGATTCCAACTTCATGGAGGCGAGTTGCAGCCTCCAATCTGAACTGAGGGATGATTTTTGCGATTTCCATGAGTTTGCACTTTAGGTTCGCTTTATCCATCCCATTGTAGCACGTGTGTAGCCCTGGGCATAAAGGCCATGAGGACTTGACGTCATCTCCACCTTCCTCCGGTTTGACACCGGCAGTCCCCTTAGAGTCCCCGGCATAACCCGCTGGTAACTAAGGGCAAAGGTTTCGCTCGTTAAGGGACTTAACCCGACATCTCACGACACGAGCTGACGACAGCCATGCAGCACCTGTACCAGTTGTACCCCGAAGGGCCTACTCTGCTTTCACAGAGATAATCCTGGCATGTCAAACCCAGGTAAGGTTCTGCGCGTTGCTTCGAATTAAACCACATGCTCCACCGCTTGTGTGAGCCCCCGTCAATTCCTTTGAGTTTTAGCCTTGCGACCGTACTTCCCAGGCGGTCCACTTAGCACTTTGGCTTCGACCGCAATACCGTCAGAGGCACTGCGATCTAGTGGACATCGTTTACGGCCAGGACTACCGGGGTATCTAATCCCGTTTGCTCCCCTGGCTTTCGTGTCTCAGTGTCAGCGAACCCCCAGCGAGCTGTTTTCACCATTGGCGTTCCAAATGATATCTACGCATTTCACCGCTCCACCATTTGTTCCGCTCGCCCCTAGGTTGCTCAAGACCAGCAGTATACCCAGCAGTTCCACGGTTAAGCCGTGGGATTTCACAAGGTACTTACCAGTCCACCTACACACGCTTTAAGCCCAGTGATTCCGCCTAACGCTTGGCACCTCTGTCTTACCGCGGCTGCTGGCACAGAGTTAGCCGTGCCTTCCTCTGGGGTTGATCAGAACTTTCTAACCCCTGACAGTGGTTTACATCCCGAAGGACTTAGTCCCACACGCGGCGTCGCTCCGTCACACTTGCGTGCATTGCGGAAGATTCGTTACTGCAGCCCCCCGTAGGAGTCTGGGCAGTGTCTCAGTCCCAATGTGGCCGGCCAACCTCTCAGTCCGGCTACGCGTCGTCGCCTTGGTGAGCCGTTACCTCACCAACTAGCTGATACGATATCGCCCGCTCCCAAAGCGGTTTCCCTTTGAGATCCTCATCATGCGATAAGGATATTTCATCTGGTATTACCTGCCCTTTCGGGCAGCTATCCCAGACTATGGGGTACGTTAGCGATACATTACTCACCCGTCCGCCACTGGTGTATTGCTACACCCGTACGACTTGCATGTCTTAGCCACGCCGCCAGCGTTCAGGCTGAGCCAGGATCAAACTCTTCAATTATATTTCGTGAAAGCTCCGGATCCTCATGCCCTGCGTCCATCTTGCTTAGGAGTAAGTTTCCCCGGCTTGATCTAGCAGAGACTGACAGTTTCACCGAAGTTTGAATTCTCGAAACGAGTTTGTCCAGACCAATCAGATCAAGACAGATCCAATTGGCTGTTACTGCCTGCCTGGTCGGCTGAGACCAGCAGGTCAGTCGAATTCCATAACCATTTGCATGACTATGAAACGCGAGCAAGGCTCAAACACTCTTCGTTGGCATACTCAAAAATTGATCTAGTAAGGGTTTGACCCCTTACATAGGAAGATCACTATTGCGTGCACCACGAGAATGCTTGAGATTTGTAAAAATCTCTACTTGGACAACGCTGTACACCAGCATTTCCAAGCCCACATCCTCGCGGCTGTCCGACTATTCACTTGTCAAAGAGCATTAATCGTAAATTATGATGGCAAAAGTACTTACCATCTTATTCTGCCCCCGCCGGCGGCATGTTGCCGTCAGCGCGGGAGGCAGATAGTATCGGCTGTTTTGCCGTTGTCAATCCATGACGCGAAAAAAGAAGTCGCCGACGAAAAATCCCGATGGACCAGATTAAATCATCCGGCTCCATCAATCGGCCAGGCCCTTTTGTCGCGTGATACGGACGCAACGGACAGCAGGAATCATTCGGCGCCGCAGTTCAATCACCGCAGCCAATCCCTGCCGGGGGATAGGTGACTACTTTCCGAATGGTATTATTCCCCCAGGTTATGATTATGTCAAGCCATTTCTGTTTGACCCCTTGGGCAAGCAAGGCCGAAACTCAATTATCCTCCGGAAAATGCGAGCAAAAACCAACTTGCGGGAATCTCTGGATTGTGGTGTTGAAATCCTTGATCCATCTTTTGCTGGTTCAATCGAGATCGGATTGGTATGGTAATTCGATATGTCGGTTGAAGGAATGTTGCGCAGCATTGTCCGACCGATCACGCCGGTGGCGCTGCGGCCAATGGCCTATTTGCCGCGCCTGACCTTCAAGATGACCGGCGGGCGCGTCTTCAGTGGGCCTTTCAAGGGGATGCAGTATATCAACGAATCATTTGAAAGCTGCTATATCCCTAAGGTTTTAGGCATTTACGAGCGGGAATTGCAGCCTGCAGTAGAGGCTGCGATCGCCTCGGAACCCCAATTGGTCGTTGATATCGGGACAGCAGAAGGGTACTACGCTGTTGGCGTTGCGCGGCGTTTGCCAAATGCGCAAATAGTGGGTTTCGAGGCCGAAGCCGCCGGGCGAGTTCTGCTTTCACAAATGATGGAGCTGAACGGCATGCATGACCGGATTGCAATCCGCGGGCGCTGCGAAATCGCTGATCTGAATGAAGTGCTCGGCGATGGACTAGGAACATGGATCATCTGCGATTGCGAAGGTTACGAACAGGTACTCCTGGATCCCAAAGCGGTGCCGGCGATGGCCAATTCGATGATTGTTGCCGAGTTGCATGACATGTTTGTGCCCGGGGTAACGGCCCAGATCGTCGAGCGATTTTCCGCGACCCACGACATCGAGCAGATCGCCGAGAGCAAACGATCGATTACCGAATATCCCTTCAAGGCTCTCTATCTGCAGATGTGTCCGAAGCGGTATTTGAATTGGGCGGTGAACGAGGGCCGGACAGGCGTGACGACCTGGCTCTGGATGAGACCGAAGAAATCCATTTAGGGCCTGTCTGACGAATCGAAAATCCTAAAATACCGGCGAATCATTGCAAACTTGGCCATTGCCTGAAAGTTCACCGCCAGTTTTTCGTAACGCGTGCCCAGGCGACGGTTCTCCTTCATCCAGTTCACGCAACGTTCCACCACGTTTCGCCGACGGTACGCCTTGCGATCAAAGTCCTCCTGCGGCGGCTGATTCGATTTCGTCGGGATCACCGCTTTGATTCGGTGGCGACGCAGCCAACGCCGAACAGACCCGTAGCTGTATCCCTTGTCGCCCGCCAGCCTGCTGGGACGACGATGGCGACGGCCGATGCGCATCGCGTTCATCACCGGTTCCACGTACCGGCTCTCGTGGCACTGACCGGCGCTGACTTCGATGGCCAGCGGAACTCCCTGGCCGTCAGTAACCAGGTGGAGCTTGCTGCCCCAACCGCCTCGGCTGCGGCCCAACGCGTGATCTGCCGGCTCTTCCGGGGCGTTTTTGATTTTCGGGCTCCCGCAGCTGATCGACTGGCTCGCACATTCGTGCCGTCGATGCACCACAGATCCCAGTCGATGCGTCCTTCCTTGTCCAACCTCATCTGCAACCGCTGGAGGATTCGATCAACCGTTCCGTCCTTTCTCCAGCGGTTGAAGCGGTCGTAGACGCTTTGCCATCTGCCATAACGTTCGGGCATCTCGCGCCATTGAGCGCCCGAGTGCAGAATCCAGAACATGCCGTTAAGCGTGGTGCGATGATCGTTCCACTGCCCGCCACGCTTGCCGTTGCGGGGCAGCAGATCGCGGATCAACTCGTACTGCTCATCCGTGAGTTCATAACGTCGCATCCGTGACACCTCGTCTGAAAACCGCTATTTATATCCAAAAGCGATTCATCAGACAGGCCCTAGATGGGATGCCGAAGTACTTATAATGGCGCCAGTAGTATAGGCACATGGGCGTGGAAAACCGCGAGAGCGGAGAGAAAGGTGAGAACGGTGATCTCCACCTTAGTCACCTTAACCGAGAAATAGCACGGGATAATCAGTTCGCGGAATACGGCGAGCAAGCTCGACCGGCTACACGGGGAGGTAGGGATTTACAGGTGGTACTTGGGTTTTGACGGAATCGCGCGTCGTAAACGACGCGGTTAAAAGTGGGTCACGACGCGACGCGGAGTTTTTTGATTCTTCCCTGTACATCGCGGTAGTTGAAATCCCACTGGGCGACTTTGCTGTACAGGTTCAGGGCGTCCTGTTTGTTGCCCAGCACTTCCTGGGATCGGGCCCACCAATAGTAGATTTCCTTGGATTTCGTGTCGCCCTGATTGATGTAGTCCTTGGCGACCACGGCGAGGGTTTCGGCGGCTTCGTGTTGGAAGCCGGCGTTCAGGAACGCCATGCCTAGCATCAGGCCGGCATCGGCTCGGTACTTGGGATCCTGCCGGGCGGTTTGGAAGACGGGGATCGCATCGCTCCAGCGTTGGAGGTGGTACAGACGCCGGCCGACTTCGAACTTCAGGCGCATTTCTGTCGGATACGCCTCGGCGGCCATTTGGAATTCTTTCAGTTCGAATTCCCACTGCTCTTTCTGGAACTCGGCGTATTCCTTGCGGATATTTTCATCGTCCGGAGCATTGTTCACCGCGGCGCGCTTGCTGCGCTCCATGCGGGAAAGCTGCTTCATCTGAATGTTGCCAATACGCTGGCGGTAGCGGTATTGCTGGGTTTTGTCGTAGAGGGCCTGGAGAAGCTCGACGGCCTTATTTTCGTAATCGGGGTGATCAGTCTTTTCCAGGGCCTCGACGTAACGGGAGGTCTTGCCGGGATCGGTGGGGTCGGCCTTGTATTCGGCCTGGGCGGCGGCGATTAGCTGTTCCTGGGCGCTGAGGTCGGCGAAATCCTTATCGCCGATCATCAGGCGTTCCTGCTTGGCCTTGTCGCGGATCTGGTCGCGGAAGCTGCCCTTCTTTTCGTAGCCGGCCTGATGCATGGTGTCCTGAGCGCCGAGGTTCTTGACCTCTGTGGAGAGTTCCATGTCATCGGGGCGCATGCGCAGGGCGAACGTGCAGGCATCCGCGGCCAGCCGCCATTGCTCCATCGCTTTGTAGATGTCGCGGAGGACGATGAACTTATTGAAATCCGGCTTTTTGTCGTCCGCGTTGGCTTTTTGGAGGATGGGGCCGATCCACATGAGGGTGTCGAAATATCCGCCGCGGTGGGCGCTCTGGAAAAGCGTTTGCATGTGGTTGGTGTTGCCCGGGTCATACGCAAGAAGTTTCTCGGCGTTGAGCATGTTCTGCTTGTCGTCGTTAGTCGGGCGCTTGATCTTCATCGCGTCGAACATCCCCATGGCTTTGCCGCCGCTGGCTTTGCGCTTGAGGGAGATGTCGCGAAGTTGCTGATGGGCCTCAACGAGGTCGGGGTCGAGGGCGAAGCCATTCATGAACATGGTGATGGCATAGTCGTAGTTGCCGGTGGCGGCGACGGTCTTGCCTTGGTCAAAAAAGACCTTTGCCTTGGCGCGATCTTCGGGAGGAACGTCTTTATAACCTTCAGGAACGTCAGCCACTTTTAGAAACCTCGCAAACTTATGTGACCCGGCGAAGGGCAAGCTGATGGTTCAGCGATTTGGCTCAACAGTGAGTCCACCCGCCCATACAGGGTAACGCAATGTAAACGGAATCTGTTGCACCTGTCAAACAATTCATCTAATGTTTGTCCCATAACGCTTTAGAGTCCAGGCTCAGCCTGATCTTATACGATGGATGCCGGATTAAAGATCATTCTTTACCCCGATCCGCGCTTGCGGAAGACCAGCGCGAATGTCGAGGTCTTTGATGCCAGGCTGGCGGAGCTGGTCCGGCGGATGTTCGAGCTGATGCGGGAGGCGGGAGGCGTCGGGCTGGCGGCGCCGCAGGTGGGGATCAATTTACGGCTTTTTATCTCCAATCATTCGGGGAAACCTGAAGATGACCGGGTTTA
>Ga0207052_10355_pt1 | contig 10640 bp, 9 predicted proteins | sample Alteio_BWMinCont_62_FD_153294 | JGI IMG/M metagenome (GOLD analysis project Ga0207052, IMG submission 153294) | Enriched cells from forest soil in Barre Woods Harvard Forest LTER site, Petersham, Massachusetts, United States -... | ecosystem: Environmental > Terrestrial > Soil > Temperate forest >...
TCGCGCGCCAGCGGCTCGTTAAAAAATTCCGAAACCGTCGGCACGCCACGCGCTGCCGCCATCACCGCAATGTTCCGCGCGGGATCGACTCCCAGCACGCGCACATCACGCCGGCGGATGTTGCTCAGGCTTGTGCCGTCATTGCTCCCGATCTCCAGCACCAATCCGCCTGGCTTCACGAATTCCTCGCACGCATCAAACATCAGCGTCGAAAAATGCTCGCTCATCATCCGGCTGCTGGACGTGAAAAACAGATAAGACCGGTAAAGCAATTGTGCCGGCACCACATGCGCCAGTTGCACCATCCCGCAGCTCTGGCAAAGCTGCAGCGTCAGCGGGAAATGCGCCTCGTTCTGCTTAAGCTGCTCGGGCTTGAGCAATGAATTGGCCGGCGGCATATCGCCGAGATTTAAAATGTCGACGAGTCCCCCCGCGCCGCACGCCCGGCAGGTTTTCCGCCGCCAGGTCTCCGGGTCCTGCGCCCCGACGCCCGCGGCCAGGTCCGTATAATCCCCGCGCATCCGCTCCGCGAGGGCCTGCTGCGGCTGAATTCCATTCGCGGCACTGGATAACAAGCTGCTTGGGCTCATGAACTCACACTCCGGCAAATCGCGGTATCTGGCTTAATAGACACCCTTCTATCATCCCAATTCCGTAAGCTTCTGTCACGCGGCTGGTCACGCCGGAATTTGTTTGAGAAGCTACATACAATCTGAGACAATGGGGCATCAAATGTCGATTGAGGAACCGCAAATCCAGCCTTTTGAATTGCCCAATGGGCATCCCTGGCCGCCTGCGCGGATGACCGAGCAGGAATTTCTCGATTGGTGCGACGAGGATGTGAAGGCGGAATGGGTAGATGGGGAGGTCATCATGATGTCGCCGGCGGGAGATCAACAGGTTAGTTTTAACGGATGGGTCATAAGCGTGATGTTGCTTTTTTGCGAGCATTTCAATCTGGGCGAAGTGCGCGGACCAGAACTGATGATTCGCATCGGCAAGCCACCCCGACGCCGGGTGCCCGATGTCCTTTTTATTGCCAAAGCGCGGCTCGACATCCTCAAGAAAAACCACGTTGAGGGCGCCCCCGATCTTGTCATGGAAATCGTTTCCCCCGACAGCGAAGCGCGCGATTGGCGCGACAAGTATCTTGAATACCAGGCCGCCGGGGTCCGAGAGTACTGGGCCATCGACCGCATGACCCAGCACATGGAAGCCTATGCTCTGGGCAGCAACGGCCAATACATCCGAATTAATGAAATCGATGGTAAAATTTCTTCTTCGGTCCTCCCGGGCTTTTATCTAAGGCCAGCCTGGTGTTGGCAGGAAAAACTGCCCAAGGTCGTGGATGTGCTTAAAGAACTACGCATTCTTCCGTAACGCCTCGCGAGCGGCGAGAGCAATCCTCGCCGCCTCCTCGGTCGTATCCGCCAGTGCCGTCAGATGCCCCATTTTCCGACCTGGCCGAGGCTCAATTTTTCCATAGAGATGCAATTTCACGCCCGGCAACGCCAGGGCCGCCGGCCAGTTGGGCTCGCCGTTAGTCCAGAGATCGCCCAGAAGATTCGTCATCGCCGCCGGACAGAATTGCCGCGTATCCGCCAGTGGCAGGCCGCAGACGGCGCGCAATTGCTGATCAAACTGGCTGCTGGCGGCCGCGTCGATCGTCCAGTGCCCGCTGTTATGCGGGCGGGGGGCCAGTTCATTCACCAGCAGCTTTCCGCCCCGCGTCAAAAAGAATTCCACGCAGAGCACGCCGACGACTTTCAGAGATTCCATGATCCCCCGCGCGATCTCCACCGCTTCCTTTGCGATAGTCGCAGGCACATTCGCCGGCGCGATAGATAAATCGAGAACGTGATTCTTGTGCTGATTCTCAATCGCCCCCCAGTGGGCGAACTCGCCATTCATCCCCCGGGCCGCGACAACCGATATCTCCCGCTCAAAATCCACAAACGCCTCCAACACCCGCGGCGTCTGCGGCGATTTGGCGATCGCGTTCAATCCCTGCTCAATATTCGCGATGGTCGATTGCCCCTTCCCGTCATACCCAAACGCCGCGGTCTTCAGCACCGCCGGCAAACCAATCCGGCTGATGCCCGTCAGCAGTTCCTCCCTGCTGGTCACCGGCGCAAACGCCGCCAGGGGAAACCCCGCCTGCTTGAGAAAACTCTTCTCTCGCAACCGATGCTGCGTCGTGTGCAGCACTTCGCCATCAGGTCGCACCGGCGCATATTTTGCCGCGGTGCGCGCGGTAGGTGCCGGGATATTCTCAAATTCAAACGTGACGACCTTCACGCCCCGAGCAAATTCCGCGACTTTGTCCAGATCCTCGTAATCCCCGGGGATCTCCCGATCCGCCACCTGCCCCGTCGGCGTATCCGACTCCGGCGAATACGTATGCACGCGATACCCCATCTGCCGCGCGGCAATGGCGAACATGCGCCCAAGCTGCCCGCTGCCGAGCACGCCGATCACGCTGCCGGGGAGAATGGGTGATTCTTTCTGGCTCATTCCTCAATCCAATTACTCTTTCGGCGGCGTTTTCATTCTCTTGGCCGATTCCGACCAGGCATCCACATATTTCGTCGGCGTATTCTTGCTCGGCGGCCTTCGCGAAAAATATCTTCCCATGCGGAAACTCAAAAGCAGCCCCAGCCCCGCGATCAGCAATAGCACGATCATGATCAGCATCGCGTGCAGCCCAAGCAGCCGTTTCTGCAATTTGTCCGCGTGCCCAAAATCATCCATCGCCTGGATCAGATACCATTTGCAGACCCCCAGCAGCAGCAGGCTGAACAAAATCACGAAAACGAGATAGGGCCACGCCGAAAATCCCGGTTGCCGGTCGCGCATCAGAATCACCATCCCAACTCAGCCCGCGGATTCAGCGGATGCTTGGCAGCCATCCTCTCGATGGCCTTGCGATCGTCATCATCGATCTGCTTGGGCACGATCACCTTGGCGATGACAAACTGATCCCCCTTTTCCTCCCCTCGCGCGATCCCATGCCCCTTGATCCGCAGCTTCGCTCCCCCGCTGGTCCCCGGCGGAATCGTCAGCGTGCGCTTCCCATCCAGCGTCGGCACGTCCACCTTCGCCCCCAGCATCGATTCATAAAGCGTGATCGGCAGGTCGAGAATCACATCCAGCCCATCCCGCCGAAAATACGCGTGCGGCGTGATCGTCGTAATGATAAACAAATCCCCCGGCTCACCCCCGCTGAATTGCCCTCGCCCTTTCACCCGCACCCGGCTTCCCGTTTTCACGCCCGCCGGAATCCGCACATCAATCGTCTCCAGCTTCCCCTCCCGATTAATCTGCAGCGGCAAATTCGTCCCGCGCGCCGCCTGCTCAAAAGTTAATGTCACCGGATGCTCGACATCCTGCCCGCGTTCGGGTTCGACCCTCGCCCGCGATCGTCCGCCTTTTGCTCCGCCCGCCCCGGCCCGCGCGCCGCCGCGACCGCCAAAGAGCTGCTCGAAGATGTTCCCCATATCATTCCCGCCAAAGTCGAAGTCCTCGACACTGACCCCCGGCCCCGCCTGCCAGGTGGAGCCATCGCCGCGCCCCTGCTGGGATCGCCGAAAGGCTTCCCACGGATCAACCGCCTGTCCTCCGGGCATCCCGCCCACTCCGGCGTGCCCATATTGATCGTAATTCTTCCGCTTGGCCGCATCCCCCAGCACGTCGTAGGCTTCCTGCGCCTCCTTGAATCGCTCGGTCATTTTCGGATCATTCTTGGTGACGTCCGGATGGTATTTGCGGGCGAGTTTGCGATAAGCGCTTTTGATCTCATCCGCCGAGGCACTTCGGGCCACCCCCAGAATGTCGTAATAGTCCTTTTTCGCCATGACGGGGGAATCTTAGCAGCGCGTTCGCAATTCGACCAAATTTGGGCATGGGCGGGGTGATCAGCACGGTTTCTGATAATATTGGCCAGCACGTGGAGCCGGAAGATTTCGAAATCCTCAGCCAGATCCGCAATGTTCAGGTAATCGCCTCGGGGCGGGGCGTGCGGATCAGGCGGCGGCTCCAGCGCAAGCACGGCGGCTCACGCTGGCGAAAAATGAAGGGAACCGCGCTGATTCGCGAGTATAATGGTGATACCTATGAAGCTGAAATCCACTGGTTCGAAGCACACGGCGTCGGCCGACACGACTGGAAAATCAAAAAACGGCTCGAATAGTGCTTCGCCCAAGTACCCCTACCTCGCGATCTGCGTTCACAACGATGGTAACACCGCGTCACTCGAACGCGGCAAGGCATATCGTGTCATCAAGCCTCTACCAACTGATCCTCCGAACCGAATTCGCGTGATTGATGAGGAGAACGAGGATTATTTGTACCTAGCCGAATGGTTTGTGCCGATTGAGGTTCCGCCGTCGGGGCGAAAGAGTGTGTTGGAAGCGGTTTCGGGTTGAAGGCTTCCATGTTTCCTTGCGCTGGTGCGCAATCCAGAAGGGGATTGCTTAAAAAATCAGAACCGCAATCTATCCGATCGATTGATCGGCTTAGATTGGAATCAGTTTTCTAATTGACAGTGCACTCCCACTTATTTGGTTCTATCCATAATACCACTAAGGCTTTCAATTACTTGGTTCATAGAACCTGAGTAAGTGTACGTTGGCACGACGAGGCCGTTAGGATCGTCGGGTAATCGGAGGACGCCGCGAAATGCGATCTTAACTTCCTTTTCCAGCGAGCGGATCTGCGGCGGGTGGCGCAAATATTCCATCCAGCCGGGCGGGTTAAGAATATCAGCACGATTGCGAACATATCCAACGACAGCAAGTCTCGCTCCGTCCAACTTGTATACCGGAGAGAGGGGTGCGTCGAAATACTTCATAAGGCAAAGATCATCCGTACATATGACGCCATCTTGAACGAGGCCGGTAAACCGCATTGAGTTAGTGACAGAAACGCAGAATACGCGATCAGCGTTTGGGGGTTTGCCTGGCAGGCTGAGCGAGGGTACTGCATCCCGCAGCGATGACCAAAGTACAGCTAAGCTATCTCGCCGACGGATCAACTGATTAATTGATTCGTTAACTGCCGAGCGAGTGTGGAAGTCGTCGGCGCTGGAGAACGCGGTCCTTACGCATTTCGCTTCGATCAGGATGAGATAGCCCATCCACCAACACACAGTATCGTAATTCATTTTGTTGCCATCCGGCATGACGGCCCATACATCCGCCTCGCAAGGCACCGCATGTTCTTTGAGGTCTGCCGCAATTGATTTTTCAAAGGGAATGCCGCGCTGTGAAAAATCCCCAATTCCAAATGCGCTGACGAAATTCTCAAGCGAGTACACCGCATTGGCCATCATGACGAGGCAGGGCACAAGAAGTACCAAATTTTCCCCCACTGGCAGCAGCGGCTGGTCGAAAAGGCCAATCCCTCTCTGGCCCCCCGCGAAAATCATGAAATCTATGCACGCCTGGGCACGATCCAAAGTCAAACCTGTCGATGCAGACACGAGGGATGCTAGTTCTGCCACGCGAACCGGGACAACGGACCTTTCCCTTTTTTCCTCTGGGTCGTGTAGCTGATTTTGAGCAGCTTGGCGAAATACTTCGCAAATGATCGCCAGCACGTTCCGTGCGGCCAACCACTCTGGCCAACTAACCGCGTTCGGTCCCATGCCCCCGGCAAGATTATCGACAAGTGGCTTGTAATGACGTTTTTCAACTTCGTATTGCACTACTCGCAAGAAGAAAGTATCTCTGGATGCCTGCCTTAGCCGCTCCGCGCTTATTTCTGTGCACTTCCAGATCGCACCTGGCGGCGGTACATGGACCGCACGCGCCATCTTTCGAATGTCCCACTCATCATTCGAAGGCGGCGGACCGCCATTTACCCAAAGCGCTATTTCCTGCGCCTCGAATCGCCCTTGGCGGACAAGTGAAACGAAACGGCGATGTAGATCGTCTTGGTCGGGCGGAAGAAACACAATTGCGTCCTTCGCCTGCTTCGGCAACCAACCGTTGAACTTCACATCAGCCCATACTCCTTCGAGATCCTGCCAAGCCACGGAAAGCTTGCAAATCTCCGTGAAATCCGGCGAATTGTATGGTGAGTCCAAAGGATCGATGGCGCCAAATGGGTTCGATTGCTGACGCCAAATGAGGTATTTCAGCACGAGCTCGGCTGCGTCGGCCATGGCTTCCCAAGACGATACCGGTGCCACGCCTCCTGTGATTCCCGGCCCTGATATTGACGTCTGCAATGCGGCGATCGGGTCATAGTTCCCACCCGAGATCGCTACTTTTGCAACCGCGTCAGGTAGTAACGCCGATTGAGATTCCAGCCAGGTAGCTAGCCGAAAAATTTGTGTAGATTTAGATCGGTTGAAGAATCTGGCCCCATCCAGCCGTTTCGCAATGCGTTGCAGCCGTGGGCCAATATCCAATAATGCCACCAACGTGCGCATTGTTGCGTCCAAGCTGTCAAGCGGCAATAAATTGGACTCGGCCACCTGGCTCAGAGCCTTCATGAAGGCTGGCAGCCGCTTCGTCCAATCTCTTGAATTTGCATCCGGGAACACGCTGTCAAGCAGGATAATTCGTAACCAAGCAGTGGGCTCCAAATGAATTAGCTCGATTAGTGCCGCCGCGAGTTCGGCGGCATCACCGACTTTGGCGGCGGAACGAATTTTTTTTATCGCCTCGTTGCGATTGTTATCCTGGTCTGGTTGATTCATCGTGCACCGATCCACGCCGCGCTTTTAACCGGGACTTACCACATATTGTAGCCGAGAAAGTTAGAGATTATTTGCCATAGATTGATCGGTGAAGGCGACGATGCTGGGCGTTGAAGAAGGTTGCCACAATGGAAGGGATGCAACGGCGATTTTCCATTCAAGGCAATGCTCGGCTGACCCAAACACCAGGGCACGACCGGCTTCACCGTACTAACGCCCGATCTATTTGGTCGGGGTTATGGCTTTCCCGCGCGAAGGCGGTTCCTCATTATGTATCCCCCGCACCTTAGGATAAACTCCCTCCCATTATGTCCAAGAACCCCCTCGAAGACCCGTACAAACAAAAATTCCGCCCCGACGCCGACGCCAAGCTCGATGCGCAAGTCGACGACGTCCTGGGCGACCTCTCCCTCGAAAAGCTCTACGAATTCGACAAAGCCCAGCCCGCGGAATCCTCCTCCAAAGGGATGCGCCGTGGCAAGATCGTTTCCATCGATGCCGACGATGCCTTCGTCGACCTCGGCGGCAAGAGTCAGGGGATCGTCTCACTCCTCCAATTTCCCGGCGAGCTCCCCAAGATCGGCGACGAACTCGAATTCAACGTCGATCGCTACGACCCCAGCGAAGGCCTGCTCATCCTCACCCTCAAAGGCGCCAAGGCCACCAACGTCTCATGGGAAACCCTTGAAGTCGGCCAGATCGTCGAAGGCACCGTCACCGCCGTCAACAAGGGCGGCCTTGAGATCATGATCAAAAACATGCGGGCCTTCATGCCCTCGGGTCAGGTCGATATCTATCACGTCCCCGATCTCGAGCAGTTCATCAATCAGAAAATCATCGCCGAGGTGACGGATGTTCAGCGTGAAGGCCGCAACATCGTCCTCTCCCGGCGAAATATTCTCGAGCAGCAGCGCGAAGAGCAGAAGAAAAAGCTCCTGGCCGAATTGGCCGAGGGCCAGATCCGCCGCGGCACCGTCCGCAACGTCATGGATTTCGGCGCATTCGTCGACCTCGGCGGCGTCGATGGCCTCCTCCACGTCAGCGAAATGAGCTTCCGAAGAGTTCGCAACCCCAGCGAAATCGTAAAAATCGGCGATGTACTCGATGTGAAGATTCTGAAAATTGACAAGGAGACCGGCAAACTTTCCCTCAGCCTCAAGCAAGCCCGCGGCGTCGATCCCTGGAACGACGCCGGCACCAAATACGCCGTTGGCCAATTCATCACTGGCCGGGTCACCAAGCTCGAATCCTTCGGCGCATTCATCGAAGTCGAGGAAGGGGTCGAAGGACTTCTTCCCATCAGCGAGATGAGCCACCGCCGGATCAAATCCGCCTCCGATGTCGTGAAAGAAGGCGACACCGTTCGCCTGGTCGTCCTCTCGGTCGACCCAATGGCCCGGCGAATATCCTTCAGCCTCAAACAAGCCGGCCCCGATCCCTGGTCCGGCGTTCACGAGCGATATTCCACCGATTCGGTCATCACCGCCACCATCAGCCGGGTGGTCGATTTCGGCGCATTCGCCGAGCTGGAACCGGGCTTGGAGGGCCTGATTCACATCTCCGAACTCACCGACAAACAAATCCGCACCGCCGGCGACGTCGTCAAGCCCGGCGACTCCGTCAACCTGCGAATCCTCGAGATCGACAAAGAAGGCCGGCGGATGTCCCTCTCCCTGAAGCGCGCCATCGGCGCCATGACGCCGGAGACGACAGCCGCCGCCGGCCCACCACCGAAAAAGAAAAAACGCCCGGAACTGCGCGGGGGATTGGATCGATAGCTGATCGAACAAAAAAGATTGACCGCCAAGACGCCAAGAGCGCCAAGCAATTCGCCAAGAATTTCTCTCAGATTAATTTCCTTGGCGTATTCCTTGGCGACCTTGGCGTCTTGGCGGTTAGATTTGGTTTTTGATGATTCCCAAGCCCCTCACTTATGATCTGATCCACCGCGACTCCATCAGCGGCGCTCGCCTCGGCCGCGTCACCACATCCCACGGCCAATTCGACACCCCAGCCTTCATGCCCGTCGGCACGCAAGGCTCCGTCAAAGGAATCCTCCCCGACCACATCGCCGCCACCGGCTCGCAGATTATTCTGGCCAATACCTACCACCTCATGCTCCGCCCCGGCGAGAAAACCGTCGCCGCCCTGGGCGATCTCCACCGCTTCATGGCCTGGCCCGGCCCCATCCTCACCGACAGCGGCGGGTTCCAGGTCTTCTCCCTCGGCCACCTCAATGAAATCACCGATGCCGGCGTCCGTTTCAAAAGCCACATCGACGGCTCGGATATTGTCCTCGACGCCGCGCGCAGCATGGCCGTGCAGAATGATCTTGGCTCCGACATCGCGATGGCCTTCGATCAATGTCCCGCCGCCCACGCACCGCCCGAGATGCACCGTCAGGCGGTCGACCGTACGATCAGCTGGGCCGCCGATTGCCTGCGATCTCACGCGCGACATTCCGATCAGGCTCTCTTTGGGATTGTCCAAGGCGGGACCGATCTCGATCTGCGCTCCCATTGCGCCAAAGAACTGGTCGCCATGGATTTCTCCGGCTACGCGGTAGGGGGCCTTGCCGTCGGCGAAGGATTCGACGCCATGGTCGGCGTTCTCAACGCGATCGTCCCCCAACTCCCTGAATCCAAACCCCGCTACCTCATGGGCGTCGGTTTCCCCCGCGACATCGTCTCTGCCGTGGCGGCCGGCATCGATATGTTCGATTGCGTCCTCCCCACGCGCAATGGCCGAAACGCCTACGCATTCACCGCAAAAGGCCCGATTCGGCTTCGCAATAGCGGTTTTCAGCGTGATATCGGACCCATCGAGCCCGGCTGCGATTGCTACGCCTGCCAGAATTTCACCCGCGGTGCCATCCGACACTTTTTTTTCGCCGGCGAGATGCTTGGCCCCATCCTCGTTTCAGTGCATAATGTGCGGTTCTACCAGCGGCTGATGGCGGACCTGCGCCGGGCGATTGCCCAGGGTGATTTCCAGCAATTCCGCCAGAACGACCCCCGATCCAGCCTCGGGCCGACAGAACCCGCCGACATTAGTCCGGCGGAAAATGACTCGAAGGAGAACGCTTGAATATCGTGTCTTATCTCGCCCAAACGTCCCAGCCCACGAATCTGCCCTGGTATGCAAACCCGCAGATCGTGCTCCTGATCATGATCGCCGGCGTCTTTATGTGGCTCATGTATACCTCCGGCCGCACCAAGCGGGCTGAAGAAGCCAAACGCGACGACATGCTCAAAAACATGAAGCGGGGCGACCGCGTCCAAACCATCGGCGGAATCCTGGGCACCGTCGTCGACGTCCGCGACACCGAAGTTGTTTTGAAGGTCGATGAAAGCGCCAATACCAAGCTAAGATTTGTCCGGGAAGCCATTAAATTGGTCATCCCTGAAACGGATACACCGACGAAGTGACAGGGTGATTTGAACAAGTAGTAACGGAAAAACCATGCCGACGAATTATTCCTCCAGCGTGAGGCCGAAGCCCTTCACTTCCTCGGAGCCGAAGAGATAGAGACACAGCGAAGTGATCGCGCTGGTCATGTTGGAGTCGATGATGGCGCTCTGGGCCTGGTTGTAACTGTTGCGCAGAGCCATGCGCAGCGGAAGCCCCTTGTGTTGTTCTTCGCGCAGACGCTCGAAGATCAGCACGTTGGCGTCGACAGCGGTGCCGATGGTCAGCACGATGCCGGCGATGCTGGGGAGCGTAAACGTCGCGGCCAGGGCGCTCATGACGCCGAGAATCAGGATGACGTTCATCACGACGGCGAAGTATGCGACCGCGCCGGCGACATAGTAGTAGCCGACCAGGAAGACGCCGATGACGATCAAGCCAAAGGCGCAGGCGCGGAGTCCGCGATTGAGATTGTCAGCGCCGAGGGTGGGGCCGACCTGTTCTTCGCTGATAGGCGTGTTGGAAAGCT
>Ga0207052_10356_pt1 | contig 10623 bp, 11 predicted proteins | sample Alteio_BWMinCont_62_FD_153294 | JGI IMG/M metagenome (GOLD analysis project Ga0207052, IMG submission 153294) | Enriched cells from forest soil in Barre Woods Harvard Forest LTER site, Petersham, Massachusetts, United States -... | ecosystem: Environmental > Terrestrial > Soil > Temperate forest >...
CGATGAATTTCAGGTAGCCGTCACCCAATGCTCCGTTTACGTTGCCGCCGGCTACGCTGATGTCGTCGTCCACCCAGAAGGCAATGTCGGAGCCAAAGTTTCCCGCCGTGAAGATGCTGAAGAACCCAGGCTGAAAATCAGACTTTGGAGTGAAGCTCCCGACCGTGCCGGGCGGAAGGACCACATTGAAGTTGTTGCGGTTGGAACTTACCTGTTGGTAGTAGGTGTTGTAACGCAATCCGGCAGGAATTGCTCCGGGAATTACGCCGGGATAAACGGTGCGCGGCCATAGCTCAGCCTGCGCTGGAGCCCCAAGCAGCACCGGGGGCTGCTTCAGGAACGACTCGTCATCCTTGGGAAACTTGAACCCAGCATCTTTAAAGGCCTTGCCGAAATCGTTGAGTTTAGGAAAGTCCGAGTGGCATGTGGTGCACGAGGTGCCATACTTGCGGGAAAAAGCCGGAATTGCGCTGGCAGGAGGTGGCGTAGACAGGACCACCGCCAAAGAGATCGATGCCAGCAAGCCCCCGAATAAAAAGGAGAGCCACTTACCATTCATGAACACTCCTGTGAGCCACATCACTCTCGGAAAGGCTCAATGGAGAATAAGTGTGAGTTCGCTCACACAGCCGGGGATGTGACGGCAATCACAAATGAAAGCCTGCGATGGCCTCGGCTTCGCCGAATTTCAAGAATTCGGCCTGGTCATTCTGATTATTGTGGTCGATGCTCAAACAATCCTTTGCGGGATCGGCTCGGATGTTTCCAGGTTTCGAAATGCATCAGCTGGCGCATCCTGGCCAGGCTCTGCCCTGAGAAGAAGATCAGCGGCGGTAAAGTGGTCTTCAATAAGAGCCGACAACGTGGCGCCAAAAGCCGCACCAGCACTTATCTGGTGAACTTTATTAATCGAGATGTTTTCCTATAAGTTATCGATTCTATGGTGCCCGGAGGGGGACTTGAACCCCCACACCCTTGCGGGCCGCGGATTTTAAGTCTGTTCGAGGGACTGTCGCACAAAGTTGCACTAAACCGCGCTGTGCTGCTAAACAACTCTATCTATTGCCCTTGTATTCACGTCGTTGTTTGCACCGGGTCGCACTGGACGGCCCAAAAGTCCCGGACCAAGTATCACCACAAGTATCACCGCTCCTGAAACCCCACTCCCACAAGCACCATCCCGGCGTGCAAACGCCTACAAGGGGGCCTCCAGGGGCCAGCGCGGGGCTATCCTTGCTAATCACTTCGTAACCGCCCTTGCGGATTCTAGGGGTTCGTGGGCCCCGTCCTTTGGCGAATGAAGTCGGCCATACCTTTGCAATCCCCTTCCGAGTAGGCGGGGCCCGTCTTGGAGTCGAATTCATCGAGCATCTCTTTTGCTTTGGTTCTGTCGCCCAGACCGATGTAGGCAAGTCCGCTAAAGAGGTAGGGAGTGAGCCATTCGGGGGCAGTCTTTATCTGTACTCGACATTCAGTCAGTAGTTCGTTGAATTTCTTCTGATTGTTCAACGAAGACAGTTTCTCGTATCTGAAGGTTTCATCTTCCGACTTATTGACGAACATAGAGGAAGCCCCGGGGCTCACAATCCGGGCCCACCCATAACAGTTATAGGTTTTCACTGCCGCATTGGGATTTAGGTGCTGCAATATTTCGTCTAGCTTTGCGAGTATGGCCTGTGCTTCCGTTTTGTTTTCGAGGATTTCCTTTACCAAGTCCGGGATCTTTTGAATCGCTCGCAACTGGGCCGGGGTGAGCGTGGAGCAGTTCACATTGACGTTTCCCGTAAGCGCCACAATGTTTGAGCAGGATGAACGATCGGCGTCTTGATGAACTTCAGTCTGCGGCTGGCCGAGACAAACCGCCGGGAGGAATGCTGCAAAAAGGGCCGCTTTAACGATGCTTCTTGTCATGTTTCTCTTCCTGATTTTGTGGACAATTGACGTTCGCATTTTGACCAGCCGAAATATTCGAACATGTGTTGTCTGATCCTTGCTGGATAACCGATGGCGCAGGTACGGAGTTTGTCTGCGGGGTGGCTTGTCGGTGTGCGTATCGACCCAGAAACCATGCACCGCTAGCTAAGAGAACACCGAATAATGACGTCAAGCAAAAAGAGCGAACAGGGTGCGTTACCCCGCCCGTGATCTCGAATAGGGTCTTGAATACGCTCAAATACTTATCCAACCCATCCCCCTGAAACGCGGTACGCGATTCCTCGGGAATCATTCTACTCTGTAACTGTCTCGCCCGCCGTAGACAAATCCCTCGCCGACGGTCTACAAGATCAAGGTCGTGCGGGGAGCCTACGACCGTGCGCAGTTCGCCAAACAACGAGCCGAGATGCTCCAGGTTTGGGCGGATTGGCTGGACAAGATGAAAACTATTTAGGCAGGGAGTAAAGCCGACCCGGTTTAATGTCTACACTCTCAATATTATGCTTCGCCAGAAGCTTTGTAACCCATGAAGCAGGTGCCGCGGCCATGATTCCTGATGATTGAAAGTTACCATTGTCAAACCTCAATTGACCGTTGATGACTATCGGGGCGGGCATAATATCCAGTAACACACCAAGAACTTGACCGGAATCTAGATCGATTAGCGGCCCTCCACTATTTCCATGATTGCCGTTTACGGAGATTTGCAGAAGCTCTCGGCTATCTTTTTTCGTGAAGTATAGGCCGGGTGTAGAAGACTCGATTGCCGCCACCAGTCCTAATTGCAAGTTGGCTGCCCCTGAACCTAACGGGAAGCCGCTAAGCAATACCAATTCCCCTTGGCGAGCAGGTGCCTTGCTGATTGTGAGACTAGCAAAGGGCGGCATGTTATCTGCCATTGCTTTGGGAACATTCGCGCGCATCCATTTCTCATCATGGGGAGAGAAACCGTCATATTTGCACAAAGCCAAATCGTGATCAGTGTCAGCTTCGATGACCTGAAATTTGTTTGACGTCCCCCCTCCACCATTATGTTGACGCAACCCTGCATTGGGTGTGCACGGGATCGGACTCGAATCCGGTCCGATGTGATCCATTGACGCAACATGAGCGGCAGTGATGAAGTATCCCTGATCGTTAAGCAGAAATCCGGTCCCCACAACAGGCGCTATCATGGAATCCGATTCGGGCAAGCAGGTTATTTGTATCACCGCCCAATTAGCCTGCTCAGAACGTGCATAAATCAACTCCTGAATTTCCATCGGCCTTGCGTTCGCGGTGAGCGTGAATATGAGGCAAAGCGCGGCAAGAGTTGCGGGTCGAATCACCACCGTAGATTTCATAATTGTCTAAGTTTACAGCCAACAAACCCCAAAAGTAACTCCTGCGGTCGTAAACTGTGACGGTCGCCAAGACCGCCTGGACTCGCTTGTGATGGAACGTGGGCCTCACCGAAGAGCCACAAGCGCAAGGCATAGCGTACTGCATCGTGACACGCGACTAGCACAAATTAGCACAGCTCTCCCCACATCTTCTCTCCCTTCAATGGTGAAAGGATGGGTTACCCATCTTCTTTCAAAAATAGGTTCGACCGTTTGCAGTTTCGCATTTCTCCGGGTGTACTCTAAAAATAGCAATTGGGTCCACTATGGCATAAGCGGCACGGATAGGCTAGCGCGTCCTGGTAGTGCAAATTCAGCCTTTGTATCCGCTGTCACAGCCAAAATAATTTTTCTGTGGCGTCTCCACCGGCTGCGCTAACGGGCCTTGACGTGCGGACACAGTCCGGGATAATGCTTAGTAATGAAGGGGAGTTGATCCGCTAGCTAATAAGTGGAACGTATAGGCGCAAAGTTGACAAGCGGCACGACTCCAGGATAAGTATTCGTAGTGAAGGGGAGAAAAGATGACGGCAGCACGACTGAAAGAGAAAGAGGCACCCGTGAGCAAGCACCCGGACAGCATGATGACTCCGGCCCAAATTGCCCGGCGTAAGTTCAAATCCATGCTGCCGCGCAAATCGCAAAACAGGAGCCTGTCTCCTATGCAAGCACTCGGGGAGACTTTCACGCTCTTGGACCAATTCCGGGGCATGGTCCGGGCCGAAAAGCAAAAGATGGATGCGGCCAAGACGGTGTACGCGGCCCTAGCCTACACGCTCCCGAATGCCGCAAAGTTGGCTTTGACGATCACGGTGCCAGAGCCGGACAAAATTGGGCCATTCTGTGAGACGGTCATGGGCCTGGAGCGCAAGAATCCAACGTTTCTTGGCGTGGTGTTTGTCCAGGTGGACCCCGACGCGGAAAACACAGCATACAAGGCTGTCTCTTTCGTGATGCCCTTCATGAGTGGCCTGGATGCGGAGGCGCGGTTGGTGTTTGCCCGAAAGGAAGAGCTGACCCGGATTCAGAAAGTAGCAGAGGGCGTGAAAGGCGGGCGGTAATGAATCACCTGGAGCAGTTGGCGGTAGATGCACAGATTGCGGTGTACGTCATGGCAAGCCCGGACGCACAGGAAATTGAAATACTGCCCTTGAAGCCGCGCACGGCATCTGATGCAGAGCGTGAGAGTCTCGCTGCCCGTTGGCCTGGACGTGACCTACGCCCTATTGGTGTTATCGGGCGTCTTGCTGATGGCGGTGTCAATATGGCCTTGAGAGTGCCGTTCGATCACATCCAGCTAGCCTCATTGCTACAGGCATTCGCGGCTTACTGTGAATCAGAGATGGAGCCGGAATACGATTGGTACACGCAGCAGTACCGGCTTGCGCCACGTAATTCCTAACACCTTCGCATACGCGCTTTCCGCTTTCGACTAATCGACCGACAAGTTTCTCCACCCGGCTAAAAAGGGCCGGGCATCCGTGAGGTATCCGCAGTACGCGGTGATAAGCACGGGACACGGGGCACCGATGGCAAGGGGAGTTGCCGGGTGGTGCGGAGCTGTGGCAGTGAACGCGGCAGGGGAGGCCGCCATAACCCCGCACGTGAAAAAGCACGTGTGGGCCGTGGAAGCCCCGTCAGTACGGCGTGGGTGACTCGGGTGAGTAGGACCCTGGCAACGGGAGAACTTTCATCCAAGGAAATCAAAATGAACCTCATTGACTTGAAACAGGAACAAAAAGCCGCGCTTGAAACGGCCAACGCTGTGGTAGCGGCTGCTGAGCGGCGTGGCGGGGCCATGACTGCGGAAGAGGAAGAGACTTACCGCAGCTCCATGGATAAATTCAAATCTTTTGGCGCGACCGCGAAAGCACGCGAAGAGCAGAACACCATCAGAACCACGTGGAACATGGCAAAAGGCAGACTGCCGGGTGTTCACGCGCCGGAAGGCGAGGTACAGGCAGGGGCAGCACCGGCGAGGCGTGGTCAAAAGCCAATGTCCGCAGAGTACAACGAATCGTTTCTTGCCTTCCTCCGTTCGGGGGGCAAGCAAACGGGGAGTGCTCTGAGCGAGGGTTTTGACCCGATGTTCGGCGGCTTTGCGTTGCCAGCAATGCCGGGCATGTCATCCGCGCTTTATGAAGGCACGGGCGGCAGCTCCAACGGTGCGGGCGGATATGCCGTGAGCGTTCCCACGGACAATTTGATTGTTCCGCTGGCCGTTCCTGATTTGGGCGTCCGCGCCGTGTCCAAGGCAATCCCAACGGCAACCGACATCAAAATCCCGAGTCAGTCCACGTTTGGCACGGCGGGTTGGAAGACCGAAAGCGGCGCGTCTCAAAACCTGTTCACGGAGAGTGATCCGGGACTCGCACAGTTCACACTCTCGGCCTATATGACCGGGTTGACGAACACCGTCAGTTGGGAACTGCTTCAGGATGTCCAGATTTTTCAGGAGTTCGCCGTCCGCGACCTTTTGAATGCTGTTGACATCAATGAGGACAATGCCTTCGTCAACGGCACTGGCACCGGGCAGCCGCTCGGACTGGTTGGCAACACGGCAACCGGAACGGGTGCGCCGTACCTTGTCGAATCAACTGGCGTTTATCTTCTGAACGCCGTGGATGATGTGCTCGGCACGCTCAAGGGAAGCTACTTCCCGAACGCGGCTTGGCTGATGAGCCGGGCAACCGCCACGGCAATCCGGAAGGCACAGCGGCAAGCGAACCTGTTTGCCCCTGTGTGGACGCGCGAGAACGGTCGTGACCTCCTGCACGGCTTCCCTGTGAGCTATAGCTCGAACATGCCAGCACTCCCGACCGCAACCACGGCGGGTGTCGTGCCTATCTTGTTCGGCTCTTTCCAGGACGGCTACATCATCGGAGACAGAGGTGGCGCGGGGACGTTCGTCAAGATTCTTGACCAGCCCCTTGCCACTGCGGGCCAAACGGTTCTGTTGGCTTATAAGCGCGTTGACGGACGTGTCCGGCGCTCCGAAGCCATTCAGGCTATCACTATTTCTCACAGCTAACTAACTTTGGGACCCGCCGTCAGTCGGGACAAAACTGATTCCAGGGACCCGGCTCCATCGGGGAGTATGAAGCCGGAGTCCCGAGACATTCAGATTCAGGATTGCGGGGACAGGTCCCGCGCATAGCCCCGCAAGGGCGTTGCTTCGCCTCAATCACCTATGCGCGGGTCTAGTTAGCCCGGCCCTGATGTGTGGGGAGACCATCGGAGCCGGGCACACTTTGAAAATCCACGCTGGTAACTCACCAGCGATGTAGCAGCAACGCGCCTACGGCCCTGCAAATGCGATTCCGGGGCATTGTATGCACAGCCGGACGGCTTTTACCGCCCGCTAGCCGAAAGGACAAACAAATGGATAGCCGAACGTTGAGCATGGAAGTATTTCTAAAGTCACTTACCGAAGAGCAAGCGGACACATGCGAGCGCGATGAAAAGCAGCTTGCCGAGATTTTCAGCGAAGGGTGGTCAGAAGAAAATGCTGTGCACTTTCACCGCGCCATGTTGCACGCTAGGCGCGTCGAACCTAACGTGACTGTGGAGGGCGTTTTTGAAATGGCCTTTCAGCTAGGGCTTTCATTCATAGGTGATGAAGCTGTCTTGGCGCGGGTCAATCAGGCACGGGAAGATGACGTAATCGTTTATGGCGTGCAACGCCGGGACAGTAAGGACGCGGGCCGCACCGCTTGTATCTTATCGCCGGACGTGGCAGCTCTAGCGAAACTGAGGCGCGGCAAGAAGCCACAGAAGCGAGCGGTGCGGGGCGTCTAATGGGCAGACCGAAGCTCAGCAAAGTTGACGTGACAGACGGGCGCGGCCTTGGTGGTGCCAAGAATAAGACTGTGATCGTGCAGACGCGCATCCCGGACATTCTGGCATACCGGGACACGCCCGGCTTTGCCTATCTGTTGATGGCTGCAAACCCCGATGCGTCTGTTCCCGTGTTGCAGTCCGTGCTTGATGCCGTTGGTCCGCATCAAGTGCACCCCGAGACGTGGATGTATAAGCGCCGGGAGCTGTTCAAGGTGCCGTCAATTCCCAAGGGTGTTGATCCACGCGCCATTCAGTTTGTCAAAGAACACATGGGTGAGCCGTCTTGGAAGATACGCAAGCAGCTCCGTGAGCGCCGTATCAAATGCAGCGCACAACAGGTGCACCGTATTTGGATGGCAATTTGGCACTCAATTGCAAAGGAATGAGCAGCTTACGCCTCTGAAATAATCTCCTTAACATAAAGAGAGAGGAAAAGTATTCTCCCTCCGCTCACGCTCGGTCGAATCCTATTCCCCTCAAATACGTGGTTGAAATGAACGGAAGATGTTGTGACAGATATAGGGCTCCCTTGCCGCCCAGGGCGCCTGAGGGGGTGGGGTCAATGGTTTTGCGTGAAGAGATGTCGGGGGACGGCGAGACGGTACGGTCAACTAGCCACTATCACACCTACATTGGGGTCATGTATCCTCGGTTATCCCCAGGAGAGCGCATGGAAGGTGAGCGTTGGTCACTTTGGTATGGACGCAAAGGTGAGCATTGGGCGCTTTTGGTTCTTCGCCTGCTGTTAATTGTGGCACCGTCACTGGCACTGGGAATGGCGATTATCTGGGGGTTCGGTTGGCTCGTGCTCTGTGCGGATAAGGTTGTCAAAAGCTGGCACGGCAACATTGTTTGGAAGTTATTCAGCACTGCTGCCGGAATCGTTCTGATAGTTCTCATCCTCTGGGATCGGATCGTTACTGCCGTCCTGTTGTTCAAGGGCTATAGCACCAAGCAGGTACTTTTCGAAGACGATCCGCACCGCCTGCTGCGGGTGGAAGAGAAATGGGAAGAGCGAAAGAGGAAGTGGCGGCGATTCTTTGGTGGATAGTGAACGGAGGTCTTCGGCGCAAGCATACGCGCGGGCTACTGCGATAGGACCGCTTGTGCATTTGCTCGGGGCGCACACAAAAACCGTAGGGCTACACGGCATGTGTTCTCACCGGCTCGCCTACGGGCCTCTAAACGCGATGGCGGGGCATTGTAGGAAGGAAATAGCCCGCGCCAATTGTTCAAATTTCTCTCCAGCCTTTGGTCCTTCGTGATATTCGTGTTTCATCATTCTCAATCTATGCGTTAGAAGTGGAGCAGGACGAACATCCCATGCCAGATGAGCACAACAGCGAGAAGCCAGCCAGAAATGCCGAACACCATCCTTCGGACGCTGCACGGATTCCCGAAGCAATTCCTCCGCTAATCCATCAAGACGAAGTGGGAAACGCCTGCAAAAGTAATTCGGAACAAGATCGAGTTAAAACCTCCGAGCTTTCCAAGGAAGTTCACTGGACCCAGCACGCGATGTTGATCACTCAAATCGGACTTGCGTTGATTGGGATTGTCGCTCTTGGCATTTACGCGCTTCAGTGGTGCGAGATGCGGAAGGCGACGAAGGCCACGCAGGACTCCGTTACGAACGCTGACAGAAACTTTCGGCGCGACGAACGTGCGTGGGTAGCTTTCTCCTTTGTTGCAGGGAACATTACCTTCACTATCGGCAAAACCTTTCTTGTTCCTACTCTGCTTATCAACACTGGAAAAACCCCCGCCAAAAGTGTCGAAGGGAACATCGTCGTTGGCGTTTTTGAGCGTGGCAAACCTTTGGATTTTTCTTACGCTCCTGGGCATGCAAACTATCGAGTTGCGGCTGGGACGATTTTCCCTAACGGCTCCATCACGGAGAGTTTTGAAGGAATAGAACATGGGACAGGCCATGCAAACGCCATCATCATTACGAAGCCACTTGCGGAGGAGATTCTTAGCAGCCGCTCTTTGGTCATTGTGCATGGTCGGATAACTTATCACGATATTTTCGGCGAGGAGCACTGGACGACTTATTGCCGAGTTGTCAGCAACCCATCACTGATACCAGAAGACTGCACACATTACAACAACACAGACGATTAGGTAGCCCAGATAGCCGAAAGGATGCGCCGTTCTTTCCGGGGCGGGGATGGGGTCTAATCTTGCCGTAAAGTGCGTTGTAGAGCGCCGCAATCCTTTTATTTACATGAACAAAGATAAATCTGAAAAAGTGGCATAAAAGACACACTTTGTTGGATTTAAGCCACACATTTTCGAGTTTGGTATTCGCAAATCTAAGAAAGCACAAGGTTTGTGCCATGGAATCCCGGCTCTTGTATGACAGAAAAACCGCTGCCCTTCAGCTCTCTATTTCCGTCCGGTCCCTTGACTACATCATTGCAGCCAAGGGACTGGACACACGGCGCATAGGCCGTAAGGTTCTGGTGACTCATGCGTCCCTGGTGCGGTATGCGTCCGGGAATCACTTTGGATCGTTCAAGGACGTCGTCAACGAGTCCACGGCTGACCGCAAGGAAGCGTCGTCCAGGTGCGCGTAACGGGCCGTCATCGCAATCGTCTTGTGCCCGGCAAGCGTTTGGATGACTTTGAGGTTTACGCCGCGCATAGCCAACCGTGAGCAGAACGTATGCCTGTTGTCATGCCAACGATAACGGACGACGCCGCTGTTGGCGATGGCATCTTCCCACCAACGACGGGGATAGTCGGGGAACACCGGGTCGCCCCGCTTGACCGCTTTGATTCGCGTCCCTAGCACCTTGAACGCGGCTTCGACGGAGGCATTCATCGGGATGCTTCGACCGCTGTTGTTCTTCGTCTTGCCGAGTCGGACTTCCCTTCTGACGAAGTCCACGGCGTCCCACGTCAGCCCGTATTGTTCCGAGAGTCGCATCCCCGTCCCGAGCGCGATGTCTAGCTCGGGCAAGTGCATGGGTTCAATCACGGCGCGGAGGGCCTTCTCTTCCTCATCTGTGAGCCATCGGATAACGCCGTTCTCTTCGTGCTTCTGTCGCACGAGTCGGGCCGGGTTGCTCGTGACTTTGCCGTTACGAAGAGCCTCACGGAAGATGAGCGAGAACAGCGCGCGGTACCTATTCGACGTTGCGGGCGTCTTGGTGTTCTTCGTGAGCCAACCGTCAATGTCTTCGGGTCTGATGCCGTCGGCGGCCCGCTCGTCGAAGTCGGGGCGGATTCTTTCGAGTCGCCCTAAGATGTTGCGTTGGTCCCGATGATGGGCCGCGCTGAATGTCACGATGTCGTCGCAGAGCGCGCCGAACTTGAGGCCCACAGCCCGGAGGTTCTCGGGCAACTTGATACCTAGACGCCGGTCTTCTGTGCGCTTCCGAAAAAGGTCGATTGCATCCCCTTTGCGTCCGACCTTCTCGCGTCTTAGCTTACCCCCTGCTTCCCGGTAGCGAATCCAATA
>Ga0207052_10358_pt1 | contig 10538 bp, 15 predicted proteins | sample Alteio_BWMinCont_62_FD_153294 | JGI IMG/M metagenome (GOLD analysis project Ga0207052, IMG submission 153294) | Enriched cells from forest soil in Barre Woods Harvard Forest LTER site, Petersham, Massachusetts, United States -... | ecosystem: Environmental > Terrestrial > Soil > Temperate forest >...
TTCGCGCCGGCGACGCGGATCAACGGAGCGGCCATCCGCTCCACCTTCGCAAGCAGGCTCGCCGACGAAGCCGCGAAGCGATCCGTGGTGCCCAGCACGCGACCGAGGAACATGCCCTCCACGCGCTCACGCGCTTCGTCCGTCAACTCGGCGCCCGCAACCCAGGCCGACCGATTCTGCGGCGTCACGATGCCGTCCCGTTCCAGAATATCCACCACGGCGCGCGCTTCGTTCCGCATGACATCGCGCAACGTGGCGTCGCCTGAGGTCAGCAACTCGCCCAGCGCTTCGACCGACTCCGGCGAAAGCTGGCGCGCTTCGGCGATGGCGCGAGCGCGAGGATTGAGCGCCTGAGTAAAGCCCTCGTTGTAGCGGCGGATGGCGGCCGGCAACTCGGAAGGCGCGAGAATCGACACGCCTTCGACCGCACGAACTAGAACGGGCTCGCGCAGCTCGGACACATCGCGCCAGTCGCCGCCTAGTGCGGTCCACCGCTTACCCAACTCCAAGATATAGGGATCCGCCTCGCCGGCCGAGTAGGCGCGCTTCAGCATCATCGTCCGGCCGTTGCCGCCCAACACGATGGCGGGCACGGTGTCGGACACAATGGGAGCGCCATCGGTCGCGGTGGGCACGTCGGCGAGAAGGAAGGCCGGATTGAGCTGCTGCGCGCCCATGATGACCTTGCGCTGCTCTTCGGGCTGGCGCTCGTATTCGCGTTCCTGAACGTGCGCCGGATAGCGAGGGTCGGGAGTGAAGGTGTGTGGGTTGTGCGAGGCGATGAGCTGCGCGGCCTCCATCAACTTGTAAGTGGCGCGCTCGCCGGCCGGTCGCTGGGGAGTGACAATCATCGTGAGCTTCCGATCCGCCGTGCTGCTTCCGTTCTCTCGATACATGGTGAGGTCTCCACGGCTTCGCGCCGCTGATGGTGGGGTTACAACTCTTCCGGGTAGAACGCTCCGCCGATCCGTGCGGACTCAATCGCCATGCGTAGCAATTCGCGCGCGCCGCCCATCAACACACACCGCCCGTCAGGGACAGAGCAAAGCGGTTCGTGGTTTGCCTTCAAGCCTTCCAACCGCTCCGCCTCAATCCAGACTTGCCAGCGAAGACTTCGGATCGCGTACTCTTGGATTTTCATGGCTACACCACCCCTTCAGCGACGCGCACCCAAAGCAGCGCCGCGTTGCGGTCGTTCGCGATGGCGGACAACTCCGGCCACTTGCGCTGAGACTGCGAAGGGTAGCGAACATTCGCCACGCCAGGCCATTCGCGGGAGGAGTAGGCAAACACGAAAGTGATCCCGGCCGCTTCGTTCCGCTTCATGGCGTCCCGCGCCAACTCGCCGTACTCGCCGACCGCCGCCAACTCGTAACGCTCGCCGTCAATCTTGGAGGTGCGCGCCGGTCGCTTGCCGACCGCGCTCTTCAGGCAACCGTGATTGCGTCCGCCGCAATTGCACCGGCAGACTTCTTCGCGCGCTTCCCAGCATGCCGTCCCGCAAGTCGCGTCCGTGTGGATTGAGAACATCGCCTACACCGCCCCTTCGGCGCGCGTTGCGGTCCATACGGTAGGGCACCAGATCGGATCGGCCTTGACCGCCGCAGTCTCAGTGCGCCAACGCTTGAACGATTCCAATTCAGGAAGGTTGGGGCACCCGTCACACTTGCCGCGCCCACAATAAGCGGACTGACAGACTGTCGGGTAAACGCGCAGTTGCTTGGGCATTGACCTATCTCCTACGGCTTCGCGCCGCTGTTGTCCGGTGTACCCGAACGAGTCTTTATGATGCACCTAGCATGCCAAACAGGAAAGACCGCCAAGGGTACATATAGCCTACTCCGGCCGGGCAGCCGGTAGCCATTCCGCCCCACGGCCAGGACGTGACGCCTATCACACAAGCCTCGAAACAGGCTGGAAACGGCTTATAAGGGGAACTATCCCTTTGACTGACCACGCACACAGACCCCAGCGGTCTGAGGCGAAATGCCCCACGGGTCTAGCGCTTTGGCTTGGGTGCCCACGGGGCGCGAGACAGCTTCCGAATTGCTTCATCGGGCGTCATCGGTGCGAGTGATAGCGGCTTGTCTTCCGCGCTGCCCTTGGGAGGCAACGGCGGGGCTTTCGGTGGAGTCGGCTTCGTGGCCTTGCTCATGCCGGTAATGGTGCCACGCGAGCGCGACGGCCGCAACCTTACGCTACAACTCCATCTAGGACACCCCGTTCCACGAAGTCTCCGGCAATCTCATTCGCAGGCCGCATTGGCAGGACACATCGATCAATCGAGGTGGTTTTGGTTGGAGTGATTTGAGCGAGGATGCTGGTGTCCAACCCGCAAAGACCATTCCCGCCCGGCGCGAGAGTGGATTTGTGATCGGCGTCTGGCACTTGGGGCAGAGCGGCCATCCGGTCGCGTTGAACTGAAGCGTGAACTCAGCCATTCAGAGGATCACTGTGCAAGAGCAAATCCCGCCGACAGAACACCAATAATGATCAACGTAACCGACGCGAATGTCAGTGAGCGCTTCTGTGAGAGCATCTTCAGGTACTCGCTGCGAACAGCACCGGGCATGTCCTGCCTAGCAACGAAAGTCCAAGGCGTCGCGACCATGAGCAGTCCGACGAAGGCAACCATCCAGAAGAACAAAGGAATCAGCGCATAGGAGTGGATTGGAATGCTCTTGGCTTTCAGCAGGCCCAGGATCGCGATGTAGGCCGTCGTCAGAGCGATCAGGCATTGGAGGATGACCTGACCAGATGCTCGGAAGGTGTCCAACCCTCGCGTTCCTTCGGTACGGGCGAACGCCGACCATCCCGCAAGCGGATCGTCATCGTCAATGATGTAGCCCGTCAGGGCCTCCTGCTTCGGGTCCGGCATCGCTGCTACTCCTTCCCTCCATCAATTTGCGCTGGTAACGGTGCCACGCGGGCGAGTCGTCTGCAACCTCACGCCGCGTTCGCCAGCGCCTTGTACATGAGCCGCCGCCCGGCAGTCTGGCGGATCGCTGCCTCGGTACGCTCACCATCGCTCACGCTCTTCGTGTTCCAGCGGAACGAAACTTCGCCAACGTAGCGGTCAAGGTGCTCAGGGCTGATAGCGTGCCACGCGCCGATGATGCAGCGCTTCACGAGCGAGTTGAACGACTCTACCGTGTTGGTGTGCGCCACGAATCCGTCAGGCTCTTCGCGCACGTATTCGCCGAGCGAGTGCTTCACGTTCATGTGCTCCGAGAAGTAGTGCGGGTTGCGCTTGATGTGGAGTCCATACACATCCGCGCCATCGGTCATCAGCAGCGCGCCCTTCGCGATCTTCTCTTGCAGGATCGGGCCGATGTTGTGTTCATCTACGGTGGTCAGGGCGTGGGTTTTGACCTTGCCGCCGCGTTGAACCAATGCGAGCACTGGGGTCTTGAGCGGTGTCCCTTTGGACTTGTGTGCGTTGCGGGCGATGCCGCCGATGTACGTTTCGTCCACCTCGACGACGCCGGTCAGTTGCTCCGTCTCTAATCGGTCCTCCATTGAGAGCCGGATGCGGTGCGCCATGTGCCACGCGCACTTGTAGGTGATTCCGAGCATGCGGGAGAGCGACAGTGCGGAGATGCCTTTCTTGTTCGCGCACATGAGATGGAAGGCAATCAGCCACTTGTGAAGAGGGATGTGAGAATCCTCGTAGATCGTGCCGACCGTCACAGTGAACTTCTTCCGGCAGGGGCGGCACTTCCACTGACCGAGCGCGCCAGCCTTGCCGCCAAGCCGCGTGGCTTCGTTCACGACGCCGCAATGCGGACAGACCGGGCCGTCCGGCCAGAGAATCGATTCGAGATGCGCCCGCGCTGCCGCTGGGGTGGGGAAGCGCTCTATGAGGTCGATCAGGTTCGGGGACTTCGCCATGACACGCTCCAGTCTGGGATTACTAGTACCACGATAAAGGTGAAAGGTTAAGGTTGACTCGGATCTTTTTCGTGGTACTGTAAAGCCATGAAAAAGAAGAAGACTCAGCGGGGTAGGCCGCCGAAACAGGACGAAGATCGCCGGGACATCATCTTGCGGGTCAGGGCTACGGCCGACGAAGCCGAGACTTTGAAAGGTGGTGCCGCTCGCGCCGGGGCGGACCTCTCGGGCTGGATGCGCCAGCTTGCTTTGCGTGAGGCTCGGAAGTCTGAGTCGTAACGCCCTCACGAGCAGCGCCTCCGTCCACCACTTCCAGAACTTCCAGCCGATCCGTCTGCCATTACGAATGAAAGCTCCGGACATGCGACTCTCCCGGCAGAACCGCACAATGCGATTCCGCCTATTGACAGCCACGGGTAGGTGCGAGAGTCTGGCGGCTCTTACGGCTCGCTTCTCTCGACGCTCCCCCGGACCCTGCGAAGGTTCGGGGGTTTGCGCTTCGTAGGATCGTGGCTGATCCCGTGAACGGGAGCAGCCTGCCAGAACGTCAAAATGCTGCCGGTAATTACCGAGCAATTGCCCGGCAATTCCCTTTCAGTCCTTAGAACGAGACTCCAGTGCATCGGGGATAGCAGCGAGAATTTTCTTGATCGTCCTGTCGCCCACCCGGCATCCGATGCGCTTGGTAAGTTCGGCAATCTCCTTGTCCGCGTCCGGCGAGTCGTAATGGATGTCCGCCTTCCGACACAACGCCGCTAGGATCACTAGGTGCGTGTTGCGTGAGCGAGTGTCGAGCGCATCGTCCTGCTTGGTTTTTGAAGAAGCGATAGGAACAGTGGCGACATTGGTGTCTTCTCCTTCATAGAGCGAATTCGGATCGCCGAAGATTCTCCAATCGATCGGCGGTTCCATAGCGTCAACCGCTTGTCTGCCTCGAAGCAGGTAATCTTGGGGATCGTCGAAGATGTCGAAGAATGGGATCGGGTAGCCAAGGCCGGGCTTGGGGGTGCCATTATTGTAACGAGCGATCCAACCATAAATGAGCGCGGTCGTGTCTTGAACGCCAATACGTCTCGCTAACTTCAAGAACCGCAGGCCGATGTTGTCAGCATTTTCGGCACTGAAGATTACCCCTCGTTCCGTTTCGATAAGAAACAGGAGCGCCTTGGCCGTAGTGTGGGTTTTGGGGCCTTTGAATCTCTCCGGCTCAAGTTCACGAACCAAGTCCGCCATTTGGCCGTAAACGAAGGACGCTTCCGATGGTCGATGACGTGGTACATTCTTGTTCATCGTCGCCCGCTCCACGGGTGCCGGTCATTGGGGCGGCCGTTTCCAGCGGCGCGCCCCGTTCGCTTTCTCCATCGTATGCGATCTAGGCGTCGTTCATGGGCGCGAAGAGCAACCGCACGAACGCGAGCGCCCGTGACCGTTCGGCCTTGGTCCGACCATTCAGCAACGCCGCCAGTTCAATGTCCGTCTCTGCTGACTCCGCCAGCATCCTCGCCAGCGACAGATCAAGCGCGCGCGCCACGGCACGCAACACAAGCAGCGATGGATTCACCGTACCGGTTTCGATATCGCTCACGTACTGCGCGCTGATCTTCGCCCTCGCAGCTAGGCTCTCCTGAGTCAGCTTCCGCGCCTTTCGCAGAGCTGCGAGTCGGACGCCAAATGCAACCAGGTGAGGATCGCGCTTCGCCATGACACCTCCGTAGAGGCGGCATCTCGCGGCTGACGTTACGGCCGTGCCATCGTGTTTCGGGATAAAACGTAATGACTAGCTATCCCTATCGGCGTACTCTTCATGCCTCGCAGTTCAACAGCCGGGCGCGAAGCCCGTGAGGAGATGCCCGTGATCCGTCGATTCAGCGCCTTCGCCGCAGTGCTCGCCCTGTCCGCATGCGCCACCGAGAAGCTGGAATATGTGGTCGTCAACCCTGATGGTGCGATGCGACCGTTGCGACACGTGATCGTGTTCCCGTTCATTCTTGATGAGGCCGATACAGGCAAGTCGGGGAAGAACCTTGAGGAGCGAGGCGACGAAGCGACCATCGTCATTCGTGATCAACTCGAACCGTACTTGTTCTCAGCGCTGAAGCACCTGAAGGTAGCGTCATGGGTCGATCCGGGCGTTGCTGGCGAGGCTGGAATCAAAGCTGAAGATGCAGGCGGCAGCCTCTACGCAGAAGTCGAAGGCATAATCAGCCGCTACGCGCACCACAGCGCGGTAGACAGCAAGAGCCTAAACCAGATCATCAGCCTGATCGATCCGAGCGCCGACGGGTTGCTTTTAGTTCGTATCGACCAGTACCACTGTGAACGAAGCAACCCGCGCCCTGTCGAGTTCAAGATGCGTGGCTTCCTATTCGCAAAAGACCAGCACAAGGCCATCTGGGTCGCGCAGGACAGCACGAGGCGCTACTTCTCCGAGAACTTCAAGAAGGAGCAGGGCGCGTTCAAGTGTCATCAGGACGACTACTTCAACGAAGGCAAGATGAAGATCGATCTGTTCGTTCAGTCCATGCCATTCCAGTAGGGAAGGCTAGGGCGACCAGCAGGCGGCACGGGATCACAAAACCGCCTCAGTCCGTGGCGTTTTGCCCCACACGTAAAACGTGGTCAGTCAAAGGGATAGTTCCCCTTATAAGGCACTTCTGGGCCAAAGACCTAAACGCCACACGACATGTACCCTTTGGGGCTCATTGCCTCACCCTTCCGGGCCAAGGTAGCCTATATGTGCCCTTGGCGGGCTTTTCGGTTTGGCATGCTGGGTGCATCATAAAGACTCGTCCGGGTACACCGGACGGAGCGGCGCGAAGCCGTGGAGACCAAACCGATGAGCGCGTTTGTCGTAGGCGATTCCCACATTGACTATCTACTTGCGGCGGGCCTGAAGGGCGGCGCCCGTTCCAGCGAACTGCGCTGGTTTGCGCCGGGCGACGCCAAGTCGACCGACTATCAGCGCGGCGAGGTGCAGGGACCAACCGCACTCGCCAGCGCTCAGGAACGAATCCGCTACCTGACTGAAGAGACGATTACGCGAACGGGCCACATGCTGAAGGCGGAGAATCGCCGCAGCGTCGGCCACCGCTACGACACGAAGGAGCCGGCCGACTTCTACCGCGCGACTTGGTTCCAGTTGGTCAGCAAGCCCACGACTCCAGTGCAAACCCTGAAGGCCATCGCCTGCTATGAGTATCAGAGTTGCGAGCATGCCGAATGGGAGCAGAGCGAGGCGAAGGCGTTCTGCGACGCGCTCACGAAGCGGATGATCTCGAAGCTCCCAGGCTACGAAGAAGCGGCGTGGGAGATTCGGCCCGGCGAGCGTTGCCCACAGTGCGAGCGATGCGGCGTGCTGCTGACCGGGACCGTTCACGGGCAACCGGCCTGCACTAACTGCGAAGCCACGATGAGGAGCATCACCGCCCGCGTGGTCGCGCCCTCGTTGCAACCGGCGCCGCTTCCGGCTGTGAAGGACGAACCGGAAGTGACCGAGCCCTTCACGCCCTTCGCAGGCAAGGTCACGACGCACTGCCCCATCCCAGGACGAAAAGACGAAGTGAGCGAGCGCGCGACGCACAAGGCCGACGTGACGCCGGGCATCTCCATCCGGCTCTACGGGACCGACGCGAACAACCGCGACCACTCGGCGCGCGAGTATGATCGCACGTACCGAATCGGCGATAGCGCCGAATATGGATCCTACAATCTCAGCTACATGGGAAAGATCACCGCCATCGGTCCGCGCTCCGTCACCATTCACGAAACCAGGCACACCGGATCGCCGACTGGGACGCGCCACGTGCTGACCCTGAATGAGTTTGACTGGCGCAACTGGGATGGCATCGAGAAGAAGATTAAGAACAACTCCGAATGGAGCGACTAGCCATGTCGAAGCGCTGGGACGGAATCGAGGCGGAGATTCACTGCAACGCGCGCCACTGCGAGGAGATGAAGGCGCGCGGATGGTCGGCGGCATGGAGTTACTACGTCGTGGTGTGGAACTGGGAGACGAGCGGCATTGTGGGCTACGCCTTCGCCGACGATGTGACCGACGCCTTGCGGATTGCCTGCACCATCGCCCGCGATCACATCGCTGGTAAACTTCCGGCCAAGGTCGGCGGCACGGAGTACGAGTATCGGAGGATGCACCCATGAACTTCGATCCCACGCGCGTCGCCTCGCTCACGCCCGAGCAGCGCGCCCGCTTCACGGACTGGAAGGCTCGCGCGGAGCCGACCGGCTTGGAGCCCAGCGCGCCCGCTTCACGGACTGGAAGGCTCGCGCGGAGCCGACCGGCTTGGAGCCCAGCGCGCCTATCAAGGGGCAAGCCGCGCTCTTCGACGAGGCGGCGCTGTTCGAGGAAGAACTGCTCGACCCACCTTGCGCGCAGCTCGCGCTATTCGATGGAGACGACCGGCCATGAGCAACCCCGATGTGACGAAGCTCGCCGAGTTGGCGGAAGACGTAAAGGCGCAGCGCGACGCAGCAGATAGAGCCTTCGCCCAGGAGCGCGCCGCGACCGAAGCGCTTTGGCTCGAAGTGAAGGAGGCCATCCGGCCGGCGCTGCCCGCGCTGTGCCCCGACAACGAGAAGTGTCTTCTGCTCTATGCCAGCGGCAGTCACGGCAGTCTTTGGCTGCTAGTGAGCGGGTCACTGTTCGAGTGTCATCCGCAGGGAGAAGCGACAGATGATCCCGATCTGTTTCGGCGCTGGCCCATCCATCAGGTCATCGCGCGGATCGCGGAACTACTGGAGAAGCAGAAACGAGGAAACCTTGAACGCCGAACTCGCGAGGCCAACGCGCGCGTCCTGCAACTCCAAACTGCGCTGAAGGCGCTGCGCGAGTGAGCTATGCAGCCAGCTTCGTGCGGACCGGGAGCAGGGAAGGATGCAGTTCGTTGCGGGCGATGGCGGTGTCGAAAAGATCACCGGGTTTGCAGCCGATGCGCTCGGCAATCTTCAACAGGTCGGCAACATTGAACTGGCACTGGCCGCGCACCTTGCGGTTCATCGCGGAGTGATCGATTCCGACAATCGCGGCCAGCGCCGTCGCGGTTGCGCCCTTCTCAATGAGCGCGCGAATTCCGACAGGCACCGGAAAGCGATCAACTGGGTAGCGCGGTCCCTTCATTTCAAGCCTCGTCGATCTTCGATCCCGAATCTACTTGCAAAGGGATCATTGATCAAGTCAAAGTTCGTCTCGACCTCGGATGGACCGAGGCGAGTTCGGAATCTCTGAACGGGGTTCCAACAGGAGCGGTAGGCCGGTCCGAAGTTTTCTTCGCGGGAAGCTCGGACCGGCCACCGTCTAACGCCATGCCACAATACGACAGCGCCCCACCCTTCGCAACTGGACGCCGCACGGTTTCCACACCAACTCCGCTCGATTCCGCCCGCGTAGCAACGCTGGCGCTGCTGCGGCGCTACCTGATGGCACTGGACGGAGCGGACGCCCAGGCGCAAGCCGAGTTGCTCGCCAAGGTCCGCGCCGCCGACGCCAACCTGCACCGTGAAGAACTGTCCGACATGCAGCGCCCCGCCTTCCGCCGGAGGGTCGCGTGAAGGCGCTCATGCTGACCGATGAGGAAGAAGAGTTCCTTCGGCTCATGCTGGACGACGAGATTCACGAGCCTAGAAGGTGGAAGGACTTTCAGCCGGCAGTGCGAGCCACGAATATTCAGCAGGAGTTGGTTCGTAAGCTCTACGCCCTCGGAATCCAGCGGGGCGCGACATGAGCGCGATGCTTCTCCGCCTCTCGTTCCACGACGCCTTGCAGGTAGAGCGCATCCTTCGCGCCGTGATCGACCCCGAAGAACCGGACCCGTGCGGCAACTGCCGCGGCCAAGGGGAGATCGATTGCCAGAAGTGCAAGGGCGCTGGAGAGAAAGCCGAAACCTGCGACATGGATCATAAGCACTGGCGTCGATGCGGGGACTGCGAAGGCGATGGCCGGATCATGTGTCCGAAGTGCGATGGACTGGAGTCATCATCGCGGGATGCGCTGCGCTCGGACGATGAAGGCGAACTTGAAAGCGTGCTGCTGAAGCTAGAGCGCGACACGTCGAGCAACGACCGGACCATCGCATTGAGCTACGAAGAGCGAGCTGCGTTGGAAAGACTTTGCGGTCGCTTCACGTTCCCCAGTCTCTCGCTGGTCGACCAACTGCGGCCTCCGGTCAACTTCGAGAAGGTAGCATGAACGACGACTCCTCAAACAGCGCTGGGGATGGCGTAGAAGGCACATTACCCCCCCCCTGCTTCCGTCAAGGTGTTCAAGCCGAAGCGGCGACGCCGGCGACGTCGACTGACGGAGACGCTCACGGTGCTCACGGACCGCAACCTGAAGGACGCCGTGACGCAGGCAGCGGCGCTGTTCGGCATGCCGCGCTCGCACCTCATCCGCCTGGCGCTCATGGAGAAGGTGGACCGCGCGCACTGCATCGCCCCGAGCAAGGTGAAGTGGAAAGCAGGACCCCGAATGACCGAGTTGGAAGCGGCCACCATCCTGCGCGCCAAACACTATGAGCGCGCGCATGTTCATCTCGCAGCTCGCGACCGGATCGGACGATCGCCGCCACCATTCAAGACGGAAGCGCATCGTCTTTGGGAAAGGCAGAACCGCGCCGCTTACTGGGAGATGGCGA
>Ga0207052_10359_pt1 | contig 10506 bp, 10 predicted proteins | sample Alteio_BWMinCont_62_FD_153294 | JGI IMG/M metagenome (GOLD analysis project Ga0207052, IMG submission 153294) | Enriched cells from forest soil in Barre Woods Harvard Forest LTER site, Petersham, Massachusetts, United States -... | ecosystem: Environmental > Terrestrial > Soil > Temperate forest >...
CGCCATGCGGTGGTACAGGTCAGTGTAGATAGGCGATGCGGTGATTGGCAACTGCTACGCACCTCCGGGGCTAAAGCCCCCTTTTGTTCGGGGTTCATTCAGGGGCCTGAGGGCCCCCTGCTTCCACCGAAGGGCAAAAGCAAAGGCAAGTGCAAAGGAAGAAGCAGGTCCCTCCGCTATGCTGCGGGATGACAAGTAAATAAAAGGGGTATCTGGGAGTGGGCATTTTGCAAGGTTTTATGAAGGGGGGTAGAGCGGTTGCGCTCAAGTGGGTAGACTGCAAGAGAGATGAGTAAGCACCCCATTGCGAGGACGACGCTTTCGACGCTGATTGGCACGCCGGTGCTGGATGCGGCGGGGCATATGGTGGGGCGCGTCCGCGAGATGACGGTGGATGCGGGTGTAGATGCGGCACATGTTGCCTCGATCATTTACAAGCTGAGCGGGGGCGCGGAGCGCGGGAAGCTGAAGAGTGTTCCAGTGGCGGAGACGATGTGGACGCCGGCTGGCACCTTTCAACTGACAGACAAGGCGCAGCCGCAGGCTTTTGTAATGACGGAGCATGCGGGGCCGGATTCGACCGTGGCGGAGCAGAACTCGACCGACCACCTGCTGCTGCTGGAGCGCGACCTGCTGGATCAGCAGATTATCGACGTCCATGGGCGCAAGGTGGTCCGCGTCAACGATATTGAGCTGCAGTGGGAGCAGAATGGTGCTCTGACGCATGGTGAGACTCCCGATCCGAATGCGGAGCACAAGCTGCGGATCGCGGATGTGGAGATTGGGACGCGGGGTGCTGTGCGGCGTCTGCTGAAGGGTTTGCCGCACGCGACGGTGAATGCGATTGCGTGCAAATTTGCGGAGAACAGTATTCCGTGGGACTTTGTCGACCTGATCGAATCGAACCCGGCGCGGCGCGTGAAGTTGAAGATCGAAGGCGAGCGGCTGGCGAAGATGCATCCGTCGGATATCGCTGACATCCTGGAAGAGCTTTCGCCCACGGAGCGGACTGCGCTGTTTACATCACTGGATGAGGAGACGGCGGCGGAGACGCTGGAGGAGGTCGAGCCGAAGCTGCAGAAGGCGCTGGTGGAGTCGCTGGATCCAGCGGATGTTGCCGACATTCTGGAAGAAATGGACCCGGCGGCGGCGGCCGATCTGCTGGCGGAACTGCCGGAGGCGACGAGCGACGAGATTCTGGAGGAGATGGATCCGGAGGAGCGGCAGGAGGTCGAAGAGCTGCTGGAGTTCGAAGGTACCTCGGCTGCCGGCCGGATGACGACGGATTATGTGAGCGTGAATGTGTCCGGGCATGTGGCCGATGCGGTGCAGGCGCTGCGCGAGTTTGACGGCGATACGGAGACGATCACGGAGATCTATCTGTTGAATGCGGATGAGGTGCTGGAGGGGATCGTGCCACTGGCGAAGCTGATTCTTGCGGATGCGAACAGCGAGCTGGTGAAGCTGGCGGAGCCGCACTTTGTGAGCTGCAATGTGAATGCGGCGTCGAAGGACGTGATTGAGCTATTCGATAAGTACAACCTGCGGTCGCTGCCGATCGTGGACAAAGATAAAAAGCTGGCGGGCGTAGTGCATGCGGAGCAGGTGATTGCACTGTTGCGGGCGGAGAGATAGACCGCTGATGGCCGCGCCGCTCAAAATTCTTTATGTAGCACCACTGGATGAGCGGGCGAGCTCGTTGTACCGCCTGTGGGCGTTGGAGCGCGCGGGGCAGCAGGCAGTCCGGCTGAATACGCAGAAGCTGTTTGGAGCGGGGTTTTTCTGGAAGCTGAACTTCTGGCTGGGCACGAAGTTTGGCCTGGGCACGATTGTGTGGCGGTTCAACCGCGAAGTGCTGCGCATGGCGCGGGAGCATAAGCCCGATGTGATGTGGGGCGACAAGCTGCTGTTCCTGTTGCCGAAGACACTGGATGCTCTGCGGGCGATGGGCATTGTGACCGTGAACTACTCGATCGACAATCCATTTGGACCGCGGCGCGATCTGGGCTGGGAGCTGTATATGCAGTGCATCCCGCACTACGATCTGCATGTGGTGCAGCGTGACCAGAATGTGCTGGATTACAAGGCACGCGGAGCGCGGGATGCGCTGAAGATACAGACGGCGTATGAGCCGACGATCCACTTTCCGCCGCCTGCGGGATGGAGCGATAAGGACCGCGATCGCGAGGTGTCGTTTATTGGCACGCCGTATGACCAGAGAGCAGAGTTTCTGACGGAGCTGTGGAAGCAGGACGGCTTGCCGGTGGTGGTCTCGGGCGGGCTGGTGTGGAAGCAGCATTTGACGGCTGAAGCTGTGGCGGGAATCTATCGCGGGCAGGGCGAGTTGTTTGTGGACGACTATCGTGAGGGGATCTGGCGGTCGAAGATCAATCTGAGTTTTCTGACGCACTCCAACCAGGACGAGTTCGCGCACAAGAGCTTTGAAATTGCGGCGTGCGAGGGGTTTCTGCTGGTGGAGCGGTCGGAGGGGCATCTGCAGAGGTTTATAGAGGATGAAGAGGCGGTGTTCTTTTCCGGCCTGGAAGAGTGTGCGGCGAAGATACGGCAGTATCTGCCGGATGAGGCGGCGCGGACTCGAATTGCGAAGGCGGGCCGGGAGCGAGCAGAGCGCAGCGGATATCACAATGACCGGCAGGTGGAGCGGATCGTGGAACGGGTGCGGGAGATTTTGCCGGCGGTAGCTCGGGTGAAAGGGAGTGCCGTTTGATCCGCGACCTGGAGCGAGATGAGCCGGTAGCTGGCGAGCATGCGGATGTCTGCATTGTGGGCGCCGGTGCGGCGGGGATTGTGCTGGCGGCGGAGCTGGCGCGGATGGGCAAGCGGGTTCTGCTGCTGGAGGGTGGCGGCGCGGCGATTGAAGCGGCTTCGCAGGAGACGTATGCGAGTGAGGTGACGGGGCTGCCGCATCGCGGTGTGCATACGGGGCGGTTTCGCGCGCAGGGTGGCACGACGACGAAGTGGGGCGGACAGATTCTGGAACTGGACGCGAGTGATTTTGCCGTGCGCGACTGGGTGAGCGGCAGCGGTTGGCCGTTTGCAAAGAGCGAACTGAGTCCATATTACGAACGCGCACTGGCGATGGAGGGTTTGAACGGCGTGCAGCGCAGCGATGCGAAGGTATGGCAGCGGCTGGGGATGGACGAGCCGGAGCTGGGCGTGATGGTCTCGTACCTTTCGCGATGGTGTCCGGAGCCGAACTTTGCGGTGCTGCATGCGGAGACGCTGAAGGGCGAGAGTGTGTTGGTTTGGCTGCATGCGAATGTGGTGGCGATGGAGATGGAGGGTGAGGCGGTACGAGGCGTGCGCTGCCGCACGCTTGCGGGACGCGAGGCGCGATTTACTGCGGAGCGGTTTGTGTTTTGCCTGGGCGCGATTGAGAGTTCGCGATTTTTCCTGCAGCCGCGTGAGGGTGGGCTGCCGTGGAATGCGTCGGGATTGCTGGGGAAGCATTTTCAGGACCACATCGATTGCAATGCGGCTGAGGTGAAGCCGGTCAAGGTAGAGAGGTTCCACGACTTCTTCGACAATATTTTTCTGGATGGGTACAAGTACCACCCGAAGATGCGGATGCCGGCGGAGAGTGCGCGGGTGGGGAAGAGTTTGAATGCTGGCGCGACGATGGCGTTTGCGAGCGATGCCGATGCGGCGATGGGCGAGCTGAAGACAACGGCGCGCAAGATTCTGCGGGGAAATGTGCGGGATGTGGGTGTGGGCGATGCCTGGAGCACGGTGAAGAATCTGCCGCTGCTGGCGCGGCAGGCGTGGCGATATAAGCGGGAGCACCGGGCGTATAACCCGGCGGATGCGCGGATCATGCTGCGGGTGCATTGCGAGCAGGAGCCGACGTCAGCGAGCAGTGTGAGTTTGAGCGGGGAATGCGATGCTCTGGGGATGCTGCGGACGCGGCTGGATTGGCGCATCTCGGATATGGAGCAGAGGACGATCCTGCAGTTTGCACAGATGGCGAAGAGTGCACTGGCGGGCTTGGCCGAGGTGAAGATCGATGCGGAGCTATTGGCTGGGGATGCGGCATTCCGGCTGCGGTGCGATGACAGCAACCATCACATGGGCGGGATGCGGATGGGCGCGGTGAGTTCGGCCGGTGTGGTGGATAAGAATCTGCGACTGTTTGGGACGAAGAATTGTTATGTGTGCAGCAGTGCGGTGTTTCCGACGTCGGGGTACTCGAATCCGACGCATACGATTCTGGCGTTGGCGGTGAGGCTGGCGGAGCAATTGAAGGCAGGATGAAGATTCTGCGAAGGTCGCGTTAACCACCCCAGCGAACAAAGGCGTTCGCCGGGGACCCCGGTTCCGCGCGATGCCCACATCTCCGCGATAAAACTGCGTAGATATGGGGCACCCACTGTATTGGTGATGCGGGCGGCATGGGTAGGGTATGGTGGAGACAGGGACCGGCGTGCATGGAAACGATTGAGTTAGGGACGACGGGACGCTCGACCACACGGCTGGGGTATGGCTGTTCGAGTTTGATGGGCGGAATGGGGCGCAGGGAGTCGCTTGCGATCCTGGAGACCGCGTACGACGCGGGTGTGCGCCACTTTGATGTGGCGCCGATGTATGGGTTTGGTGAGGCGGAGAGCTGCCTGGGTGAGTTTCTGGCGCGGCATCGCAGCGATGTGACGGTGACGACGAAGTATGGGATTGCATCGCCGAAGCAGAGCGGATGGATGAGTACGGCGCGGGCGGTTGTGAGGCCCGTTGTGAAGGCGCTGCCGGGTTTGAAGCGCGGGTTGGTGAAGGCGGCGGGCAAGAGTGTGAAGGGTGAGGCGCGCGCGGGGTTTACGGCGGCGCAGGCGAAGGAGTCTCTGGAGCGGAGTCTTGCGGCGCTGAAGACGGACCGGATCGATGTGTGGCTGCTGCATGAAGTCGAGGCCGGCGATTTGCAGGATGATGGCCTGCTGCGGCTGCTGGAGGATTGTGTGGCGGCGGGGACGATTGGGAGTTTTGGTGTGGGCAGTGAGCGAGAGAAGCTGATGGCGTTGTGTGCGGAGCGTCCGGAGTATTGCGGGACGGTGCAGTTCGAGTGGTCGGTGATGGATGCTCCGGTGATGATGCCGGGGTTCCGTATCCATCATCGCGCGCTGACGCACCACTTTCGCGAGCTGCATGAGGCGCTGGTGAAGGACAAGATACGGTGTGCGCGGTGGTCGGCTGCGGTGGGAATGAATCTGATGGAGCGGGAGACGCTGGCGTCGCTGATGCTGAAGGCCGCGATGGTGGAGAATCCGGCGAGCGTGATCTTATTTTCGTCGAAGCGGGCAGCGCATGTGAAGCACAATGTGCAGGTGGCTGAGAATGCTGCATTGGAGCAGCCGGCGCGGCGGCTGTATGAGCTGGTTCGCGAGTATGGGCAGGGGGCGGCATGAAGACGTGGTGGCGGCGCTGGCGAATCCGGATATTTATGATCCTGGCCATTCTTGGCCCGGGGTTTATCACGGCCAACGTCGATAACGACTCGGGCGGAATTCTGACGTACTCGCAGGCGGGTGCGCAGTTCGGCTATTCGCTGCTGTGGACGCTGATCCCGATTACGCTGGCGCTGATCGTGGTGCAGGAGATGTGCGCGCGCATGGGCGCGGTGACGGGCAAGGGACTGAGCGATCTGATCCGCGAAGAGTTCGGCCTGCGCGTGACGTTTGTGATGATGGTGCTGCTGGTGATCGTGAACTTCGGCAATGTGGTCTCGGAGTTTGCGGGCATCGCGGGCAGCATGGAGCTCTTCCACATCAGTAAATTTCTGAGTGTGCCGGTGTGCGCGGTGCTGGTGTGGGTGCTGGTGGTGAAGGGCGACTACAAGGTCGTGGAGAAGGTTTTCCTGTGCGCGAGCGTGATCTATATTGCGTACATTATTGCCGGCGTGAAGGCGGGGCCGAACTGGCATGAGGCGCTGGTGGCGACGGTAAAGCTGCCGGAGCGGTCCGCGTGGAGCCAGAAGGGCTATGTGTACATGATGGTGGCGGTGATCGGCACGACGATCTCGCCGTGGATGCAGTTTTATCTGCAGTCGAGCCTGGTGGACAAGGGCGTGACGATCAAGAACTATGCGAAGTCGACGCGGGTCGATGTGATCGTGGGCTCGTTCTTTACGGATATTGTGGGCTGGTTCATTGTGGTGGCGTGCGCGGCGACGCTGTATGCGCATGGCGCGGGACCGATCAACGATGCGGCGGATGCGGCGAGTGCGATGTTGCCGATGGCGGGCCAGTATGCTTTTATTCTGTTTGCAGCAGGGCTGTTTAACGCGTCGCTGTTTGCGGCTTCGATCCTGCCGCTGTCGACGGCGTATACGGTGTGCGAAGGTTTGGGTGTCGAAAGCGGACTAGATAAGAAGTGGAAGGATGCGCCGTTCTTCTACTGGTTCTACACGCTGCTGATCGCGTTTGGTGCAGCCGTGGTGTTGACGCCGAACTTCCCATTCATCAAGGTGATCATTCTTTCGCAGGTGCTGAACGGCGTGCTGCTGCCGGTGGTGATGGTGTTTATGCTGCGGCTGATCAACAAACATGAGTTGATGGGCAAGTATACGAACCGGGGCTGGTTCAACTGGCTGGCCTGGGGCACGGCAGGGATTGTGATTGGGCTGTCGCTGATCTTGTTGTGGCAGCAGCTGACCGGCGGTTGAGTGCTCGACTGCCGATAGTCGCAGAGGCGTACCTCAGGGGCTAAAGCCCGGTTTTGTGGTGGCATGCAATGCCAAGGATGAAGCCTTGGCCTACCTCAGAAGCAAAGGCAAAAGCAAAGACAACTACAGGGGTCCTTCGCTGCGCTCAGGATGACAGCAATTAATTTGTGGGAAGTAACTTGCCGGCGGCGAGATCACGGATGAGGCCGAGGTCGGCGGCGAGGAAGTCGAACTCCGGCAGTGCGGCTAAGGTGGACCAGCGCATGTCGTTGAAGATGCGATTTTCGAGCTGGCCGGAGAACTCTTTTACGACGAAGAACTGGATATCGACGGCGCCGCCGTTGCGGTAGTTGTGGCGGACGCGGGTGACGGGTGCGCCGATCTGCGCGTGGATGCCGAGTTCTTCGTTGAGCTCGCGAGCGAGGGCTCCGACGGCGTTTTCGCCGGGTTCGATCTTGCCGCCGGGAAACTCCCACTTGAGGGCCATGGCCTGGTCGGGTTTGCGCTGGCAGATGAGGACCTCTTCGCCGTTATCGCCGGAGCGGAGGATCATGGCGGCGACAACCATGCGCACGGATTTCTTCGCGCCCTTTTTGGCGTGGGGCTTTTGGTGCACGGGTTTGGGCTGCGGGTTCTCCACGTTGTTATCAGTTTAGACGGTGCTGCGATAGAGTTGCGACCGCAAAAGCAAATCGGGCGTTGAGGAAGTCAACAGGGAGGCGCGACGGTCATTCTGCGAACCCACATCTCAAAGTGAGAGGTGGGGCACCCTATTCTTACAACTGGATGAGGCGGGGGTGTTTGGGGAAGAGTTGCGGGTGTAGTGCGTGGGCGATGCAGTGCAGGCCGTCGAGGAGGGTGATGGCAGGGGTGTTGAGGTATTCGTCGGGAATGCAGAAGACTTTTTTATTGGTTACGGCGCTTAGGTTCTGCCAGCTGCGCTGTTCGATGATGCGGGCGAGGGGGACGCGGTCGCCGGCGCCGCACCAGGCGAAGAGGAGGATGTCGGGGGCGGCCGTGGCGATGGTTTCGGCGTCGGTGTGGGCGCCGGGGAGCCCGACGAAGGTGCCGCCGGCGGCTTCGATGAGTTCGGCGACCCAGTGCTGGGAGTGGATGAGGGGTTTGCCCCACTCTTCGCAGTAGATCTTTTTATTAGGCAGCTTCGCTGTGGTCTCGCGGACATTGGCGATGGCGGATTGCATCTCGCGGATGATGGCTTCTCCGGCTGCCTGGGCGTTGACGACCGAGGCGAGGATTCTTGTGTCTTTGTAGATGTCTTCGAGGGTATGCGGGGCGAGGGTGAGGATGGGCAGGCCGGTCTTGAGGATGGCCGCGAGGGATTCCATGCGGTAAGGGACGGAGGCGATGACGAGATCGGGTTTCGCGGCGAGGATCTCTTCGGTGTTTGCGGTCCAGGAGTCGTGGAGGATTTTTATCTTCCGGTCGTGCAGCTCCGGGACAACTTCGAGGCAGTATTTGGTGCAGGCGCAGAGGGTGTCTAACTGGCCGAGGTGTTTTAGGGTGAGGGTGATGCTGGGCTGTAATGATGCGATGCGCATGTAGTGAGTATCGCAAAGCGATGGAAGGGCGCGGAAGGGCAGCTGCAGCATGGGCTGGCTAAGACCTGTGCAGGTCCTTCGCGCAAGTGAGCGCTCAGGATGACACCCTCAAATAAAAGTGGATGGATAGGCATCCTGCGAAGGTCGCGCTACACGCGCGATGCCCACCTTAGGCGCGATGAGACTGCGCCGAAGATGGGGCACCCGCTGTATGGACGGGTCTCGCTTATGGGTAGAGAAGCAGATTCCGGCGTTCGCCGGAATGACAAACAAAACGGCAGCAGCAACGACAAATACTGAGATCCTTCGCTGCGCTCAGGATGACGGTGCTTCAGAGATTATTCGGTAGGGGAGACACTGGCGGGGAAGTAGACGGGCCAGTGGCGCTTGAGGGACTCTTCGACTAAGGTGTCGGAGGGGTTTACGGGGAAGGCTTTTTTTGCGATGGCCAGCATCGCGGCGTCGTGGATGGAGTTGCCGAAGACGGCGTCTGGCGCGGTGATGCCGATGCGCTTGAGGCTGGCGACTTTGCCTTCGTCGGTGGGGATGTCGACGAGGTTGCCGATGACGATGCCGTTGGTGACTTCGACGCAGGCGGCGAGGACGTGGTCGGCGGGGATGTTAAAGCGCTTGACGCCTTCTTCTACGACCCAGTTATTGGTGGAGCTCACGGCCCATATTTCAGTCCCGCGCTTTTGCAGTTCGGTGACGAGCTGGAGCATCTCGGGGAAGATGTTTTGTTCGATGTGCTGGCGGAAGAAGTCGGCGGCGGCGGTGCGCATCTCGGAGTCGCGGAGGCCACGGTAGACCTGAACCATTTCGCCGCAGATGATGAGCTCGGAGACTTCGCCGCGGCGGTAGTCGCGGTGGCGGCCGTCGAGCCAGTCGGAGAGATCGCGGGGGAGTAGGCCGGACTCCATGGACCAGTTCATGAAGTGGGAGCCGGCGTCGCCGGACCAGAGGGTGCCGTCGCAGTCGAATACGGCGACCCTGGGGTTGAGGGCTAGGACCTGGTCGTGGAACTCGGGCGTAGTGAGGCGGGCGATCCCGGCTGGGAGGGACCTGCTTCTGTCTTTGCCGTTGCTTTTGCTGTTGCCGTTGTTTGTTTCTCGTCGTCATCCTGAGCGCAGCGAAGGACCCCTGTAGTTGCCGGGTGCCCCATTCATCGCGTTTTGTGCGATGAGTGGGACATCGTCGCAAAGCGACGACCGCCTTTGCACTTCCTAACCCGTAGCCCCTCGCCTCTGCGCCCTAGGATGATGCTCTCTCAACACCTTCTGTAACCGCCCCAGCGCCACATGCGTATACACCTGCGTCGTCGCAATATCCGCATGCCCCAGCAAAGTCTGTACCGACCGCAGATCCGCCCCATGCTCCACCATGTGCGTCGCACAGCTATGCCGTAGCTTGTGCGGCGACGCATGAGAATCCAAAGACCGCACCAAACTCCAAACCCACTGCCGCGTCAGCGCCGAACCCCGCACCGAAAGAAAAAGCTGCGCCGCCCGCGGCTGACCTTTGCGCCCCGCACCCACCAGCTTCGGCCTTCCCTCGCGAACGTACTTCTCCAAAGCCCGCACCGCCGGCTCGCCCAGCGGCACAATCCGTTCCTTGTCGCCCTTGCCCCGCACCTGCACCCGAGCCTGGTCCAGGTGCAGATCCATCTCCCGCAGATCGCACACCTCGCTCACGCGCAACCCACCCGCATACAGCAGCTCCAAAATCGCATGATCCCGCAGCGCCCGCGCGTCCGCATTCTTCTTGTTCTCCGGATGAGCCGCCGTCATCCCCGTCCGCTCCAGCATGTCGATCACCTCCGACTCCGCCAGCGACTTCGGCAGCACCTTCCACGCCGCCGGCGACTCCAGGTTCACCGTCGGGTCCTTCGCAATCCTCTTGTCCTTTAGCAGCCAGCGGTAAAAACCACGCCAGCAACTCAGCTTTCGCGCAATCGACCGCGACTCATTGTGATTCTTCCGCAGCTCTTCCATAAACGCGCTGATCCCCGCCTGCGTCCCAGCCATCAGCGTCCCATTCGTCCGCTCCAGAAACTCCGCCAGCTGTTCCAGATCACGCTGATACGCCTCGCAGGAGAGCGGCCGCAGACCCTTCTCCACGCGCAGGTAGTTCACATACTCCCCCACCACCCGCACATCGCTCACCGGTTTTAGCGCAACAGCCATACGCTCATTATCAGACGCAGATATAGCCCGCGCACTACTCATGCATCCTCACGAATCCACTTCGCCAACTCCTTTTTAGAAGGTGTCATCCTGAGCG
>Ga0207052_10348_pt2 | contig 10371 bp, 9 predicted proteins | sample Alteio_BWMinCont_62_FD_153294 | JGI IMG/M metagenome (GOLD analysis project Ga0207052, IMG submission 153294) | Enriched cells from forest soil in Barre Woods Harvard Forest LTER site, Petersham, Massachusetts, United States -... | ecosystem: Environmental > Terrestrial > Soil > Temperate forest >...
ACCGCGGGCGTCGATCTTACAGACCCGGCTATTACCGCCGGTAATCCTACAAGCCTCACTTACACTTACTGGGCCGACAGTCTCGCCACAATTCCATTGTCAAATCCTAAAAAGGTCACGCAAAGCGGCACTTACTATATCGAGGGCACATTTAACCAGTGTAATTTGATCAAACCGGCTACAGTGGTCGTCAATTCGGTAAACACTATTATTTCGAAACAGCTATGCCCGGGACAGAGTTACCTGGGCCACACCCGAACCGGGAGTTATACAGATACGTTAAAGTCGTTTAACGGATGTGATAGCTTGGTTACTGTTAATATTACCGTGAATCCGAAAGTTAATCTTGGTCCCGACAGGATCATGTGTTTAGGCGACTCCATATTGTTAAGCCCCGGTCTATACAGCCAATACCAATGGCAGGACAATTCGACAAGCCCGCAATACAAGGTCACAATGCCGGGAACTTATTGGGTAAATGTAATGGATACGTCCGGATGTATGTCAGCCGATACAGTTGTTATCTCACCGGGCAATTGTCTTTCAGGCAAAATTCCAAATACTTTTACACCCAACGGTGATGGGATAAACGACACCTGGCAAATTAAAGGCTTGCAAAGCTATCCTCAATGCATTGTGCTTATCTACAACCGCTGGGGGCAGCAGGTGTTCAGCAGCATAGGATACTCCAAACCCTGGGATGGCGAATATGGCGGCAAGCCGCTGCCAACAGGCGTATACTATTATGTTATCACCCTGGGCAGCAGCGGCCCTCCTTTAGGGGGTTTTGTTACCGTTATACGATAATTTGGTGATAACTTCGATTTATAGAACGAATCCAGGGGGGCTTCTAAATGCTGTTGCTACATGGAAACATCCCCTACTCATTTATTACTGAGTTCTTCTGCCAGCCCGATAAGAAGTCCTTCGGGTCCACGGATGTAGCAGAGCCGGTACGAATTCTCGTACTGCATAACTTCGCCGACGAGCTGCGCGCCATGTGTGATGAGCCTCGCGACCATCTCGTCAATGTCTTCTACAGCGAACATGACGCGCAGGTAGCCGAGCGCGTTCACAGGGGCTTGACGGTGATCGGCGACTACAGGCGGCCTGAGAAATCGCGAGAGCTCCAGCCGGCTATGACCATCGGGGGTTACCATCATGGCGATCTCGACGTGCTGGTCACCCAGTCCGGTGACGCGCCCTGCCCATTCTCCTTCTACTGTGCCCCGCCCCTGGAGTTTCAGGCCAATCTCGGCGAAAAAAGAGATGACCTCATCGAGGGATTCTACCACGATGCCAACATTGTCCATCCGTAGTAATTTATTTTTTGCCATAGTTTTACTTCCTTTTCAATTAAAACTCATAAACTCTATACAAAGTTTTCCTCAATTAAAGTTTACGTCTAAGTGTCTTCGTCGGTGTTATCACCATAGGTGTCCGGAAGATCAAAAAGGGCGGAAAGCCTCTTCGAGTATATATTCCCGCCTCAATCAAAACTTATTTTTATTGATAACCTCCATAAACCGCTCCCTGAACTTTTCGCTTACAGGTATGCGTTTATCGGCGATATAAATATGGTTATCTTCAATTTTACTAAGCTGTTGATAATTGATGATATAGGAGTTATGCACCCTGACAAAAGGTAATTTAAGTTGCTCTTCAATATCCTTTAACCGGCGATATATCAGCATTTGTTCCTGGCCTGTCACCAGTCGTACATAATCTTTCTCTCCTTCAAAATACAGTATGTCCTTTAATAAAATCTTCCTGAATATCTTTCCCGATTTTACGAAAAAAAATTCCGGGCCCTGTTCAGCATTTGGCAGATGTTCCGGCCCGGGTTTTAAAAAATGCTGCTCTATTTTTTGTACCGATGCCAAAAAACGTTTTAAAGTGATGGGTTTAAGCAGGTAATCTATGGTCTGAAAAGCATAGCTTTCAGCAGCGTATTCGGAATAAGCTGTGGTGAAAACAATTTTGGTGCGGGGCGGCAATAACGTAGCGAGTTCCATCCCCGTAAGCTTTGGCATATTGATATCCAGGAAAATAAAATCAACCTGGTTCGTTTTTAAAAACGCCAGCGCTTCCAGCGCATTGTAACATTTCGCTTTCAGATCCCATGTTGTACTTTGCTTTATCAGCAGTTCCACCAGGTCGACAGCATCAGGCTCATCATCAATAATTATGCAGCTCAAATTCATTAAATCGGGATTTTTAAAAATGCAGTATATAATTCTCCTTCATTATCAATATTGAGTTCAAATTTCTCTCCGTATAACATCCTGAGTCTTTTGGTTAGGTTAATGATCCCAAACCCGCCCGTTTGATCGCCGGCGTCAGGATCGATTTTACGGTTACTGGTTTTAAAAAGCAAATAATCATTTTGCTGCACCAGCGAAATAGTTACCCGGTTTTGCTTTCGTGATTTATCGATCCCATGTTTGAAAATGTTTTCTACAAAGGTCATGAGCAGCATGGGCGGGATGCGGAGTTCCGGGTTATAAGCTTTCTCGAAAATAATACTGGCGCCGTGCCGGATACGAATTCGCTCAAGCTCCATATAGTTTTCGATAAATGCCACTTCTGTGGATACCGGCACTTCATCCTTTGGGCTTTCATCAACAAAATAACGCATTATATCCGACAGGCGTTCTATCAGGCCGGCCGATGGCGGGTCAACTTTATAAACCCTGTAATAAATGCTGTTAAGCGCATTAAAAAGAAAGTGCGGCTGAACCTGCGATTTGAGTAAATTAAGTTCGGCGTGGCTTTTTTGCAAAAGGATTTCCTCCGTTTGTTGTTTTAAAGTGAAATAGGCAATAGCGATGCGAAAAACCAGGCTCAGGACATATATCAGGATTCCACCGGGAACATAACTCAATAAAGTAAGCAGATCAACCGGGGGTGTTTTTAACAGAAAATGCTTGTAGATGATAATGCCTGCGTAGCCCTTTAGCATTCCTGTTAAAATTAAAAAGAACGCTACTGAAATACCATATGCTACCAACCTTCTCTTTTGATAAAATACCGGGTATAACAACAGGATATTCCCATAAATAATGATTGCATACGATGTTGCGTTGACTATAGTGGCTATTACTGATTTCAGTAAACCATCCATCGGCAATAACGAAAAAAATATCAATAACAACACGGCGGTCCATATCAGCACCTGGAGCTGAATAATACCGGGTGCTTGCCTCCATATCTTCATGTTCAAAAATACTAACCTTTTATGTCTTCATGTGCTATTTTATACCGTTGGGCCACTATTCTCTGCAATTGCATTAAAAATCAAGACGGTTGATTAAAAACCCCCGAAAAACCCATACGTCGAATAAATAGCATTCCCCGTTGGAAATAAAAGGAACAGGGTCGAAAAGATTATTGAAGCCGGTTTGTAAAAAACACTTTTGATCATCAAAATCAAAACATGAAAATCAAATTATCTAACCACTTAATAAATAACCCATCATGAAAAAAGTATCACTATTGTTTACAGTCCTGGCATTAATATTTGTCAGCAGTTCAGTATTCGCCCAATTTACGCAATCACAAATGGTAGCCGAATGGCAGCGGGCAAAAACATACACCAAAGCCTATCTGGATGCTATGCCCGAAGATGGTTACGGTTTTAAACCAACGCCGGAGATCCGCTCGTTTGCGCAGCAAATGCTTCATTTATCGGATGCCAATTATATCTTTGCTACTGTTGCAAGCGATAAACCAAACCCTATTGGTGATGTACTTGCCGCTCATAATATTAATGAAAAAAACGCCTCACCGACGAAGGAAGCTACCATAAAAGCGGTAATGGATAGCTACGATTGGGTAATAAGCACACTTCAAAATATGACGCCCGATCAACTGCAGGAAACCACAAAGTTTGGCAAACATGACATTACAAGAAGCGGACTATTCGGTAAGGCATTTGAACATCAAACCCATCAACGGGGCCAAACCACCATTTACCTGCGTTTAAAAGGCGTAACTCCGCCAGCGGAACAGCTGTTTTAGTTAAGACCGAATGTTTGAGCGCATCTGTTTTCAGCGGATGCCTGATTGGGTAAGCTTCATTATCGACAATTACAAGGTTCCACCTTGCCGGGAGAGCTTTGACCATCAAAAACCAGTTCATGAGATTTCTTCAATTAAAAATAGCGGCAATCGGTTTGCTCCTGCTGATTGCTGCCAAAGGATATGGGCAGTACAATACAAAAATATCCGGAAGGTTAACCGACTCACTTACGCATGAACCTATCCCGTTTGCGACGGTGGCTTTATTAAATCAGCAAACCAAAGCTCCTGTCAAAGGAATCCAAACCGATACAAGCGGCAATTTCGTGCTTGAAAATGTGTCGGCCGGGGCGTTTAATCTGCGGATAAACTATGTTGGTTACAATGATATCTTTAAAGAAAACATACTGATCAACCCGGCAACCGGCGATTTAAATTTAGGCACGCTCCCAATGGCCGCTTCGAATAACAATTTACTGAAACAGGTTGTTATCACCGCCCAAAAAGAGGCATTACAAAATATCGATGGTAAAAAGGTGTTTTCAGTTAACCAGAGCCTGGTGAGCAAAGGTGGTAATGCGGCGGATTTGTTACAGAACGTCCCCACCCTGCAGATTGATGGCAATGGGAATGTGAGCCTCCGCGGATCTACCGGTGTTAAAGTCCTTATTGATGGGAAACCTTCAGTTATTGCCAATGGTGACGTTACCCAAATCCTTCAATCTATACCGGCCAGCGCTATCGAAAGTATAGAAGTGATTCCCAACCCACCGGCTAAGTATGATGCTAATGGCGAGGGTATCATCAATATCATTCTAAAAAAGAACAGCAGGCCTGGATTAAACGGTTCGGCAGATATTGGCGCCGGTACCCGCGATAACTATAACGCCGATGCCAACCTGAGTTACCAAAGCGGCAAGGTAAACCTGTACGGGAACTATAGCCTGAAGAATGGAAATACGTACAGCAACGGGATCCAGAACATGACTTTTTTAAGTCCCGTTGACTCCATCCGGTATTCCAACGAAACCTTCCCCTCAGTTACCCGAAACAAAATCCAATTTGTAAAAGCTGGTGTCGATTATTCATTTACACCGCAGGGCAAATTAGGTGTCTCCGGCAGTTTCAACTCGCGCAATACTCACCGTGATGAGTTTTTAACTATTAATAATTTAGCTGCAGACGGCGCCCCTGTTCAGTCCATCAATCGCTATAATACCATAAATAACAATGGCAATAGTTATGAATTTGACCTGGACTATAGCCAACATTTCAAGAAACCGAAAGAGGAACTAACGTTCAATTTCTCTTACGCGTACGGGAGTTCCAGGAATTACCAGGAATATACAACGCATTTTAACAGCATAAACGGGGAACAGGCACCTGCCATTGATACACCGCTAATAAGTGATATCAGGAATTACATCACCAATTATAATATACAGGCAGATTATGTTTTACCGGTTGGCAAAGCAGGTCAATTTTCAACCGGCTACCGCGGCCAGGTCACTATCGGCAATAACGACCAATATGCCTATAACGTTTTAGACGCTGGCGATGCTCCGTTTTATTCATTTACCGATTTTTTTAGCAGCGATAACCAGGTTCAGGCCCTTTATTTGAATTATAAGGACCAGATCGGCTATTTTAGCTACCAGGCAGGATTGAGGGCCGAGAACAGCCACCTTAAAGCCACCTTTACGAGTTATAATGCAAATAATTTACTATTTGCCGCTCCCGTGAAAGTACCCGTCAAGGGCTTTTATCCCAGCGTTTTGCTAACCGAAAAGCTTGAAGACAACAGCCAGTTGCAGTTCACTTTTACCAACCGGGTCTCGAGGCCATCTGCGCGGGAATTAAATTCGACAACAGATTTTTCTGATCCGGTAAATTACTCCAAAGGTAACCCGGCTTTAATGCCCGAAAGCATAAACGACCTGGAATTGGATTATAATAAAACCTGGCAAAATGTATCCTTTACCTCAGGCATTTACTACGATAGGATCGACAATGTAATAAAACATGTTCAAAGCGACCCGGTTGGTGACGTAACGGTCACAACGCCCGAAAATTTAAAACGCTCAACCACTACCGGGCTGGAGCTGATAGGCCACTTTAACCTGCTAAAAGGATGGGACCTTACTGCCAATGCCAATATTTATGACAGGGATAACGATGCAGCCCCGCTATTTGGCATAGCTGCTAACAACGGGCTCAGCTGGAATGCGAATGTCACCAGTAATGTGACACCCATACAGAGGCTGTCATTTCAAATCCACGCAGATTATCGTGCACCGGACATGATTTTGCAGGACGAAAACCGCGCGGCTTTTGGATTGGATGCCGCTGCAAAGTATGACTTCGCTGGAAACAGGGCTTCGCTGAGTTTTAATGCCAATGATATCTTTAACAGCCGAAAGTGGGCATTTTTAAGAAGCAGCGATGATCTGTTACTCAATTTTGAACGTCGCACAGTAAGCTCAAGGGCTACATTAACTTTTTCTTACCGTTTTGGCGTAGGCTCAAACGCTTCAAAACAGCCCCGGAAAAAAGACTCAAAACAGGATAAGCGGATTGATGATGCATCGTAAACCAATTGAAACAAAGCATCCGTAAATTAAAGAGGTGCAAAAAACCTTCAGTCGTTCTTAAGGTCAGTTGATTTATAATCAGGCATTGGAAGGTGCCTGATTATTTTTTAAATTTATCTGCGATTTTTTGTTTTAACGACCGCCATTGCACCAGTGCTTCCTGCGCGAGTTTCCTTCCTCGTTCAGCTGCCTGCCCCTGCTGGTCTTTCTCTTTAAGCGGACCCTCCGTTCGGAGTTCGGGCGCCGGTTGTACCGGGCCTTTTTTCTTACTTCGATTTTCGCTGGCTGTCATGGCTTGAAAAAACAAAAGCGCTGTTTAACAGCGCCTGGTTAAACAATGAAATTTGTACATGGGTTACTTAATTTCCACGTTAAGCCGATTGAGCAACCGGGTGGAGCCTTTTACGTTTGCGTACTTGTTTTTTTATCACTTTGTAAAGCACGTTCAGGTCAAACGGTTTTTTAACATAGTCGTCAAATCCAAACTGGCGGTATTTTTCTTCAATCTGGTTATCACAGCTAAAGGCCACCACGGGCAAGCGCGGAAAATGCGATTTGATCCATTGACTAACCTGTCCGGCAGAATTATTGCGGAGCCAGCAGTCCAATAGAATCATTTTGGGGTGGTACCGCCGGATCATGTCCAGCGCATTTTCGTTGTTATCCGTCAGGTTGCAAACCTGGTAGCCTTCCATTTGTAAAGCGGTGGTCACTATATCCAGTGTGGCTTCGTCCGCTTCCTGTATCATGATCGTTTCCATATACTTTTAGTTAAACAGAAGTGAATAATAGAACAACAGATTAAGTCGAAAGTCTTTAGTCCTAAGTCTTAAGTCGAATTTCGTCAGGACTTCTGACTTAGGACTTCACACTAAGCATCAACGCATATCGGCGCAACAATAGAATATATCAGTAAATTTAAAGAATATTATTTATTAAACGCAAGTGATTGCGGGATAGTATTTGTTTTTGTTTTCACAATTGTTGGTTCAAGTTTGAAGTAAGGAAAAAGGGGCAAAATCTGACTTAAGACTTTCGGCTTAAGACTTTCGACTTTACCTTGTTACCTGAATTTTAAACAATCGGTTCTATCAACAGTGGATTACCCTTTTTATCGAGATAAGAAATGGTTGCGGCATTAGCATCTACTGTCCACTTTTCTATGCCGCTTTCTGCCAGGCCGCGCGACATCGTAATATAATCAGTTTTTCTTTCCTCGTGCAATTTGAGGTGATGTAAAAAGCTTTCTTTGTTGCTATTGTCGGCAATGGTCAGTTTTTCATGAACAGGTGCCGATTCAATATGATATCCCCCTGCCCCCGAAGTATTGCGAATGCCCGTCAGTTAAATAGGAATCGTACTTTTCAACCCCCAGCGATTTAAGGGCAGTTACATAACTGGAAAAGTCTTTCATGTTACCCAGCTTTTCATGTATGGTGTTTATTTGCTCGATGGTAAACATGGGCCCGTATATCTGTAGTTTAAAACAAACCTAAGCATGATAAACTAACGATTCAAATGAATTAAAACAATTAGCCTCAAATTAACATTACATCTGTACCGAACAAGCAGCTGGCTGTAAGTAAAAGACATTTACAAATGATGATCTGTGAAAGTAAATTTAAGTTCATCCGGGTTAGTTTATAACCCTTCGATCTGCAAGGGGAAGGTACGAAAAATGATGTTAAGAGAATTAAATGATACCCAAATTGAAGACTTGCTAAAAAATCAGCTAATTGGCCGCATTGGATGCCATTCGGATGGAATTACTTATGTTGTGCCGGTAAATTATATTTATGACGGGCTTAATATCTACTGTCATTCTGGCAAGGGAATGAAGATTAACCTGATGCGAAAAAATCCGGAAGTCTGTTTTGAGGTGGATGAAATAAAAGAAATTACCAATTGGCAAAGTGTGATTGCATGGGGGCAATTTGAAGAAATTACAGCAATTGACGAAAAGCAACAGGTCATGCAAAAACTGATCAATAGGATAATGCCCCACATCGTGGATGATTCGGTACCTCCGTCCCACGGATTTGTTGACGAAGAGGGCGATACGGTTGAGTTAATTATATACAAGATAGTTATAACCAGGAAAACTGGCCGCTTTGAAAAAAGATGATGGTATGATACACGGCTTCCCTTCCCTGCAATTAAACAGTTGTTACCCATAGAAAGTTTACCTTAAAGTCCCTGGATTTGTTTCTGAGGGCTTTTTTGTTTAATTGTCAAAAAAACGGACACTGGAAAATTGCATCAACCTTTTGACAATTTAAATTTTACTGCTTAGCTTTATATCGGGCCGCAAAGGCGCAGTTCACTTAAACTTATTTACAAATTCCGACTTAAGACTTCAAACTAAAGACTTTCGACTTAAAAAATGGCTTATCAATTAACATGGTTATCGCAGGTTTTGCAGGATGCAGGCCTAAAAGTTATAGAATGCCCTGGCTGGCAAGACCGTGGTCGCGCCGAAATGGGGAAAGTGCTTGGCGTGCTTTGCCATTATACTGGCGGCAGCAGGCAAGGCAATATGCCAACGCTTGATATTTTAATTAAAGGTCGCACCGGGGCCGATGCGCTGCCCGGCCCCCTATCACAGCTTGGCCTGGGCCGCGACGGAACTTATTACATCATTGCGGCAGGCAGATGCAACCATGCCGGGCCTGGCGCATGGAAGGGCATCACCTCCGGAAACAGCAGTCTTATCGGTATCGAGGCTGAAAATACCGGGGCGAAAAACGATTCCCCCTGGCCGGAAGTACAGATGGATGCCTATCGCCGGGGTGTGGCGGCTATATTGCAATACATCAAACAGCCCGACGTTACCTGGTGCGTTGGCCATAAAGAATATGCCCCCACCCGCAAAGTGGACCCCAATTTTGATATGGATGAATTCAGGGCAGCGGTAAAAGCCATTATGGACGGCGCCAAACCCACTGCTACCCCTGCCCTGCCAACAGAACAAGTTAGCCCGCAAAGGGCAACCCTGCGCTTGGGCGCGGATAACGACCCTGACCTGGTTAAATTGGTACAGGCAAAAGTTGGCGTACCGGCGGATGGTGTTTTTGGGCCGGGTACGGAAGCGGCTGTGCGGGCGTTTCAGGAGAAGAATGGGTTGATGGCGGATGGGGTTGTGGGCGGGGGGGACTTGGGGGGTGGTGTGAAGGGAGAAGGCTAAGGTGATTTTTTAGCGCGTTATACCGGAGTCCGTTTAAAATTGTAAAATTCTTCTTTTTTGATTAACGATCTGGGTGGGACTGATCAATAGGTCACGCCTGGCGGAACCTTTTTTAGGGCGTTCCAGGTGTTCCATTTTTACACGCGGAACAAAGCGGAACACTGTGAAACATGCTCGTTATCAGGATGTTTCACATTTTAATAAATTGTCACATTTAGCTAAGTGGCTGATAATCAATTGTTCCAAAATTTCAGTTTTTCAATACATGCCTGTAACTAACTTATTTTCAATGTGTTTCATTTTAATTGGGGAATTCCTTCCACACATCGTTGTGTATCGTCCAGAACAAAGTTTATACTTAATTTTACCTGGGCGTGGATCACAAGGGGTATGCACTAACACCCAAAGTGGGCACCAATTTGATAGGAATTTGTTTACGGTTGCCGTTCAGCAATTATGAAAAATACGGCCCTGGCCACTGCTTCCCAATCTACCGGACAAGTCATCCAGGCGCAGCCGGCATAACGCCTGGGCGCGGATAACGACCCGGAACTGGTTAAATTGGTGCAGGCAAAA
>Ga0207052_10350_pt2 | contig 10364 bp, 8 predicted proteins | sample Alteio_BWMinCont_62_FD_153294 | JGI IMG/M metagenome (GOLD analysis project Ga0207052, IMG submission 153294) | Enriched cells from forest soil in Barre Woods Harvard Forest LTER site, Petersham, Massachusetts, United States -... | ecosystem: Environmental > Terrestrial > Soil > Temperate forest >...
GTATTCCTCTTTAGCAAATTTATAAAGCTCGGGCGCAGTTTTGCCGTTTACAGTATACGGCAAAAAAGTGGATGATACTTTAACAGTAAGCGGCACCGGCGAAAATGCTTATAATATCAAATATCCGGGCGTAACGAAGGAAACTTACATTGCCTTTTATATCCCCAAAAAAGGCGAAAATAAATATATGATTACCACCATTTATGGTAAATATAGTTATGGATGGAAATTGAGCGATATGGAAGTGTCGCCGTATACTGTAAACGGCAAAACTGCGCCCGAGCTTTATAAATTTGCTAAAGAGGAATACGACAAAAAATACATCGTTAATGCATATAACAACCTTGCGTTGGCTGCCAGCTGTTTAAAGCCTTCGCCGGTATGGAAATATCCGAATGAAAGCGACATCAGCGATTTTTACAGCAAAGTAACCAACGAGGCCAACCAAAAATACAGGTACCCGATGACTTTGAGCGAACTGCCTGCCAGGCCAATGGTATTGAGCATGTACACCAAAACTACCGACGCAGGTACTTACCCTTTGATAATGTATATGACGCACCTGAATATAAGTGATACCAATGCGGTTAAAGCGGAAAATATGCAGGTTAAAAAAGCGCTGGCCAAAACTATGCCGGGTATAGACAAAGACATTAAGTATGTTTATTACGAAGCGTTTAACAAATATCCCCGCAGCGATGAATCTGTTGAGCGGTTTGAAATGGTGGATGCACATTAGCGCTAAGTCAAAAGTCTTGAGTCGAAAGTCTTAAGTCGGATTTGTTTGTTTCTTTAGTCCTGTTTGTAAAGCATTTGTTATAGTCAGCACATTCGCGAAGGCGTTATCTTTGCGCTCCAGGTAGATAAAAAATGAAAAGATATTTCTTAGCGGGGGCCATGGTTGTCTGCGCATTTGCTTTAATCTCATGGGGGCCAACCGGTCACCGGGCTATTGCTCAAATAGCCGAAAACCATCTTACGCTGGCCACAAAACAAGCCATAAAAAGCCTTTTAGGTAATGAAACACTTGCCGATGTAAGCAATTATGCTGATGAGATACGTTCTGATCCTGCTTATAAATATACCGGTGCTTACCATTATGTAAACGTGCCAATGGGTTATAACTTCGAACAATTCTCCACCGCCGTGCAGACGATGAAAGCGGATAACGTTTACAAAATGGTTTTAAGGTGCGAGATGGATTTAAAAGACCGGGACAAATCAAAACAGGAAAAAGCGCTCGCGTTAAAATTCCTGGTACACCTTATTGGCGACCTGCACCAACCGATGCATGTAAGTAACAAGGACGACAATGGCGGGAATAATATTAAAGTGACCTTTGATGGCAATTACTATAACCTGCATGGCCTGTGGGACAGCGGGCTAATTGACCGCCAACATTTATCGTACAAACAAATGGCCGATGCCTATGATAATGCAACCCCGGTTGAAATAAAGAAATGGCAAAGTGATGATTTGATGGTTTGGCTGTGGGAATCGTACCAGGTAAGTACCATTCTGTATAAAGAAGCTGCCGATAACCCCGATTTTGATGAGGCCTATTATAAAAGCCATATGCCTGTACTTGAAAAACGTATTGAAAAGGCCGGTATAAGGCTGGCCGGGGTGCTGAATGCTATTTTTGATAAATAAGGGAATTTGTTACTGATAAGTTTAATTACCACAAAGGACACTAAGGTTTCACTAAGTTCACCATGCTTTCTTATTTTTTATCTTTGTGTCCTTTGTGAAACCTTCGTGTTCTTTGTGGTTAATTTCCAACAAAGTTGATACACTAAATTACCTTCATATACACTAACTTGCCTGTTGGTTACCCCTCCCGTAAAACCTGTTATAATTATCGTATCATGAGAAAAAGTATCGCCATTGCCGCGCTTTTATTTTTTGCACAACTTTGTTTTGGCAAATACCAGTCGCCGGTAAAAATTCCGCCCCAAGGAAAATCGGTTTACCAGCAGCGGCTTGATGATGCGGATGCTGTTTATTTTACCCCGGCCAATTTTAATATTACTGCCGATGGAAAAACGGATGTATCCGATGCTTTGCAGCAGGCCATTGCCGAAGTAAAAACAAAATACAATTTCGGTATCCTTTTTATCCCCGAAGGGAAATACCTTATCTCAAAAACCATATTTATACCACAAGCCATAAGGCTGATTGGTTACGGTAAAAACCGGCCGGAAATTATATTGGCAAAAAACTCGCCTGGATTTCAAACGGCTGATACCACCGACAAAGGCAAGGCAAAATATATGTTCTGGTTTGTAAGCCGTCTTTCAAAACCGGGCGAACCGGTACACGATGCCGGGGCAGGTACGTTTTATAGTGCGCTAAGCAATATCAATCTTAAAATTGAGGATGGCAACCCGGTTGCGGTAGCCTTACGTGCCCATTTTGCACAGCATAGTTTTATTGCCCACGCGGACATTAACATTGGCAACGGCAAGGCAGGCTTATTTGATGTAGGTAATGCGATGGAAGACGTACGCTTTTTTTGGCGGCCAATACGGCATTTATACCACCAAACCATCGCCGGGCTGGCAGTTTATGATGGTGGATACTTATTTTGAAGGTCAGCGGGAAGCAGCCATAAAAACGCAGGAAGCTGGCCTAACCATCGTACGCCTGCAAGCTAAAAATGTACCAACAGTGATCAGTATCAATCCCAATTACCACGAAAAACTGTTTATGGAAAATTGCCGGTTTGATAAGGTGAGTGGCCCGGCAATAATTATCAGTAATGAGGATAATGCCGTTAACCAGATCAGTCTGCGCAATATAGATTGCCGGGATGTGCCTATACTGGCAAGCTATCGCCGCAGCGGTAAACAAACGCCCGGCGCAGGGCCAATGTATAAGGTTAAAAACTTTATTTACGGCTTGCAAATGGACAGCCTTACCGCCGACCCGGTTTATAAAAGCCTACAGGATATACAGTCGCTAACCGTTTTCCCCGAACCTGTTAAGAAAGATATTCCAGACCTGCCTGCTATGAACACCTGGGTAAATATTCAAACCCTTGGTGCAAAAGGGGATGATACTACGGATAACACACAGATCATTCAAAATGCCATTGATAAGTATCAAACCATTTACTTTCCGCAGGGCTGGTACCGGGTTAGCGAAACTATAAAGCTAAAACCTAATACGGCGCTTATTGGCCTTAACCCCATTGCCACGCAGTTAACACTGGCCAATAACTCGCCTGCTTTTGGCGGTTTTGGCGGCCCAAAGGCGTTGCTGGAAAGTGCAAAGGGCGGCGAAAATATTGTGACCGGGATTGGTCTTTCGACTAATGCAGATAACCCACTGGCGGTAGCCTGCAAATGGATGTCGGGCGAAAATTCCTATTTAAATGATGTAAAATTTATTGGCGGTCACGGCGGTATGCAAAAGCCGGGGACTGCGCCAAAGCCCGGCATATACAACAGGGGCTACAATGGTGTCGACCCATCGTGGGATACGCAATATTGGAGCCTATGGATCACCGATGGCGGCGGCGGTACATTTTTTAATATCTGGACAGCCAACACCTATGCAACTACCGGCGCGTATGTCTCCAATACCTCAACGCCGAGCCATATTTATGCGCTGTCTGTTGAGCACCATGTGCGCAACGAGATCAGGTTTAATAAGGTGACCAATTTTAACGTTTATGCCCTGCAACTGGAGGAAGAAAGCCGCGAAGGCACCGAATGCCAGCCTATGGAACTGGAAAATTGCCATGATATGGTTTTTGCGAACCTGTACATGTTCAGGGTGATACGATTGATAAAACCATACCCTTACTCCATCCGCAGCTGGGGGAATAAAAATATAGAGTTTTTAAATGTGCATAATTACAGCCAGATAAAATATACCACCACAAACCCGCTGTACGATGTAAACAGCGATACTGAAGTGCGCCCCTGGGAGTTTGCAAGGCTGTTTATTGGCAATGACATCGATGCTGCAGTGCCGTTAATGCACGGCGCAGCTAAACTTGCGACTGGCTTTGAATTTGCCGAAGGCATGTGTTCGGATAGCAAAGGGAACATTTATTTCTGCGAGCAGCGCATGAAACGGATTTACAAGCGGGACGTAAATACCGGCACCGTAAGCCTTTTGGCCGATTACCATTGGGAGCCCTTGTCTTTAGCTTGCGATAAAAATGACAACCTGCTGGTGGTTTTTAAATATGTGCCAAAACCCGGCTACCTAATAAATGGCAAGCCTGAAGACTTTAAAAATCCGCCCGATGCAGGCGGTACATCATTCAGCGGCTGGGGAAATTCGGGTTTCGGGACATTGGTTTATTCCGTTGATCCCAATAACCCCGATGAAACCATACAATTGCTGAAAAAAGCGCAGATGGGTGAAATAAACCCCATTTATAAAGCGCTTTATCCTGCCCACCGCTGGCGCGATTATCATGATTTCAATACCATAATTATAGCCCGCGACAAAGAATGCTGGGTTGCCCCGGATGGTGTAACCATTATCCCCATATGCTATGACCTTGCCCGCTCAACTGCCCTGGCCACAGCCTGGCCCGGCAAACCAGCCTACATGGCCGATGAATATGATAAACGTACAGTAAGCATGGATGTTGACCCGCAAGGCTATGTAAGCAACCTTAAATACTTTGCCGAGCGCGGCGAATTTGCCTCGGTAACTGATGCACAGGGCAATGTTTACATTGCCGACGGGCAGGTTTATGTTTATGACAGCACCGGCAAACAAATAAAAGTAATAAAAGTGCCGGAAAGGCCGACTTCACTTGCGTTTGGTGGGAAAGATGGAAACACGCTGTTTGTCACCGGGCATGGTGGGTTGTATGAGGTGGGGTTGGAGTGAAATAGAAAAAGGCCAATAAGCCAGGTAGCAGAATTTCGGTAGTGTCTCAGTTTGAAATTTAATTTTCACTTGTAACCTCAACCCCATATCGTATTGCCGCTTCAAGTATATTAATGTTTATATCTTTTAAATTTTTGAACTTAATGCAATACCCTGTCACGCTCGCCTTGCCCAGGTCTTTTCCGTACGTTTGGGCTAAGTATGTCTTATCTTCCATACCAAGGACATAGATAGAGATTCCGGTTGTGTTTGCGCTCATACCAATTTGATAAAACTCTTTCGTTTTTCCATCAGCATATTTTATGGTGTAATATCCGTATCCTATATTAGGATTAGAAACAGTTTTATTTTCGCTGTTTTTACCATCAAGGAACCATAATTTACTTCCCGGTAACACCTGAAGTATAAACCTGTGCAACTCTTGCATGTCACTACGCTTTGGTTCAGGCTGGCTGGTAATATACTCTTTGATTTGTTCTTCTACGTTCATATGAAATATTGAATTATGGGTTGCTTACTTTGCTTTTTCAAATCTCGATTTATTTTTAGTGATACACTAATTCATTTCTTTTATCTTCCTTCAAAAGTACTTTTCTCTTTTCTTAGGTTCATTCAAATTCCAAATTGACACGCTACAAAATTTCATCAATCGGCAATTTAAATAATATCTTTATAAGCTAAACTAAACCCTGATGATCAAAAAAATAGTTACCGGTTCAATTTTAATTGCCGCTGTAATTTTAGTTGTCGGTTTATATTATACACATAAATCGCAAAGCCCCGATACAGCAAAATTAAATAGTTTTTTTAACGCATTATCTGCGCACAATAAAAATATGGGCAGCCTCACCATTTCAAGCAATGGAAAGGTGGTTTATCAAAAGACTATTGGCTATAGCCAGGTTAACGATAGCATAAAAAGGCCCACAACTGTCAAAACCAAATACCGTATTGGCTCAATAAGCAAAATGTTTACAGCCGTGATGGTTTTTCAACTGATAGAAGAAGGAAAACTGAACCTGGCAACACCTTTGTCCACTTACTACCCTCAATTACCCAACGCCGCTAAGATCACTATCAGCGAAATGCTTGATCACCGCAGCGGGTTATATAATTTTACCAGTGATACGCTGTACTCATCGTACGAGACGAAACCACAGTCGGAGGCTGCAATGCTAAGTGTTATGGAAAAAGAGAAGCCTGCCTTTGAACCTGACGCCAAGGCGGAGTACAGCAACACAAATTTTGTTTTACTGGGATATATTATTGAAAAGATCACCGGGAAACCCTACCCGGAAGCGTTAAAAGAACGTATCACATCAAAAATAGGGCTAACAGATACTTATTATGGCGGAAAAATAAACCCGGCAAATAACGAAGCTTATTCTTATTCGTACCAGGGGGAATGGAAACAAGAACCTGAGACTGATATGAGCATTCCCGGCGGGGCCGGCGCTTTAGTTTCAACACCCACCGACCTGGTTAAATTTATTGAGGCCTTATTTGCAGGCAAACTTATCAGCCAGAGCAGTTTGAACCAAATGAAAACCATGAGGGATAATTTTGGCATGGCAATGTTTATAATGCCATTTGATGACAAAAAATCCTACGGGCATAGTGGCGGCATCGACGGTTTCTCCTCAATGCTTAGTTATTTCCCGGAAGAGGGGCTGGCTATTTCATATATCTCAAATGGGGCAGTTTATTCAACCAATGATGTAATGATCGCTGCTTTAAACATTTATTTTAAGAAACCTTTTACCAATCCTGAATTTAAAACGATCACATTAAAAACAACCGACCTGGATAAGTATCTTGGTAATTATAATAGCACCCAGATGCCGTTAAAAATTAGGGTCACCAAAAACAACGCAACTTTAATTGTACAGGCTACTGGGCAGCGACCATTTGCACTGGACCCACTTGGTGATGATAAGTTTGCATTTACGCGGGGCGCTATAACAATACAATTTGATCCTCAAATCGGTGAGTTTACTGTATTTCAGGGTGATAAAACTTATTTATATAGAAAAATAAAATAACTTGTGGCCAAGGGCAACTCCTGCCCGGCAATCATTGTGTTTCTTTATTTCCCCGCTGCCCAAAATATCGCATTTCTTACCAGCGTAGTATAGTTGTCATCTTTAAATAATTCAGGAAAATGGCCCATGGCGATGTATAGGTTGCGGGCTTTGTAGCGGTCGTTTGTCCAGATTACGGGGTGGTCGCCCATTTTTTTATTTTTTGGAGGATTGTAGGTTGCTTCATCAATACTGGCCAGCACATGTACAGTAGGGCGCGGACTTTTATCATACAGGTACCATTCATCTTTTGTGGTAAAGGATGGCGCCACGCTCTTCATTACCGGGTGGCTTTTATCCTCCACGGTCAGCAGCGCCGATGTGCCGCCGGGCAGGTAATCATTAAACATAATGCCGCCCATAAAGTTGGAATACCATTGCCACATAGGGTAACCATCAAATACGCCAAGCAGGGTGGGATGGTGAAAACCTATCCAGCCGCCTTTGCCATTTTCTATATAATCCTGAAAAGCGGCTTGTGCTTCCGGATCCCAGGGGTATGGCGGGTAATTTAACTGGATGAATAGCTGGTAATTTGCCAGGTAGGCTTTAGTAATTGGTTTTGTATCGGTAATATAATCTATGGTAAAATTACTGTCGGCAGCCAGATTGTTGAGCCATATTTTTGCCGCTTCGGTAAAAAGTACATGGCCCCCGCCTATTTCGGCAATGGCCAGGGCTTTGAAGCGGGGCTGTGTGGTTTGCGCTTTGGCATCATGATTTATAATGAGCATGAATAAACCAAGATAAAGGCATAGCAGTTGTTTTTTCATATTTATTGTTCCAGGTACCTATTCATTTATTTTTTTTGTAGAGACGCAATACTTTGCGTCTCCGCCATGCAAGTCACCCATGTAAATCCTTTCTCAAATCTCCGTCGAATTTCCTAAATCGTTCAGAGACGCAAGTATTGCGTCTCTACGAATACATATATTTTAATGTAAATCAATTATATTTATTGCCACCCAACGGCATGCTTAATAGCCCATAATATTAAGCATTTACAATAAATTAATGAACCAATAAAAATTATGCTGAAGAATTTATTTTACGCCTGGCTTATCCTGCTGCCTATTATCGGCACCGCACAAAACAATACCGGGATACCCATTCCTATGAAAAAAGGTATTATTTATTATGAAAAAAGCTTCCCGGTAGTCGGCGGTTTCAGGAAACAGGACTTTTATAATGCAGTTATGCAATGGAGTGAAAATAGTTTCCCCGATGTAATTGTGGGTTTTGCGATCACAACCGACTATATCAGCTGCGATGGTGCTTTTAAAATTATTACCAACCAGGCACATATCTTTACCCTAAAATTTAAATTAGAAGTTGCCTTGAACGACACCGGTTATACCATCCGCGCCTATAATTTTTACGAAAATTCCAATGTAATAGGCAAATCACACGAGTATTCAAAAATTGAATATCGCTGGTGGGATTACCGGCAGGGTAAACCATGGTCGGCAGATGATAAGCCGCTTTTTAAAGGGTTGGATTCAAGCATGACGGCCATGTTTGCCTCGTTTCGATCGTATCCATTAATCCTAAAGTCAGCCCGGTTAGCGCACACACCAAAATTTAAAGTACTCGCACTTTTTTCGACCAACGTAGAGGCCGACCATGTAGATTTTGCTTATGATGCCATAAAATTTTATAAAAATATGGCCGATGAAAAAGGCTTTGCCTTTGATACCACCTCCAACTGGGAAAACCTGAACGATGCTAATTTAAAAAACTATAAAATAGTGATTTGGTTGAATGAGTTTCCGCATAACGAACCGGAAAGACGGTCGTTTGAGAAGTTTATGGATGGCGGCGGCTCGTGGCTTGGCTTCCATGTATCCGGCTATAATGATAAGGATACCCACTGGCCATGGTTTGTAAATTTTATGGGCGGGGCGGTTTTTTACGATAACAACTGGCCGCCGCTGCCTGCCAAAATGATAGTCGATGACAACAAGCACCCGGTTACCAAACATCTGCCCAAAAACTACACCGCGCCAATAAATGAATGGTATGGCTGGAGGCCAGATCCGCGGGATAATAAGGATGTAAAAGTGCTGGTGACCTTAGATCCGGTTAACTACCCCCTTGGCAAAAAAGACGTTATTAAAAGCGGCGATATGCCAGTGGTATGGACAAACACCAAATACAAAATGGTGTACATGAACATGGGGCACGGCGATAAAAATTTTGAATCGCCCCTGCAAAATAAGATGTTTGAGGATGCTGTTTTGTGGCTGGCGAGGTAAAAGGCAAGGATGTAAAATTGTCGCTTCGGTCACCAAACGTTCCTAATGGAACGTAAAAATGCTCTTTTATATCTCTACTACCAAACGTCCCTACGGGACGTAGCAGCTTATTATCATCCCGTAGGGATGTGTTTGTTTGGTAGCACATAAACAAATCAATTTTAAGCGTTCCGTAGGAACGCATGGTGCAAGCAATGCTATTTAAACCGCACCCCTGTAAGGTCAATGCTAATAATCAGCAATCTGCCGCTTAATTATTTCAATGCCCTCAACTATCCTGTTAAAATCTTTCTCGGCGCCAAAGGCTATTCTTATAGCATTGTTATGCGTACCTGTTACTGAAAATATAACAGCCGGGGATATTAATACGCCTGCTTCGCCAATCCTGCGGGTAAGCTCATCTGATTTTATATTTTCGGGCAGTTCCACCCACAAATGCCAGCCATTTTTATGTCCCGAAAGTTTATAACCTTCCAAAAGCTGCCTAACTTTTTGCTGCATAATGGCGCCTTGTTTTTGTTTTTCTTTAATGATCTCACCAAACCTGCCCGTTGTTATCACTTCATTTACGATCCACGAAAAAACCGGCGATTGGTTGGCATTGGTAAACCTTAAAGCATCAATTATACTTTCAGCATAAGTTTTTGGGGCGAGTAAATAGCTGGTTTTTATCCCTTGCCCGTACGATTTTGAAAGGCTGTAAATAAAAAAGCTGCGTTCGGGCGCAAGGTTAAAAAAACTGGGTAAAGCGGTATCATCCAGAAAACCGTAGGCATCATCTTCAATAATAAGCAGGTTATTTTCGCGGGCAACCGCCACAATTTCCCTGCGGCGACTTTCAGGTGTTACATAGCCGAGGGGGTTGTTGACCGTTGGCATAATATACAACGCATCAACTTTGTTTTTGCTGCAAACTTCGGCCAACGATACTGGTATAAGCCCTTCGCCATCGATGGCACAAGGCACTAATTTTATATTAAGAAACCTGGCAACGGCTATAAAATTTAAATAGGTAAACTCCTCTACCGCGATGGTTTTGTTTTGGAGTTTTGCCGCCAGTAAGACCACCATGCAGGTATGATGGCCGCCGCCGGTAACATATACATCCGCAGGTTCAACCTGGTAACCGGGTTTAGATAGCCACGTTGCAGCAATGGAACGGTCGGTTAAA
>Ga0207052_10363_pt1 | contig 10312 bp, 7 predicted proteins | sample Alteio_BWMinCont_62_FD_153294 | JGI IMG/M metagenome (GOLD analysis project Ga0207052, IMG submission 153294) | Enriched cells from forest soil in Barre Woods Harvard Forest LTER site, Petersham, Massachusetts, United States -... | ecosystem: Environmental > Terrestrial > Soil > Temperate forest >...
CTCATCCTCCAGTACTGAACCCACCTTATTCACCAGGTACATCATTACCCGGTTCTTCGGTTCTTCATTGTGACGGATGTAATACGTGAAGCCATTGGCCAGTTTCCCGGTTCGCACCAAAGGATCTAAGGGCAGTGCCGCAGATCCCTTTTTGACCTGCTGGCAATCGCCATTTATAGAAAATAAGAAAAGCAACGCTATCAAAATTACATGGCGTATACAATAAAAGTTTTTTTTCATTTTGATTATTTTTGTGGGTCGCCGGCATTTTGCGGCTTGCTTATTTTTAAATTATTTAAGTAATTCCAGTATACCTTCATTTTCAATGATCATCATTCCATGCCTGTCACTTGAAATCCCCGGCTGCAACTTGTAGGTGTAAGCAGGTACAGTACCATTCATAATAGTGGGCAGATATAATAATTGAATGTTATCCTGCTCTTTCTTCAACACTTCTCCTGCTTCTATAATGTGCGTTGAAATTATGAACAGGCAATTCCGGTATTCACTAAAGGCGGCTGTTACGGCAAGTGTGGCATCGTATGCGTCTTTTACATTGGTGCCTTTAAACAGCTCATCAAATATGATCACCAGGTTTTTTTCTTCGCTTACTTCTTCGGCTACCTTTTTTACCCTTAATACTTCCGCATAAAAATGGCTGTAACCCATATTAAGGTTATCCGGAACATTGATAGAGCTATAGATACCTTCCCTTACCGAAAACTGCATTTCCTTCGCCGCCACCGGGAAACCCATATGGGCCAGGTAAACATTGATGCCAAAGGCTTTCATAAATGTTGATTTCCCTGCCATGTTGGCTCCCGTTAAAAAGATCATATTGCTTTCCTGCCTGAAGGATACGGGGTTGGCTACAGCTTTTTCAATACCCGGATGGCTTAATTCAAGGGCCTTGAAAAGGTTGGTTCTGGCAGGTAAGGCCCGGGCGTAGCTGAAGTTCTTTTCCTGCGCCAGCCCAGCTATCGCTATATACACGTCCAACTGGTAAAAGATGGCCATTACCGCAGTTAAGGCTGCCCGCATTGTATGCCTTAGCAGGTGGTCATATTTAGCTGTTTTTTGTAAGGATAATTGGCTGGTGCTGCTTTGCCCTGTTGTCAACCATTGCAGTTTGGGGTCATTCAGTATATTTTTTACTGTTAACAATTCATCGTAGAAAGGGTGATCATCGTCTTCAAATTTATTGATGAATATTCTGCAGTCGTCTAATACTGTTATGGTTTTCTGTAAACCGTTTTGTATATTTTGATATTCCTCATCCCTTACAAGAATGGCTAAAAGTTTCTTTTTTGTAAGACTAATAAACGCCGATGCGTAATTGTTACCACTATCGCCGTTAAGGTAATTCTCCATTGCACTGAACCGTTCATTGCTAAATGGGAAAATGATTTGTTTGCTTTGAAAGTATTGAAAAATGGCGCTGCGCCGGTTGATTGCTTCATGATCAACGAGTGGTGCCTGAAACATAGTGCCAAGCAGTTTTTCCCCTCCCGCTGTTTTAACTTTGTTAAACAGGTTGAAAATGGAATGCTGTTTATACTTACCCAGCATGTTCAGGTCTTCAAGCGTTTGTTTATCGGCTATAAAGCTCATATTGCTGTTACCCCCTTATTTTTATTTAACAGTTCCAGGATGCCTTCATTGTTGATAATGATCATCCCGTGCCGATCATCGGTTATACCGGTTTCCAGTGTATAAGTGTATTCCGGTTTTGTTCCGTTCATGCGGGTAGGCAGGTATTTAAAGCTGATATTGGCACATGCTTTCAATACCTCCCCTGCTTCAATGATATGCGTTGAGATTACAAATACACTGCTGCGCTTCCTGGCAAAGGCTGTGGTGATGGCTATCGTGGCCTCGTAGGCGTCTTTTACATTGGTGCCCCTGAACAGCTCATCAAATATCACGAAGATGTTTTTGCCTGCGCTCAGCTCTTTGGCTATCTTTTTTATCCGCAGCACTTCTGCATAAAAGTGGCTGGCCCCTATCCCCAGGTTATCCGGCAAATTGATTGTAGTATAGATACCATCCATTACCGAAAACTCCATCTCTTTTGCCGCTACCGGGAAGCCCATGTGCGCCAGGTACATCGCTATGCCCAGCGATTTCATGAACGTCGATTTGCCTGCCATATTCGCCCCTGTTAAAAAAACAACATTACTGTCAGGCGTGATGGTTAGGCTATTGCCTACCGCGTTCTTTAGTTGAGGATGATAAAAGCCTTCTATTTTAATAATACGGTCTTCTTTAGGCAGGGCTTTCGGAAATACGAGGCTACACGCTCCGGCTACTTTAGCTACCGTTATATAAACATCCAGCGCATAAATATACTGTAGTACCCGTTTAACCGTATCCCGGTAGCGGAACCGCAGCTGCGCATCGTATGCCGCCAGTTTCTCATGAGATAGCTTGTTTTTCGGATTTTCGCCTAACAGTAAACTAAACGGTTCGGCATTTAACAGCGTTTTGATACCCTGCGTTTCCCGGTCATTCTTTAGTGGGCTGCCTGTTAATAAAAGCGTGCTTCTTAGTAAGCCGTCCAACTGCTGTGTTATCCCAATCAGTGCGCTTACGCCATCAGTGATCATCTTATGGTCCGCATTGGCAGTTAACAACCCTGATAGTTTTTTCTCCAGCGAGGGCCTTTCCGCCGGAAGTTTGGTTCTTTCATCAGTATTTTCCAGGTACCGCTCTGCCCCGTCGAACAGTTCGGCGCTGAACGGGAAGGTGGCTTTTACTATCTTCAGATAGCTGATCTCGCCGCTCCGCTTATTGATAGCCTCCGTATCCGAGAGCGGATAACGGAACATTTCTTCCAGTAGCTTTGAACCGTTGAGCGTAGCCGTCCTGTTAAACAGGGAAAGGATCGAGTCCGTTCCCTGTTTGCCGTAAATATTCAAATCTTCCTGCGTTTGCTTGTCTGTCGTAAATAACATAGCTATTTTCTTTTACGGCGGATTAAAAAGATCGCGGCAAAAATTAAGATTAAGCCAGGCAATAGCCACACATACACTAACTTTAAAAACGCTACACGGTCTGTACTTACTGTTACCCGGTTGTCTTTGCCATCCGGACGGGAGGTATTTATAGGAAATTGACCGTAATCTAACCAATTGAATAAAGCGGTACTAAAATAAAAGTTAGCAGTTTTAGGCTCGTATCTTCTTAATTCCGCATTGCCCATAAAATCAGCATCGCCGCTTATAATGATGCGTTGCTGTTTACCATTTACTTGTCGCGTTAAGGCTAATGCAGTAGTAAAAGTATCCTTCGAATTATTTTTGTTTGGACGCGTTGAAGCGTATCCTTTTACTACCCCTTTTGCATCTGAATTCTGTGTATTTCCATTACCCATCCTCATAACACGAAAGCTTCCGCCTGAAGAAATCATTGGGTGCCCTCCGGCTAATTCCGCACTTGCGTCTTCTTTATTATTCACCATATCCAAATCAGGGTTACGCGCCATGGTATTTTGGGCGGCCCCGGCTTTGGTTACCAGCAATGGCTGTATGTTAAATCCACTGGTATCGTGATAAGATAAAGCTGATACCCCATTCATCGAAACAGGCAGGGTGTCTACAGAAGGTTTACCTAATATCGGGGATAAACTTATAGCAGTTTTTGTTAAATGAGGCAGTACCAAGGTTGGCGCATGGTCTTCGCTTTCCTGTTCCAGCATACCATTCATCAGTTGCACGCCTAATGTTTTCAGTAAGGGGTTAAGTAGCTGCTGCCTGCCCGGCTCACCGGCTATTAACAAGTTGCCCCCTTTATTAATATAGGCTTTAATTTTTTGGATAGCTGTTGCACTCAACTCGCTTTGCGGATCTGCCAGCACCAACGTGGTAATATTATCCGGAATATCCTGGGTGCTCAATGAAAGCGTATCTACATCGAAACCCTGGTTAATGAGCGCGTAGCGGAATGTTTTTTCAGATGTTACCGTTTTATATTCCCTATCGCCTTTTTTGCCGGTTCTGCGTTCGCCGTCACCGGTTACAAAAGCAATTTCAGGCATTTTAGCTTGTAGCAACCTTTTAAAAGCAGCCGAAACTTCAGATTCGCCCGGCCAGATAATCTGGTCATTGAAAACACGCAGGAAGGTGGATTTCCCTTTGTAGCTTAGTTTCATTACAAACCTGTTTAACTCAGGCTTCAAATCAATTTCTTTTTGTATTTGTTCCGGTGTTTCAAAATCAGACAAATTAAAACCAGATGCTTTAACTCTTTGTTCGGCTATTTCCTTCAACGTTTTGCCTTTGTATGAATTGAGCAGATCGAACCTTGAGGTTAAGGGTATATCGTAATAACTCACAAAATGAAAATCAATATCCGGTTTAAACCGCAAATAAGGTTCCCACCTGGCTAAATAATTGTTACGCTCTTCCGGTAACCCAAAAAAATGATAATCATCTAAAAAATTGCTGTATTCGGTAATTTCTAATTTATCACCTCCCAGTTGCTTTATAATCTGTTGTGCATTAGGGGCAAGTGTATTGTCCTGGTTAGCGGTGGTATCCCAGTAACCGATAAGGGCTGGACGGGAACTTATGTAACCGATAATAAGCGCTGAAATAACAATAGCCAGGTAGCGCCCCCCTGTGACGTACCACGCTTTTGTTTCGCGCCCCGATTGCAGTTTGTAAATAGTCAGGCCCAGAAAGATATACACAATAGCAATAAAATAAATCACATCGTTTGTAGATATCAGCCCTACAAGCATATGATGGGTTCGGCCTGTAAGCGATAAAAAATAGGTCAGGTCACGCACAAAGGCTATGCTTTGCCATAAGGTGCCTATATAAGTTAGTACCCCTATCATTACAAAGGTGCTTACTGCCGCAACTATCTGGTAGCTGGTAAGGCTTGACATAAAAAGGCCAATAGCCGAATAAGCGCATAACAGGAGATAAAAACCAAGACCAGCTGCCAAAAGCATTCCATAATCAGCCGATTTAATGTCAAAAACACCTGCCATCATAAAAATGCCTATCACCAATAAAAGTATCAAGCTATATACCATCATAGCCAGGTATTTACCGAAAACAATTTCTCTTATTTTAACCGGTGATGAATATAGCAGGCTGATAGTGCCGCCATTGATCTCCCGGCTGATGAGGCCCATGGTTAATAAGGGAATATACAAATACAGGTTCTGCATAATACCATTGAATAATCCAAATGAACTTGTAAAAAGCCTTGATGTTATTTGGGCCATATAGGACAACCCCACACCGCCCGTTTCCTGTGTGATAGCGTAGTTGTTTAATAAACTGGTATAGGTAAGCGCACATTCTACCATAAAAGCGATGGTTAAAAACCAGGCTATGGGCGAATAGAACAGGTTGCGAAGTTCTGCCTTTGCTATTTTTAAAATTAATTTCATTATAGGGAATAATTAGGATTGCGTTGATTTGGTAGATAGTTGTTTAAAGATCTCATCAAGGGCCGTTTTGTCAAGGCTGATCTCCCTTAATCGCCAGCCGTTTTGTACACTTGCTGCTACAAGCCGTTCCGTAATTTCCCGGTCACCGGTAAAATAAACGCGGGCTTGCCGTTCTGTTACGAAGTCTACTTTATCCACTCCGGGTATCTTTAATAGCTCCGTTGCTACCGGCGGGTTTTCCATTTGCATCAGCACACTATGCGGTTCCACATAATTATTAAAGGCATCCATCGTATCAGAAAAAACAATTCGTCCATCAGCAATCATTTTTATCTCTTTGCATAACATTTGCACTTCCGATAGAACATGGGAAGAGAAAATCACCGCGTGTTCTACGGCAATTTCTTTTATCAGTGTCCGTACCTCGGTAATTTGATTTGGATCTAAGCCATTGGTTGGCTCATCCATTACAACCAGCTTAGGTTTATGAATAATAGACTGGGCGATGCCTACCCGCTGGCGGTAACCGCCTGACAGGTTTTTGATAAGCCTGTTGCTGAAGTGCGAGATGCCGCAACGTTCTTTAGCTTCCCCCAGGGCTGATTTAATATCCCTGAACTCCATTTTTCGTAGCTCCGCCGTATAAATGAGGTATTCATCTACCGTAAGGTCCAGGTACAAAGGTGGGTTTTGGGGAAGGAAGCCTATTTGCCTTTTTGCCAGCTCTGGCTGCTCGCGGATATCTATTCCATTGATTAGTACACTGCCTTCTGTCTGGTTTAATACACCGCACATGATATTCATGGTGGTTGATTTGCCTGCCCCGTTGGAACCAAGCAAGCCTAAAATCCCGGTCCTGTTTATTTCCAGGTCAATGTCCCGTATCGCCCAACTACTGCTGTACCGGTGAGATAAATTTTTTATACTTAATATAGGATGTTCCATCATTGGTTTTTGAAATAAGAATCACTATCCGGGATATAATCATATCCCGGAAGTGATTATTTGTATTGCTATCAGAATATATTATTAATTAATAACCTGGATTTTGTATCAGTAAATTGTCTAACTGAATTTGCGTCTGTGGTAAGGGATATAACTCAGCATTAGCACTGAACCCCGTCTTTTCTGCGCCAAGCACTGCTGCTGCTGTTCCGGTCCTTTTTAGGTCATACCAGCGGTTGCCCCATTCGCAAAAAAGCTCTACCCTACGCTCGCGCATAACAGCATTTAAAACAGTGGTTTGGGAAGCTCCATCAGCCGGGTTAGGTGATAGTCCGGCCCTTTGGCGGATGGCATTTATATCAGCCAAAGCCTGGGTAAGGTTACTCAAATGTGCCGCGGCTTCAGCACGGATCAGGTATAGCTCACCTAATCTCAAAATCATTTGATCTTCAACCGGGGTTGCGGTAGGACTTATATTTTTATATTTACTTGGATAATAAAGCGTCTGATTTTGTACAGATGTTGAGCCTATCCAATTTTGCAGGCGTTGGTCGCCGGTCTCGAATGCATTTAACAAAAACGGTGTTACCTGGTAGTTAGGAGTAGCTCCGGCATATTGAGGTTCGAAATTTGCCGCATCTGTATATACATTGTACAGAGCATTTGCCGGCAATTGCCATATAGCCTCCACGCTACCGTCCAGGAACACGTTATTGAGGTTAGGTTCCAGGTTATAACCACCTAAGCGGATAACCGAATCAGCTTCATTATAAGCATTTTGCCAGTTACCCTGGTATAAATTAACTTTTGCAAGCAACGCTACGGCTGTATAAAGATTGGGACGAAGATGCCCCGCTGATGGATACGTTGCTGTTAATTTTTTTCTGGCATCGTTAAGGTCGGCCTTTACCTGGGCATATATGGCGGTAGCCGGGGACCTTGGTAAACGGTCTGTCGCAGCATAAGTTGTTGTGGTTACCAGTGGTACACCGCTAAACAAATTAACCATGTTGAAATAATACAAGGCACGTACCACTTCCATCTCTCCCGTAATTTGTTTTTGGAATGAGGTAGACAAACCATTGTTGTTGGTAATACCACTCAATACCGCATTTACTTCGTAAATACTTTGATAGGGATATCCCCACAGATTGGTGACTTCATTGTTTAACGGAGTTAAATTATAACTGTAAAATTGCTGAACGTCGTTTGAGATAATGGGTGACAATTCGTCAGCAGAAAGTCCGGCGCAATAAGTCAGACTTCCATCGCTATAGGCAAAACCACTCCCTGGATCATAAGTATAAACGCCGGCAACAGCGGACATAGTTGTTGCACTATCAGCAAATTGTTCCTGTTGGGTAATTGAAGAAGGCGGGTTTTGGGGAATCACGAGTAATTTTTTACAAGATGAAATTGACCCGGCAATTAAAACAACACCTAACGCTAATTTATTTATATTAAAAAACATCTTTTTCATAACCATTTTTACTTAAAATTTAAGATTTAAACCAAATGCCAGGATACGCTGTATCGGAAAAGAAGTAAATGAACCTGGCAATTCCGGATCACCAACCTTATAGTCGGTGAACGTGAGGAGGTTTTGGCCGTTCATAAACACGCTTCCCCCTTTTATATGTATCTTTTTAAGAAAGACATCGGGTAGTTGGTAAGACAATGAAACAGTTTTCACGCGCAGGTAGGTATCATCGCTGTAAACGCCGCTTGACTGGTCAAATTTAATGGCAGAAGGGTATATTGCAGCGGAACTCTGGCTACTTGCCAGCCGCTGTAACTGGGCAACATCTCCGGGCGCTTTCCAATAATTACCAAGTACTGCCGTAGGTTGATTATACTCTGTTCCAAGTTGGTTAGAGCTGTATATTTCAGCGAGGTAGTCTGGTGCGTTCTGGCTGGAAAATTGACAAAAAATATAAAGACTGAACTGTTTATAGCTGAAATTATTCCCGAGACCCCCCATGTATTTCACCTCCTGGTTGGCAATAGGAACTTCGTCGCCGCCGATTGAAGCCGGCCCATAAGCGGGATTAGAGGTAACTGTTCCGTTTTTTGTATAAAACTCAAAAAGTCCGGTCGTAGGATTTACGTCCTTGTACTTGTAACCGTAAACGATAGAGGTCGGCTGCCCAATAACATACTGGCTGCTGTAAGAAGAATTTGCCAGGTCTGGAAACGAGATCAATTTATTGCGGTTAAAAGTCAAATTAAAGTTGGTTTTCCACGAAAAATATTTGGTTTTAATGTTAGTTGAGTTGATGGAAAATTCAAAACCCTGGTTCTGAACAGTAGCATCTAAATTGCCAAGTACTGATGAAAGACCCGATTGTATGGGCAATGGATAATTTACTAACTGGTTACTTTCACGGTCCCTGTAGTAAGTAGCATTAAATAAAAGGCGGTTATTAAAAAGCCCAAGGTCTAACGCTATGTTCAAAGATTTTTTTAGCGCCCAGCTATAATCAGGATTGTAAAGGTTATAAGGAGAAGTTGGTACGATGCCCTGGAAAGCAGGAAAAAAGGGAATAATTTTGTATAAAGAATTGTATTGGTATGCCTGGATACCGTCGGACCCTGAAGTTCCATAACTACCTGACAATTTACCATAACTCAATATAGACGGAGATTTTTTAAAAATTTTCTCCTCCGTAAATATCCAACCGGCCAACACCACCAAAATTACCAAATTGTTGACCGGGGCCAAAATTGCTCGAGCCGTCCCGCCTGCCTGTCAGATCAAGGATGAACTCACTATCATAAATATAATTTAGGCGGGCAAAACCCGCACTATATTTATAAATATTGGAATTATCCATAGCGGATAGTGTTGTAGCACCGTTAATCGATCCGAGAAGGTTATCATTTGAATACCCGCTCCCCTCCATGTAGTTTGAATAGTTTGTATTCTTTTTATAGGTTGAACCTACCAGCGCGCTGAAAACTCCTTTGCCAAAAGTTTTGTTGTATTTAATTTGTGGCTCTATGTTGAGTGTTTGATAGGTATTATTAGCAAAGGTTGAAGTAGCGATAACATTATATCCTGCCGGATTTTGTGCCGAAGTCGGATTAATAGAATTTTCACTGGTAGTGTTACGGTTATAACCCACATCAGCCCCTATGGTTAACCCGTCCACTATTTTATAGGAGATATGAAATGCGGCATTAAAATTATAATTCTGCAAAGTGGTAGGCTGCTGCAGTCCGCTATAAAATTGATCTTGGGTTAAATCCACCCCCCGGTAGTTCCAAATTAAACCACCGGATGGACTTAATAAACCAGGCAGATTCGGAGGCAAAACTATATCCTGGCCGCCCCCATATCCTGCGGAATTATTTTGGTCATAACCAAAATCAGTGGTCATATCTACGGTAAGTCGTTTATCTGTGGAGAGATGGTGAATGTTGCTATGAAATGTAAATCGCTGGTCGGCAAAATCACCGGGATAATTATAGGTTGATTTGTCATAACCGGCTGACATAATAAAAGTATTATTAACTGTGCCGCCTGAAAGGCTACCATGCACATCGGTATTATTGGTGGTTTTGCCATCAATAATCTTTTCCCAGTTGGTGTACCTGTTCTGATCAAAAATGGTAAGGTCGGGAGCGTAAGCGAGATAATTATTCGGATCGTTGCCCGGCGTTAGGCCATCGGCAGTATAAGCATCTTTTCTCAATTGCAGGTATTGCTGCGTATTTAACAATTGGACTGGATCGGCAGCCGAATTAAAGCTTGTATTCACGTTCAGATCAAAATGAGTGGCCCCTGGATTTCCTTTCTTAGTGGTAATAATAATCACACCGTTAGACCCTTGTGTACCATAAATAGAAGTTGCATCGGCATCTTTAAGAATGGTGATGCTCTCAATGTCAGCCGGGTTAATGTTATTAAAAGGGCTGAAACCTCCCCCGGGTTGGATATTCCCCCCTGTGTAAGTTTGTGTA